>Ga0222420_100095_pt1 | contig 176544 bp, 154 predicted proteins | sample 3A2ome_FD_182470 | JGI IMG/M metagenome (GOLD analysis project Ga0222420, IMG submission 182470) | Enriched microbial communities from leaf-cutter ant dump, University of Wisconsin, Madison, United States - 3A200A (version 2) | ecosystem: Environmental > Terrestrial > Nest > Insects nest > Nest... | reverse complement strand
CGCTGTCGCCGGTGAGGGTGAAGGGGCGCTGGCCCAGGTCCACCTGGTTGATGTGGTCGAACACGATCTGCGTCTTGAAGCGCTCGGCGTGCTCCAGGAAGCGCTGCATCAGGTCCGGCCCCTGGACACCGTGCACGTCGGCCGGCCAGTTGTCCACCTCGGTGGTGGTCATGAGCTGGCCGCCCTGGGCCAGCCCGGTGATCAGGAGCGGCTGCAGGTTGGCGCGGGCCGCATACACGGCCGCCGTGTAGCCGGCCGGGCCCGAGCCCAGGATGAGGACCCGGGCGTGCATCGGCGAGGAGGAAGCCATGCCGGGAGACCGCCCTAGCCTGCCTGCCCGCCGATCTCGCGCGCCGCGATCCGGTAGCGGAAGGCGTCCGGCGCGTAGGAATCGAGCCGGCCGGCGGCCGTCAGGGCGGCCGGATACATCAGGAAGCCCAGCGGCTTGCCGTCGCCGCCGGGAAGCACGAGGTCGTGCGCATCGTTGTAGGCCATCCAGTTGCCCTCGCAGCAGCCGAACAGCTTGTCGTGGACCGGCTTGACCACGGGGTGGTCGACCGACCGGATCCACTGGGCCGTTTCCTGGCGCATCACCTTGGTCACGTCCGCCGGGTCCATCGCCACCCAGCCGTGGCCCTGCACGTAGGCCTCGGCACGGCAGTGCTGGGCCGCGGCGAGGCTGCCCGAGGCGCTGCCCAGCTCCTTGTAGCCGAAGGCCGAGGGCGCCAGGCGCACGCCATACAGATCGCGCGCGGGGATGCCGACGGCGCGGCACATGCCGACGAACAGGGCGTTGATGTCCGCGCACTTGCCCGAGGGCCGGCCCCTCTGCAGCATGGCCTTGACGTCGCCCTCGCCGCAGCCGCGCACCGAGGGCTCGCGGTCCACGTTCGCGGCCACCCACTCGTAGATGGCGCGCAGCTTCGCCACGTCGCCCTCGGCGCCGCCGACGGCCTGCTGGGCGGCGGAGCGCACCAGGCCGTCGGTGGGGACGAGCGCGGTGGGGCGGGTCCAGGCGGCGCGCAGCGACGCGTCGTCCGGCACGCCGCCGCGCGACCGCCAGTCCACCGCGCGGTCGCGGGTGCGCACGAGGCTGGTGACCTCGAGCATCGCCGCGCCGGTGTCCGGCCCGAAGCGGGCATGGACCATGCCGGCGCCCTGCGTGCCGTCGTGCACGAGCGCCGCCTGGCCATTGCTCCGGAACCGCGTCGACAGCGAGCGCTGCCAGTCGCTGTCGACGGAAGGCACGGGCACCCACACCTGGGCAGCACCGGCGGAGGGGTCCAGCTCCACCCGCGTCGTGACCTCGAAGGTGCGCCACGCGCCGTCGCCGGGCTCGAAGCGCCGGGTCTCGGCGGCGGCCAGCGCACGGACCGGCAGCGCCAGCGGCAAGGCGCCGGCCGCGGTGGCTGCACAGGCCCGGGAAAGGAATCGACGACGCGAATGCATGGAGTCTCCTGTGGCGGGTGGATGGAATGCCGCGGATGGTGCGGCGTCGGCGCCCCGCGGAGAAGCGCGGAAAAGCGAAAACTGGTTTCATGGGTCCGCACCCGCTGCCGGGCCCGCTGCACGGCGGAAGGACGCAAGGATTCTTCGAAGTCTGTTTTCAACCGGCCGGCTTGGTGCCGCCCGGCCGATGCCGCAACATGCCTTCGCATGGAAGTTGCCGTCCTCATCTGCGGCGTGGCCGATCCCAAGTGGCCGCTGCCGCAGGCAATCACCCTGGATGCCCTGCACGCACACGCGTCGCGGTACGCCGCGCTCAGCCCCTTCGACGAAGCGGCGCTCGAGCTGGCGCTGAAGCTGCGCGACCGCGACGCCTCGGTGCGCGTCTGCGCGCTGGTCGCCGGCGACGACGCGCTGGCGCGGCGCGTGGCCGGCTGGCGGCCGGACAGCGTCCATCGCGTCGACCTGGAGGGCGTGCCGCGCTGGGACGCGGCGGCGGTGGCGCACGCCCTGGCGCAGGCGCTCGATGCGCTGGCGCGCGAGGCGCCGCTCGTGCTGATCGGGCGCGAGTTCGGCGACTGGGACGACGGCACCGTGCCGGCCGCCCTCGCGCAGGCGGCGGGACGGCCTTGCGTGGCCCTCGCGCTGGCCATCGACCACCGTGCCGACGCCGCGTGGGTGCTGCGCCAGGGCAGCGCCAGCCTGGAGCGGCTGCGGCTGCCTGGGCGGGCGCTGCTGTCGGCCACCAACGATCCGGGCAACCGCCTGCGCCACCCGCTGATGAAGAACGTGATGCTCGCGAAGAAGGCGGCCATCCCCGCGTGGCGGGCCGAGGCCGCCGCCGACGCCCTCCTCTCGCTCCAGGCCGTCGAGCCCGCAGCCGCCCCGGTGCGCCGGGCGGCCTGCGAGTGGCTCGAAGGCTCCACCCAGGACAAGGCACAGGCGCTGGCCGACCTGCTGCGCGCCGCAACGAAGGCCTGAGCACCATGCAAGTCACCGTCATCCTTCCCCCCTGGCTGTCGGACCGCGGCGAGCGCGATGCGCTCGCGCGGACGGGCGCGGCGCTGGCCGCCGGCGGCCAGCTCGACGTGCTGGCATGCACCGGCGCCGCGGACGTCGCGGCGCTGGTGCAGCGCGCGGCGCAGGAACTGCAGGCCGAAGCAGGGCTGCGGCGGCTCGTGGTGCTGCCGGCCGGACCCGAAGGCGAGCAGGCGGCCGCCCTGATCGCCGTCCGGCTCGGCGGCGCGCCGCTCGGCCGCTGCACGCACCTGGCCGTCGAGGGCGGCATCGTGGCGGCGCGCCGCGCGGTCTTCGGCGGCCGCGCCGAGATCGAGCTGCGCAGCCAGGCCGCACTCACCTGCGCGACCTTCAGCGCGGACGCCGGTGCCGCGGCGTCCGCCCCCTTGCCGCCGATGCGCGGCATCGCGCTGGACGCGCCGCCCGCGTTCGAGGCCGAGCCGGTCGCGGAGACGGCCGCCTTCCCGCGGGTGGAGGGCGCGCCGCTGGTCGTCTCCGGCGGACGCGGCATCGGAACGCCAGAGGGCTTCGACCTGCTGGCGCGCATCGCGCGGGCGGTCGGCGCGGGGGTGGGCGGCAGCCTGCCCGCCGTCGATGCGGGCTGGGTGCCGGTGGCCCACCAGGTCGGGCAGTCGGGCAAGTTCGTCTCGCCCAGGCTGTACTTCGCCGTGGCGATCTCGGGCACGCCGCAGCACCTGGCCGGCATCGCGCCGGCCGCCCGCATCGTCGCGCTCAACAGCGACGCGGACGCGCCGATCTTCGCGCGCTGCGACGTCGGCGTGCTGGGCGACTGGCGCGAGATCCTGCCGCTGGTGGCGGCACGGCTGGAGAGCCCGCCGTGAACATCGAACACTAGAATGAATTCCGACAAGAAGGAGACAGGCAAATCGACAGGTTATGGGCCATGGAAGTGTTCGTGCGCGTCGCGGAATGCGGCAGCTTCTCGCGCGCGGCGGAGTCACTCGACCTGGCGAACGCCACGGTCACCGCATGCGTGCGCAACCTCGAGCGCCACCTCAATGTCACGCTGATCAATCGCGACACGCGGCGCCTGCGCCTCACCGAGGAAGGGCAGACCTACCTGCAGCGCACGCGCGAGCTGCTCGATGCCGTGGCCAGCACCGAGGAGGACATCCGCATGCAGGTGGGCGCGCTGCGCGGGCGCCTGCACGTCGAGACGCCCATCTCGCTCGGCCACGCGCTGCTGTGCCCCGCACTGGCGGAGTTCGCGCGCCGCTATCCGGACATCCTGACGGCCGTCACGCTGACCAACCAGCCGCACCACATGATCGAGCGCGCGATCGACGTGGCGATCCGCATGGACCACGTGGAAGACGCCGACCTGGTGGCGCGCCCCATCTACGAGAGCCGCTATGTCGTCTGCTGCGCTCCCGCGCTGGCCGGCACGCTGCCCCCGCACCCCGGCGACCTCGACCGCCGCAGCTGCATCGGCATCCTGCCGGAGGAGCGGCGCTACGTGAACCCGTGGCCGCTCAGGCAGGGCGACCAGAGCATCGAGGTGCGGCCGGAAGGCCCGCTCCATTTCAACAGCAGCGACGCCCTGCTCATGGCCGCCAAGGCCGGCGTGGGCGTGACCTGCCTGCTCGACGTGTTCGTCAACCGCCATCTCGCCGAAGGCACCCTCGTGCAGCTCTACCCGGAGTGGGAGACGGCCGTGAAGACTTTCTACGTCGTCATGCCGAAGTCGCGCGTGGGCTCGGCGAAGGTCAAGGCCTTCATCGACTTCCTGTTCGAGGTCTTCGACTCCCACCGGCGGCCGAGCGCCAGGCAGGCCGTGGGCGTCAAGGCCCTCAGCCTGGGCTGAGCCCGGCCGGCGCGCCGATCGCGGTGCGCGCGGCGATCCGGCCGAACACCACGGCCTTGCCGAGCGCCGAGCCCGTCATGTACGCGCCCCCGTGGAAGCCGCCCACCACCTCGCCCGCCGCGTACAGGCCGGCGATCGGCTGGTCGAACACATCGATCACCCTCATCTCCGGATCGATGCGCAGGCCGCAGTACGTGCCGAACACCGCCGCCGTCGACGGGTAGGCGTAGAACGGCGCCTGCCCGATGCGGCGCAGCGCGCCCTGGTGATGCACCAGCGCGTCGCGCCCGAAGTCCTCGTCGCGCCCCTGGTCGACGAAGCGGTTGTAGCGCTCGACGGTGTCCCGCAGGGTGGCATGGGGCACCTCGATCTGCCGCGCCAGGGCCTCCAGCGACTCGGCCCGGATCATCAGCCCTTCCTCCATCCGCCGGTTGAAGTCGAGGATGCGCACGCGGTCGTCGCCGCTGCGGAAGATCGGCTCGTCGAAGATCTGGTAGCCGGTGTGGAAGGGCTGGCTCATCACCGCGTCGCCGAGCAGCTTGTACGAGATCGACTCGTCGACGAAGCGCCGGCCGTCCTGGTTGACCGCGATGGCGCCCTTGTAGACGGCCAGGCAGCTGTGGTTGTTGTGGGTGTCCGTCGGGTGCTTGCCGAAGGTGCCCTTGATGTAGGCCATGTCGCGCAGGTCGGCGCCCAGCTTCCACGCCATCAGCAGCCCGTCGCCCACGTTACCCTCGCCGCCCACGAACACGGCTTCCGCGTACTGCGGCGCGAAGCGATGCACCAGCTCGGCGTTGCGGCAGAAGCCGCCGCTGGCGAGCACCACGCCGTGCCCGGCCTCGATGGCGAAGCGGCCCTCGGGGCCTTCGGCGACCACGCCCGTCACGGGCGCGCCCTCGTCCTGGCGCACCAGGCGCAGCGCGCGCGTGGACAGGCGCACGCTCACCCGCCCCGTGTCGCGGCAGCGGGCGGCCAGCGTGCGCACCATGTCGGCGGGGTCGACGGTGTGCACGCGCGGCACCGACTGGCCCGAGGAGGACTCGAGCGAAGGGCTGAACTCGACGCCGGCGCCGCGCAGCCAGCGGTAGGTGTCCAGCTGGTGCCGCAGGTAGGCATCGACCACCGCCGGATCGTTGTCGTGCCGGCCGACGTCGAGCAGGTCCTTCCTCAGCAGCTCGTCGGAATCCTCGACCCCCGCGGCCTGCTGCAGGTCGGTGCCCGCGAACGCGAGACAGCCGCCGCTCATGGCCGAGGAGCCCCCGGTCTCGGCGGTCTTCTCGATCAGCAGCACCTCCAGCCCCTGCTGCGCGGCCTCGAGCGCCGCGGAGAAGCCGGCGGCACCGCCGCCGACCACCAGCAATGGCGTGTGCACGGCGCTCATCGGGCACCCAGGCCGTAGAACGCCATCAGCTCATCGAGCCGCTCGCGCGGGGGCGGTTCGTTGAAGTAGCCGCGCTGGCAGCGCTGCACGCCGCTCTGGCGCTGCAGGTCGACCAGCATTTCCGCCTGCTTGATCCAGCAGGACAGCGAGTCGAGCACCGGCACGCCGTCCACGCTGGAGACGCCCTGGCTGGCGAGCAGGACGCACAGCGGCGCCTCTCCCGGGATGAGCACCTCGGCGCCGTCGGCGATGCGCTGCCGCGCGGCATGGCGGAAGCGGTCGATCAGCGCGCCGGGGCTGGAGAAGCCCTCCAGCACGTCGGCGAAGCGGAATCCCACGTCGGTGGCGCCGGCGAAGCGCCCGGCCAGGCCGTACTGGCGCGCGTTGTCGGCGATCAGGTCGGTGAGCTCGCTGATGAACACCATGACGGCGAAGCGCGCGCCGAGCAGGCACGAGGTGAGCATCGCGGACTCGCCGTAGCCGACCACCGGGATGCGGAGCATGCCGCGGATCTCGCGCAGCGCCGGGTCGGGCAGCGAGCTGATCGCGTAGGCGTCGAAGCCCTCGCGCTCGGCCTGCAGGCCGGCCTGGACGAACTGGAGCGAATGCAGGTGCTGCAGCCCGGCATGGCGGATGTCGTTGCCCGGATAGTTGGTGAGGTAGGTGCCGGGGCGCATGCCGTGCATCACGACCTCGGTGCCGGGCCGCGCGACGCGGCCGAAATGCGCCTTGAGCGCGTCGTCGTAGGCGCCGAGGTCCTGCAGGACGGTGAAGCTCTGGTGCCAGATGCGGATCGTCGTCATTCGAACGCCACCTCAGCGCCGGTGGTCGTCCTGCAGAAGCGCGCGATGCTCCCCAGCGAGTTCGCGTGTTCCTGCGCCGATGCCGCGCAGCAGCAGTCCTCCAGCAGCACCATCTCGAAGTCGCGGTCGTGGCCGTCGCGCACGGTGGCCTGGACCACGGCCTGCGTGGACACGCCCGAGCAGTAGATGCGGTCGATGCCCTGTGCGCCGAGCTGCGCCATCAGCGTGGTGGAATAGAACGGGCTCACGCGGTGCTTGACGACCTGCACGTCGCCCGTGCGCTGCTCCAGCGACTCGTGGATCTGCGTGCCCCACTTGCCGAGCTGGAAGAGGCCCGCCTTGGGCGCGCCGGAGAACATCGGCGAGTTCTTCGGGCATTCCGGATAGCCCTCGGAGAAACCGACGCGCACGAAGCCGACGGCGATGCCCGCGGCGCGCGCCTTCTTCAGCGCGGCGGCGGTGTGCTCCAGCACGTGCCGCTCGCGGACCTGCTCGCCCAGCGGCGACTTGCCGTTCGGGCCGTCGGCATGCACCAGGTCGTTCTGCATGTCGAGGATCAGGTAGATGGATGTCATGGTCTTTCTTCTCTGCAGGGATTCAGTCGCACAGCATCCCGCCGTTCACGTCGAGCACTTCGCCCGTGACGAAGCCCGCGTCGCGGGATGCGAGGAAAAGCGCCGCGCGCGCGACGTCCGCGGCCTCGCCCATGCGGCCGACGGGGATCAGCGCCCTCAGCGGCTCGGGGAAGCTGCGGGTCATGCCGGTGGCGACCGGTCCCGGCGCGATCGCGTTCACCGTGATGCCGTGCGCTGCGAGCTCCTTCGCGAGGAAGCCCGTCATCGCGTGGACGCCGGCCTTCGACACGCCGTAGGCCACGTTGCCTGCGCGCTGCTGCTCGCCCGGGTCGATCCAGGGACGGGCGTTGCCGGCGTTCTTGCCGACCACCGAGCCGATGTTGACGATGCGCCCGAAGCCGGCACGCTTCATGCCGGGCATGACGGCCTGGCACGCCAGGAAGGTGCCCTTGAGGTTGATGTCGATGACGCGGTCCCACTCGGCTTCCGGAAGCTCCTGCGCGCTGCCGAAGGAGACCACGCCCGCCACGTTCACGAGCAGGTCGACGGGGCCCAGCAGCGACGCGATGCGCGCCACCAGCGCATCGATCGTCGCGCGCTCCCTCACGTCCAGGCGCAGGGTGCGCGCCCGCAGGCCGGCGGCGTCCGCCGACGACGGGTCGGCCTCCCCGCCCGCGTCCGCGCACACCGCGATGCCGCCGCGCTCGCGCACCGCCGAGGCGACCGCGCGGCCGATCACGCCCTCGCCGCCCGTGACCAGCGCGATGCGGCCTGCGAAGGATTCGCTCATGCGCGCGCCTTCAGGTGCGCCGCGGCATGCGCGCCGGCGATGCGCCCGAAGACCAGGCCCTTGAGCACCGAGGTGGCGCCCGTGTAGTTGCGGTAGTACAGGCCGACGATCTCGCCGGCGGCGTACAGGCCCGGGATCGGCTCGCCGTCGCCGTCGACCACGCGGGCCTCCGGGTCGATCTTCAGCCCGCCGAAGGTGAACACGTTCGACGAGATGATCGGGTAGGCGTGGTAGGGGCCTTCCGCCAGCGGCGTCGCCCAGTTGGACTTGGGCGGGTTCAGCCCGCGCGTGGCCAGCCCGTCGAGTTCGAGCGGCCGCCACTCGCCGTCCTGCGGGCAGGCCGCGTTGTACTCGCGCACCGTGGCCTCCAGCGCGTCCGCCGGCACGCCGATGCGCTGGGCCAGCTGGGCCAGGGTGTCGCCGACCACCGGCGGCTTGTCGGTGCGGATGCCCAGCCGGTAGTTGGGGATGCGCGTGTGCCGCGCGTCGAGCACCACCCAGGCCGTGCCCTCGCGCTGCTCGTAGATGCGCCGCGTCACGCGCTCGTAGTAGGCGTCGACGGTGCCGGGAGCCTCGTCCGCGAACCGCCGGCCGTCGAGGTTGACGAGGATGCCGTAGGGAAAGATGAAGACCGAGGGCTCGGCGATGCCCGAGCGCGGGTCGACCGGCTCGGCGTGGTAGCTGCCGAAGTCGCCGCTGCCCGCCGCGCCCGCGGCGATGGCCATGGCGATGCCCTCGCCGCGGTTGTAGTAGGCGCCCTTGCAGACCGGGCGCAGGTACACCGAGCGGGGGCCGACGTAGCGCGTCATCATCTCCGCGTTGCCTTCGAAGCCGCCGCTGGCCAGCACCACCTGGCCGCCGAGCACGCGCGTGCCGGCCTCGCGCGTGCGCACCTGCAGCCCCGTCACGCGGCCAGCGGCGTCCTGCTGCAGCGAAGTGGCCGTCGTCTCGTAGAAGAAGCTCACGCCCAGGGTCTCGGCGCGCGCGGCCAGCGCCTCCACCAGCGCCGCCCCGCCGCCGACCGGCAGCAGCCGCGGCTGCGACCGGGTGAGGAACTGCGTCGGCAGGAAGTCGAAGCGCACGCCCATGCCCTGCAGCCATCGGACAGTGTCGCCGGCGCGCTCCGAGAAGCGTTCGATCACCCACGGGTCGGCCAGGCTCGCGGCCTTGGCCAGCGGGCCGCGCTGCGAGTGGGCCGATTCGGCCACCAGGTCGGGGTCGATCGCGCCGGAGCCGTTCTCGGCCAGGTGCGTCTCGAAGTCGTCGGTGACCTCCGTGAGGCTCTTCATGCGCAGGTAGGCCTCGGTGTAGCGGCTCTGGCCGCCGCGCTCCTCGCGCGTCGAACGCTCGATCACCGCCACCTGCGCGCCCGCTTCGGCGGCGGACACGGCGGCGGACAGGCCGGCCACGCCGCAGCCGGCCACCACCAGGTCGAATTGCTGCTTGTTCATGGCCGCGATGATGGCCGCGGCCCCCGCGCCGGACGAGGCGAAAAAGCCGAAAACAGGTTTCGCCGCCTGGCGCTTTCCCCGGCACGGGCTGCATCGCTAGAGTCACGCGGTTGGCCATTCCGGCCGCGGGTACCCCGAAACGCCACAATGCAAAGAAGAAGCCTCGTCGCCGCCGCGCTCGGCGCCCCGGTCTGGTCCCTGTCCCGTGCCGCGGGCTGGCCGTCGCGGCCGATCGCCATGGTGGTCGGCTACGCAGCCGGCGGCCCCACCGATGCCATCGCCCGCGCGATTGCCGAGCCGCTGGGCCGGCGGCTCGGGCAGAGCTGCGTCGTGGAGAACAAGCCGGGCGCGAGCGGCGCGGTGTCCATCCTGCAGGAGCGCGCGATGGCGCCGGACACGCACCAGCTGCTGTTCAGCGGCAGCGGCAGCCTGATCATGGCGCCGCTGATCAACAGCAAGATCGGCTACCGCGCAGGCGACCTGACGCCCGTCGCGCGCGTCTCCAGCTATCCGTACTTCCTGGTGGTGTCGGCGGCTTCTCCGGTCAAGACCGCCGCCGAACTGGTGCAGAAGGCCCGCGAGAGGGAAGGCGCCCTGAGCTACGCGTCGGCAGGCCCCGGTTCCGGCAACCACATGGCGACCGAGTGGTTCCAGGCCGCCACGCACACCCGCCTCGTCCACGTGCCCTACAGCGGCGACGCCGCGGCGATGCCGGACGTCATCACGGGCCGCATCGACTTCGCCTTCCTCAGCGGCGCGGTGGTGCAGCAGCAGGCCAGGGCCGGCAAGCTGCGCGTGCTGGCCGCCGCGACCACGCATCGCGAACGCGCCGAAGGCTATCCCACGGTGGAAGAAGCCGCCGGCATCCGCGGCTTCGCGATGGAGCCGTGGACCGGCATCTTCGGCCCGCCCCGCATGCCGGCCGAGAACGTCCAGAAGGTGAACACCGCCGTCGCCGAGGTGCTGGCGCAGCCCCAGGTGAGCCGGCAGCTGGCGGGGCTCGGGCAATATGCCTTCGCCGAGACGCCGGCGCGCTTCAAGGCCTTCATCGACGAACAGAACACGCAGTGGACCGCCATCGCGCGCGAAGCGAAGATCCCGCGCGAATGAACGAAAAGGACATCGAGATGAGCAAGCGCATGGCCGACCGGTTCGGCATCGTCACCGCGGCGGCATCCGGCATGGGCCGCGCGGGCGCCCTCCGCTTCGCCCGGGAAGGAGCGGCCGTGGCGGTCGTCGACCTGGACGAGGCGAAGGCCAGGGAAGTGGCCGACGCGATCACCGCCGCCGGCGGCCAGGCGTTCGCGCTGGCCGGCAACCTGATGGACGAGGACTTCGCGCGCGGCATCGTCCAGGAGACCAGAAAGCGCTTCGGCCGGCTCGACTTCCTGTGGGCGCACGCCGGCCATCCCTCGGTCTCGCGCGTGGAGGGCCTGGACCTGCGCGAGTTCGACGTGGCGATGAACCTCAACGTGCGCGCCGCGTTCGCCAGCGCCATCGAGGCGATCCCGCACATGCGCGAGCGCGGCTTCGGCAGCGTGCTGTTCACCTCCTCCACCTCGGGCGTGATCGGCTCGCCGTTCAGCCCGCTCTACTCCGTGGCCAAGTGGGGCCTGATCGGGCTCGCGCGCTCGCTCGCGAAGCGCTACGGCCCCGAGGGCATGCGCTTCAACGTCGTGTGCCCCGGCACCACGGACACGCCGATGCTCGACGTGCTGGTCTCCCGCCCCGACGAGGAGGAGACCAAGGGCCGGAACCTGGACGAACTCAAGCGCGTGCGCGCCGCCGGCAACCCCATGGGGCGCGCCGCCCGGCCCGAGGAGGTCGCGAACGCGGCGCTCTTCCTGCTCTCGCAGGAGGCGTCCTACGTCAACGGCGCATCGCTGCTCGTGGACGGCGGCAAGACCGCATGAGCCCCCGCCCGGCCGTCCCGAAAAAAGGGGCCCGCACCCCAGCGCGCCAGCGCGGAGGCCTCCGATGAGCACGATGCAGCTGCAGGACCATCACGCCGTCGTGACCGGCGCCGCCCGCGGGCTCGGCGCGGCCGCCGCGCGGCGCTTCGTGGCCGAGGGCGCGCGCGTGGTCATCGCCGACATCGACCTCGATGCGGCGAAGCGCTGCGCGCTCGACATCGACCCCGGCGGCGAGCGGGCCGCAGCCATCGCCTGCGACGTGGCCGATCCCGCCGCCTGCGAGGCGCTGGTCGAGGCGTCCGAAGCCTTCTTCGGCGCGCCGGTCGACGTGTTCCTGGCCCACGCGGGCATGGGCTTCGCCGGCGCGCTCGCCGAAGCCGAGCCGGCGCGGGTGCGGCGGGTGGTCGAGGTGAACGTGCTGGGCGCCCTGTTCTGCGCGCGCGCGGCGCTGCCGAGCCTGGCGCGCAGCCCGCGCGCGGCCAGCCTGATCTTCACCAGCTCGTTGCAGGGCGTGATGGCGCGCGCGCAGCGCAGCGTCTACACCGCCTCCAAGCACGCCATCGTCGGGCTGACCAAGGCGCTGGCGCTGGAGGCCGCGCCGCAGGGCGTGCGGGTGAACGCCATCGCGCCGGCGTCCACGGACACGCCCTTCCTGCGCACGCAGCTCGAGGCCGCGGGCGCCCAGGACATCGACCGCGCGGTCGCGCAGGCCGCGGCGGCCATGCCGCTGGGCTGGCTGCCGACGCCGGAGGATTTCGCGGACGCGGCCGTGTTCCTCGCCTCTCCGGCGGCCCGGTCGATCACGGGGCACAACCTCGTGATCGACTGCGGCGCGTCGGCGGGCATCTTCCGGCGCGGGTGATCATTCCACCTTCGCGCCGCTCTTCTCGATCACCACCTTCCAGCGCCGCGACTCCTGCGCGAAATAGCGCGAGGCGTCCTCGGGCGTGCCGCCCACCGGCAGGCCCTGCAGCTGCCTGATGCGCTCGAGGACGTCGGGCTCCTTCAGCAGGGCCTGCGTCTCGGAGCTGAGCTTCTGCAGGATGGCCGGGGGCGTGCCCCTGGGCGCCGCCAGGGCGTACCACACCGACGACTCGTAGCCCTTGACGCCGGACTCGTCCAGGGTCGGCACGTCGGGGAAGGTCGGCAGGCGCTCCTTCGTGCCGACCGCGATCATGCGCAGCGATCCGTTCTGGATCTCGCCCAGGTAGCCCGGGATGTTGTCCAGCACCACCTGGATGCGGCCGCTCACCAGGTCGAGCTTGGTGGGCGCGGCGCCCTTGTAGAAGATGTTCTGCACCGGCGCGCCCGTCATGGACTTGAACAGTTCCAGGGACAGGTGTCCCGAGCTGCCCGCGCCCGAGGAGCCGCCGTTGATCTCCTTCGGATGCTTCTTGGCGTAGTCGATGAACTCCGCCACGGTGTGCACGGGCAGGTCCTTGTTCACGATCAGCGCATTGGGGAACGAGGCCAGCACCGCGATCGGCACGAAGTCCGACGGCTTGTACTTCATGTCGGCGTACAGGTACTGGTTCGTGGTGAACGCGCCGGGGTTCGTGATCAGCAGCGTGTAGCCGTCGGGGGGCGCCTTGGCGACCATCTCGGCCCCGATGTTGCCGGCCGCGCCGCCCTTGTTGTCGATGATGAACTGCTGGCCCAGGCGATCGGACAGCTTCTGCGCGACCAGGCGCGCCAGGATGTCCGTGATGCCGCCGGGTGCCCAGGGCACGACCACGCGCACCGGGTTCTCGGGCCACCGGGCCTGCGCGGCGGCGGGACACGGCAGCCAGGCTGCCGCGATTGCCGCGCAAGCCAACACGATCTCGCGACGAGTCGGCTTCATGGTGTCTCCTTCAGGGGTCGTGGTCGCCGAGGCGGCCGGTCAGGACTTCGGCAGGTCCTTCCAGTTGGCGGGCAGCTTGATCTCCTTGGTCGTCACGCGGGTGTAGCCCGAGTCCAGCGTCTTGATCCGGTTGCGGCCGGGATCGCCCGCCACCAGGATCTCGATGTACTCCGGCCCCGGCATCACCCGGACCGGGTCGTCCGGCCCCACGTCGAATTCGGGCGGGAAGGTGCCGAGCTGGATCTTCTCCTCGATCGTGTGCACCTCCGCCATCGTGTACTTCAGCTCGAAGTCCAGGTACCTGCGGGGCACGGTCGTGTTCTCGCAGATGTACTTGCGGATGTCGTCCTTCGAGTAGCCGGCATCGGCCAGCACCTTCGCCACGGGCGGCGCGAGCACGAACACGATGTCGTTCACGAAGCTCGTCGGGCCGCGCTCGGAGAACAGCGCGAACGCCGGCTTGCGCAGCGCGTCCCGGCACAGCTGCTTGAGCGCGCACTCGGCACCGCTCTGGTCGTCGCGGGTGTACGGCGACGGCTGGAAGCCCCAGTTCATCGTCGTGCTCACGGACACGGTGCTCGTGCCGCGGTCGAAGCCCTTCTCGACGTGGTACGGCTCCCACGGGTTCAGCTCGTCGTGCTCGGCGAAGCAGAAGTTGATCGGGTAGCCGAAGGTCCCCATCTGGTTCTTCGCGGGCCGGTAGCCGCCGATGTTGCGGATGATCAGGCCCAGCGCGCGCCCGAGCGACGGGTTCGCGCCCCGCGAGATCAGGCCGGCGCCGTTGTTGAAGCCCAGCTCCTTGACGATCGGACCGTTAAGGAAGACGTAGGGGACGATGCCCCACGTCGTGCCGATGTTGTCGAGGTTGTACTTGTCCTCCTGCAGCGCTTCCACCATGGCCACCAGGATCGGCATGGTCTGCGGCTTGCAGCCGGCCATGACGCCGTTGGCGGCGATGTTCCACACGGTGGCGCGCAGGTTCATCTGCGGCAGCACGGCGATCACCTCGTCATGCGAGCGGTCCGTGTAGCGCAGGAACTCCTGCACGCGCTCCAGCGTGGGCGGCACGATCGGCAGGCCGTCGCTCCAGTCCAGTTCGTGGAAGTGCGCGTTGACCTGGTCGAAGCTGCCCTCGAAGACGATCTTCTTCGAGTCCCACGCACCGAGCTTGCCCGCCTCGCGCGGCTTGATCGGCTTGGTGAGCGCGTTGACGATGCGCTCGAACAGCACCGTCTCGATCTTGTGGCGGATCTCCGCGTGGTCCACCCCGACCGCGCCGGGGTACAGCACCACCGGCGTGTCGGGCACGCCCGCGGCCCTGGCGGCCAGCTGCCCCACGGTGTCGAACCCGGGCAGTGAAACCACCGCCGAAGGAATGCCGAGCACCTTCTCGGCTTCTGCTGCCGGCCGCACCGCGGCCGGTGTGCAGGTGCCTCAGCCCCCGTTGCCGGTGATGACTGCGTCGGCGCCCTTGTCCTTCAGGACGGCGATGATCTCGTTGAGTACCTGGCGCTGGTAGGAAGGCGTCCCCTTCAGCGAGGCGCGCGGGATGTCGGTGTAGGGGATGATCCTGACGTCGGGGAAGCGCTTCTTCAGCAGCTCGCGGTAGATCGGGAACATGATGTCGCCCTTGAAGTCCTCGTTCCAGACTTCGGCGACCACCTTGCCGTTGAGCGTGTCCAGCCGCTTGGCGAGGTTCTTCTGTTCGACGGCCTCGGCGCCGATCGGGCTGATGACGGATAGCGTTTCCATGGGTTTTCCGGTTTCCCGTTGGTTCGATGATGGATGCGATGGAGTGTGGAGCCGGCCCCGCGCCCGCGAAAGGTGCGGGCCGGAAAACAGCATTCGCTTTTTCCTCTTGCCTATTTGGCCGCCTGCGGCTGCAGGCCGGCCTTCTTGGCGACCGCGCCCCACTTCGCCACCTGGGCACGCACGTAGGCCTGCGCCTCCTGCGGCGTGCTGGAGGCCGGCTCCGCCTTGGCCGAGCGCTTCAGCCGCTCGACCGTGACCGGGTCGGCCACCACCTTGCGCAGCGCGGCGTTGAGCTGGTCCACGATCTCCCGGGGCGTGTTCGCCGGCGCGAGCACCGCGTACCACACGGAATCGCTGATGCTGGGAAACCCGGCCTCGGCCATGGTGGGCACGTCGGGCAGCCCCTCGTAGCGCGCCTTGCCGGTCACGCCCAGCGCCTTGAGCTTGCCGGCCTTGATCTGCGGCTCCGCGGCCGGCATGGCGACCAGGCTCATCTGCACCTGGCCGGTGATGACGGACTCCATCGCCTCGGGCGTTCCCTTGAACGGCACGTGGACGATGTTCAGCCCCTGCTCGCTCTTGAGCAGCTCGCCCGTGAGGTGGCCGATGCTGCCCACGCCCGCCGAGGCGTAGTTCAGGTGCCCGGGGCGGGCCTTCGCCAGCGCCACGAGTTCCTTCATCGAGCCGGCGGGCAGCGACGTGGGCACGACGAAGGCCATGCCCTGCTCGCCCATCAGCATCACCGCCTCGAAGTCCTTCACCGGATCGAAGCTCAGGCTCATCAGGCTCGGCAGGACCGAGAAGCTCAGGCTCGCGAGGTAGAGCGTGTAGCCATCCGGCCTGGCCCGCGCGACATACTGCGCCCCGATGGCGCCGCCCGCGCCCGGCCGGTTGTCGACGATCACCGGCTGCCCGAGGACCTCGCCGAGGGCGGGCGCCACCGCGCGGGCGACGAGGTCGTTGCCGCTGCCCGCCGGGAAGGACGAGACCAGCGTGACCGGGCGCACGGGAAAGCCCTGCGCGTGCACGCAGGCGCACCAGGCGAGAGCGGCGGCGGACAACGCCGCGATGAAGGCTTTGCGTTTCATCATCAGTCGGATGTGATGTTCTTTTCTTTCACCAGCCGGCCCCAGCGATGGAATTCTTCCGCAACGAAGTGCTGGAAGGCATCGGGGGAAGCCATGACCGAGGGCACGACGGCGTTCTTCAGCAGCTGCGCCTTCACGTCCTCGCGGGCGACCACCTTCTTCAGCGCGGCGTCGAGGCGCTCGACGACGGCCCGCGGCGTCTTCGCCGGCGCGAACACGCCCATCCAGTTGGTGACGGTGAAGCCGGGCAGCTCCTCGCGCGCGGTGGGCAGGTCCGGCAGGAGGTCGAATCGCTCGGCGCTGGTGACCGCCAGCGCCTTGAGCCTGCCGTCGTGGATGAGCGGGAACAGCGGCGGCAGGTCCATCACGATGCCGTCCACGTGCCCGGCCAGCGTGTCGCTGATCGCCGCCGCCGCGCCCTTGTAGGGGACGTGCAGGATCCGGCCCCGCGAGGCCTGCGTCAGCAGTTCGATCGTCAGGTGCGGCAGGCCGCCGTTGCCGGAGGACGAGAAGGAGACGGGCTGCGTCCTGGCCCGGTCCAGCAGTTCGCGCAGCGACCCGACCTTCAGCTTCGGGCCGACCGCCACCGCCTCGGGCGTGAGGCCCACGGTATTGACCGGTGCGAAGTCCGTGAGCGTGTTGAAGGCGATCTTCGGCAGCGTGTGGGGCGTGATGACCACGGGGCTCGCGCTCGCCGCCAGCAGCGTGTAGCCGTCGGGCGGCGACTTCGCGACGTGGTCGGCGCCGATCGCGCCGCTGGCGCCGGGACGGTTCTCGACGACCACGCTGGTGCCCAGCGCCTCTCCCAGCGGCGGCGCGATGATGCGCGCGACGATGTCGTTGGAGCCGCCGGGCGTGTAGCCGACGACCAGGCGGATCGGCCGGTCGGGATAGGCGCCCTGCGCCCATGCCACGGCGGGCAGCAGCAGGGCCGAGGCGGCTGCCAGCGTGAGGAGCGTGCGCTTGGACATGCGGGGCAGTGTAGGAACGCCCCCGGACCACGAACACCGCAGGGCCCAAAGTGTGTTTTCGCGATTTCCGAACAGCCCCGGAGAAGCGCCCGCCTACGATGCCGGCCATGCGCATCTGGCACCAGAGCTTCACCGACCTGGACAGCTTCCCGCGGTACCGCGACACGCTGGCCTCGCATGCCGATCGGGTGATGCAGGGCCGGGTGCAGGTGCGCGTGCACGGGCTACGCCCGGGAAGCTACCCGGCCGGCATCGCCCCGATGGACGTGAACAGCGTCGCCGCGCTGCGCCTGCTCGGCGAGGCGCAGGTCTGCGACGCCGCGCTCGCGGCGCAGGCCGCGGGCTACGACGCCTTCGCGCTCGGCTGCTTCTTCGATCCCGCGCTGGAGGCCGCCCGCTCGCTGGTCGACATCCCGGTGGCCAGCCTCACCGAGTCCTGCCTGCTCACGGCCTGTTCGCTCGGGCGGCGCTTCGCCGTCGTCTCCGTCACGCCGTTCCAGAAGATGCTCACGGAGGACCTCGTGGCCCGCTACGGCCTGCGCGAGCGCGCGGCCGGCGTGGTCTCGATGTCGCCTGCGGTGCGGCTGTTCGACCTCGAGCGCGAGGAGGCCTCCAGGGACATCGCGGAGGCCTTCCACGGCGCCTGCGACGAGGCGCTGCGCCTCGGGGCGGAGGTCATCATCCCGGGCGATGGCGTGCTCAACGAGTTCCTCGTCCGGCACGGCTGGCTCGGCTTCGAAGGCGCGGCCGTGCTCGACGCGCTGGGCGTGCTGTTCCTGCATGCCGAGTTCCTCGCGCGCGGGCGGGCCGCCGGCGCGCTCGACGTGAGCCGCCGCCGGCTGTATGCGAAGCCGGAGGAATCCATGCTCGCGCACGCGCGCCGCTTCTACGGCGCCTTCGCCCGCGGCGAGGCGGACTTTTCCGGGGCGAAGGCATGAGCACGGCCATCGCCTCCCCCGGCCAGCGCTTTCGCGCCGCGCTCGGCGAAGAACACCCGCTGCAGGTGGTGGGCACCGTCAACGCCAACCACGCGCTGCTCGCGCGGCGCGCCGGCTTCCGCGCGATCTACCTGTCCGGCGGCGGCGTGTCGGCCGGCTCGCTCGGCGTGCCGGACCTCGGGATCATCGGGCTGGAGGACGTGCTGGTCGACGTGCAGCGCATCACCGCCGTGTGCGACACGCCGCTCATGGTCGACATCGACACCGGGTTCGGCCCGAGCGCGTTCAACATCGCGCGGACGGTGCGCGCCCTGTCGCGGGCCGGGGCGGCGGCTTGCCACATCGAGGACCAGGCGGGCGCCAAGCGCTGCGGGCACCGCCCCGGCAAGAGCATCGTGGACACGCAGGAGATGGTCGATCGCATCAAGGCCGCCGTCGACGCGCGCAACGATGGCGCCTTCTTCGTCATCGCCCGCACCGACGCCATCGCCGTGGAGGGCGTGGAGGCCGCCGTCGCGCGGGCGCAGGCGTGCGTGGAGGCCGGCGCCGACGGCGTCTTCGCCGAGGCGGCGGCCGACCTGGCCACCTACCGCCGCTTCGCGCAGGCGGTGCAGGCGCCCGTGCTCGCGAACATGACGGAGTTCGGCAGGACGCCGCTGTTCTCCGCCGCGGAACTCGGCGAAGCCGGCGTGGCGATGGCGCTGTACCCGCTGTCGGCCTTCCGCGCGATGAACCGGGCGGCCGAGGACGTGTTCACCGCCATCCGCCGTGACGGCCACCAGCGCAGCGTGCTGGACAGGATGCAGACGCGCGACGAACTTTACGAGCGCATCGGCTACCTCGCGTTCGAGCGCAAGCTCGACGCGCTGTACGGCCGGCGCTGAGCGGCGCGGGCGCACCCTTCGGCGCTCACGCCGTGCCCATCTTGATGTGGGCGGCCCGGATCACCCGCAGGTACTTGTCGTGTTCCAGCTGCAGGCGCTCGCCGAGCTGCCGGCTGTCCTGGTAGTAGGCGGACTGCTCCTGCGCAGCCATAGCGGCGGCGATCTCCGGCATGGCCAGGACCGCTTCCGACACCGCGTCCAGCCGGGCCACCACCGCGGCCGGCATGTGCGCGGGGCCGAGCAGGGCGTTGATGGAATCGACCGTGTCGAATTCCGGGTAGCCGGAAGCGGTGAATGTCATGCCGGCCGGCACCTCGCCCTCCCGCGTCGCGGTGTAGGCGAGCGCGCGTACCCGCCCGGACTTCACCAGCGCCTGCACGGAGTGGTGCTCGTGAAATAGGCCTGGATGCGGTTCTCCGCCACGTCGATCAGCGCATTGGGCGTGGCCTTGTAGGGCACGTGCACGACCTCGATGCCCGCGGCGAGGTTGAACCGCACCATCACCAGGTGGTTGAGCAGCCCCGTGCCGGAGCTGCCGAAGCTCACCTTGCCGGGGTGGCTCCTGCAGTACGCCACGTACTCCCCGATGGTCCCGACCGGCAGGGACGGGCTCACCACGAAGGCCCAGCCCGACCGCGAGACGGTCGCGACCGGCGTGAAGTCCCTGAGGGGATCGTAGGGAATGCCCGGCCTGTCGATCGCGTGCACGGCGTGGCCCGTGCCCGCGGTGAACAGCAGCGTGTGGCCGTCCGGCGCGGCCTGCTTGACCGCATAGCAGGCCACGGAGGTCGACGCGCCCGGCCGGTTGTCGATGACGAGGGGCTGCCCGAGCAGCTCGGCCATCTTCGGCTGCATGATGCGGATGATGGGGTCCACGGACCCACCGGGCGCGAAGCCCACGATCACCCGGACCGGCCGGTCCGGGAACGCGCCGCCGCCCTGGCCGAAGACGCCGGGGGCAGCAGCGCCGGCGGCGAGCGCGGCCACCTGCTTGAGGAACGTGCGGCGCATGTCGTTGTCTCCTTGCGAAGCGGCGGCCACTCTAGGGAGCGCGTTCGCGGCGCGTCAATGCGGGTTGCGACCCACGCGCAAACAGAACGCGCGGCGGCAGCGCTGTCCGGTGTCGCCGTGGCGGCAGGCAGGGCCGGAGAAGGACGTTGATTTCGCTGTAAAAGCCACCCGCCGATCCGGCGCTGCCCTCCGGAACGTGAAGGCCCATCCCGTCGCAGGCTTCGTTCCGGCGAAAAGAGATTTCGCCGGCCCCGGGGCCATATCCTTCGGGACCGCTTCCGACCAGAATCGCCGGCGTGGCATCCGACCTCCAGGACAAGGTGGCGCTCGTGACGGGCGCGGGCGGCCGGCGCGGCATCGGCCGCGCCACGGCACTGCGCCTGGCGCGCGGCGGCGCGGACGTCGCCCTCATCGACATCTCCTGGGCGGCCGGCGAGCGTGCGCCCGACGAGCGCGTGGACTGGAACGGCGCGGCCAGCGTCGCCGAGGAGGTGCGCGCGCTGGGGCGCCGGGCGCTCGCGCTGGACGCGGACGTGTCGAACGAGGCCCAGGTGGAGGCAGCCGTGGAACAGGTGCTCTCGCACTTCGGCAGCATCGACATCCTCGTCGCGAACGCCGCCGCCCGCCCGGGCGGCGACCGCGTGCCGCTGATCGGGCTGCCCAAGGCGGAGTTCGATCGCGTCATCCGCGTCAATCTCGCCGGCACCTTCCTTTGCTGCAGGGCGGTGGGCGCCCACATGGCCCGGGTGCGCAAGGGCGTGGTGGTGATCGTCTCCTCGCAGTCGGGCCGGGTCGGAAAGCCCCGCATGGCTGCCTACGCCGCGTCCAAGTTCGGGCAGATCGGCATGATGCAGTCCCTGGCGCACGAGATGGCGGCGTACGGCGTGCGCGTGAACGCCGTCGCGCCGGGGGCCGTGGACACCGCGCGCCTCGACTGGTCGGCGCAGGCGGGGGCGGACCCCGGGGGCGACGCGCGCGCACGCTTCCTCGCCGAGCAGGCGCGCGGCGTGCCCCTGGGGCGCATCGCGGCCGCCGAGGACGTGAGCGGCGTCATCGCCTTCCTGTGCTCTGACGATGCGCGGCACATCACCGGCCAGGTGATCGGCATCGACGGCGGCTCGCGCATGTGAGCCGCGCCGCTCAGCCTGCCCTGAAGTCCTCGATGGAGCGCGCGGGCGTGCCCCCCGCAAGGTCCAGGCGCCGGGTGACCGCGCGCGTCGCGCCGAAGGTGGGCAGGAACATCGAGTGCTTGCCCAGCCCGCCCAGCACGATCACCAGCAGGTCGTCCGGCCGCTGCACGATGGTCAGCCGCGTGTCCGGCCCCGCGCCGGCGAACCGGGCGGGGTCGCGCCGGCGGAAGCGTTCCTCGACGTTCTCGTCCGAATAGGCCGAGAGCGGGAGGACCGCGGCGTCGAACAGGGCCTGCTTCACGTCCTGCTTCGACAGGCCCGATTGCGCGAGGGTCCTGGCGTGCTCCGGCCCGAGGGCGACCACCGCGTCGCTCTCGTAGTACCAGTTGTTGGCGCCCACGCCGGTCATGGTGCCTGCGATCATCTTCAGCAGGCCGGCCGCGTCCTTGCTGAAGTGGTCGTTGACGTTGAACGGCGCCTCCGCGGCGACGACCGTCACGGTGCTCGCGTCGCGCGGGTGGCCGCGCTCCACGTGCAGCGGCTCCCACGGGCTCTGCGCCTCGTTCTCGGCCACTGCGAAGCTGTACTTGGCCGGCGTGCCCATGGTCGCCATGTCTCCCGCCCCCGGCGCGGCGCCGCCGATGTTCACCATCGCCAGCCGGATGGCGCGCCCGATGGCCGCGTTGGCGCGCACGCCGGGGCCGAACGCGTTCTGCCCGCCGTTGATCCCGAGCTCGCGGGCGATCGGGCCGTTGAAGATGGCCAGCGGCGCGCACGGGTGGGTGGTCGACTGCACGCCGCGCAGGTTGAACGGCGCCTCGCACATGGCCTCGATCGCGGCCAGCACGAGCGGCAAGTGCTCGGGCCGGCAGCCGGCCATCACGGCGTTGGCCGCCACCTGGATCGGCAGGATGTCCGCATCGCGCGGGGCGAAGGTGCCGACGGGCGCCTGCCATGGCCGGTCGCAGTAGGCCAGCATGCGCTGCACGCGCCGGGCGGTCGGCGGCACGACGGGCAGCCCGTCGCCCCAGCCACGCTGCTCGCAGTAGTCCATCGCGCCCTCGATGTCGTCCGGCGCGTCGACGGCGAACGCCTCGCCTTCGGGCAGGTCGTCGGTGTGCATCGTCAGCGGACGGCCAGGCGCAGCTGGGCCAGGACCTGCGGCACGGCCTGTGCGACGCGCTGGTGCACCACCTCGCTCGCCATGCCACCGAGCGGATGGTCGATCGCCACCAGGGGCAGGTCCGCCACGCCGCCCACGCGGGCCTGGCTCCTGGCAAGCCCGAGAAAAGGCTGCGAGCAGATCACGATGGCGGCCGTGCCGAGCTTTCTGATCCGTGTCATGTCGTGGACACTCCACGACGTGCACGACCCTCAGTCGGCCATCGCCGTGAGGACGCAGTCGGCCTCGCGCGCGAGTTGCTCCAGGGTCTCGTCGGGCGCCGGCAGCGTCGCGGCGCCCTTTCGCCGCATGATCGCCCTGGCATCCATCTCGCCGCACACCTGCGCGGCGATGAGTTCGAGCAGCATCCGGGCGTTGTCCTTGCTGTTGTCCAGCAGGCCGAGGCGGATCCGCCTCGGCCCGGCCGAGGCCGGCGCGCCGGACGGCTCGCGCGACAGGAGGGGAGCAGGCTCCTTCGCCTCGGGAATGATCCAGCGCACAGGGCTCATGGGCGTTCCTTTCACGCGGGCCTACTTGCCCGCCTTGATGACTTCCTCGGTGATCCGCTCTTCCTTGCGCAGGAACGCGGCCAGCTCGCCCTCGTCGAGGATCGCGGCCGGGATGAAGTTGCCCTGCGTCATCTGCGCGCGGAAGTCCGGGCTGCGCGCGACCTTGGCGACCGCCTCCCGCAGCACGGCGACCGCGGGCGCGGGCGTGTCCTTGTGGACGAACAGGCCGCGCCAGAAGATCCAGTCGATATCGATGCCGAGCTCGCGCAGGGTCGGCACGTCGGGAAACGACTCCAGCCGGCTGGCCGACAGGATCGCCAGCATGCGCAGCTTGCCTTCCTTGAGCAGGCTGGCCGCATCGCCCACGACCACGCTCGCCGCGTCCGTCTGCCCGGCGAGCGCCGCCGTGTGCGTGCCGGCGCTGCCGCCGAAGGGGATCGGGTTGAGCCGGATGCCCGCCGCCTTCTCCAGCAGCGGGATCTGCATCTGCGTGACCGAGCCGATGCCGGCGTTGCCCACGCTGATCGCACCGGGGTTCTTCTTCGCATCGTCGATGAATTCCCGGATGGAGTGCCACCTGGCCTTCTGCTCGACGGCGATGCCGATGGCGTCCTGGTTGAGCACGCCCAGGAAGACGAAGTCCTTGTGGGACACCTTGCCGCCCGAGTCGTACGTCTGTGTCACGACCGACTGCGAGGTGAACATGACCGTGTAGCCGTCGGCCGGCGCGCCCTTCACGTATTGCGAGCCGACCAGCCCGCCGGCCCCGGCCTTGTTCACGACGATGACCTTCTGTCCGAGCGCGTCGCCCAGGTGCTGCGCGACGAAGCGCCCGACGACGTCCGTGCCGCCGCCCGGTGGGAAGGGAACGACCAGGGTGACGAGGCGGTTGGGATACGGACTCTCCGCGAACGCGGCACCTCCGGCGGCCAGGGCGGCGGCTGTCGAGGCGACCGTGGTCGCGATGGCTTGCCGGCGGGTCAGGTTGCTGTGGGTCATCCTTGTCTCCGCGACGGGCAACGAAGTCGGGCTCGTTGCGCCAATGTTCTGTTAGACAGAACATATATTCTGAACTTAGACTATTGGAGGGCCCGCAGGTCTCGGGTGTCAAGCCACGCCATCCCCCGCATTTACCCTGACGCCCCTGTGGAACGCGCATTCGCATCGACCGAATTCAGAATTCACGGGACGAGGTTGCCGCCGTCTCCCGCGCGCCCTCAGCATGCGCAGCGAAGAACGTGAAGGAGACACGCATGCTCGAACACGCTTTCCTGCGGCGCCGCGACTGGGTGGCGCTCGCCGGCGCCTTCGCGGCCGTCGGCCTCGCCGTCGGCCAGACGCGGCGCTACCCGGCGGAGGTGATCCGGCTGGTCATTCCGTTCCCGAGCGGCGGCGTCCTGGACGCCATGGCCCGCGTCCTGGCGCGCCGGCTCGCCACGGCGCTTGGCCAGGCCGTGGTGGTGGACAACAGGCCGGGTGCGGGCGGCAACATCGGCACGGAGTACGTGGCGCATTCGAAGCCGGATGGCTACAGCCTGGTGATCAGCGGCGCGAGCCTGGTGACCGCGATGCTGCTGCAGCCTCGCCTGCCGTTCAACCCGATGCGCGACCTTGCGCCCGTGGCCATGCTGGCCAGCACGCCCGGCAGCATCGTCGCCTACCCGGGCGCCCCGTTCACGACGATCGGCGAGATGATCGCCTACGCGAAGGCGCATCCGCGCAAGCTCTCGTTCGCCACGGCGGGCAACGGCTCGCTCGGCCACATGCTCGGCGAGTGGCTCAACCACGACGCGGGCATCGATCTCCTGCACGTGCCGTACAAGGGCGGTTCGGCGGCGGCCATCGATGTCATCGCCGGGCGCGTGCCGCTGTGGATCGACGTCGCCGCCAACCGCGAGATGGTGCTGGCGGGCAAGGTGCGCGCGCTGGCCGTGACCAGCCGCCGGCGCGCGCAGGCGCTGCCGGACGTGCCCACGCTGATCGAGTCGGGCTACGACATCGACGGCTTCACGTGGTGGGCGCTGATGGCGCCCGCGGCCACGCCCCGGGACATCGTCGAGCGCCTGAGCGCCGAGATCGGCGGGATCATCGCCTCGCCCGCGGGGCGGGACGAACTGGTGCGCCTGGCCGTGGAGCCCGACTTCCGCCCGGCGGCGGATCTCGCGGCGTTCATGGGCTCCGAGCTGGACAAGTGGGGCCGGGTCGTGCGCGAGACGAACATGCCCCCCATCGAATGACCGAGAGAGGAAAGATGCCGCTGCTCACTCCCGAAATCCTCGCCTACGTCGGCGTGTCCACCCAGGCGGAATTCGCCTGCGACCCGGTGGAGCAAGGCGCCGTGCGGCGCTATGCGCAGGCCATCATGGACGACGATCCCGACTACGGCCCGCAGACCCCGGCCAGCTCACCCTGGGGCGGGCCGATCGCGCCGCCGCTGTTCGCCAACCATGCCGTGCGCCGCCCCCTGGGCGCGCCGGACATCGTGCAGGAGCGTGCCGGCGACCCGCATTTCGACGGCACGGGCGCCCCTGCGGGCGGGCTGCCGCCGATCGGGCCGCTCAAGGGCTTCGCCGTGCTCAACGGCGGTGCGGAGTTCGAGCTGTTCCGCTACGCGCGCCACGGCGAGCGCATCCAGGTGACGCAGCGCTATGCGGAGATCACCGAGAAGGCCTCGTCCAAGGGGCCGATGATCCTGGTCGTGGTGGAGGCCGAGTTCCGCACGGACCAGGACGAACTGCTGCTGCGCGCGCGCCGCACCGTCATCCGGAGGCCTGCATGAGATCGCAGCACACGCCGCGCTTCGAGGACGTCGATGTCGGCTTCGAGCCGCCGCCGCTGGTGAAGGGGCCGCTGACCACCGTGCACCTCATGCGCTGGTCGGCGGCCATGGAGAACTGGCACAGGATCCACTACGACCGCAGCTTCGCGCAGGAGCACGACCATCTGCCCGACCTGCTGATCAACGGCTCGTTCAAGCAGCAGTTCGTGCTGCAGTTCCTCAAGGACTGGGCCGGCCCGCAGGGCTGGCCATGGAAGAGCTCCTTCCAGTTCCGGGCGATGAACAAGGTCGGGGAGACGCTCACCGTGTGGGGCCGCGTGACGGACAAGCGTGCCCTCGGGCGCTACGGCCTGGTCGAGCTCGACACCGGCGTCGTCAACGAGCACGGCATGGAGTCCACGCCGGGCCGGGCGGTGGTGGCGCTGCCGTACCGCGACGGCCCGCCCCTGCCCTACCCCTTCGTGCCGGAGGCGTAGCGGCAGCGCTCAGCCGGCGATTCCCAGCTTCTCGCGGTAGTCGGCGTCGACCTCGCACACGGCGTGCAGCGCGAGCAGTTGCGCGATGCCCATGGACTCCGGCGGCTTGACGATGTTCGGCGCGTCGCACACCACGCGCGCGGCGACCAGCTGTTCGATCCGCGCCTCGGTGTAGCCGGGCAGCTCCCGCAGGATCTCGCGGTTGTGTTCCGCGTACAGGGGGCCGCGCCTGTGCACGCGCGGCGTGCGCAGCGACCAGCGGTAGGGCCGCCCCAGCATGGGGCGCCAGCCGACCGGCTGCGGATGCAGCACGCGCTCATGGAAGCCCCGGTGGGCCAGGTGCGGGTCCAGCAAGAGGTCGCGGCTGTTCATCACGGGGCCGCACGCGATGCCCAGGGCCTGCACCCTGCGCATCGCCTCGAAAGGATCCTGCTCCCGCAGCCAGGCGGCCACGGCGGCGTCGACCGGCCCGCGATGCGCCGCCCGCACGCCGCCGTCGGCGAAGTCGCGCGCGAGGTCCGGTCGCCCCATCGCGCCGCACAGGGCGGCCCACTGCGCGTCCGTTTCCACCGTGAGCGCGACCCAGCGGTCGTCGCCGCGCGCCGGGTAGACGTTGCTCGGCACGAAGCGCTCGTGCTCGTTGCCGATGCGCCGGGGCTGGGTGCCGTCGAGCTGGTACTGCAGCAGGGCCTCCGGTACGAGCGCGGCGCCCACCTGGTACATGCTGAGGTCGATCCACTGGCCCTGCCCCGTGGCACGCAGCGCGTGCAGGGCGGCGAAGAGCGCGGCCAGGCCGGTCCAGCAGGCGATGAAGTCGGGGTACGACTGGCCGACCTTCGAGGGGCGGTCACCGCGGTAGCCGCTGTACGCCGAGATGCCCATGGTGGCCTCCAGCGTCGTGCCCTGGCTCGGGAAGGACGACCAGGGCCCCGTCGCGCCGTAGCCGGTGTTGGACAGCATGATCAGCGAGGGCCGGATCTTGCGCAGGTCCTCGTAGTGCAGGCCCCAGCCTCGCAGGACGCGCGGGGTGAAGTTCTCCAGCACGATGTCCGCGGTGGCCAGCAGGTCGCGGAACACCGCCCGGCCGGCCTCGCCGGACAGGTCCAGCGCGAGGCTGCGCTTGTTCCGGTTCAGCAGCAGGTTGATGCCGGAACGGTTGATCGCGCCCTCTCCCGCATCGCCGTCCAGGTAGGTGGTGAACACGCCCCGCCGCGTCTGGTCCAGCCGCACGGGCGACTCGATCTTGACCACGTCCGCGCCGAGGTCGCCGAGCAGGGCCGCCATGTAGGGCACGGCCACCACCGTCGACAGGTCGAGCACGCGCAGGCCTTCCAGCGGCAGGCGCGGCTTCGCCGTGTGCGGCCGGGCACCGGCCGCGGCGGCAGCTCGCGCACCTCCTGCGCCACCTCGGCCTGGTGTTCCCCCAGCTGCGGCGAGCGAAGGCGCACGCGGGCCGGCGTGGCCGACAGGCGCGCCATGTGCACGGGAAACAGGTGTGCACCGGTCGCGGGATGGTCGATGCGCTCGAAGAAGCCGCGCGCCTGCAGCTGCTCGCAGGCGAGCAGTTCGGGCGCGCCCTGCACCATGCCCATCAGCATGCGGCGGCGCGAGCCTTCCAGGAACAGTTCCTTGGCCGACCGATCGCGCGCGCAGGCTTCCACCAGCGCGCGGAATTCCGCGACGTTCGCCGTGCGCTGGGCGCTGCTGGTGTAGCGCGGGCTGCGGAACGCCTCGTTGCTGAACACGTCCGCGTAGCCTTCCAGCGGCGACGGGCCGCCGGACTGGATGGAGATGAAGCCGTCGCGCGTGGGCACCGGGCCGCCGGCGAACGGGTCCTGCACCGGCAGGCGCCGGCTCTGCACCGCGCCCATGTAGGTGTAGTAGGTCTCGCACATCAGCAGCTCGGAGGCGAGCGCCTCATGGATCGACAGGTCCACGTGCTCGCCTACGCCGTCGGCGAGCGCGCAGTGCAGCGCCGCCAGCGACGCGTAGGCCGCGTTGAGGCCGGCGCACAGGCCGGCCTGGTTCAGGCCGTGCTTGAGCGGCGGCCGGTCGGCGCTGCCGCTGATCTGCATGATCCCGGACATCGCCTGGTGCACCAGGTCGCTGCCACGGTGGTCGGCATACGGGCCCGTCTGGCCGAAGTCGGTGACCGACGTGACGACCAGCCGGGGGTTCCAGCGCATCAGGACCGTCGCCGGGATGCCCCAGCGCGCCAGCTGCCCGGGCGCGAAGCTCTCGACGAGGATGTCGCTGCGCTCGACCAGGCGGCGCAGCTGCGCGTGGGCCGCGGGGTCCGACACGTCCAGCACGATGCCACGCTTGTTCCAGTTCAGGTACTGGAAGAACAGGCTGGCCTCGCCCGGCGGCGCGCCCGCCGCGAGCGGCGCCAGCTGCCGCGCCGGGTCGCCGCCGGGCGGCTCGGCCTTGACCACGCTCGCGCCGAAGTCGCCGATGAGGCGCGCGGCGAAGGGCCCCGCGATGCCCGTGGACAGGTCCAGCACCCGCACGCCGGCGAGCGCCCCGGGGGCCGCGACACCTGCCGCCGCCTCCGGGCCCCCGGCCACGCTCATGTCGTGGCCGGCTCCGGGGATCGCCGCGGCCCGGCGCCGCGCAGCGCCGGGCCGGGCCCGGCGGTCAGGACAGTGGCATGCATTCCGGCTCCATGCATCGGGGGAACGATCCGGCCGGTCAGGCCTGCACGGCCGCTGCGAGGCGCGCCGCAGCCGCCTGCGCGGCGGCGCGTCCGTCGGCCACGGCGTGCTCCAGCATGCCGCCGCAGCCCGAGCGCACCGCGCCCGCCGCGAACACGCCGGGCATGGCCGTCTCCAGGCCGGGGCCGGTCTTCACGGCGCCGCGCTCGTCGCGCTCGATCCGGTCCGGCAGGAACGCGCTGGCAGGCTCCAGCCCGACGAAGGCGAAGAAGCCGCTGCAGGGCACCACCTCGCCGTCGATCCGGGCGCCCTCGACGCCGTCGCTGCCCAGCACCTCGCTCACCGTGCTGCCGAAGCGCGCCTGCACGTTGGACGCCGCGCCGACCGCATCGACCAGGTGGCGCTGCGCGCGGAAGGCCGGTCCGCGGTGGACCAGGTGCACCCTGGCGCAGTAGCGGGAGAGCACCAGCGCCGATTGCAGCGCGGAATCGCCGCCGCCCACCACCACCACGTCCTGCCCGTCGAACATCGGTCCGTCGCAGTCGGCGCAGTGGGACACGCCCTTGTATTCCAGCTCGGCCTCGCCGGGCACGCCCAGCTTTTTCAGCGCCGCGCCCGAGGCCACGATCACCGCGCGCGCACGGTGGCGGCCGGCGTCGCTGAGCACCACGAGGCGGTCGCCGTCGCGCTCGATGCCCGACGCCACCGCCTCCAGGTTCTCGGCGCCGCCCTCGACGGCCTCGGCCATCCAGGTCGAGGACAGCTCCGCGCCGCTGCCCTGGATCGCGCCGTCCAGCTCGTTCACGTTGAGCACGAGGCCGCCGAACATCTGCGCCTCCAGCCAGGCGGTGCTCAACCCGGCCTGCAGCGCCTCGCGGACCGCGGAAAGGCCGGCCGCGCCGGCGCCGATGACGACGATGTCGTGCGAAGAAGTGGTGTCGCTCATGGCGTTGTGTCTCCTTGGGGAAGGGAAGCGGCGGCCGTTGCGCACGCCTCGGGCCGGGGCGCGCCCATCACGCGCACGTCGGCCAGCCGCCGGGTGATGCCGATGCGGTCCATGGCCTCCAGCACCTGCACCGCCAGGGAGCGGCCGATGCCGGCCGCGTCGCGGAACTGCGCTGCGGTGAAGCGGCCCTGCGGCGCGCCGTGCGCCGCCTGCTGCGCGATGCGGGTGAACTCGGTGAGCGTGGCGCGCACGTAGAAGCGGTCGTCGCTCACGCGCATCGCGTCGCCGGCCTGGGCCCGGCGATGGAGCATGTAGCGCACCATGTGCTCCTTCGCCTGCACGGCCTGCGCCAACTGGGCCACGGTCATGCCGGCCCGGCCTGCGCGCTGCAGCATCGGCTCGGCCAGCTGCCACAGGCGCAGATGCTCCGGGTTCTCCGGCGCCGCGGCGGCCTGCCGGGGCGCCAGCAGCGCCTGCGCGGCTGCCGGCGTGAGCACGGTCGCCTGTTCGCCGGTACCGATCGAGGCCAGCCCGGCCTGCCTGAGCGCGCGGCCGAAGGCGTCCGGATCGAGGTTGAGGTTGCGCGCGAACGCGGCGGCCGGGACGCCCTCGGGGGTGCAGGCCGTCAGGGCCTCCAGGGCTTCCGCGGCGGCGGGCCGGGCGAGCGCCTCCAGCCGGCGCATGCGCTGGTCGAAGGACAGCCGGCGCGGCGGCGGCGCCGCGTCCAGCACGCGGCCCCCGCCGAGCGTGCGCTGCGCCGAGTGGTCCCGCAGGATGAAGCGGTCGCCCCGCGCCGCTGCGATCGGCTGGTCCGCCAGCAGCCGCGCGAACGACCGTTCGCCGGGCTGCAGCGACGCGCCGTGGCTCAGCGACACCCGCGCCGTCACGTCGCGCGTGCCCAGGTGCAGGTGGACCGGCGTGCGGTGCCGCAGCGCATGGGCCTCGTCCGCGAGGAGCTGCATCTCGACGTCGATCTGCGTGGTGGGCGCGTGCAGCTCGGGATGCAGGACCCAGTCGCCGCGCTGCACCTGCGAGAGCTCCACGCCCGAGAGGTTCAGGGCGCAGCGCTCGCCGGCTTCGGCGTGCTCGGCCTTCACGCCGTCCTTCTGGATGCCGCGCACGCGCACCTTGTGCCCGTCCGGCGAAACGAGCAGGCGGTCGCCCGCGCGCACGGCGCCGTCGAAGACGGTGCCCGTGACCACCGTGCCGCTGCCGGGCACGGTGAACGCGCGGTCCACCGCGAAGCGCATGCGCCGCCCTTCGCTGGCGGTACGGCGGAAGCCTTCCGCCGCGGCGGCCAGCTGCGAGCGCAGCCGTTCCACGCCCTCCCCGCTCGGCGCGCAGACCGGCAGCAGCGGTGCGCCGGCCAGCGAGGTGCGCGCGAGCAGCTCGCCGGTTTCGCGCGACACCGCCTCCACCCTGGCGCCGTCCACGCGGTCGGCCTTGGTGATGACGGCGATGCCGCGCCCGATGCCCAGCAGGTCCAGGATGTGCACGTGCTCGCGCGTCTGCGGCATGACGCCGTCGTCGGCCGCGACCACCACCAGCGCGTAGTCGATCCCGCAGACGCCGGCCAGCATGTTGCGCACGAAGCGCTCGTGCCCCGGCACGTCGACGAAGCCCACCACGGCGCCGCCCGGCGAGCGCCAGTAGGCAAAGCCGAGGTCGATCGAGATGCCGCGCGCCTTCTCCTGCGGAAGGCGGTCGGTGTCCACGCCCGTCAGGGCCTTCACCAGCGTCGTCTTGCCGTGGTCGATGTGGCCGGCGGTCGCGACGATCACGGCCCGTCCTCGATCGACTGGAGCTGCTCGAGCTGGGCGACGAACTCCGGCTCCTGCGCTTCTTCCAGGCAGCGCAGGTCCAGCCACAGCGCGCGCTCGCGGATGCGGCCGATGACCGGCACCGGCAGCCGGCGGAACGCCTGCGCCAGCGCCTCGACGGCCGATCCGCTCCGGCCGGCCGGGGCGAAGCGCAACGCCGCGCTCGGCAGCGTGTCCACGGGCAGCGCGCCGCTGCCGATCTGGCTCGCGCACGCGGCGACGTCGGCGCTGAAACCGGCGCCTGCGGCCGTCCCCGCCGCCTCGCGCAGCCGCTCGGCCTGCGCGGCGATCTCCTGCGCGGGGCGGGTGAGCAGGCGCAGGGTGGGCAGGCGCGCGCGCAGCCGGGCCGGGTCGTCGTACAGGGCGAGCACCGCCTCCAGCGCGGCGAGCCGCACCTTGTCGACGCGCAGCGCGCGCTTCATCGGGTTCCTGCGGATGGCCGCGACGAGGTCCCTGCGCCCGGCGATCACGCCGCACTGCGGGCCGCCCAGCAGCTTGTCGCCGCTGAACGTCACCAGGTCCGCGCCGGCGGCGATCGCCTCGCGCGGCGTGCGCTCGTGGGGCAGCCCGAATGCCTCGAGGTCCACCAGCATGCCGCAGCCCAGGTCCTCCAGCAGCGGCAGGCCCGCCGCGTGGGCGATCTGCGCCAGCCCCGCCGCGGGCACCGCGGCGGTGAAGCCGCGGATCTCGTAGTTGCTCGAATGCACCTTCATCAGCGCCGCGGTCTGCGGGCCGATCGCCGACTCGAAGTCGTGCGCGTGCGTGCGGTTCGTCGTGCCCACCTCGCGCAGCACGCAGCCGGCGCTGGCCATGATCTCCGGCACGCGGAACGCACCGCCGATCTCCACCAGCTCGCCGCGCGACACGACCACCTCGCGGCCGCCACCGGCGACCGTGTTCAGCATCAGGTACACGGCCGCGGCGTTGTTGTTCACGACCACCGCCGCCTCGGCGCCCGTGAGCCGCAGCAGACGCGCCTCGACGTGGCTGTCGCGCTCGCCGCGGCCCGCGCCCTCGACGTCGTACTCGAGGTTGACGGGGCGCGTCATCGCCTGCGTGGACGCGGCCACGGCCCCGGCCGGGTACAGCGCGCGGCCGAGGTTGGTGTGCAGCACCGTGCCCGTCAGATTGAACACCGGCCGCAGCGAAGGCTGCGCGGCCGCCGACAGGCGCACCAGGCATTCGGCGCCCAGCGTCTCCTCGTCGGGGCACAGGGCCGAGCGCTCGATCGCCAGGCGCCGGCGCTGCTCCGCGAGCAGGGAGCGCAGGCACGCCAGCACCAGCGGTCGCCCGAACGCCTGCATGAGCGCGGCGAAGGCCGGCGCGTTGAGCAGCGTGTCGACTGCCGGGATGGCGCGGCGCGCCTTGCTGCTGGAACTCGGCATGATCGAAGGATGAATGTGGCGGAAGAGAGTGGGAGTCGAACCCACACAGGATCGTCGGCGACCCACTCCGGGTTTGAAGTCCGGCCACCCCACCGGGAGTGTTTCCCTTCCATGCCGTCCGTATCCTAGGGGCCGGTGCGCTCCCTCCAAGGAGCCAATTCCAAAAACACCCTTTGGTTTTTTGCATTGACGCCTGGGGCGCCCGGGGATGAAGCTGGTCGCCTGGCCGCCTCGTGGCGGCGACATGGAGACACCATGGACCGAACGGACGAAGGCTGCTTCGAGGCGCACTGGCCGCGCGCCGCGCGCCGTGCCGTCGCCAGGCCGCTGGCCAGGCGGCTGGCGACGCTGGAAGGCAAGCGCGTCGCGTTCCTCTGGGACTACCTCTTCCGGGGCGACGCGATGTTCGACGCCATCGAGCGCAGGCTGCGCGAGACCTACGCCGGCATGAGCTTCGTCGGCTGGCGCGAGGTCGGCAACATCCACGGCAGCGACGAGCGCGAGCGGGTCGCCGCGCTGCCGGCGCGGCTCCAGGCCGCGGGCGTGGACGCCGTCATCACCGCGGTCGCCGCCTGAGGCAGCTGCACGCCCGCCGTGCTGCGGGCGAGTGCAGCGTGCGAGGCGGCGGGCATCCCGTCGTCCTCGCTCGTGTCGGACGGCTTCGTCGAGCAGGCCCGGGCCACGCGCGTGAGCCTGGGCTACCCCGCCCTGCCCTGGGCCCGGCTGGTCGGGCACCCGGCGGTGCAGACGCCCGAGGAGCTGCGCGAGAACGTGCTGCAGGTCACCTTCCCCGAGATCGTCGGGAACCTGACCGGCCGCATCGACGAGGGCGACCCGGCCGACGCGGAGCCGGGCCCGATGGACGTGGTGTTCCGCGGTGGCTGGAGCGCGCTCAACCAGCACTTCCTGGAGCGCAGCTGGAGCGACGGCCTGCCGATCGTGCCGCCCACGCGCGAGCGCATCGAGGCCTTCCTCGCGCACACGCGGCGCGACCGCGACGAGGTGCTGGGCGTGCTGCTGCCCGACAACCGCGCGGCCACGGTCTGGAGCGTGGCGGTCAACGGCGTGATGGCGGGCTGCCGGCCCGCGTACATGCCGGTGCTGGTGGCGCTGGCCGAGGCGATGGCCGATCCGCGCTACGGCGTCGAGCACAGCGGCAACACGCCGGGCGGCGAGACGCTCATCATCCTCAACGGGCCCGTCGTGAAGTCGCTCGGCTTCAACTTCACCCAGGGCGTGATGCGCGACGGCCCGCAGGCCAACACCACCGTGGGCCGCTTCTGGCGGCTGTACCTGCGCAACGTCGCCGGCTTCCTCCCGCACGGGACGGACAAGGCCACCTTCGGCAACACCTGGCGCGTGGCGATCGCGGAGAACGAGGACGCCGTGCGCGAGATCGGATGGACCACGCTGGCGCAGGACCAGGGCTTCGCGCCGGGCGACAGCACGGTGACCGTCGCGCGCTACACGGGCGGCGGCATGGCCTCGTCCATGTCCGGCAGCACGCCGGAGGAACTGCTGGCCTACCTCGCCGACGGCCTGGTGAAGCAGACCTTCTGGCAGATCATGTTCTCGGTGGGCACGGGCTACGGCAGGCTGCGGCCGCTGGCACTCGTCACGCCGATCATCGCCCGGACCATCGCGCGGGCCGGCTGGTCCAAGGCCGACGTGAAGCGCTTCCTCTTCGAGCGGGCGCGCCTGCCGGCCTGGGAGTTCGAGCGGCTGCTGCGCGACTGGACGCACAAGCCGATCTGGAACCTGGCCGAGGAGGTGCGCGCCGGCCGCATCCCGCAGGTGTACGCCGAGTCGGACGACCCCGCGCGAGCGGTGCCGATCGCGTGGGAGCCCGGGCACTTCATGGTCGTCGTCACCGGCGATCCGCTGCGCACCAGCGGCTACATGTTCGGGCACAACGGCCAGCTCGGCTTTCCCGTCACGCACAGGGTGGACACGTGAGGCAGGACCCGCGCTCCCGCTCAGTTCAGCCGCACGCCGGTCGCCTTCATGACGCCCTGCCAGCGCACCAGTTCGTCGCGCACGAACCTGTCGAACTTCTCCGGCGGGCCGGGGTCGGGGTTGGCGCCCTGCGCCACCAGCGCGGCCTTGGTGCCCGGGTCTTCGAGCGACTGGACGAGGGCATCGTTCAGGATCCTCACGACCTCGGTGGGCGTGGAGGACGGCACCTCCAGGCCGAACCAGTTCGCGCCCGTGAGCTGCGGGAAACCCGCCTCGGCGACGGTGGGCACCTGGGGCAGCAGCGGCGAGCGCTCGCGCGTGCTCACCGCCAGCGCCTTGATCTTGCCCTCGCGCACGTGCTCGATCAGCACCGGCAGCTCGGTGTAGAGGAAATGGATGTGGCCGGCGATGAGGTCGGCCGTCGCCGGCCCGGTGCCCTTGTAGGGGACGTGCGTCATCTGGATGCCCGAGATGACCTTGATCCATTCCCCGGTCAGGTGCGGCGTCCCGCCGGGGCCGGAGGAGCCGTAGCTGAGCCGGCTCGGGTTGGCCTTCGCGTAGGCGACGAACTCGGCCAGGGTGCGTGCCGGGATGTTGTTGCTCGCCACCGCCAGCTGCGGCAGCATGGCCATGTTGCCCACGGCGCGGAAGTCCTTCAGCAGGTCGTACGGCATCTTCTCGCGGCCCGCGGTGTTCAGCACCGACCCGCCCTGCGAGAACATGACCAGCGTGTAGCCGTCGCCCGGCTGCCGGGCCACGTACTCCATGCCGATGAGCGCGTTGGCGCCGGCCCGGTTCTCGACCACCACCGGCTGGCCGAGGACGACGGACATGCGCTGCGCGACGACGCGGGTGACGACATCGCTCGGCCCGCCGGCGGCGTAGGGCACGACGATGCGGACCGGGTGGGTCGGGAAGGCCGCCGGCGCCGCGGCCTGCGCGGCCGCGCCTTCCTGCCATCCCATCGTGCCGGAGGCCAGCAGGCCAGCGACGAAGCTGCGACGTGTGGTCATGCGGCATTCCTTTCCGACTGCGGGCCCGTGTCGGCGTCGATCACGCGGCTGATCACCGGCCAGTACTTCTTCCCCTCGCCAGCCTCCAGGGCGCGCTCGAACGAAGCGTCCACCGCGCGCGCCCCGCGCACGGGAACCCCCAGCTCGTCAGCCATCGCGAGCGCGTACGACAGGTCCTTGCGCGCGTACTCGACGGAGAAGGCGCGCAGCGGGAACTCGCCCGGCAGGATCGCCTTCATGCCGTGGCTGCGCAGCGCGAAGCTGTCGCCCGAGCCCTTGGCGAGCACCTCGAAGATCCGCCGTGCGTCGAAGCCGGCGCGCTGCGCGATCACGTGCGCCTCCGCGAGCGCGAGGCCGGTCTCGAACAGCACCATGTTGTTCAGGATCTTCGCGATCTGGCCTGCGCCGACGGGCCCGCAGTGCGTGATGTCGGTGGCCATGCACGCCAGCAGCGGCTGCACCTGCGCCAGGCATGCGGCATCGCCGCCGACCATGATGGACAGCGTGCCGTCCTCCGCGGCCTGGCGCGTGCGCGCGATGGGCGCATCGATGAAGCGCGCGCCCTGGCCGCCGAGCAGCCGCTCCGACGCGCGCGCGACCTCGACGCCCGACGTGCTCAGGTCCACGAAGACCTGGCCGGCGCGCACCTGCGGCAGCAACTGCGCGAGCAGCGCCTCCACGGCCCGGCCGGAGGGCAGGCACATCATGACGACGTCGCTGGCCTTCACCAGCTCGGCGGCGTCGCTGCACGGCCGCGCGCCGTGGGCTGCCAGCCGCTGCATCGGCTCCGGTGAGAGGTCGTGCGCCAGCACGGCCTGCCCGCTCCGGGCCGCCAGGTTGCGGCACATCGGCTCGCCCATCACGCCCAGGCCGATGAATCCGACGGTTCGCCCTGCGTTGGACTGGCTCATCCTGCTGTTCTCCTCGCGGGGCTCACAGGCCCCAGTAGATGCTCTTCTGCTGCTGGTACAGCCGCATGCCGGAGACGCCCTTCTCGCGGCCCACGCCGCTGTCCTTGAAGCCGCCGAAGGGCGTGGAGATCGACAGCTGCTTGTAGGTGTTGATCCACACCGTGCCGGCCTGCAGGCGCTGCGCGACGCGCCAGGCGCGCCGGTAGTCGCCCGTCCAGATCCCCGCGGCGAGGCCGAAGGCGGAGTCGTTCGCCTGGGCGACGAGGTCGTCCTCGTCGTCGAACGGCAGCACGCACAGAACCGGGCCGAAGATCTCCTGCTGGCACGCGGCGGCGGTGTTGGGCAGGCCGCCGATCACGGTCGGTTCGTAGTACGCACCGTGGCGCAGCGCGTCTGCCCCGGGGCGGCCGCCGCCGGCGAGGACCTCGCCGCCCTCGGCGCGCGCGCCGTCGACGAAGCGCTCGATGCGCTCGCGGTGCGCGAACGAGGCGAGCGGCCCCATCTGGGTGGCGCTCTCCTCGGGCCGCCCGAGGACCAGGCTGCGTGCCCGTGCCAGCACCCGGTCGACCACCGGCTGGTGGCAGGCCCGCTGCACGAACAGGCGCGAGCCCGCGACGCAGGACTGGCCCGAGCCCTCGAAGATGCCGCCGGCCACCGACGCGGCGGCGGCGTCCAGGTCCGCATCGGCGAACACGATGTGCGGCGACTTGCCGCCGAGCTCCAGCGCGACGGGCATCAGCTTGTCCGCGGCAGCCCGCGCGATGCGGCGGCCGCTCTCGGTGCCGCCGGTGAACGAGACCATCTTCACCCCGGGGTGCCGCACCAGCGCCTCGCCCGCCTGCGCGCCGGTGCCCGGCAGCACGTTGAGGACGCCCGCGGGCAGTCCGGCATCGAGCGCGGCGCGGCCCAGCAGCAGCGCGCACGAGGGCGTGACTTCCGAGGGCTTGAGGATGACGGCGTTGCCCGCCGCGAGGGCGGCTGCGACCTTCTGCGCCTCCATCGTGAGCGGCGAGTTCCACGGCGTGATCGCGGCCACGACGCCGTACGGCTCGTGGCTGCTCATCGACAGGTAGTTGCCGCGGGGCGGCGTCATCTCCGCGCTGACGGTCTCGCACACGGCCGCGTAGTAGCGGTAGATGGCCTCGGCCGCGGCGACCTGCGCCTGGCACTCGGAGCGCGGCTTGCCGTTCTCCGCCATCTGGGCCTGGGCGAAGGCCTCGGCGCGCGATGCGACCACGTCCGCCAGCCTGGCCAGCAGCCGGCCGCGCCGGTGCGGCAGCAGCCCATGCCAGGCCGGGTCGGCCGCTGCCGTGGCCGCGGAGCGCACGGCCTCGGCCACCACCTCCGGCGTTGCTGCGGCCACCGTCCGGTTCGGTGCGCCCGTGGCCGGGTTCACGGGCGCGAGCGTGGCGCCCGTGTCGCGCACCCACTTGCCGTGGATCAGCAGCGGCTGAATGTCGCTCATCCCATTTCCTTGCACTGTTGTTCTGCTAAACAGAACTATCGGTCCGTTATGGAGTGGCGACTGTCGCCAGTGCCTGGAGCCTTGTCAAGCGGGCGCCGCCTCGATGCGTGTAAACCCCGATGGTGGGAGAAAAGCGTTGACAGCCGAGGGTGGCCGTCGCGATGATCGACAAATTACAGAATTATCGTTCTATGCAACAGAACACACTCTTCGACCCAAGGCCTGCAGCCGATGCGCGCAGCCTGCTGCGCGCGCTGCTCGTGCGCGAGGTCTGCCGCGTGGCGCCCGAGACGGCCGACGGCCTGATGGCCAGGATGGTGGCGCGCGCCGACTTCGAAGTTGCCTTCGTGGGCCTGGCGGGAACGGCGCTCAATCGCATCGGCAGTCCCGACGCCGGCCTGCTGACCGCCAGCGAACTGGTCGACAACGCGGGCCGCTGCATCGCCGCCTCGGGTCTTCCGACGGTGGTGGACGCGGGCACGGGTTTCGGCAACCCGATCAACGTGCTGCGCACGGTGTCCGAACTCGCCCGCGCCGGTGCGGCCGGGGTGATGCTGCGCGACGGCGTGGACCCGCGCCGGCACCGTACCTGCGACGCCGCGGTCCCGGTCGCCGACATGCAGGCCCGGCTCAGGGCGGCGCGCGATGCCGGCGGCGGCGAACTGGTGCTCCTGGCCGGCATGGGCGGCGCCGCGCAGGCCGGCCCGGCGGTGGCCGAGCTTGCGGCGCGCTATCGCGACGCGGGCGCCGAGATCGTGCACGTCGGCGCCATCGGCAGCCGTGCGCAGGCCCGGGCGCTGGCCGGCGCACTGGCCGGAATTCCGCTGGCCTGCGACCTCGGACTGGCGAGCGAGCCGGATGCCGGCGAACTCGGCGCGCTGGGCTTCCGGATCGCCTTCGTTCCCCATTGCGGGCTGATGGCATCCGTCCCGGCCATCGAGCACACCTTCGGCGAACTCGCGCGCACCGGCGCCGTGGGCCACCTGCGCCCGCACATCGCGGATTTCCGCCAGTTCACCGACATCGCCGGCCTGCCCGAGGTGCAGAAGCTGGAGCCACGCTACGGCGTACCGGACGAACGGCGCACGGCGCTGTAGCGGCACGCCGGACGCCATGAACCACAGGAGCAAGCAAGCATGAAGGAATTCGACGTCATCGTGGTCGGCAAGGGCAACGCGGCCCTGTGCGCCGCGCTCGCCGCCCATGACGGGCGCGCGCGGGTGGCCATGCTGGAGGCCGCGCCGCAAGACGAGGCCGGGGGCAACAGCCGCTTCGCCGGCGGTGCGATGCGCATCACCTACGACGACGTCGACGACCTGCGCCGCATCCTGGAGATCTCCGAGGAGGAGGCCTTGAACACGGACTGGGACAGCAACACGGCCGACGAGTTCTTCGACGACATGTACCGCGTCACGGCCTACCGCTGCGATCCCGACCTGACCGAGACGCTGGTGCGGCAGAGCCTGGAGACGATGGTCTGGCTGCGCTCCAAGGGCGTGCGCTTCACGCCCTTCTACGGCTCGACCTCTCAGGTGATCAACGGCCGCCGGCGCTTCTTCGGGCGCAACCCGGTGGCGGTGTCCGGCGGCGGCGAGGGCCTCGTGCAGATGCTGGACCAGGCCGCGGAGAAGGCCGGCATCGAGGTCTTCTACGAGACGCGCGCCACCTCGCTCGTCTACGACGGCGCGAAAGTCTCCGGCGTGCGGGCGCTGCGCCGCGGCGATCCGGTGGAATTCCGCGCGAAGTGCGTGGTGCTGGCCTGCGGCGGCTTCGAGGCCAACCCGGAGATGCGCACCAAGTACCTCGGCAAGGGCTGGGAGCTCGCGAAGGTGCGCGGCACGCGCTTCAACATGGGCGAGGGGCTGAGGATGGCGCTGGACATCGGCGCCTGCCCGCACGGCAACTGGTCCGGGCGCCACACCACGCCGTGGGACCGCCACGCGCCCGAGTTCGGCGACGTGAACCTCATGAACAGCTGGTACCGCCACAGCTACCCGCTGTCCGTGATGATCAACGCCGAGGGCCGGCGCTTCGTGGACGAGGGTGCCGACTTCTACAACTACACCTACGCGGTCTACGGCGAGGCCATCCTGAACCAGCCCGGTCAGTTCGCCTGGCAGGTGTTCGACGGCAAGGCGAAGCCGTACATGCGGTCGGAATACCGCGACAAGCGTGCCACCCGTGTCGTGGCGGACTCGCTGGAGGCGCTGGCGCCGCAGCTCGAAGGGGTCGACCCCGAGCAGTTCCTGCGGACCATGCACGACTACAACGCGGCGGTCAGGCGCGGCGCGGAATACAACCCGGCCACCAAGGACGGCGCCTGCACGGTGGGCCTGGCGCTGCCGAAGTCGAACTGGGCGATTCCCTACGACACCGCGCCCTTCGAGGCCTACAACACCACCTGCGGCATCACCTTCACCTTCGGCGGTCTGCGCATCGAGCCCACGACGGGGCAGGTGGTGGACCTGGCGATGCGGCCGATCCCCGGCCTCTACACGGCCGGTGAGATGGTCGGCGGTCTGTACTACTTCAACTACGGCTCGGGCACGGGCCTCGTTTCCGGCGCGGTGTTCGGCCGGATGGCGGGCGAGTCGGCGGCCCGGGCGGCGGCCGGCGTCGCCGCCGCAGCCTAGGCGCGCAGGGCACCGCCATGCAGGAACGGCCGACCACGCGCCTTCGCCGGCTGATCGCGCAGCCCGGCTGCGTGATGGCGCCCGGCGCGGCCGATGCGATGGTCGCGCGCATGATCGCGCGCGCCGGCTTCGACGCGATCCACATGACGGGCTTCGGCACCAGCATCGGCCGCCTCGGCATGCCGGACATCGGGCTGCTCACCGCGACCGAGATGATCGACAACGCGGGCCGCATCCATGACGCGTCGGGCCTGTGCATCGTCGCCGACGCGGACACGGGCTACGGCAACGCGATGAACGTGCGGCGCACCGTGCGCGGCTACGAGAAGGCGGGTGTCGCCGCCCTGCACCTGGAGGACCAGGTCTCGCCCAAGCGGTGCGGCCATCTCGCCGGCAAGCGCGTGATCCCGGCGGCGGAGATGGTCGGCAAGATCAAGGCGGCCTGCGATGCGCGGTGCGATGCCGACCTCGTCCTCATCGCGCGCACCGACGCTCTGGCGACCGACGGCATGCCTGCGGCCGTCGAGCGCGGCCACCTGTATCGCGAGGCGGGCGCCGACATGGTCTTCGTCGACGCGCCCGTGGGCATGGACCAGATGCTGGCCGTCGCCGAGGGCCTGAAGGGCATCCCGCTGCTCGCCAACATCGCCGCCAGCGGCAAGACGCCCGACATCCCCGCAGGGCAGCTCGGCGAGCTGGGCTTCCGGATCGCCATCTACGCGAACTTCGCGATCCTGTCGGCGATCCCGGCCATCGAGACGATGCTGGGCGAACTCCGGACCCGCGGCAGCCTGGCGGGCATCGCCGGACGGCTCGCGAGCCCGGAGCACATCGCGCGGATCGCGGACGTGCCGGGCTACCACGCGCTCGAGCGCCGCTACGGCCCGGCGGGCAGCGCCGAGGCGCTCGCGTGAGCCCGCCCCCTGCCCCGAGGTAGACCATGGAACCTGCGCAGACCCTGTTCGAGAAGATCTGGCGCCGCCACGTGATCGTGACGCGCGGCGCCGGCGAGGCCCTGCTCTCGGTGGACAGCCATTTCGTCCACGAGGGCTCCTTCCATGCCTTCGGCGCGCTGGCCAAGGAGGGCCGCCGGGTGCGCAAGCCGCGGCAGGTCTTCGGCTCGCCCGACCACTTCGTGCCCACGCGCGACCGCGAGAAGGGCGTCATCGGCATCGCCGATGCCGAGTCGCGCGGGCTCGTCGAGTACCTGGCGAGCAACGCGACCACCTATGGGTTCGACCACTTCGGCGTCGACGACGAGCGCCAGGGCGTCATCCACGTGATCGGCCCCGAGCTGGGCATCACGCAACCGGGCCTGGTCATCACCTGCGGCGACTCGCACACCTCCACGCACGGCGCCTTCGGCTGCTATGCGCTGGGCATCGGCGCGTCGCAGAGCAAGCAGATCCTGGCCACGCAGTGCGTCTGGCAGAAGAAGCCCAGGACCCTGCGCATCGTCATCGACGGGGCGCCCGGCTTCGGCGTCACCGCCAAGGACGTCATCCTGGCGGTCATCGCCCGGATCGGCGTGGCGGGCGGGGTGGGCCACGTGGTCGAGTTCGCAGGCTCCACCGTGCGCGGCATGAGCATGGACGAGCGCATGACCCTGTGCAACATGATCACCGAGGCCGGCGCGCGCACCGGCATGGTCGCGCCCGACGAGAAGACCTTCGCCTACGTGGAGGGCCGTCCCTATGCTCCCCGCGGCGCACTGTGGGAGCAGGCCCTGGCCTGCTGGAAGACGCTGCCCAGCGACGAGGCCGCGACATACGACCGCGAGGTGCAGCTCGACGCCTCGGCGATCGGCCCGTCCATCACCTGGGGAACGCTGCCCGAGCAGGTGCTGCCGATCTCGGCCGCCATCCCGAGCCCCGAGGAGGCCGAGGGCGAGCGGAAGCAGCAGATGGAGGACGCGCTGCGCTACATGGGCCTGCAACCGGGCACGCCCCTGGAGGGGATCCGGGTGGACCGCGTGTTCATCGGCAGCTGCACCAACGGGCGCCTGGACGACCTGCGCGCCGCGGCCTCCGTGTTCAGGGGCCGCCGGGCCAAGGTGCCGACCTGGGTATCGCCCGGCTCGACGGGCGTGAAGCGCGCCGCCGAGGCCGAGGGGCTGGACCGCATCTTCATCGAGGCCGGCGTGGAATGGCGTGGCTCGGGCTGCTCGAGCTGCGCCGCGATGAACGGCGACACGCTCGCTCCGGGCGAGCGCTGCGCATCCACCTCCAACCGCAACTTCGAGGGGCGCCAGGGCAAAGGCTCGCGCACGCACCTCATGAGCCCCGCGATGGCGGCGGCGGCATCCGTCACCGGCTGCCTCACCGACATCCGCAAGATGGCCCCGGCAGGCTGACGCCATGGAACCCTTCGTCCGCTTCACCGCCGTCGCCGCACCGCTCGACATGAGCAACGTGGACACCGACAAGCTGCTGCCCAACCGCTTCTTCCGCAAGGCGCGCGGCAACGGCCTGCAGCAGTACCTGCTGCACGACCTGCGCTTCGAAGGCGACGGGGCGGAAAAGCCCGGCTTCGTGCTCAACCGTGCGCCCTACCGCGAGGCCCGCATCCTGGTGGCCGGCGCCAACTTCGGCTCGGGCTCCGCGCGCGAGGGCGCGGTCTACGCCGTGGCCGACTACGGCATCCGCGCCATCGTCGCGCCGAGCTTCAGCGACATCTACGCGGGCAACATGCTGCAGAACGGCCTGCTGCCCGTCGTGCTGCCCGAGGCGGTGTGCGACGGGCTGCGCGCGCAGCTGCATGCGCAGCCCGGCGCCGCGATCACCATCGACCTGGAAGCCCGGACCGTCACCGCGCCCGACGGCCGGACGCACGCCTTCGACATCGACGCCGGCGCCCGCGAGCGACTGCTCCAGGGGCAGGACGACATCGATCTGATCCTCGCCTACGCGAAGGAGATCGAGTCCTTCGAAGCGCACTACCTCGACCAGCACCCCTGGCGCCGACCCGCCACGCAGGAGCCCGCCGCATGACCACCCCGCAGACCCCCCGCGACCGCCTCGCCATCGACGAGGTCGAGGTCATCCCGCTGAACATCGTCCCGCGCATGAAGCGCAGGATCTCCACCGGCCCGCTGCTGTACGGCGACGAGGGAAGCTGGGTCGGCCGGCCGGTGCTGCTGCGCGTGAGCGCCGGCGGGGTGAGCGGCTGGGGCGAGGTGAGGCCCGTCAACCCCTGGATCGGCGAGACCGCGGCGAGCGTGTTCACCTGCCTGCGCGACTTCTATGCGCCGCTCGTCCTCGGCAGGAACGCCATGGACATCGAGCAGGTGCTGCGCGCCTGCCAGGCCAGGCTGCCGGGCAACCTGGCAGCGCTGGAGGCCATGGACTTCGCCCTGCACGACTTGGTCGGCAAGGCGCTGGGCGTGCCCGCCCACGTTTTGCTGGGCGGCGCACAGCGCGACAGCATCCCGCTCGAATGGTCGGTGGGCCTGGCGGACGACAGGACGATGATCGAGGAAGCCGCCATGGCCGCGGACCGGCACGGTATCCGCTATGTCTGCATCAAGGTTGGCCCCGAGGAGAAGATCGAGGCGGACGCGCGCGTGATCAAGGAGATCCGCAAGGCGGTCGGGCCCGACGTGTACCTGGGCATCGACGCCAACATGGGCTACTCGCCGGTCGGCGCGGTGCAGCTCGCCAGGCGCATCGAGGAGGTGAACCTCACCTACTTCGAGCAGCCGGTGCCGCCGACGCACATCGACAACCTGAAGTGGGTGTACGACCGCTGCAACGTGTCCATCGTCGCCGACGAGTCGTGCTACAGCCCGGCCGACGCCGCCCGCCTGTGCGCCGGGGGCGCCGCCGATGTCATGGCGGTGAAGTTCTACAAGTGCGGCGGCCTGCGCCGCGGCCGCGACATCGCGACCATCGCCGACGCCTTCGGGCTGCGCGCCAACGTCGCCGGCACGGCCAACGGCAGCTACCTCGAGGCGATGGCGGGCGCGACGCTCGCCGCGGCCATCCCCAACCATGCGTTCGGGGCGGAGTTCGTGATGGGGCTGCCGGCGGTGGACGTGGACCCGGTCGTGAAGAACCGTCCGATCGACGTGAAGGACGGTCACTGCAACCTGCCCCCGGGACCCGGCTTCGGCGCCGAGCTGGACATGGAGCAGGTCGGCAGGCTCGCCCTCGACCGCGCCGTGGTGCGCAAGTCCTGAAGGCGATGGCGATGACGGTTTCGCAGTCGCTGGCCGGGTTCGCGGCGCGCCTGCGGCTGGAGGACGTTCCGGCCGCCGTGAGCGAGCGCGCGCGCTACCTGGCGCTGGACGCGCTGGGCGTCGCGCTGGCCTCCAGCCGCAGCGACTTCGCGGGTGTCGCGCTCGCGGGCCTGCAATCCATGGGCGAGCGCGGCGAGAGCCCGGTGATCGGCATGGGCGCGCGCCTGCCGCTGCGCGATGCGATCCTGATGAACGGGCTGCTGGTACATGGCCTGGACTACGACGACACCTACCTGCCCGGCTCGATCCACCTGTGCGCGACGGCCGTGCCCGCCGCGCTCGGCCTCGCGGCGCATCGCCGCCGCAGCGGACGCGAGGCGCTCGCGGCCCTGGTGATCGGCCTGGAGGCCGGCGCGCGCATCTCGCAGGCCGGGCACGGCCATATCCACGAGGCGGGCTTCCACCCCACGAGCGTCTGCGGCGCGTTCTCGTCCGCGCTGGTCGCCGGCCGGCTGCTCGGCCTGGACGGCGACCAGCTCGTGCTCGCCCAGGGCATCGCGCTGGCGGTGGCCTCGGGCACCGTCCAGCCGATGCAGGATGGCACCTGGACCAAGCGCTTCCATCCCGGCTGGGCGGCGGCGGGCGGCGTCGTGTCGGCGCACCTGGCGCAGGCCGGCTACACCGGGCCGGCGGTGGCCTACGAAGGCCGCTACGGCTTCTACAACGTATTCCTCGGTGCGCAGCGCGGCCAGGCGCAGCCTTCCCTCGCGGCCGAGCAGCTCGGCGAGCGCTGGGAGTTCCCGAAGGCGTCGATCAAGCTGTACCCGGCCTGCCATCACATCCATGCGTTCGTGAATGCGGCGCGGCGCATCCGCGCGCAGTTCGGCGGCCCGGTGCGCGCGCAGGACGTCGAGTCGATCCGCGCGCGCGTCGCCGCGGTGGCCGTGCCGCTGGTGTGCGAGCCCGCGGAGGAGAAGTTCGCCCCGGCCAGCAGCTACATCGCGCAGTTCAGCCTGCAGTTCGCGATCGCCTGCGCGCTGGTGCGGGGCGGCTTCGGCCTGGGCGAGCTGGCGGCGCAGGTGCGGACGGACGAGACGCTGGTGGCGCTGGCCCGCAAGGTCGCCTGCGAGGTCGATCCGGACGCGGGCTTTCCCGGGAGCCGCACCGGCGAGGTGGTGGTGCGCCTGCGGGACGGCCGCGAACTGCGCGTGCGCGACGAGATCCTGCCGGAGGCGCCCGCATCGGACGAGGAGATCGTCGCCAAGTTCATGGAGAACGCGCGCCAGGCCGTGCCGGCCAGCCGCGCGCGCGAACTGGCGGACCGGGTGATCGGCATGGACCGGCAGGAGGATGCGTCGGCGCTGATGCTGGCGCTGGGCCGGCCCGGCGACGACGCGGGAGCCGGGGCATGAGTTCCGCACAGCCGGCCGAAGAGGCCCGCACGGCGACCCGTCAAGGTGGAGGTACTTCAGTGGACACGACAATGCCGAAGCTGCGCGAGCGCTACGAGCACTTCATCGCGGGCGAATGGGTCGCGCCCTCCGGCGGCGCGTACTTCGAGGGCGTCAATCCCTCCACCGGCGAGACGCTGGGCCGCTACGCGCGGGGCAATGCCCAGGACGTCGACCGGGCCGTGAGGGCCGCGCAGGCCGCGCAGGTGCACTGGGCGGCGATGGACGGCTACCGCCGCGGCCAGATCCTGCACGCGGTCGCGCAGCTGCTGCGCCGCCACCGGGAGCGCCTGGCGATGCTGGACTCGATGGACGTGGGCAAGCCGCTCGGGTCCGCGCTCAACGACGTGGAGGTCTGCGCGCGCTATTTCGAGTTCTACGCGGGACTGGCGGACAAGATCCACGGCGAGACGATCCCCGCGCCCGGCGGGCACCTCGTCTACACCCTGCGCGAGCCCTACGGCGTGATCGGGCAGATCACCGCCTGGAACGCGCCGATGGGTCAGACCGGGCGCAGCGCCGCGCCGGCGTTCGCCGCCGGCAACACGATCGTCATCAAGCCGGCCGAGCAGACGAACCTCTCGATCTTCGAGTTCGTGGCGATCTGCATCGAGGCCGGCATGCCGCCCGGTGCATTCAACGTGGTCACGGGCTTCGGCCCGGACGCGGGGCAGGCGCTGGTGGCGCACCCGCTGGTGCGCAAGGTCAACTTCACCGGGTCGGCCGACACGGGCAGGCTGGTGATGGCGGGCGCGGCCAAGCGCATCGTGCCGGTGAGCCTGGAGCTCGGCGGCAAGTCGCCCTTCATCGTGTTCGGCGACGCCGACGTCGAGGCGGCCGCGAAGTCCGCGGCCTTCACCCTCTCGCGCAATGCCGGCCAGGTGTGCTCGGCGGGAACGCGGCACCTGGTGGAGCGCAGCGTCGCGGAGCGCTTCGTGCAGCGCTTCGCCGAGCACCTGAAGGCCGTGAGGATCGGTCCCGGCCCGGAGAACCCGGAGATGGGGCCGGTGGTCTCCGGCGAGCAGCTCGAGCGCATCCTGGGCTACATCGAGCTCGGCCAGGAGGAAGGCGCCCGGCTAGCGTTCGGCGGCCGGCGCCTGACCGAGGGCGCGCTCGCGCGGGGCTTCTTCGTGGAGCCGGCGATCTTCACCGGGGTGCACAACGGGATGCGCATCGCGCGCGAGGAGATCTTCGGCCCCGTGTCGTGCGTGATTCCCTTCGACACGGAGGCGCAGGCGGTGGAGATCGCCAACGACACGGATTTCGGGCTCGCCTGCGCGGTGTGGACGCGCGACGTGGCGCGCGCCCACCGCGTGGCGGCGCGGATGCAGGCCGGGCAGGTCTACATCAACAACTACCACGGCGTCGGCATCGAGGCGCCGTTCGGGGGCTACAAGCAAAGCGGCATCGGCCGCGAGAAAGGCGTGGAGGCGATGCACTACTACACCCAGCTCAAGACGGTGATCGTGCCCACGCAGAGCTGAGCGCAGGCGTCCGGCGCCCGCGGGGACACCCACACCCGCCTCATGAAGGAGACAAGTCGTGAAGCGCCAGTTCCTCAAGCAGATGGCCGCGATGGCGGCCGCGGCGGTGCTCCCGCCCCTTGCATCCGCCCGGCCGGGATATCCCGACCGGCCCGTCCGGCTGCTGGTGCCCTACCCGCCCGGCGGCTCGATGGACCCGATCGCGCGCATCATGGGCCAGAAGCTCGGCGAGCTGCTGGGCCAGCCGCTGGTCGTGGACAACCGCCCCGGGGGCAACACGTCGATCGCCACGGGGATGGCGGCCAAGGCCGCGCCCGACGGCTACACGCTGCTGTTCAGCTCGGTGGGCACGCACGTGATCCATGCGATGCAGGCGAGCGTGCCCTACGACACGCTGCGCGACTTCGCGCCGGTCTGCACCGTGTCGCGCTCCGGCTACGTGCTGGTGGTGCACCCCTCGGTGCCCGCCACGACCGTGCCGGAACTCGTCGCCTACGCCAAGGCCCACCCCGGCCAGCTCAACTTCGGCAGCGCCGGCATCGGCAACGCCAACCACCTGGCGGGCGAGATGTTCAACATGAGCGCGGGCGTGAAGATCACGCACGTGCCGTACAAGGGCACCAGCCTGGTGATGAACGACCTGCTCGCCGGCCGGATGCAGATGTTCTTCAGCACCATCTCTGCGCTGCAGGGCCATGTCGATGCCGGCGCGCTGCGCGCGATCGCCTACACCTCGCAGCCGCCGGGCAGGCCGCCAGTGCCGACCTTCGACCAGTTCGGCATGAAGGACTTCGACAAGATCGAGCTGATCACCATGCTCCTGGCCCCGCGCGACACGCCGGCGGCGATCGTCGACACGCTGGCCGGGGCCGTGCATGCGTCGCTGGACACGCCCGACGTGGCGGCGGCCATCGAGAGCCAGAACCAGAGCGCCTACTACCTCGGGCCGCAGCAGCTCGCCGAGCGGCTCCAAGCCGACCGGGCCAAGTTCGCCGAGATCGTGGAGAAGGCGAACATCAAGCTCACGGACCACTGAGCCCGGCACGGCGGCACCGATGTCCGGACCCATCCCTCCTGCAGGCGGCGTGGCGCGCGGCGCGCTCGATGGCGTGCGCGTGCTCGACCTGGGCGGCAACGTCGCGGCCGCCTTCGCCGCGCGCCTCCTGGGCGACTTCGGTGCCGACGTCGTCAGGCTCGAATCTCCGCACGGCATGGAGGCGACCCGCCGGCTGCCGCCGTTCGATCCGGCCGCCGCCGGGCCCGAACGCAGCCTGCTGTTCCAGTACCTGAACTGGAACAAGCGCAGCGTGACGCTGGAGGCCGATCCGCTGCGGTCGCGCGAGACGCTGCGGCGCTGGGTGGAAGGCAGTGACGTTGTCTTCGAGGGCCTCCCGGCCGCCGACGTGCAGCGCCTGGACGCGACCGCCGACCGGCTGCTGGCATGGAATCCGCGGACCGTCGTCGTCTCCGTCACGGGCTTCGGGCGGACCGGTCCCTGCGCCGGGTTCGCCGCGAGCGACCTCGTCCTGCAGGCCATGAGCGGCGTCATGCACATCAGCGGCCGCGTGGACCGGCCGCCGCTGAAGCCGGGGCTGGCGCAGGGCGCCTACTGCGCCGGGCTGAACGCGGCCTATGCGGGCATCGCGGCCCTCGTCGCCGCGGAACGGGACGGCGTGGGGGAGCACGTGGACGTGTCGATGCAGGAATGCCTCGCCTCCGAACTGGTGATGAACCAGCCCTACTACACCTTCATGGGCGCGGTGCAGGGGCGCCGCGCGGTGGCGCAGGACCCGTTCCAGGGCGAGCCGATCCCCACGCGCAGCGGCTACCTGGCGGTGCAGTCCGGGCCCGTGCGCTTCGAGCGCTTCGCCGATCTCTTCGGCCGGGAGGAATTCCGCACCCCGGAGTACGCGCAGCGCGCCCGGCGCCACGCCCGGATCGCCGAGGTGCGTGCCGTGCTCGCCTCCTGCCTGGCGCAGCGGGACGCCAAGGACCTGTTCCTCGAAGGCGCCCGCATGCGCCTGCTGCTGGGCGTGGTGCAGGGCGCGCCGCAACTGCTGCAGTGCGAGCAGCTCGCCGCGCGCGGCGCCTTCGCCGAGGTGGCCGGCCCGGCCGGGACGACGTGGAGCTTCCCCGCGGAACTGGCGAAGCTCTCGGCCACGCCGACCCGCGTGCGCCGGCCCGCGCCCCGGCTGGGCGAACACGCGGATGCGCCGGCATGGCCGGCGCGCATCGGGCCGTCCGCCGCCGGGCGCGCGCGGCTGCCGCTGGCGGGCCTGCGGGTGGTCGATCTCTCGTACGTCTTCGCGGTGCCCTACATGGGGGCGCTGCTGAGCGACCTGGGCGCGGACGTGGTCAAGGTCGAGGGCACCCACCGCCTGGACCAGACGCGCAGCGGCGCCTTCGGGCCGTACCTGGACAACGACCCCGGGCCGGACCCCTGGAACCGCTCCGGCGCATTCCACATGCTCAACCGCGGCAAGCGCTCGCTGCTGCTGGACCTGGGCAGCGAGGACGGACGCGAGGTCTTCCGCCGCATGGCGGCCCGGGCCGACTTCGTGCTGGAGAACTACACGCCGCGCGTGATGCGCGGCTGGAACCTTCACTACGACGCGCTGCGCGCGCTCAACCCGGCGCTGATCATGCTGTCCAACACCGGCTACGGCTCGACGGGGCCGTGGCGCGACTTCCCCAGCCAGGGAACGACGCTGGAAGCGACGATGGGCATCGCGCAGTACACCGGGTACCGCGGCGACAAGCCCTGGAAGGCCGGCCAGTCCTATCCCGACTTCCTCGCGTGCTGGGCCGGCCTGGCCGCGCTGCTTGCGGCGCTGCGCCACCGGCAGCGCACCGGCGAAGGCCAGTGGATCGACCTGGGCATGTACCAGCTCGGGGCCGCGGTCATTCCCGAGGCGCTGCTCCAGTGGCAGCTCGCCGGCACCGAGCCCGCGCGCATCGGCAACGAGGACGAGCGGCACGTGCCGAGCAACCTCTATCCGGCGCTCGGCACGGACCGGTGGATCGCGATCACCGTGGCCACCGACGGGCAATGGCGCTCGCTGGCGCGGCACCTCGAGCTGCAGGACGACCCCCGGCTCGCATCGGAGGCCGGGCGCCGCGCGCACCGCGGGCTCGTCGATGCGGCGGTGGCGCGCTGGACGGGCGCCCGCGACGCCTGGGAGGCGACGCGCCTGCTCCAGTCCGAAGGCATCGCCAGCGGCCCGGTCCTGAACAACCGCGATCTGCTGCTCGACGCGCACCTGAAGGCGCGCGGCTTCTACGAGGACGTGGCGCATCCGCTTCCCGTGGGCCTGCGGCCGGTGATCGGCCGCCCCTACCGCATGCGCCACCGCGCGCTGCGCATCCGGGGGCCGGCGCCCCGCCTGGGCGAGGGCGGCCATCAGGCCCTGCGCGAGGCCTACGGCTTCAGCGAGGAGGAACTCGCGGCGCGCCGCGGCGCGGCGGCCAAGGGCATGCCCACGGCGTCCACCGTCCCCGGGGCGCTGGACATGGCGGAAGCGCTGCAGTCGCGCACCGTGGTGGAACGGGACGCCGACTACCGGCAGCGGCTGGGCATCGGGCCATGGCAACAGGAGACAGGCACATGAGCGACACATCGCAGCCACCGGTTGCGCTGCACCGCCGGCGCACCGGATTCCTCGTCACCGGCGCGGCAGGGCTGCTGCTGTCGGCCGTGTACCTGTTCCTGTCGCGCGACTACCCGTTCGGCACGCTCGACCAGCCCGGCGCGCGCGTGTGGCCGACCGCGGTGGGCATCATCACGGCCTTGTCCAGCCTGCTGGTGCTGCTGGAGGGGTGGCGCATGCCCGCCGGCGAGGTCTTCGAGCTGCCCTCGGGCCCGGGCGCCAGGCGGGTGGTCCTGATGATCGTCCTGCTGGTCGCCTACTTCGCGGGCATGGCGCCGCTGGGCAACCTGCTCGCCAGCGCGGTCTTCTGCCTGCTGTTCATGCGCCTGGTGAGCCCGCTGCTTCCGTGGCCGCGGCTGGCGATCGCGTCCGTGGGCATCGCGGCGGGCCTGCACCTGCTCTTCGTGGTCGTGCTGAAGATCCCCATGCCGCGGGGCCTCCTGGGGTTCTGACCATGGATGCCTTCGACGGCCTGCTGCACGGCTTCGCGATCGCGCTCACGGCGCAGAACCTGGTGGCAGCGTTCCTCGGCGCGCTCGCGGGCACGCTGGTGGGCGTGCTGCCCGGGCTGGGGCCGCTGGGCGGCATCGCGCTCATCCTGCCCATCACCTATTCGTTCGACCCGACCACCGGCCTGATCGCGATGGCGGGCATCTTCTACGGCGCCATGTACGGCGGCTCCACCACCGCGATCCTGATCAACGTGCCGGGCGAGGCGGCCTCGGCGATCACCTGCCTGGACGGCTACCAGCTCACACGCCGGGGACGCGCGGGGGCGGCGCTCACCATCGTCGCCGCCGGCTCCTTCGTCGGCGGCACGGTCGCCGTGCTGGGCATCATGTGGCTCTCGCCGGCCGTGTCGCGCGCGGCCCTGCTGTTCGGGCCGCCGGAGTACTTCGCGATGCTGCTCGGGGGCCTGCTGATCTTCTCGCGCGTGTCGGGCGGCACGCTGGCTGCCGGGCTGTTCCCGATGGCCGTCGGCCTGCTGCTGGCCACCGTCGGCCAGGAGGCGGTGACGGGGGAGCAGCGCTTCATCTTCGGCATCAACGAGCTCAGCCCGGGGTTCACGCTGGTCGCGGTGGTGATCGGCCTGTTCGCCGTCGCCGAGATGATGCACCTGGTGGCGACCCGGGAGCAGCAGGTCGCGCCGGTGTCGGTGCGGCTGGCCGACATGATGCCCACGCGGGAGGAGTGGCGCCGCAGCGTTGCGCCGATGCTGCGCGGCACGCTGGTGGGCTTCGTCATGGGGGCGCTGCCCGGCCCGCCGTCGGCGATGTCGAGCTTCGCCTCGTACCGCCTCGAACAGGCCGTGGCCAGGCACCGGCGCGAGCTCGGCACGGGCGCGATCGAAGGCGTGGCCGGGCCCGAGACCGCGAACAACGCCGCGGCCACGGCGACGCTGATCCCGCTGCTCGCCATGGGCATCCCCTTCGGCGCGATCACCGCGCTGATGCTGTCCTCGCTCATGATCCACGGCATCACGCCGGGGCCGCTGCTGATGCGCAACTACCCCGATCTCTTCTGGGGGCTGGTCGCGTCGATGTACATCGGCAACGTGATGCTGGTGATCCTCAACGTGCCGCTGGTCGGCGTGTGGGTGAGCCTGCTGCGGGTGCCGCAGTACATCTTCCTGCCGATGATCGTGCTGCTCACCGTCATCGGCGCCTACAGCGTCAACAACAGCATGCTCGACGTCTGGCTGCTGCCGCTGATCGGCTGTGTCGGCTACGTGCTGAACAAGCTGGGCTTCCGCCTGGCGCCCATGGTCATCGGCCTGGTGCTGGGCCCGCTGGTGGAAAAGCACCTGCGCGAGGCGCTCATCCTTTCCGGCGGCGACCTCGGCACCTTCTGGAGTTCCCCCGTGGCCGTGGCCACGTGGGCCGTCGTGGCCGTCGTGCTGTGCCTCGGCTTCCTGCTGCGGCCCAGGGAAGTGGCCGCGGACGACTGACCGCGCATCGACCCACGACAGGAGAGACGCCATGAAGACCCTCACCCGACGCCAGTTCGGCCTGGCCGCTGCCGCATTCGCCGGTGCTGCCGCATCGCCTCTTGCGCAGGCCGCGGGCTACCCGGAGCGCGACATCACCTTCATCAACCCATGGTCGCCGGGCGGCTCGACCGACGCCATCGTGCGCCAGTACGCCAAGCAGATGGAGAAAGTGCTGGGCGGCAGCATCGTCGTGCAGAACCTCACGGGCGCCTCCGGCACCCTGGGCGTGGGCACCGTGGTGCGTGCGCGGCCCGACGGCTACACCATCGGCTACGCGGGCAACGGCACCCTGGTGTACCAGCCGATGGTGATGAAGGGGCTCGCGTGGTCCAGGCCCGACGACCTGCAGCCGATCGCCAAGCTCAATTCGATGCCCACCCTGCTGGCCGTGCGCGGCGATTCCCCGGTGAGGACCTGGACCGACTTCGTCGCGCAGCTGCGGTCCAGGCCCGGCCAGGTGCGCGTCGGCGTCGCCGGGCTGCGCACCTCTGCCGACCTGGAGATGCAGCAGGTGAACATGGCCGCGCACCTGAGGATGCGCATCGTCCCCTTCACCGGCGGCAGCGGCGAGTCGGTGCTGGCGCTGCTGGGCGGCCGCGTGGAGGCGATGGCCGGCTACACGGACGGCCTGCGGGGGCATGTCGACGCCGGCGCCATGCGCATCGTCGCCGTGTTCCAGAAGGGGCGCTACGAGCCCTTTCCCGACGCGTCGCCCGTGGGCGACCAGCCGGACTTCACGAGCGCCACCCTGCTGCCGGCGTGCAACTACGTGATCGGGCCCAGGGGCATGCCCCCGGACGTGCTCGACCGGCTGGTGACCGGCTCGCGCCAGGTCGTGACCAGCGAGGAGTTCAAGGCCTTTGCCCAGCGCGGCGGCCTGGTCCTCGACCCGATGGCGCCGGACGAAGTGCGCAGCGAACTGCTGCGCGTGGCCGGCACCTACGAGAGGCTGATCAGGTTCCTCCATCCGGACAAGGCCTGATCCTCACATCCACGCACCAGGAGACCCGCATGAACCATCCGTCCAGCGCACCCCAGGCCCCCGGGGAGGCCGAACCCGTCGCGCAACCCTTCAGGTACAGCGTCCCGCAGATGCCCGAGGGCCGCCACGTCGGCAAGTTCGTCGTGCGCCTCGCGCGCACGGACCGCATGCTCGCCAACGTGCAGGTCCTGCGCAGCGGCGGCGAGACCAATCTCCACGCCCATCACCACCTGGACGGCTTCTGGATGGTGCTCGGCGGCCGTGCCCGCTTCTACGGCGAAGGCGATGCGGTGGTGGCCGAACTGGGCCCGATGGAGGGCGTGCTGATCCCCCGCCACTTCAAGTACTGGTTCGAGTCGGTCGGCGACGAGGTGCTCGAGATCCTGCAGGTCGAGTGTGCCGACCTGGCGCTGCCCGTCGGCCAGCCGCTGGAGCGCCAGGACTTCGCGCCGCGCACCAACGCCACGCGAAACATCACCGTGATCGAAGGCCGCCTCGGTTCGGCGGAGTACGGCCGCCGCCACCAGCTGGACATGTCGGCCTGACGCCCGCGCCGCCCGCCACGCCCCTCGCAGGAAACGATGGAAGGAAGAAGACCATGAAGCGCCTGTTCCTCAAGTCCCTGGCCGTGCTCGCGGCCGCGTGCGCGGCTGCGCCCCTGGCGCTCGCCCAGGGCCATTACCCGGACCATCCCGTCCGCGTGGTCGTGCCCTACCCGCCCGGCGGCTCCGTCGACCCGATCATCCGGGTGGTGGCCGCCAAGCTGGGCGACGTGCTGGGCCAGCCCTTCGTCATCGACAACCGCGCCGGCGGGAACACCGCGATCGGCGCGGGCATGGTCGCGAAGGCCGCGCCCGACGGGTACACGCTGCTGTTCACCGCGGGCAGCACGCACGTGATCCACACCATGCAGGCCGTGCTGCCCTACGACAGCCTGAAGGACTTCGCGCCCGTGGCGACCGTGTCGCGGTCGAGCTACATGCTGGCCGTGCATCCGTCGGTGCCGGCCAGGACGCTGCCGGAGCTGGTCGCCTACGCCAAGGCCCACCCCGGCAAGCTGAACTACGGCAGCTCAGGCGTGGGCAATGCGAACCATCTCGCGGGCGAGCTGTTCAACCAGCGCACGGGAACGAAGATCATGCACGTCCCGTACAAGGGCGGCGCGCCGGCGCTGCAGGACCTCGTGGCGGGCCGTGTCCAGATGATGATCACCAACATGCCGCTGCTGCAGCCCCAGGTGGATGCCGGCGCGCTGCGGGCGCTGGCCTACACGTCGGTGCGTCCGGGCGGCCCGCAGGTGCCCACCTTCGCGCAGTACGGCCTGCCGGAGTTCGAGTCGATCGAATCGATCAACATCCTGCTCGCCCCCGCGAACACGCCCGAGCCCATCATTGCCCGGGTGTCCGCCGCGGTGCAGAAGGTGCTCGCGATGCCCGACGTGATGGCCGCGATCGAGAACCAGATGCAGTCCGCCGACTACCAGACGCCGCAGCAGCTCGGCCAGCGCATGCACGCGGACCGTGCCCGGTTCGCGGAGATCATCGAGAAGGGCCACATCGACCTCACGCCCTGAGGGCGGCGATGCAGACCGCACAGGCACACGCCCTGCTCGACGCGCTGGACCGGCAGGCGAGCCATCGCACCACGCGCGCCGCGCCGCGCGGCAACGTGGTCTGGCGCAGCTGGGGCGCCGGCCCGCCGCTGGTGCTGCTGCACGGCGGCGCGGGCTCCTGGATGCACTGGGTCCGCAACATCGACGCGCTGGCGCGCAGCCGCACGCTGTGGGTGCCGGACCTGCCCGGCATGGGCGATTCGGCGCTGCCGCGCGAGGGCCTGGACGCCGACACCATCGCGCCGATCGTGCTCGACGGCGCGGCCGAGCTTCTGGGCGGGGCCGGCTTCGACCTGGTCGGCTTCTCCTTCGGCAGCCTGGTGGCCGGCTTCATGGCGCACCTGGCGCCGGACAAGGTGACGCGGCTCGTCATGGTGGCCGGCTCGGGCCTGGGCCTGCCGCCGGGGCCGGGCGGCGCGCTCCGGCCGCTGCGCGGCATCACCGGCGCGCGCGAGCGCGAGGCGGTGCTGCGGCACAACCTGTCGGTCATCATGATCCATGACCGCTCGCACATCGATGCGCTCGCCGTCGCCGTCCAGGACCGCTCGGCCCAGCGCGACCGCGTGCGCGGCCGCAAGCTCGCCCGCAGCGATGCGATGCTGCGCATCGCGCCGACCTGGCGGTGCCCGGCGGTGGGCATCTGGGGCTGCGACGACCTCCTCCGGCGCCGCGACCCCGAGGCCTTCGACACCGCCGTGTCGGGGCTCGGGTTGAGGGAAAGGCACCTCGTGCCCGGCGCCTCGCACTGGGTTCAGTACGAAGCGCCCGATGCGTTCAACCCGCTGCTGCTGCGGATGCTGGCCGTTCCCGCGCGGTAGAGCTGCGAAGTGTCCGCCACGCGGTCGATCGCCGTGAGCAGGCCGAACAGCTCGCCCGCGGGTGTCTTCTCCCCGCCGTAGGCCAGGCAGCCGTCGAACTTCGCCAGGAGCTCGCCCTCCTTCAGCGGGTTCGCCGCGTTGCCGCGCGCGAACGCCACCTCCCTGCGCAGCCTGCGGCCGTCGCGCAGTGCGACCTCCACGATCTCGAACGGCGCCTCGCCGGGGCGGCGCGGGTCGTCGGCCTCCTGCGTCCGCACGCTCACGCGACCCATCGTCTCCTGGATGTCCGGGCGCTGCACGAACGCGTCCGTCACTTCGGCCAGCCCGACCCGGCGTGCATGCAGCATGGCGGCCATCGCGAACTCCATGCTGAACTTCGCCTGCAGGCCGGTCTGCGGCCGGCTGTAGCGCAGTGTCGCCTTGTTGCGCGGGCTGATGTGCACCGTGATGCCGGCCACGTCGGCGGGCGCGATGCCGGATTGCGCCACCAGGTCGTGCAGGCCGTCCATCGCGCGGTGGCCGCAGAAGCACGCCGGATATTTCTTCACGTTGATGCCGTCACGGGTGATCTTCCACACCCGGCCCGCTTCGCTCGGGGATTCGAGGTCCACGTCGCGCCTGGGCGAGACGGCCGTGAGCATGCCCTTGGGGTGTTCCAGCGCGTCCAGCGACCCGGTGAAGCCCTGCTGCGCCGCCGCGGCGGCGAACAGCCCGTCGTGCGCCGCGCGTCCGGCATGCAGCGGCTTCGTGTCGCTGCCGAAGTTGGCGATGACGCCGCCCACGTGGGAGGCTGCGATGGCGAGTGCGTGGGCCGCCTGCCGCGCATCGAGCCGGCGCAGCACCGCGCCCGCGGCCGCGCAGGCCACGGCGCCGAATGCGCCCGTGGGGTGCCAGCTGTAGTTGTGCATGACGTCCCGCTCGCGCCGGATCAGTTCGGCGAAGACTTCGTAGCCTGCGACGTAGGCTGTCGCCATGTCCTGCCCGCTCGAACCGAGCGCGTCGGCCTGCGCGAGGATGGCGGGCACGACCATGGTGCTGATGTGGGACTTCTGCGCCGCGTCGTCGTAGTCCAGCGCATGCGCGGCCGTGCCGTTGGCCAGTGCCGCGTCCAGCGTGCGGACGCGCTGGCCACCCCACAGCAGCCGGCTGTCGCCCGGTGCCGGCTGCAGCGCCGCCAGCAGGCGCTGCGTCGCGGGTTCGCCGCGGCCGGCGACGAGCGTGCCCACGGTGTCCGCGAAGGCGATGCCGACCCAGTGCATCGCGCCCGCGGGCAACGCCTGGAAATCCAGCTCCGAGACGAAGCGGCCGAGCTCGACCGTCAGGCCCACGGCGCGCCTCCTCAGTCCAGCTGCGTGACCAGCTTGGTGGCCAGGTAGCCGTCGAAGGTCTCCTGCCCGCCTTCGCTGCCGATGCCGCTGTCCTTCACCCCGCCCAGCGGGATCTCGGGTGCGGCCTGCCCTGCATGGTTGATGTTGACGTTGCCGGCCTGCAGGAAGGTCTGCAGCTTCAGGGCCTGCCTCGTGGAGGTGGTGAAGGCGTAGGAGGACAGGCCGTAGGGCAGCGCGTTGGCGCGGCGGATGGCCTCGTCGAGGTCGCCGTAGCGGACCACCGGCGCGACCGGGCCGAACGGCTCGTTCTGCATCACCAGCGCCGCGTCGGGCACGTCCGTCAGCACCGTGGGCGAGAAGAAGTAGCCGGCGTCGCCCAGGCGCGAGCCGCCGAGCGCCACGCGGGCGCCGCGGTTGCAGGCGTCCTCCACCATGTCCACCATCGCCGGCAGGCGGCGCGCGTGCGCCAGCGGCCCCATGGTGGTCGCCGCGTCGCCGCCGGCCCCGACCCTCAGGCCGCGCGCGTGGCCGAGGAAGGCCGCCATGAAGCGGTCGTAGACCTGCTCATGGACGTAGAAGCGGTTGGGCGCCACGCACACCTGGCCCGCATTGGCGAACTTCACCGCCGCGAGCACGCGGGCCGCCGCGTCCACATCGGCGTCCTCGCAGACGATCGCCGGCGAGTGACCTCCCAGTTCGAGCGTCATGCGCTTCAGGCCCGCCCCTGCCTGGGACGCGATGAGCCGGCCCACCGGTACCGAGCCCGTGAAGCTGACCTTGCGCACCAGCGGCGCCGCGATGAGGTGCGACGACACCTCGGGCGGCACGCCCCAGACGCAGTTGAGCACGCCCCTGGGCAGGCCCGCCTCATGGAACAGCCGGGCGAGTGCGATGACGGCGCTGGGAGCGTCCTCCGGGCCCTTGAGGACGAGCGTGCATCCCGCGCCCAGCGCGGCCGCCACCTTGCGCACCGCCTGGTTGTACGGAAAGTTCCACGGCGTGAAGGCGACGCAGACGCCGACCGGCTCGCGCAGCACCATCTGGCGCACGTGGTGCGAGCGCGCAGGCACGATGCGGCCGTAGATGCGGCGTGCCTCCTCCGCATGCCACTCGAGGTGCTCGGCGCAGCGGCTCACCTCGGCGAGGGCCTCCTTCAGCGGCTTGCCCATGTCGGCGGTGATGTTGCGCGCGATCGCCTCCGCGCGCTCGCGCGTGAGCTGGGCCACCTTGCGCAGGAGGTTGCCGCGCTCCAGGGCGGACACCAGCCGCCAGTCTTCGAAGGCGCGGGCGGCCGCGGCGAGCGCCCGGTCGAGGTCCTCCCGCGTGGCGTGCGGCAGTTGCGCGATGGGCTGGCCGGTGGCCGGGTCGTGCACGTCCTGCACCGTCCGGCCGCCGCCCTGGATGAATTCGCCGTCGATGTACAGGCACAGGTCTTCGTACATGGCTATGTCCTTTCGGTCGGTGGCAGGCCGGGTTCAGCCCCAGGCGGCCTCGGGCACGGGGACGCCCTTGAGGTCTTCCATGGTGAGGGGCCGGTCCGGCGGAATGCCCAGGCTGTCGAGCATCAGCATGAGCTGGCGCGCATGCTGCGCGGCGTGGTAGGTGGTGCGGTCCATCACGTCCAGCAGGTCGCGCCGGCCGTAGTAGGTCTCGACCTTGTAGCGCAGGTCCGTGGGCGGCTGCCGGGCCCACCAGGCGCCCACGCGGTCCCGCACCTTCAGTCCCCAGTCGGCGATGTCCTTGAACTTCCAGTCCGCCGGCGCGAGGTCGGTGAAGCCGGCGTTGCTGAAAGGGCGCCCCTCGCACGGGTCCAGCGCCATCTCGGCGACGCGGAAGGTGTGGAAGCAGGTGTCGCCGATCGTGCGCATGCGCTCGCGGAACTGCACCCTGAGCGCATCATCGGGGAACTGGCGCGTGAAGCGTGCGGCCGCGCCGAGCACCATGTCCAGCTTTCGCATCAGCTCGGGGCCCGGCAGCGGGTCGGGCAGCAGCTTCATGTCCAGGTTCAGGAACCGGAGCACGTCGCCGAACGACTGGCACAGCGTGTAGCGCTCGCCGAGCGACACCACCGGCAGGCTGCGTGCGCCCAGCCGCCGCAGTTCTTCGCGCGCCTGCGGGTTGGCCTGCGCGTTCACCGAGTCGTAGTCGATGCCCTGCCCGGTCAGGAACTCCTTGGTGCGCAGGCACGAGGTGCAGCCCGGCTGCCAGTACACGCGGATGCGGTTCGGGTCGAAGGGAGGATGGGGAGGCACAAGGCTCATGGGGCTTCTCCTGAAGGCAGAGGGGACGCGAAGATGTGGGGGCCCAGCTCGGCGACGCTGCGCGCGCCGAGGTAGCCCATGGTCTTCTCGAATTCGCTGCGCAGGATGGCAACGACCCGCTCCGCGCCGGCCTGGCCGCCCGCGGCGAGGCCGTACAGCGTGGCGCGGCCGATCATCACGGCGTGGGCGCCGAGCGCGAGGGCCTTGGCGATGTCGCTGCCGCGGCGCACGCCGCTGTCCAGCAGGATGGTGCAGCGGCCCTGTACCGTCCGCGCGATGGCCGGCAGGATGTCGATGGTCGCCACCGCGCTGTCCATCGCGCGGCCGCCGTGGTTGGACACCACGATGCCGTCCGCGCCGCAGTCCACCGCGCGCGCCGCGTCCTCCTCGCTCAGCACGCCCTTGACGATCAGCGTGCCGTGCCAGAGGCTGCGCAAGGTGCGCATGTCGTCCCACACCATGCCCTCGTGCCGCGGCGGTTCGCCGCCGCCGCGGCCGCCCAGCGGCGCGACGATGCGCCGGTACGGCGGCGGGAAGTTCTCGTGCACCGGCATGCCGCCCGACAGCCAGTAGGGCAGCATCACGCGCGCCAGCCAGCCGGGACGCAGCGCGGCGTCCAGCAGCGTCCGGGGGTTGATCTCGACCGGCACGGCGAAGCGGTTGCGCAGGTTGTGCTCGCGCGTGCGGCCGAGCGCCGAGTCGATGGTGACGATCAGCGCGTCGTAGCGGCCCAGCGCCTGCGCGCGGCGGACCATGTCGTGCACCAGCTCCTGCTGCGGCCACATGTAGACCTGGAACCAGAGCCGGCCCTCGGGCTCGCGTGCGATGCGCTCCATGGAAGTGACCGCACCGAACGTGACCGAGCTCGGGATGCCGCTGCGCGCCGCCGCCCGCGCCATCGCCAGCTCGCCGTGGGTGCACAGCAGCCCGGCCAGTCCCGTGGGCGCCACGGCCAGGGGAAGCTCGACGCGCCGGCCGAAGAGCATGGTGCCGAGGTCGCGCCGGCGCAGGTCCACGAGGAAGCGGGTCTTGAGCTTCAGCCGTTCGAAGGCGCGGCGGTTGCCGCGCAGCGCCACCTCGTCCTCCGAGCCGCGGTCCACATACTCGAACAGCCCGCGGGGCAGCCGGGCGCGCGCCGCGGCGCGCATGTCCTCGACGTTGTGGCAGCGGTCGATGAGCGGCATCTGCGTCGTCCGGGGCGGTTCGCGTCGGCGTGTGCCGGTGCGGCCCCTACATCCTGACTGGCGGGGGCGAGATGTAGTTGGGGAACGGGCCGATGCCGTCCATCTGCACCTCGACGAAGACCGGCCCCTTCGTTTCCAGGCCCCGGGCCACCTGCGCGGCCGTCTCTTCGATGCTGCGCGCGCGCAGGTAGGGAGTGCGCGCGGCTGCGGCGAGCTTCTCGAAGTCGGGCGGGATCAGGTCGCCGTAGCATCGCCGGCCGCCGTAGCCGCCGTCCTGCATGTGCTTGATGACGCCATAGCCGTTGTCGTTCATCACGAGGACGACGATGTCGACCTTCTCCTGCGCGGCGGTGAAGAGTTCCGTGAGGTTCACCGCGAAGCCGCCGTCGCCGGACATCATCACCGTCCTGCGGCCCTGCGCGGTCGCCGCCACCGCGGCGCCGATGCCCAGCGGCAGCCCGGGGCCGATGCCCAGGCCGATGGGGTACATGCCGTCGCGCGGGCCGTAGACGGGGAACACCTTGTTGCCCCAGGAACCGTTGCTCAGCGTCACGTCGCGCACCCACAGGCAGTCGCGCGGCATCACCGCGCGCAGCCTGTCGGGCAGCGTCTCGTAGGGACCGAGCGCCTGGCGGAACGATTCGTTGGCCGCTACCTTGGCCGCGGCCATCTCGTCCAGGAAGGCCTGGTCGACCTCCAGCCGGCCCTGCAGGCGGTCGGCAAGCAGGTCGAGCGTGGCGGCCGCGTCCGCGCACACGAAGAGTTCGCTCGCGTAGGTGCGGCCGTTGGCCGCGGGATCGACGTCGATCTGCACGAGGTTGCCGGGCAGCTTCGCCTTGTTGTCCTGCGTCTCGTTGGTGCGCAGGCGGGAGCCGGCCACGAGGATCAGGTCGGACTTCGCGAGCAGCCCCTCCACGATCGGATCGGGGCGGTTGCTCAGGCTGCCGTTGAGCGCGCCGAAGCTGCGCGGATGGTCGTCGGGAACGATGCCGTGGCCGGCATTGCTGCACATCGCGCAGAAGCCCATCTCCACCAGTCGCCGCGCGCCCTGGGTGGCATCGCGCGCGCCTGCACCGACCCACAGCATCGGGCGCCTGGCCTGGGCGACGTGTTCCACCAGCCGGTCCAGCTCGGCGTCGGTGGGCACGCGCCGGGGCGGCAGCGGCAGCGCGAACGCGTCGAGCACCCGGGGCCGCGCGATCTCGGTGCGCTGGATGTCGAACGGCACCTCCACGCTGACGGGGCCGGGCCGGCCCGACAGCGCGGTGACGGCCGCGCTGGTGAGCACGCCCAGCGCCTCCCTGGCGGCGTTGATGCGGAACGCGGCCTTGCCCGCCGACCGCAGCATACCGAGCTGGTCGGGCACGTCGTGGACGCCACCCTGCCCGCGGCCGATGGCGGCGCTGGGGCTCTGGCCGGTGATGTGCAGCAGCGGCGTGCCCGCGAAGTGGGCCTCGACGATGCCGCCCACGGCGTTCGCGGCGCCCGGGCCCGTGCTGCTGAACACCACCCCGAGGCCGCCTTGTGCACGCGCATAGCCGTCGGCCATGTGCGTGGCGCCCATCTCGTTGCGCGCCATGACGAAGTTCACCCTGCCCTGGCGCTGGATGGCGTCGAGCATCGGGATGTTGTGCACCGAGATGATGCCGAATGCGGCCTTGACGCCGCAGGCGGCCACGAATTCGGCGACGAGGTCGCCAACGAGGTAAGGGGTCGACATCCTGGACTTTCCTGGCTTGCGGGTTGCGCGGATTGCGGAAGGGCTCGTCGGCCGGCTACCTGGCCATGGCGGGCACCGAGGGCTGGGGCACCCACGGTTCGTTCCACGGGAACTCGTCGTCGTAGGCGGGCAGGCCGCGGTCGATGCGGTCGCGGTAGAGGCTGGTGATCCGGTCCTTCCAGGGGCGCAGCGCGCCTTCGTAGGCCGAGGGCCCGAGCCGGAAGTGCTGCGCATGCGCCATCGTCTCGACGAAGGGCGCGTCGGGGTCGTAGAAGTCCTTCGGGTCCGTCGGGCGCGGACCGGTCTTGGGCACGTGGCTCAGGGTCTGGCGGCCGATCATGCGCTCGAGCATCAGGTTGCACTCGATCAGCTTGTCCAGCCGCACGCCGGTCGTGTAGCCCATGCCCTCGAGCATGTGGACCAGGTCCTCGGTGGGTGCCATGTTGGTGGCGACGCCGTTGCCGCAGTAGGGGCAGCCACCGATGCCGCCCACGGTGCCTTCCAGGCGCAGCACATCGTCCCTGCCCAGCACGGTCAGCGCGGCGTAGATCGAGGTCATCGCCATGCCCCGCGTGTTGTGCACGTGCAGGCCGAAGTCCGCGATGTGCGGCCACTGCTTCTTGATGCGCGTGAGGTAGTCCGTCACCTTGACCGGATGGCACCAGCCCATCGGGTCGCTCAGGAGCAGCTGCCTGACGGGAATGCCCGCGGCGTCCCAGTGCGCGTGCTGCAGCGCGAGCATGCGCATGCCGACATCCACCGGGATGTCCCCGATGAAGTTGGAGCCGAAGGCCGCGTTGATGCCGATGGTGGCCTCCTTCACGCCGGCGGCCCGGGCCTTCTCGACGATCGCCGGCCACTGCGCCATCTCGTCCGCCTGGCTCCTGTTGGCGTTGCGGCGCACGAAGACGTCGCACATGTGGCAGTACAGGCGGGGCCGCCGCCTGGCACGCTCGTCCGACAGCGGCGGCGTGAATTCCTCGGCGCGCTCCACGCCGCGCTGGTTCAGCGCCAGGGCCGAGTACGTGACCGACGGGTTCGGCCGGAAGCCGGTCACGATCTCCTCGATGCGGCGCATCTGCGGCGTGTACTTCGCGCTGACGAAGGAGCCCACCATGATGCGGTCCAGGCCCGTTTCGGACAGGGCGTCCAGCAGGGCGATCTTCTGCTCGACCGGGATGTCCGCATCCTCGATCTGCATGCCCTCGCGCATGGTTTCGTCGGTGTAGATGATGTCGCAGTACGTGTCTGACTTGAACATGGTGACCTCACTGGGGAGTTGCCGAGTCGGAAGGCAGCCGCTGCGTCATGCCCAGGCGGACCTTGCCGGGCACGTCGAGCAGGGACGACGCGATGAGCCGCCGGTGTTCGTGGGTGGTGCCGCCGCGCAGGCCCCACGAGGCGACGCGGCGGTACCAGAGGTTGATGTCGGTGTCGACGATGAAGCCGATGCCGCCGTGCATCTGCTGGCAGCAGCGCACGACCATCAGGCACTTCGGGTTGGCGAAGGACTTGGCCTGCGCCACCTCCACGCGCGCGGGCAGGCCCTGGCCCATGCGCCACAGTGCCTCGCGCGCGAGCAGCTGCGTGCCGTCCACCGCGTTGAGCATGTCGGCGGCCATGTGCTGGATGGCCTGGAACGCGCCGATCGGCTGGCCGAAGGCCTCGCGCTCGTTCACGTAGGCGACCGAGATCTCCATCGCGCGGCGCGCGGCGCCTTCCATCATCGATGCGAAGAACACGGCCGCGCAGTCCATCAGGTCGTCGACCACCGCGACGCCGCTGCCGACCAGGCCGGCCTTCGGCGCGCGGACGTTGTCGAAGCGCACGAAGTCCTCGCGGTCCTTCGCGGTGGACACCAGCGCCTCGGCTTGGATGCCCGGCAGGCGCGTGTCCACCAGGATCGCCCGCAGGTCCGGCCCGCCGGCGCCTTCGAGCCGGAAGACCACGAGGCACTTCTGCGCGTTGCCGAAGTTGTCGACGAAATGCTTCGCGCCGTTCAGCACGATGTCGTCGCCGTCCACGCGGCCGGTCATCCGCACGGCCTCCCTGGCCCAGCGCCCATCTTCCTCCTGCAGGGCCCAGGCGAGCATGAGCCGGCCGTCGGCCACCTTCGGCAGGATCTCGTCGCGCTGGCGCGCGCTGCCGTGCCGCGCGATGACCAGCGCTGGCACGAGCGTGGCGTGCACCGGAAGCGGGGCGATGTGGCGGCCGAGTTCCTCGAAGACCAGGCCCGCGTGCGACAGCGGCAGCCCCTGCCCGCCGCAGGCCTCGGGCAGCGAGACGCCGAGCCAGCCGAGCTCGGCGAAGTTCTTCCACAGGGCATCGGCGTGGCGCCGCGGGTCTTGCTCCGCCGCGCGCACCACGGCCGGCGTGCACTCGGCGGCGAGGAACCCGCGGACCGAGTCCCTGATGAGCTCTTCTTCCTCGTCGAGCAGGACGTTCATGAGGGCTTCGCCTCCCGCCTTGCGTCGCCACGGGCCGTCCGGATGCCGCTGCGCGGCATGCCCAGCGCCTTGCGCGCCACCTGGTCGCGCATCACCTGCACGCTGCCGTGGTTCACCGTCGACTGGAAGGCGCCCAGCAGGTTGTGCGCGAACACGCCGCTCTCGATCGCGTGGCGCGAGCTGCTCAGGAGCTGCGCATGCGGCCCGAGGATCTGGCCCACCGCCTCCGTCGCGCGCACGCCGTGCTCCGGCCCGGCGATCTTCTCGGCCGACCCCTCGTACACGAAGGGCCGGCCGGCATGGTCGATCGAGAGGCTGCGCATCGTCATCAGCCGGCACATCTGGCCCTCGGTCCAGAGGTCGGCGACCACGTCGCGCACGGCCGCATCGTCCCGCAGGTGCCGGGTGGCGTCGCCGCCCTCCTTCAGGTGGTTGACGATGTCCTCGTCGAGGTGCACGGAGATCAGGTAGCGCCATGCCCCCACGCGATCGAGGTTCAGGCCCCGCTGCGCGACGTTCCACCCGTCGCCCTCCTCGCCGAGCAGGCAGGTATCGGGCACGTCCACGTTGTCGAGGAAGACCTCGTTCGTGCGGATCTCGCCGTAGGTGGTGTTGACCGGCGCAGGCGGGTCGCTCTGCACCGTCCAGAGCGCACGGACCGTGATGCCGGGCGTGTCCATCGGCACCAGCAGCACCGACAGGCCCGCCTGGCGGCGCGAGTCCGGATCGGTGCGGCAGAGCAGGAAGATGTGCGACGCATTCTGCGCGTTGGTGGTGAAGATCTTCTGCCCGTTGATGACGAAGCGGTCGCCCCTTCGGGTCGCCCGGCAGCGCACGCCGGCCAGGTCGGTGCCGCAGTGGGGTTCGCTGTAGCCCTGGCAGAACACCACTTCCGAGGCGATGGAGCCGGGGATGTAGGCGTCCTTCTGCGCGTCCGTCCCCGAGGCGAGGATGGCCGGCGCGCCGGTGCCGCCGCCCGCCACCCGCAGGCCGCCGCCCTCGCGCAGGAATTCCTCCTCGACGATGTACTGGGCGATGCGCGTGCCGCCGCCCCCGCCGTATTTCTTCGGCCAGCTGACGGCGACCCAGCCGCGTTCGCGCAGCTTGCCGTACACCGCCCGCAGGTTCGGCCCGCGCGCCTTGCCTTCGCGGAATTCCCTGAACTCGCGCGTCACGTCGGGCGTGACGTGCTCGCGGATGAAGGCCCGCACCTGCGCGCGGAGCCTCTCGTCCTCCTGGCTGAACACGAAATCCATGTCGTCGTTCCAGGCGGCCGCGGCAGGGCGGTCCGCCGTCCTCAGTCCTCGATCTTCACCGTGACCGCCTTGCCCGTCCCGGTGGTGTAGGAGCTCTTGCCCGCCGCCATGCCGGTGACGATGACGCGGAACCAGTCCGGCGCACCGGCGATCTGGATCAGCTCGTCGTCCGGCGCGTCGAACACCCAGCGCGTGCCGTGGCGCGAGCGCGGGATCTCCACTGCGTTCTTGAAGAACCTCGCGGGCAGGCGGGCGTTCTGGAAGATGTAGTACTGGATGTCTTCCTTCGTCCAGCCGTGCGCCGTGAAGACCTTCGCGTGGTCGGGCGACATCAGCATGCAGTTGTCGGCCCAGCGCTCGCTGTAGAGCCAGTAGCGCGTCGAGCACGAGCCGATGCAGGGGATGGTGCCCGCGTAGGTCTGCAGGATGCCTTCGGGCGTCTCGCTCTGCAGGTCGAAGATCTCCAGCTGCGATTCCACGCCGAAGATCGTGACCGCACTGTCGGTGCGCTTCAGGCCCGCATCGACGTGGTACGGCGCCCACGGGCTCTCCTCCTCGTTCTCGCCCAGGCACATGCTGTACTTGTTGGGCGATCCGATGGTGTCCATGTCGCCGACCCCGAGGTAGGCATAGCCCACGTTCATCATGACCAGCCGCAGCGCACGGCCCAGCACCGTGTTCGTGTGCGACTTCGAGCCCGGCCCCAGCGCGCCGCCCTCGCAGTTCAGCCCGATCTCCTGTCGGATGGGGCCGTTGATCATCATCATCGGCGCGTGCGGGCCGGTGGAGCACGCGATCACGCGGAACAGCATGCGCGGATCGCACAGCGCCTGCACCGCGGCGATCAGGATCGGCAGCGGCCGGTGGCGCGGCAGGCAGCCGGCCATCGCGGCGTTGATCGCGATCTTGCGCACGGTGCACAGGCCCATGCCGGGCTCGAGGATGCCGATCACCTCGTCCGGGCTGCGCCGCGTGGTGGCCAGCAGGGCGTTCACGCGCTCCTCGGTGGGCGGCACGATCGGCAGGCCGTCGCTCCAGCCGAACTCGAGGAATGCCTCGTTCATCGCGTCCCACGCCGATGCGCCGCCGGCGCCCTCGAACACCTCGAAGGCCACGCTGTCCCCGGCCTCCTGCGGCGCCGCGTCGGCCAGGCCGGGGATCTCCAGCGCCTTCGTCAGGCCGTCGATGATCTCGTCGATCGCGGGCTCGGTGGCCGCGCGGATCTCCGCGTCGGTGAGGTTGCTCAGGGCCGAGGTACGCAAGCCGCCGATGCGCAGCGTTGCGAGGCCAGCCGATTCGGCGGTCAAACGAGCGATTTCCTGGAAGGGCTCCGAAACCAGAGCCACTGCCGGGACTTGCCTACCTTCCAGCTTCACTGTGTCGGTGACAAGCCACGACGTACAACTTCCTCAGTCGCCTGTGGTGCCGATCGCGACGTCGCAGTGGTCGACGATCTGCTGCAGCTGCCCGTCGGTGAACGGATAGCTGTACCAGTCGGAGCGCCAGAACGTCGCATCGGAAAAGCGCCGGGAAATGTGCTCGGCCACGACATTGAGCGCCACGTCGCCGCCGGGCTTACCGTTCCAGATCAGGCCGATGCGCCTGCCTGCCAGGGTGCCGCCGCGCGGCGCGGCCTTCACGTGCAGCGGCGCCTTCGTGGCCACCGGGTTGTGGACCCGCAAGGATCCCGAGAATTCCGTCATGCCTGGATTCCTTTCTCGTGGGAAGACCGTTTCACCCTGACCTGGCGCATCATCGGCAGCGCCTTCCTGATCTCCTTGAGCAGGATCGACTCGAGGATCGCGTCGGGCACCACGCATTCCTCGCACGCACCCGGTGCCACCACGAGCGCGACCTCGGCCGATCCGTCCCGCACGCCCAGCAGCGTGAAGCTGATGCCGTCCTCGAAGGCCGGACCCATCCGGTCCAGGATCCCGCTGATTTTCTGTTCCAGGTACATGCAGCGCTTTCGCAATAAACAAGGAGTGATTTCGGTTTTGCCTTGCTGACCGGACCCTTCGGCCGCGTCCCAATCGGGGAGCGCAGGGGTTGCATCCGGAGCTTTGCCGGCCTCGGCGCGCCAACGAGGACGCGGCACGTGGCCGGCACCGCTTAAAGTTCTGTTTGACAGAACAGATGTTTCCTTTTGAGTGCCATTGAATAGAATGGACCCGCGCCTGTCAAGGGCAGCTTCCTCTGGCATTTACCCTGAGCCTTCATGATCGTCGCCACGGCAGGCCACATCGACCACGGCAAGACCACCCTGGTGAAGGCACTCACGGGCGTCGACACCGACCGGTTGCCGGAAGAGAAGGCGCGCGGCATCTCCATCGACATCGGCTTCGCCTATTGGGCCCTGCCCCAGGGCGGCACGGTGGGCTTCGTCGACGTGCCGGGGCACGAGCGGTTCATCCACAACATGCTGGCCGGCGTCTCGGCCATCGACTTCGCGCTGCTGGTGGTCGCGGCCGATGACGGCGTCATGCCACAGACGCGCGAGCACCTCGACATCCTCGACCTGCTCGGCGTGGCCGTGGGCCTGGTCGCCGTGACCAAGTCGGACCGGGTGCCGCTCGAAAGGTGCGCGCAGGTGCGGGCGGAGGTGGTCCGGCTGCTGGCGCCGACCGCGCTGGCGTCCGCGCCGATCGTGGCGGTGAGCGCGGTCAGCGGCGCGGGCATGGAGGAACTGCGGGAACGGCTCGTGCAGGCGGCCGCGGGTTGCGCGGCGCGCACCGGCGGGGGCCGCGCGTTCCGCTTCACGATCGACCGCTCGTTCTCCGCACACGGCAGCGGCACGGTGGCGACCGGGACCGTGCTGGACGGCCAGGTCGCGGTGGGCGACCGCCTGTACGTCTCGCCGGCCGGCACGCCGGTGCGCGTGCGGGGCCTGCACCAGCGCGGCCAGGCCTGCGCGCAGGCCGCGGCGGGCGAGCGCTGTGCGCTCAACCTCGCCGGTGCCGACCCGGGGCAGGCCTCGCGCGGCGCGTGGCTCGTCGCGCCCTGCGTGCACGCGCCCACGCAGCGCCTCGATGCACTCGTGCGGCTGCTGCCCGCGGACCGCAGGGCGCTGCGGCACTGGGACCCGCTGCATTTCCACATCGGCACGGCCGACGTGCTCGGCCGCATCGTCATGCCGGGCGAGACGCTCGCGCCGGGATGCTCGGGCGTGGTGCAGTTCGCGCTGGAGCGGCCCGTGGCCGCGGCGCATGGCGACCATTTCGTCATCCGCGACGCGTCGGCCCGGCGCACGCTGGGCGGTGGCAGGGTGATCGACCCGTTCGCCGCGCACCCGCGCGGCCAGCGCGCCGCGCGCGCCGCACGTATCGCTGCGCTGCGCGAGCCGGACGCCGCCGCGGCCTGGCACCGGCTCCTGCGCGAATCCACCGAGGGCGTGGCGGTGCAGCCCTTCCGTCGAGCCTTCGATCTCACGCCCGCCGCGATGCAGGCGCTGCTCCTCGCCTCGGCGGCGCAGCTGCCCGGCGGCGACCAGGGCAGCGCGTTCAGCGCTGCGCACTACGAGGCAATGGGCTGCCGGCTGCTCCAGACGCTGCACGGCTTCCACGAGCGTACGCCGCACGCGGCCGGCATGGACACCGACCGGCTGCTGCGCGCCGCCTTTCCCCGCGCGGGCCAGCGCGAGCGGCTGGCCGTGCTCAGGGCGATGGCCGCCGAGGGGCGGGTCGAGGTCCGCGGCTCGCTGGTCCGCCTGGCCGGCCATGTGCCGGCGGGGCGCGCCGGCGACGAATCCCTGTGGCGGCGGCTCGCGCCCCTCTATGCGCAATGGGGCGTGAACGTGCCCCTGCTGCGCGAGGTGGCCGCCCGCAGCGGCATCGGCGAGGCGCCGCTGCGGGACCTGCTGAGGCAGCGCGCCCTCTGCGGCGAGATGGTGCGCGTCGCCCCCGAGCGCTTCATGCCCCGCCCGGCGCTTGCATGCCTGGCCCAGGCGGTGGTCCGGCTGGCGAAGGTGCACGAGGGCGGGGAGTTCACCGTGGCGCAATACCGGGACTTCACCGGCACCGGCCGCAACCTCGCCATCGAGGCGCTGGAGTACTTCGACAGGCTCGGGCTCACCCAGCGGGGATCGGACGCGCGGGTGATCCGCTTCATGGACGAGGAGATCGCCGCCAGCCTGCGGGAGCCCGACTGGCGGCCCGGCGCTTTACGGCAGCGCCCGTCAGCCAATAAAATAGAATAGTTGCTCCGTAGTGCAGAACAAATGACGACAGTGATCGAACAGGAGGCCAAGAAGGACGGTGCCGCCGCGGTGGACCGGGCCCTGGCCATTGTGGCTGCCCTTGAGGCGAACCCCGCGGCGATGTCCCTGGCCGAACTGGCGCGCCGCACCGGCATGTACAAGAGCACCCTGCTGAGGCTGCTCGCCTCGCTCGAGCGCAGCACGCTGGTGGTGCGCCGGCCGGACCAGCTCTACGCCCTCGGCCCCTTCGCCTTCCGGCTGGGCCGTGCCTTCGAGGCCACGCATCACATCGAGCGCTACATCCTGCCCGTGATGCAGGCGCTCGTCGAGGCCGGAACCGAAAGCCCTTCCTTCCACGTGTGGCACGACGCGAACACGCGCCTGTGCCTGCTCCGCCTGGACTCGCACCACTCCACGCTGGACCGCCTGCGCTCGGGCGACCTGCTGCCGATCGACCGGGGCGCGCCGGCGAAGGTGCTGCGCGCGTTCCGCAACGCGCCGAACGGCACGGCCGACGTGCCGCTGATCCACACCTCGTTCGGCGAGCGCGACCCGGCATGCGCTGCGATGTCGCTGCCGGTGTTCGGCGCCGGCGGCACGCTGGTCGGCGCACTGTCGGTCTCCGGCCCCAGGGAACGCTTCTCGGCGGAGGCGCTGGACCGCATGACCGGCCCGCTGCGCGACGCGGCCGCCCAGGCCACGCGCGCCTTGGGCGGCGCCTGGCCCGAGCGCGCGCTCGTGCGGGCCGCCTAGGCGCCGCGCCCATGTCCGCCCCGGGCCTTCCCGCGCAGGCGTGCTTCGACTACGTGGTGGTGGGCGCGGGCTCGGCCGGCTGCGTGCTCGCTGCCCGGTTGACCGAGGGCGGCCGCCATTCGGTGCTGCTGCTGGAAGCCGGGGGCAGCGATGCCAACATCAACATCCGCATTCCGATCCTCGTCGCCAACATCCTGCGTGACGAGCTCCTCACCTGGCCGCTCATGACCGAGCCACAGGGCTTCCTCAAGGGCCAGCGACAGCTTTGGGTGCAGGGCAAGGTGCTGGGCGGCTCCAGCTCCATCAACGGCAACCTCTACGTCCGCGGCGACCCCGCCGAATACGACGGCTGGGCGGCGCAGGGCTGCGCCGGCTGGGGCTACGCCGACCTGCTGCCGTACTTCAAGCGGCTGGAGGACTTCCCTTCGGGCGACATGCGCGTCCGCGGACGCGGCGGGCCGATCGGCTGCACGCAGCTGCATGACTTCGATCCGCTGTCCGATGCCTTCCTGCAGGCCTGCGAGGAGGCGGGCAGCCCGCGCCGCGCCGACTACAACGACGGCAGCAGCTACGAGGGCACGTTCTACAGCCAGTACTCCACGCGCCGCGGCCTGCGCAGCAGCACCGCCGCCGCCTACCTGCGGCCCGCGATGAAGCGTCCCAACCTGACGGTGGTGACGCATGCGCTGGCCACGCGCGTCCTCTTCGACGGGACGCGGGCACAGGGCGTCGAATACGTCGTGGACGGCCGCAGGTGCCTGGCCTCGGCCCGGCGCGAAGTCGTGCTGTCGGCCGGCGCGCTGCACACGCCCAAGCTGCTCGAGCTGTCGGGGGTGGGCAACGCGGGCCTCCTGCGCGGGCGCGGCATCGCGGTGACGCACCACCTGCCCGGCGTCGGAGAGAACCTGCGCGACCACACGGCCACGCGGCTGACCTTCCAGTGCAGCCAGCCGGTGACGATCAACGACATCGCGCGCAGCCCCTGGCTCAAGCTCCGGGAGGGGCTGCGCTTCCTCCTGCGGCGCGAGGGCCTGCTGACCATCTCGTCCTCGACGGCGCAGACCAACCTGCGGGCCAGCCCGCAGAGCGAGCGGGCCGACCTGCTGCTGCGCCTGCAGCCCTTCTCGGGCAAGGACCGCTACGCGCGCACGCCCAGGCTGGGCATGGACATGTTCCCGGGCTTCACGATGTCCATCGGCATCCTCAACCCGCGCTCGGTCGGCTGCCTGCACGTGCGGTCGCCCGACCCGCACGAGCAGGCGGCGATGGACCCGCGCTACCTCAGCGACGAGAACGACCTGCGCATGTATGTGCGGGGCATCCGCATCGCCCGGGGCGTGGCGTCGCAGCCGGCGCTCAGCCGCCTGATCGTGCGCGAGACGCGCCCCGGCCCCGGCGTGGAGGACGAGGAGGCCGTCGTGGACTACATCAGGTCCAGCGTGTCGACCAGCTGGCACATGGTGGGCACGTGCCGCATGGGCAGCGACGGGCTGGCCGTGGTCGATCCGCAGCTGCGTGTGCACGGCCTCGCGGGCCTGCGGGTGGTGGATGCGTCGATCTTTCCGACCATCCCCTCCTCCAACACCAACATCCCGACGATCGCCGCGGCGGAGAAGGCCGCGGACATGATCGCTGCGGCCGGGCCCTGAGCCTCGCCGGCGCAGGCGCGGCTTCGCACCCATGGAACTGCGCCAGCTGCGCTACTTCGTGCGGGTGGTCGAGCTTGGCAGCATGAGCCGGGCGGCCATCGATCTCGATCTCGTCCAGTCGGCGCTGAGCCAGCAGATCTCGCGGCTGGAGGGTGAGCTTTCCACGCGGCTGCTGCGCCGCGGCGCGAAAGGCGTGACGGCCACCGAGGCGGGCCTGGCGTTCTTCCGCGAAGCGCAGCTCGCGCTGCGGCATGCGGACGAGGCGGCACGCGCCGCCCAGCAGTCGCGGCTGCTGGGCACGGTGAGCGTGGGCCTGGCGCCGACCACCGCATCCGTGCTCGGGCTGCCGCTGGTGCAGGCCGTGCGGGAGCGCTATCCCGACGTGCGCCTGCACCTCGTCGAGAGCCTCTCGGGCCACCTCGCGGCCATGCTCAATGCACGGCAGCTCGACCTGGCGGTGCTCTTCGACACGGACCCGGGACGGCGCTGGAGCGTGACGCCCCTGGTGGAGGAGAAGCTGTTCCTGGTCCGCGCGCGGACCGGCCGGCCCGCCGCGAGCATCCCCAAGGTGAAGCTGTCCCAGCTCAGGGACCTTCCGCTCATCCTGCCCAGTGCCTCGCACGGCCTGAGGGCGACGCTGGACGAGGCGGTGGCCGGCGGCAGGCTGCGCCTGCTGCAGCCGATGGAAATCGATTCGCTCGCGCTCCTGATGGATGCGGTCCGCGCGGGCCTCGGGTGCACGATCCAGCCGCAGTCCGCGCTCTCGCGCATTCCCGACCGGCACGAGGCCTTCGAGCTGGCCGAACTCTCCGACCGGCGCCTGCGGCGGCTCAACTCGCTGTGCAGCCTGTCCGACGACGAACTGTCTCCGGCGGCGCTGGCCGTCCGCGTGGTGATCGCCGACTGCACGCGCGCCCTCATCGCCTCGGGCCGTTGGGCGGGCGCGAAGCCGAGCCATCACGGATCGTGATGGCCCGCTCGCGGCGGCCTGCTGGTCAGCCGCCGCGCGTGCCCGTAGATTCCCCGCCATGTTCGATGTGATGGTGATCGGGGGCGGCAACGCCGCGCTGTGCGCCGCCCTGACGGCGCGCGAGGCGGGCGCCAGCGTGCTGATGCTGGAGGCCGCACCCCGCGCCTGGCGCGGCGGCAATTCCATGCACGTGCGCAATCTGCGCTGCATGCACGACGAGCCGCAGGACGTGCTGGTGGACGCCTACCCCGAGGAGGAGTTCTGGCAGGACCTGCTGAAGGTCACGGGAGGCCGCACCGACGAGCATCTGGCGCGCCTGGTCATCCGCGAATCGTCCACCTGCCGCCCGTGGATGCACCGGCACGGCGTGCGGTTCCAGCCATCGCTGTCGGGCACGCTGCACCTGTCGCGGACCAATGCCTTCTTCATGGGGGGCGGCAAGGCGCTGCTCAACGCGTACTACCGCAGTGCACAGAACCTCGGCGTGCAGGTGCGCTACGACGCGCCGGTGGATGCCGTCGAGATGGCGGGCTCCCGCTTCGTGGCGGCCCGCATCGGCGCCGAGCGGGTCGAGGCCAGGAGCTGCGTGCTGGCGTGCGGCGGATTCGAGTCCAACCGCGAATGGATGCGGGAGGCCTGGGGATGCAACGAGCGCGGGGAGTGGCCGGCCGACAACTTCCTGGTCCGCGGTACGCGCTTCAACCAGGGCGTGCTGCTCCAGGCCATGCAGCACGCGGGGGCGGACATCATCGGCGATCCGTCGCAGTCGCACTGCGTCGCGATCGACGCGCGCGCGCCGCTGTACGACGGCGGCATCGTCACGCGCGTGGACTGCGTCTCGCTGGGCATCGTGCTCAACCGGGATGCGCTGCGCTTCTATGACGAGGGCGAGGACTTCTGGCCCAAGCGCTATGCGATCTGGGGCCGCCTGGTCGCCCAGCAGCCCGGCCAGATCGGCTACTGCATCATCGACAGCAAGGCGGTCGGCCGCTTCATGCCGCCGGTGTTTCCCGGCGTGCGCGCCGACACGCTGCCCGGGCTGGCGCACGCCCTCGGCCTGCCCGAAGCCGGCTTCATGAAGACCCTGGAAGACTTCAACGCGGCCTGCCGGCCGGGCGTGTTCGACCACACGGTGCTGGACGGGTGCGCCACCGAGGGCCTGGCGCCGCCCAAGACCCACTGGGCCCGCCCGATCGACACGCCGCCTTTCTTCGGCTATGCGCTGCGGCCCGGCATCACGTTCACGTACCTCGGGCTGCGGACGAACGAGCATGCGGCGGTGCACTTCGGCGGCGCACCCAGCGCCAACCTCTTCGTGGCCGGCGAGATGATGGCCGGCAACGTGCTCGGCCGCGGCTACACCGCCGGCGTGGGCATGAGCATCGGCACCGCGTTCGGCCGGCGCGCCGGCGCGAGCGCGGCCAGGGCCGCAAGGAGCCGCCTCGATGCAGCCGCTTGAATCCCTTGTGCTCGACGCCGCGGCGCAGGCGGAGGACGAGGCCGCGCGCCAGCTGCAGATCTGCAACGCATGCCGCTACTGCGAGACCTTCTGCGCGGTCTTCCCGGCGATGACGCGCCGGCTGGCGTTCGATCCGGCCGACGTCCACTACCTGGCCAACCTCTGCCACAACTGCGGCGCCTGCCTGCATGCCTGCCAGTACGCGCCGCCGCACGAGTTCGCCGTGAACGTGCCGCGTGCGATGGCGCAGGTGCGGGCCGGGACCTACGCGCAGTACGCCTGGCCGCAGGCCTTCGGCGCGCTGTACCGCCGCAACGGCGTCGTCCTGGCGCTGTCGACCGCGGCCGGCCTCGCGCTGTTCCTGGTGCTTGCGCTCGCGGCCCGCGGGCAGCTGGTGCACGAGCCGCTGGCGGGCAACTTCTACGCGGTGTTCCCGCATCACCTGCTGCTCGTGCTCTTCGGTACGGTGTTCCTCTGGGCCGCCGTGGCGCTGGGCATCGGCGCCGCGCGCTTCTGGAAGGGACAGGCGCCCGGGCCGATGCCCGGCGGCGCGGCCCGCGAGACGCTGCGCAACGTGCTGGCGCTCACCTATCTCGACGGCGGCCACGGCGACGGCTGCAACGACGAGGACGACCGCTTCACGCTGCGGCGCCGGCGTTTCCACCACGCGACCTTCTACGGCTTCGCGCTGTGCTTCGCGTCCACCTGCGTGGCCACCTTCTACCACTACGCGCTGGGCTTGCATGCCCCCTATGCGCTGACGAGCCTGCCCGTGATCCTCGGCACGGCGGGCGGGTTCGGGCTGCTCGTGGGGCCGGCCGGGCTGCTGTGGCTCAACCTGCGTCGCGCGCCCGCGCACGGCGACCCGCGCCAGCGGGGCATGGACCGCGGCTTCATCGTTCTGCTGCTGGCGGTGAGCGCCACCGGACTGGCCCTGCTCGCCTGGCGCGACACGGGCCTGATGGCCCTGCTCCTGGCCGTCCACCTCGGCACGGTGATGGCGCTTTTCCTGACCCTGCCCTACGGCAAGTTCGCCCACGCCGTCTACCGGGCGGCCGCGCTGCTGAAGTGGAACGTGGAGAAGCGGCAGCCCAACCGGCACCAGCTCGGCGCGGACTGACGTGCACGCGGAACCTTCGTCCGATGCGGCCGCCGCCGCCGGGCGGAGCCGGCCGCTCCTCAGTGCTGGAGGATCTTCGACAGAAACTGGCGCGCGCGCTCGGTGCGGCCCTGCGGGTTGCCGAAGAACTCCTCCTTGGCGCAGTCCTCGACCACGTGCCCGCGGTCCATGAAGACGACGCGGTGCGCCACCTTGCGCGCGAAGCCCATCTCGTGCGTGACGCACATCATGGTCATGCCCTCGCGCGCCAGTTCCACCATCACGTCCAGCACCTCGTTGACCATCTCGGGGTCCAGCGCGGAGGTGGGCTCGTCGAACAGCATGGCCACCGGGTCCATGGCCAGCGCGCGGGCGATGGCCACGCGCTGCTGCTGGCCGCCGGACAGCTGGCTGGGGTACTTGGCGGCATGTGCGCGCAGGCCCACGCGCGACAGCAGGGCCATCGAGCGCTGGTGCGCCTCGTCGGGGCGGCGCTTGAGCACCTTGCACTGCGCGATCGACAGGTTCTCCTCGATCGACAGGTGCGGGAACAGGTCGAAGTGCTGGAATACCATGCCCACGCGGGCGCGCAGGGCGTTGAGGTCGGTGCGCGGCGCGCCGACGGAGGTGCCGTCGACCACGATCTCGCCCTTCTGGAAGGGCTCGAGCGCGTTCACGCACTTGATGAGGGTGGACTTGCCCGAGCCCGAAGGGCCGCACACCACCACCACCTCGCCCTTCTTCACCTCGGTGGTGCAGTCGGCCAGCACCTGGAAGCTGCCGTACCACTTGCTCACGTTGTCGATGCGGATCATTGCGCTCTCCTGGGAAGTCGTCGTCTCGTTCTCGTCACTGCCGCGGCCCGAGCAGCGCCAGCAGCACGTTGGCCACCGCGACGGTGGCCAGGCGCAGCTCGCGCAGCGGGACGCGCTCGTCGGCGCGGTGGCCGTTGGCCTCGATCAGGCTCTGCGGGCCGGCGCCGAACATCACGGTCGGGATGCCCGCCTCGCTGTACAGGCGCGCGTCGGTGTACAGGGGCACGCCGATCGGCGTGACCGGATGGCCCATCGCGGCGCTGGCCTCGCGGCAGACCAGCTCGACGAAAGCCTCGCTGCCCGGCGCCGGCGCGAAGGGGCGCGCCAGCAGGATCTGCCGCACCTCGGCGCGGATGCCGGGCAGCGCGGCGCAGGCGGAGGCGATCACCTGGCGCAGCTCCGCCTCGACCTGCTCGGGCACCTCCTCCGGCACGATGCGCCGGTCGATGCGCAGCGTCGCGCGGTCGGCCACCACGTTGGTGTTGATGCCGCCCTCGATCAGGCCCACCACCAGGGTCGGGTGGGTGATGCCGGGCGTCTTCGAGGGGCGTTGGGCCAGCGCGTCGCGGTGGCGGTACAGCGCGGGCAGCAGGGTGGCGAGGGCCTCGATGGCGTCGTGGCCGGTGTCGGGGCGCGCCGCGTGGGCCGACAGGCCGTGCAGCGCCACCTCCAGGTGCAGACAGCCGTTGTGCGCCACCACGACGTGGTGGCTGAAGGCGGCGGACAGCACGTAGTCGGGCCTGCTCAGGCCCTGCGACAGCAGCCAGCCGGGGCCGGTCATGCCGCCGGTCTCCTCGTCGTAGGTGAGGTGCAGCTCCACGGTGCCGGCCAGGGGCGTGCCGGCCGCGTGGGCGGCGCACAGCGCGCGCAGGGCCTGGCCGTAGGTGGTGAAGTCCGACTTCGAGACGGCGGCGCCGCGGCCGTAGAGCCAGCCGCCCTGCACCTCGCCGCCGTAGGGGTCGACGCTCCAGCCGGCCCCCGGCGGCACGACGTCGCCGTGCGCGTTCAGCGCCACCACCGGGCCGTCGCCGAAGCGCCGGCGCACGATCAGGTTGACCACGCTGCGCATGCCGTGGCGCGCGGCCACCTCGGCCGGCACCGGGTGCCGCTCCACCGCGAGGCCCTGCGCCTCGTACAGGCGGGCGGCCAGCTCGGCATGCGGCGCGCAGTCGCCCGGCGGGTTGTCCGAAGGGCAGCGCACCAGCTCGGCCAGCATGGCGACCTGCTCGTCGAAGTGGCGGTCGATGAAGTCGCGCATCAGCGCGCGGGCGGTCGCTTGGTCGGTCATGGGGTTCAGAGGAAGCGGTCGATGCGGAAGGGGGCGAGGTCCAGGCCGGCGTCGCCGTGGACCAGGAGATCGGTCACCAGCCTGGCGGCGATGGGCGCGAGCGTGTAGCCGTTGGAGGTGACGGCGTTGTAGAAGCCGGGCACGCCCGGCACCTCGCCGAGGATCGGGGCGCCGTCGATGTTCACGTTCATGCCGGCCCAGCAGCGCACCATGTGCAGGCCGCTGACGGCGGGCAGCACCTCGCGCGCCACCCACAGGCTGCCTTCCAGGCTGTCGCGCACGGCGCGGTTCAGCCGCATGGCCGGGTCGAAGGCGGCCGTCCAGCCGCCGCCGATGATCAGGCCGCCGCTGGCCGCCTGCTTCAGGCTCAGGTGGCGGTCGGCATGCGCGACCAGGTGGTTCACCAGCGGCGGCGCCGGCTCGGTGACGATCATCTGCAGCGGCGCGCCCTTGACCGGGATGCGCACGCCCAGCATGTCGCCCACCGCGCTCGACCAGGCGCCGCTGGCGTTGACCAGCCGGCGCGCGCGCACGGTGCCGCGCGAGGTGGCGAGCAGGAAGCCGGCGCCGTCGCCGGGCAGGCGCTCGATGGCCTGCACGTTGCAGCCGCGCACGAAGCGCGCACCGCGCTGCTGCGCCCGCGCCGCCACCGCGTAGGTGGCGCGCAGCGGGTTGATCTTGCCTTCCATCGGGCACAGCTCGGCGCCCAGCAGCGACGGCGACAGCGCCGGCGAAAGGCGGCGCAGCTCGGCGCCGTCGATGACGTGCGCCTCGATGCCGTGGCGGCGCTCCAGCTGCGCCTTGGCCTCGATGAAGCGCAGGCCGGCCTCGCTGTCGGCCACCATCAGGCCGCCGGTGATCTTGATCTCCAGGTCCTCGCCGCAGTCGGCCTCGATCTGCTGCCACAGGCGCACCGACATCGGCCCCAGCGGCAGCGTGGCCGCGGCCGGGCCGCCGCCGTCCTGCGCCTTGGCGCCGAAGTCGAAGCTCAGCAGCTGCACGTGCAGGCTGCCGGCGTTGGCGCCGGAGGCCTGCAGGTTCAGCTCGTCGCGGTCCAGCACCAGCACATCCTGGCCGGCCTGCGCGAGGTAGTAGGCCAGCGACGAGCCGAGCACGCCGGCGCCGACCACCACCACCTCGGCCTCCATCGGCGCCAGCGCGCCGGTCTCCACCGGGCGCGCCAGGTTGGGCGTGATGGCGGGCTTGTGGCCGCCCCACTCGGGCTTCTCGAAGCCCAGCGCGCCGGCCGGCACCGGCTTGGCGGGCGGGCGCGGCGCGAAGTACTGCTCGGGCCCGGGCGCGCGGCCGGTCATCTCGGCCACCAGCTTCGCCGCGGTGACCGCGCAGTAGCGGCCCTGGCAGCGGCCCATGCCCAGGCGCGTGTTGCGCTTGAGGGCGGCCAGCGTGTCGCGGCCGGCGCGGATCTGCGCGCGCACGTCGCCGAAGCGGATCTCCTCGCAGCGGCACAGCACGGTGTCGTCGCTCACGGCGGCCAGCGACACGGGGGGTGCTTGGTAGATCGACCACAGCGCCTGCTGGAAGGCCTCGGCCCGCCGCAGGCGCTGGCGCGTCGCGGTGCTCGCGACCGCCGCCCGGCCGAGGTTGCGCGCCGCCGCGGCGCCGGCCAGCGCCCCGCGCGCCTGGGCGACGCGCGAGCCGCCCAGGTCCGCGCCGTCGCCGACCACGAACACGCCGGGCACGCTGGTTGCGCCGTCCTCGGCGGTCATCGTCGCCAGGTGGCCCAGGTGGCGTGGGGCGACGCGGTGCTCGCAGCCCAGCATGCGCGCCAGCTCGGTCGAGGGGATGAAGCCGTAGCCCAGGCACAGCGTGTCGGCCTCGAAGTCCACGGCCGGGCCGGGCGGGCCGCTGCGCGCGGCGCGCACCCGGCGCAGCCGCTCGTCGCCCTCGGCGGCGACCACCTCGTGGCCCCAGAGCACCGGCACGCCGTGCCGGCGCAGGGTGCGCAGGTAGCGCCCGCCCTGCCACAGCAGGTCCGGCGCGCTGCGCAGCGCGGCGAGCACTGCGCGCGCCTGCCGAAACGACGGGCGCGGCGCCGACTCCAGCACCGCCAGCACCTCGGCGCCGCCGGCCAGCAGCTCGGCCGCCAGCTGCAGGTTCAGCGGCCCGTTGCCGGCGACCAGCACCCGCTGGCCGGGCGCCACGCGGTAGGCGCGCGCCAGGGTCTGGCCGGCGCCGGTGGTCATCACGCCGGGCAGGGTCCAGCCGGGGAACGGCACCGGGCGCTCGTAGGCGCCGGGGGCGATCACCAGCTGGGCGCAGCGGACCACGACGGCCCGGCCGTCGATCAGCGCGCCCACCTCCTCGCCGGAGAACGCGGCCCAGACCTGGGCGCCCTGGTGGATGCGCACGCCGGCGGCCTCCGCCGCGCGCTGCAGTGCCTGGCCCTCGGCGAACTGCCGGTCGGGCGGCGCGGCTGCGGTGTGCGAAGGGGCCAGCGGCTTGAAGTACTGGCCCCCGGACTGCGGGCGCTCGTCCAGCACCAGCACCTCCAGCCCCGCCCGGCGCGCCGCCAGCGCGGCGGACAGGCCGGCCGGGCCGGCGCCGATCACGAGCAGGTCGGTCTTCAGTTCCTCGGCCGCCGCGCCGGCCGGGGGCGCCAGGGGCATGAGCGGGTCGTCCGGCGTGCCGGCGGGCATCTGCGAGCGGATGTCCTGCCCCGCCTCCACCTTGGCCAGGCAGGCGCGCTGGCTGGCACGGCCGTCGATGGTGACCAGGCAGTCGAAGCAGGCCCCCATGCCGCAGTACAGGCCGCGCCGCTCGCCGCCCCGGGTGTGGCGCAGCTGCATCCGGCCGGCCGCCGTCAGGGCGGCGGCGACGGTCTCGCCCTCGATCGCCTCGATCGGCTGGCCGTCGTACCGGATGGGGATCGTGCGCCCGGCGGGAACGATGGAGGGGTGTTGGAGGCGGCGGGCACTCATGAAGCGATGTGGGACAACGAAATCGACTTGATTTCGCATATCGTATACGTATACTGCACGTATACACAACACATCGCCACTTTTCTGATCAAGGACCGGGCATGACAGCGTTTCGAGGCACCTACACGGTGCTGATCACCCCCCTCACCGCCGACGGCAGGCACGTGGACGTGCCGGCCTTGAAGAAACTGGTGAACTGGCAGATCGAGCAGGGCATCCACGGGCTGATCCCGCTGGGAAGCACGGGCGAATTCCTGTCGCTGACGCCGGAGGAGCGCCAGCTGGTGATCGACACCTGCATCAGCACGGCAGCAAAACGCGTGCCCGTGCTCATCGGCACCGGCGCGGAATGGACCGACGAGTGCGTGCGCCTGAGCCGCGAGGCGCAGTCGATGGGCGCCGACGGCGTGATGATCATCCCGCCCTTCTACAGCACGCCGACGGACGACGAGCTGTTCGAGCACTACCGCAAGGTGGGCGAGGCGATCGACATCCCGATCATGGTCTACAACAACCCGGCCACGGCCAACGTGGACCTGAAGCCGGAGCTGGTGGCGCGGCTGTCGCGCATCGACGCCTGCCAGTACATCAAGGAGTCCACGCTCGAGGTCACGCGCGTGCGCGACATCATCGAGCTGTGCGGCGACCGCATGACGGTGTTCGCCGGCATCCTGGGCTACGAGTCCTTCTGGCTCGGCGCCCAGGGCTGGGTGGCGGTGTGCTCCAACCTGATCCCGCGGATGTCGGCGCGGCTGTTCGAGCTGGTGGCCGACGAGCGCAACATGCCCGAAGCGCTGGCGCTGTACAGGAAGATGCTGCCGATCGTGCGCTGGGTCGGCGGCCACCGCTATGTCGCCGCGTCCAAGGACGGCCTGGCCATGATGGGCCTGCCCGTCGGCCAGCCGCGCGCGCCGCGCCTGCCCCTGCCCGAGGCCGACCAGCACGACCTGCGCGCCGAGCTGGACCGCCTGGGCCTGCTCGGCTCCATCGCCTGAGGCGCCCGCCCGCCGGCGCCTTCCCTGCTTCCCTTCCCCTCCCCTCCACTCGCCCGTAGGACTCCCCATGAAACTGCTTCCTGCCATCGCCTCGGCCGCCGCCCTGTTCGTTGCGTGCGCCACGTCCGCCCAGGCCCAGGCCTGCAAGTCGCCCGTGCCGGATTCGGCCCTGGTGAAGAAGGGCACGCTGATCATGTCGACCAACCCGACGCTGCCGCCGATGCAGTTCGTCGACCAGAGCGGCGCGCTCAAGGGCATGCGCGTGGAGCTGGGCGAGGCCATCGCCAAGCGGCTGTGCCTGACGCCGGAGTACGTGCGCATCGAGTTCTCCGCCATGATCCCGGGCCTGCAGGCGGGCCGCTGGGATGTCATCAACACCGGCATCTTCTACACCGACGAGCGCGCCAGGCTGATGCAGATGCTGCAGTACGAAGACCAGGCCATCAGCATCAGCACGGCCAAGGGCAACCCGCTGAAGATCGGCAAGCCGGAGGACCTGTCGGGCAAGACCATCGGCGTGGAGATCGGCGGCTTCGAGGAGCGCAAGGCGCGCGAGCTGGACAAGCAGCTGACCGACAAGGGCGTCGAGGGCATGACGATCCGCACCTTCGAGAACTTCGCCATGGCCTACCAGGCCCTGCGGGCGGGCCAGGTGGAAGTGGCGCTGTCGATCGACTCCACCGCCGCCGAGTACCAGAAGCGCGGCGACTTCGACCGCGTGCTGCACGGCCTGTTCCCCACGCCGGTGGCGCTGGCCGCGAAGAACCGGGACCTGGCCAACGCCGTGGCCAAGGTGCTCAACGACATGAAGGCCGACGGCAGCTTCCAGAAGCTGTTCGACCAGTACGGCGTGAAGCCCATCGACGGCGCCGTCACGGTCCGGGGCCCGGCCAGCTGAGCCCCGGGGCAGGCACGCACCACGAGCGCCGCCGCGCATCGACAGCGACACGAAGGAATCCACAATGGGTCAAGGCTGGAGCTGGTCGGGATTCGCCGACTACCTGTTCAATCCGTACATCCTCCAGGGCGCGTTCACCACGCTGTGGCTGACGCTGGCCGCCATCGCCGGCGGCCTGCTGGTCGGCTGCGCGCTGGCCCTGGCCCGGCTGTCGCATCACCGGTGGCTGTCGGCGCCGGCGCATTTCTACATCTGGGTGTTCCGCGGCACGCCGCTGCTGGTGCAGCTCATCATCATCTACACCGGCCTGCCGCAGCTGGGCCTGAAGCTGTCGGTCGTCGAATCGGCGCTGCTGGGCCTGATCCTCAACGAGGCGGCCTACCTCGCCGAGATCGTGCGCGGCGGCATCCAGTCCATCCCGGCGGGCCAGACCAACGCCGCCCGCGCCGTGGGCTTCAGCGGCGCGCAGACCATGCGCTACATCATCCTGCCGCAGGCCATGCGGCTGATCATCCCGACGCTGGGCAACAGCATCAACGGCCTGCTCAAGACGACCTCGATCACCTCGGTGATCTCGATGGAGGAGCTGCTGCGCCGCACCCAGGTGCTGATCCAGGAGAAGTTCATGGTGCTGGAGCTGTTCCTGGTGGCCGCGATCTACTACCTGCTGATGACCACCGTGTGGGACGTGATCCAGCGTCGCATCGAGCGCCATTTCGGACGCGCCTACGGCAGCGGCGGCGACGGCAAGACGCCGCACGGCCCGCCGCCCGAGGCCGCGCTGGAGCAGCGCTGACCCGCCGCGCGCCGAGGAGACCCCACGCATGCCCGCCCCCGCCTACGACCTGATCCTGCGCAACGCCGACATCGCCACCGTCGGCGACCGCTACCACGCCGACATCGGCGTGAAGGACGGGCGCATCGTGGCCATCGCCCAGGCCCTGCAGGGCGAGGGCGTGCGCGAGCTGGATGCCCGCGGCCGGCTGGTCACCCCCGGCGGCGTGGACGGCCACTGCCACTTCGACCAGCCCACCAGCGACGGCTCGCGCTTCGCCGACGACTTCGAGAGCGGCACCCGCTCGGCCGCCTGCGGCGGCACCACCACCGTGCTGCCCTTCGCGCTGCAGCAGCGCGGCCACTCGATCCAGGAGGCCGTGGACGACTACCACCGCCGGGCGCAGGACAAGGCGGTGATCGACTACGCGTTCCACCTCATCGTGGCCGACGCCACGAAGGACGTGACCCGGCGCGAGCTGCCCGAACTGATCGAGAAGGGCTACACCTCCTTCAAGATCTACATGACCTACGAAGACCTGAAGCTGGGCGACCGCCAGATCATCGAGGTGCTGGCCACCGCGCGCCGCCACGGCGCGATGACCATGATCCACGCGGAGAACAGCGACTGCATCGCGTGGCTGACCGAGCAGCTGCTCGACGCCGGCCTCACCGCCCCGAAGTACCACGCCGCCTCGCGCCCGATGGCGGTGGAGCGCGAGGCCACGCACCGCGCCATCGCGCTGGCCGAGCTGGTCGACACGCCGATCCTGATCGTGCACGTCTCCGGCCGCGAGGCGGTCGAGCAGATCCACTGGGCGCGCGGGCGCGGCCTGCCGATCCATGCCGAGACCTGCCCGCAGTACCTGTTCCTCAGCGCCGAGGACCTGGGCATCGACGAGAACGACCCGATGCACGGCGCGCGCTGCATCTGCAGCCCGCCGCCGCGCGACAAGGCCAACCAGCAGTTCATCTGGAACGGCCTGTCCAGCGGGCTGTTCACCATCGTCTCGTCCGACCACGCGCCCTTCAACATGGAGGGTCCCGACGGCAAGCGCGTCGCCGGCGACGCGGCCTCCTTCGACCGCATCCCCAACGGCATCCCCGGCGTGGAGACGCGCCTGCCCCTGCTGATGAGCGAAGGCGTGATGGCCGGCCGCATCGACATCCACCGCTTCGTCGAGCTGACCGCGACCAACCCGGCGCGGCTGTACGGCCTGTACCCGAGGAAGGGCACGATCGCGGTCGGCGGCGACGCCGACTTCGTGGTCTGGGACCAGTTCGCGCCGGGGCAGGAGCGCGTCATCCGCAACGAGATGCTGCACCACGCGGCCGACTACACGCCCTATGAGGGCATGGCCCTGCGGGCCTGGCCCGCGACCACGGTCTCGCGCGGGCGGCTGGTCTGGCACGAGGGCCGCTTCGACGCCGAGCCCGGCTCCGGCCGCTTCCTGCCCTGCCTGCGCCCGCGCGCGCCGCGCGACGGCAACCCGCTGGAGCGCTGGCTTTGAGCCGCACGGCGGCGGACTCGCCCGGCCGGTCGGCCTGATAAGCTTTTGCGCTTCCCGCGCCGCCGCTTCGCATGCCCACCCTACCCAGTCCGGCCCAGCCCGCCACCATCTCCATCGCGCCGCTGGAGGTGCGCTCGGCCAGTCTGGCCGAGCAGGCCTACGAGCGCCTGCGCACCCTGATCCTGGACCGCAAGATCTCCGCCGGCAGCCCGCTGCAGGAGGGGCGGCTGGCCGACGACCTGGGCATCTCGCGCACGCCCACGCGCGAGGCGCTGGTGCGCCTGGCCGGCGAGGGCCTGCTGGTGCGGCGCGACGCGCGCTCCTACGCGGTGCGCGCGCTGGGCACCAAGGAGTACTTCGACTGCATGCGCGCCCGCGAGGTGATCGAGTGCGCCGCGATCGCGCTGGCCACGCCGCGCATCGCGCCCGAGGACCTGGACGCCTTCGAGGCCGAGGTGGACGCCCTCAACCAGGGCGAGCACGACGAGACCGCGCACTGGCACTTCGACGACAAGTTCCACCTCTTCCTGGCCGCCGCCAGCGGCAACGTGGTGTTCCCCCGGCTGGTGGAGGAACTGCGCGTGAACGCGCGCCTGTTCCGCCTGCACAGCCCGCTGCACCGCCAGCGCGAGAACCACGACGAGCACGGCCGCATCATCGAGGCGCTGCGCTCGCGCGATCCGGAGCGCGCCCGCGAAGCCATGCGCGAGCATCTGCAGAGCCTGCAGGAGGACGTGCGACGCGCCGTGCTGGAGTGAGCCGGCCCGCCGCCGCCCTCAGTACATCGACTCGCCGCCGTTGAGGTGGATCAGCTGCCCGGTGACCCACGAGTCCGGGCTGGCGAGGAAGAGGCAGACCTGCGCCGCATCTTCCGCGGTGCCGAGGCGCCGCAGGGGCATGGTCTCGACGGCCTTGGCCCAGAGCGCCTTGTAGTTGGGGTAGTGCCGCTCGTCGCGCAGGGTGTCCATCTTGCCCGGCGCGACGGTGTTGGCCGTGATGTTGAATTCGCCGAACTCGACCGCGATGGCCTTGGCCAGCGCATGCAGGCCGGCCTTGGCCGTGATGTTGTGGGCGCGGTTCGCATAGGCGAAGAAGCCGTCGCGGCCCGAGATGTGGATGATCCGGCCCCAGCGCTTCTCGCGCATGGAGGGGAGCACCGCGCGGGCCAGGTAGAAGGCCGAGCTCAGGCTCGTCTCCAGCACCCGGTGCCAGTCCTCCACGCTGATCTCGAGGAAGGACTGGCGCGGCCGCAGGCCCACGTTCTGGACCGAGATGTCGACGCTGCCGAACGTGGCGATGGCCTCGTCCACCATGCGCTGCACCTGCGCGGCGTCGGACACGTCGGCCAGGATGCAGGCGGCGCGCACGCCGAAGCCACGCGCCTCCTCGGCCACGGCCTCGAGCGCCTGCAGGTCGTGGCGGCCGTTGAGCACCACGTTCGCGCCCGCGCGCGCGAACCCGAGCGCGATGCCGCGCCCGAGGTTGCGGCCCGAGCCCGTGACCAGCGCGGTCCGTCCCGCCAGCGGTCTGGGGTCCAGCATGGTTGCGTCGCGCCTCAGTTGTCGGTCTTGATGTTCTGGTCCCGGATCACGCGCTCCCACTTGACGAAGTCCGCCTTGATTCGCGTGGCCACCTCCTGCGGCGGAGACGATGCCGCGTCGATGCCCAGGCCGCGGAACTTGTCCTTGACCTCGGCCGAGCCCAGCACCTTGACCATGGCCTCGTTGAGCTGGCGGATCACCGGTGCCGGGGTCTTCGCGGGCGCCAGCAGGCCGTAGGACGAACGCACCTCGAAGTTCTCGACGCCCGCCTCCTTCGGCGTGGGCAGGTCCGGCAGGGCCACGTTGCGCTCGGTGGTGGTGACCATCAGCGGGCGGATCCTGCCGGTGCCCAGGTTGGCCACCACGGTCGGCGCCGTCGCGAAGTAGACCTGGATCTGCCCGCCCATCAGGTCCGTCATCGCCGGGCCGCTGCCGCGGTAGGGCACGTGCACCATCGCCGCGCCGGTGGCCCGGTTGAACATCTCGCCGGCGATGTGCTCCAGCGAACCCGGGCCGGTCGAGCCGAAGCTCAGCTTGCCGGGCCTCGACTTGGCATAGGCCACCAGTTCGGCCACGCTGCGCGCCGGCACCTCCGGGTTGACCATCAGCACCATCGGCTGGTAGCCGATCACCGAGACGGGCGAGAAGTCCTGCGCCAGGTCGTAGCCAACGCGGGCCTTGCCGTAGAGGATCGAGTTGATCGCATAGGTGGTCCAGGGCGCCGCCAGCAGCGTGTGCCCGTCCGGCGCGGCCTTGGCGACGTACTGCGCGCCGATGTTGCCCGAGAAGCCGGGCCGGTTGTCCACCACGACCGAGGCGTTCAGGGTCTCGCCCAGCTTCTGCGCGATGAGCCGGCCGATGGCATCGGCGCCGCCGCCGGGCGGGTAGCCCACCACCAGGGTGATGGGCCGGCTGGGAAAGTCCTGCGCCAGCGCGGCGGGCGGGGCGGCCGTCGCGACGGCGGCCGCTGCGCAGGCGGCGAAGAGAAGGCGGATGGTCTTCACGGGCACTCCAATCGGAAAGAGATGAGGCGGCAACGCCGAACATGACCCTCATGCCGGTCGGAGTGGATTATGTTTGCTAATACTATAAATTAGCAATATTTAAATTTGGTGCACGCCCGCCCTACTCGCACCAAACCTGGCCCCAGGGCGCCAGTTTCCTCAGGGCGGGCACCCACTGGTGCTTCAGGATGGTGCGGGCCGTGGCGGCGATCCGCTCCCACAGGGCCGTGTGCTCGTCCTTGTGGGCGACCACGCGCAGCGTGCGCGCGGCGGCGGCTTCCTTGAGCGCCACGAACTGCAGGTCGTCCAGGGGCGCCTGCGTCTTCAGCACGCACAGCGGCGTCGTCATCGTCCAGCCCATGCCGGCCTTGACCATGGCCAGCACCGCATCGGAGGTGTCGAACTCGTACTGGCGCGGGAGATCGAGCTCGTGGTGCCGGAGGTAGGTCTCCACGTGCCGGCCCAGGAAGGCGCCGGGGCTGTAGCGCACCAGCGGCAGCTCGGCGGCCAGCGCGGCCAGGCCGTCCACGCCGACGCCGCCCTTGGAGAACAGGCTCGCCGGCGCGCTGCGCGGCGCGACGATGATGAGCGGCTCCTTCAGGATGGGCAGCGACAGCATCTGCGGGCTCCTGCCCATGTCCTCGGAGGAGATGACCAGGTCCACGCGCTGCTCTTCGAGCGCCTTCAGCCCGGTCTCGCGCACGCCGGAGACGACCGACCAGCGCGAGGCGATGGACGCGATCTCCCGCAGCAGGTGCGGCCCCACGGAGCTGGCGAAGGAGTCGACCATGCCGATGCGCAGCAGCGGCAGGCGGGCGTTCTGCTGCAGCTCGACCAGCTGTTCCAGCTCGCGCGCGCGCCGCAGCAGGTCCTGGGCCCGCTCGTAGAAACCGGTGCCGAACAGCGTCAGCTGCATCGGCCGGGTGGACCGGTCCATCAGCTGGGTGCCCAGTCCGTTCTCGATGGCGGTGATGGTCTGGGACACGGCCGACTGGGTCATGCCCAGGTGGTGGGCCGCGTTGGTCATCCCGTCCTGCCGGACCACCGCGACGAACACTTCCATCATGCGCAGGTTCAGCCAGCTGCGCTGGCCTGCCCCCTCTTCCACATCCGCCGCGCTGCGCTTCGCTGCCTTGCCTGCCATGTCCAGCCTCTCGTTGACGTCAATCCGGTATGAATTTAGAATAACTAATGTCGATCATCAAAACATCTAATGTTATGAGTCGATCGTCGATGGCCAATATACCCATGCCCTCCTCTTGCCCGCCGATGTGAAAGCCTCGCCCGTGAACACTGCCCCCTCCCCCCTTCCCGTCACCCGCCGCCTGGCCGGCTTTGTCGCCGGCCTGCGCTTCGAGCAGCTGCCGCCTGCCGTGGCGCAGGAGGCGCAGCTGGCCATCGCCGACACGGTGGCCGGCGCCCTGGCGGCGGCCGGGGAGCCGGTCGCGCATGCCGCGCTGTCGACGGTGGCGTCGCAGGGCGACGCGCCGGTCTGGGGCCATGCGCGCCGCGTCGGCGCGCGCGACGCCGCGTTCGTGAACGGCACGATGGCCCATGCGCACGACATCGACGACACCAACCCCTCGATGCGCGGCCATCCCTCGTGCCCGGTGGTGCCGGTGGTCTTCGCACTGGCGCCCGGACAGAAGGCCGATGGCAGGGAGGTGATCGCGGCCTATGTGGCCGGGGTGGAGATCGCCACCAAGCTGGGCCGCGCCGTGAACATGCCGCACTACAACCGCGGCTGGCACACCACCCTCACCCTGGGCACCCTGGGCGCGGCCGCCGCGGCGGCCCGGCTGCTGAAGCTCGACGCCGAGCAGACGGCCGCCTGCCTGGCCATCGCCGCCTCCACGGCCAGCGGGCTGGTCGCGAACTTCGGCACCATGACCAAGCCGGTGCATTCGGGCTTCGCCGCGGACAACGGCGTGAAGGCGGCGCTGCTGGCCCGCGCGGGCGTGAACGCGAACCCCGGCGCGCTGGAAGCCAGGAACGGCTTCTTCGACCTGTTCTGCGGCCTGGACCAGGCCCGCCCCGAACTGGCGCTGGAAGCGCTGGGCGAGCGCTGGGACCTGGTCGATCCGGGCAACATCTACAAGCAGTACCCGACCTGCTCGCTGACCCACTGCGCGATCGACATGATCCTCGACGGCATCGCCGCCGGGGACATCGTTCCCGCGCAGGTCGAGTCGATCGAGTGCGGCGTGGGCTACCGCTGCGAGGCCACGCTGCCCTACCACCAGGCGCGCACCGGGCTGGAGGGCAAGTTCAGCATGGAGTATTGCCTGGCCGCGGCGCTGGTGTACGGCCGCGTCGGCTTCGCGCAGTTCACCGATGCGGCGGTGAACGCGCCGGAGATCGCGGCCATGCACCGGCGCATCCGCCTGTACACGCACCCGGAGCTGCGCACGCCCGAGTCCGTGCCCTTCGACTTCACGGATCTCGTCGTCGTCCACCGCGACGGGCGCCGCTTCCACGGGCGCGAGTCGTACGCGAAGGGCGATCCCCACAAGCGCTGGAGCCCGCAGCAGTTCCGCAGCAAGTTCGTCGAATGCAGCGCGCCGCTGCTCGGCGTGGACGCCGCCGGCGCGCTGTGGGACCGCTCGCAGACGCTGGCGCAGCTCGGCGCCGGCGACGTCGCCACCCTGTTCTGACCGCTCGACCGCCACCCACCCATGACCACGCTTTCCCTGCCCGGCGTCACCGAGACGCTCCTCGTCGACCTCGACGGCCCCGTCGCCACGCTCACGCTGAACCGTCCCGAGGTCCTCAACGCCATCAACCATGCCCAGCGGGCGAACCTGGAGACCGCCTTCAAGGCGCTCGAAGCGGACGAGCGCGTGCGGGTCATCGTGCTGCGCGGCGCCGGGCGCGCCTTCTGCGCCGGCCAGGACCAGAAGGAGAGCGCGGCGATGGACGCGCACGGCGCCAGCCGGCGCATCGAGGCCTATGCCTCGCTGTACACGACGATGCGCGCGCTTTCCAAGCCCGTCATCGCGCGCGTGCACGGCTATTCGACCGGCGCGGGCCTGCAGATCGCCCTGCTGTCGGACCTGCGGATCGTGACCCGCGACGCGAAGTTCGGCATGACGGAGCTGAACGTCGGTTCGGCCGCCATCATGGGCAGCGCCTTCCTGCTGCCCCTGATCGGCGAAGCGGCGATGCGCCGCCTGGTGCTGCTGTCGGACTTCATCGACGCCGAGGAGGCGCGCCGGATGAACCTGGTCCACGAAGTGTGGGACGCCGACGCCGCCGACGTGCGCATCCGCGAGATCGCGCAGGGGCTGGCGGGCCGGGCCGCGCTGGGCGTGGCGCTGACCAAGGAGTGGTGGCGCCTCCTCGGCGACGATGTCTTCAACGCCGCCATGGCGCACGCGCGGCAGGCGCACGCGAAGAACTTCGCCTCCGGCGGCTTCTCCGCCGGCTCGGCCCGCTTCGTCGCCCGGGAGAAGCACTGAGCATGGCCACCCAACCTCTGGCCGGCGTGCGCGTGCTGGACCTGACCCAGGCGCTGGCCGGGCCCTTCGCCACGATGATCCTGGCCGACCTGGGCGCCGAGGTGATCAAGATCGAGCCGCCGTCGGGCGACCTCACGCGCAGCACGCCGCCCTACCGGGTGGGCGACACCTCGCTGTACTTCGTCACCAACAACCGCAACAAGAAGGGCGTGGTGCTGGACCTCAAGCAGCCCGCCGCGCTCGAGGCCTTCCACGGCCTGTGCCGCCGGGCCGACGTGGTGATCTACAACTTCAGCGAGGGCGTGGCCGACCGGCTGCGCATCGACGCGGCGTCGCTGCAGGCGATCAACCCTGCGCTGGTGGTCTGCAACATGACGGGCTACGGCCGCCGCGGGCCGGATGCGCGCCGCAAGGCGGTGGACCCGATCGTGCAGTCGCTCGCCGGGGCCGTGAGCATCACCGGCCTGCCCGGCAGCGAGCCGGTGCGCGCCGGCGTGCCCACGGCGGACCTGGCCACCGGCCTGTACGCGGTCATCGGCGTGCTGGCGGCGCTGCATGCGCGCCAGGCCGCCGGCCAGGGCAGCGCGGTGGAGGGCAGCCTCTTCCACTCGCAGCTCAGCCTGCTCAACTACGTCGGCACCTACTGCGCGTGGTCGGGCCAGGTCCCGCCGCCGGTGGGTTCGGGCAACCCCGGTACCGTGCCTTCCCAGGTGTTCCGCACCAGCGACGGCTGGGTCACGATCGATGCCGGCTTCGACCGCCATTTCATCAAGCTGTGCGAAGTGCTCGGCCGCGCGGACCTGCCCCGGAACCCGCGCTTCGCCGACCGGGCCGCCCGTGCCCGCCACCGCGAGGAACTGCTGCCGGTGCTGGTCGAGCTGATCGGCCGGCAGCCGACCGAGGTGTGGGTCCGCACGCTGGACGGCGCCGGCATCCCCTGCGGCAAGGTGAACAACGTGAAGGAGGCGCTGGCGTCGCCGCAGAGCGTCGAGTACCACGCGCTGCGCGCGACGGAGTACGGCGGCGTGCCGGTCCAGGTGCTGGCCACGCCGCTGTGGTTCGACGGCGCGGTCGAGCACCCGGTGCGGCCGCCTCCGGCGCTGGGCGAGCACACGCGGCAGGTGCTCGGCGACCTGCTGGGCTACGACGACGCGGCGATCGACCGCGTCATGCAGGGCCAGGCCGCGGCCTGATCACGGCCGGCGCGCGCCCCTGGGCAGCAGCGCCGCCACCACCCCCAGCAGGGGCAGGTAGGCGATGGCCTGGTAGACGAAGGCGATGCTGGTGTGGTCCGCCAGGATGCCGAGCACCGCGGCGCCCAGCCCGCCCATGCCGAAGGCGAAGCCGAAGAACAGGCCCGACACCATGCCCACCTTGCCCGGCATGAGCTCCTGCGCATAGACCAGGATCGCCGAGAAGGCCGAGGACAGCACCAGCCCGATGACGGTGGTCAGCACCGTCGTCCAGAACAGGTCGGCATGCGGCAGCAGCAGCGCGAACGGCGCGACGCCGAGGATCGACACCCAGATCACCGGCTTGCGCCCGATGCGGTCGCCGACCGGCCCGCCCACCAGGGTGCCGAGGGCCGAGGCGAACAGGAAGAAGAACAGGTGCAGCTGCGCGCCCTGCACCGTCATGCCGAAGCGATCGATCAGGTAGAAGGTGTAGAAGCTGCTGATGCCCGCCACGTAGAAGTACTTGGAGAAGATCAGCACCAGCAGCACGGCGATGGCGCCCGCCACGACCCTGGGCGGGTACGGCGCGGCCGCGAACGTCCTGGCGCGGCCTTTCGCCGCCGCGTGCTGCGCCGCATACCAGCGGCTCACCTGGAGCAGCAGGACGATGCCCAGCAGGGCCGCCAGGGCGAACCAGGCGACGCTGCGCTGGCCGAAGGGGACGATCACGGCCGCCGCCAGCAGCGGGCCGATCGCCGTGCCCGTGTTGCCGCCCACCTGGAACACGGACTGCGCGAAGCCGTGCTGCCCGCCCGAGGCCAGCCGCGCGATGCGGGACGACTCCGGATGGAAGATGGACGAGCCGATGCCCACGAAGGCCGCGGCCAGCAGCACGATGCCGAAGCTGGGCGCGAAGGCCAGGAGCAGCAGCCCGATCAGGGTGGACGTCATGCCCAGCGGCAGTGAGTACGGCTGCGGCCGGCGGTCGGTGAACAGCCCGATCAACGGCTGCAGCAGCGAGGCCGTGAGCTGGTAGGTCAGGGTGATCAGTCCGATCTGGGCGAAGCTCAGCGAGAACTCGCCCTTGAGGATGGGATACATCGCCAGGATCAGCGACTGCATCATGTCGTTGATCATGTGGGAGCTGCTGATGGCGCCCAGGATGCCGAAGGCCGGGCGGGCCTTCGGCAGGGTGGCGGCGGGAACGCCGTTCGGATCGGCCAGCGTGCCGTGCGGGTTCGCCGTGGTGGTTGCGGAAGTCGTCATGTACAGGGGGATGTCGCCGGAATGAGCCGCCCGCCGCCGGAAGGCGGGCGCCGTGCCGGCGGGAAAAGCAGCCGGCATGGCCCGATTGTCGAAAGCAATGCCGTGCCTGTTCTTCGCCAATCCAGCAAAAACTATCGCAAGGAAGACACGAAGCCGGAAACCGGAGGCGGATGCGTGCCGCCCGCCGTGCAAGGCCTGCGTCCTCATCTGCGGGGTTGAGAGGCACTGGATGAACGTACAGTTTCTCCATAGAATGGCCGCTTCCCAAGAACAACATCCCGAGACAGCGTCATGGCCCTTCCTCTTGGTTGTCTGCTGCGGTCCCCTGCGGCCGCGCCGCCCCTTTCCTTTGCGCCTCCTGCCGGAGGCCGGTCCGCATCGTGGGCGTTCGCCGTGCTCGGGCAGCGCCTGCCGGCGGCCTCTTCACCCGGTGCGGCGCGCAGCGAGGACATCCTGGCGCGCGCGGCGCGGGTCCTCGCCACCACGGCAAGGCACTGGCGCATCGTCCGGGCGCGGTGATCGCATCACGACGCCCGGGAGGGACGTGCCGGCGCGAGGCATGGCGTGCGCTGGCCGGCGTCGTCCTGGCAGGGCTGCTGTGGCTGCCGCTGGCCGCCGCTGCGCAGTGCCTGGTGGTGCGGGTGGGCGATGGCGGCACGCTCACGGCCCGCTGCGGCGTGCCGGGCCGCTACCAGGCGGTCAAGGTGCGCCTGGCGGGCATCGGCGTGCCGCAGAAGGCACAGCCCCTGGGCCGGCAGTCCAGGCAGTCGCTGTCCGACCTGTGCCATCGGCAGGAAGCCCGGCTGACGCCGCGCGACTGGGACCGCGACGGCCGCACGGTCGCTTCCGTGCAGTGCCGGCGCGTGGACGCCGCCAAGCACCAGGTGCGCACCGGCATGGCCTGGGTCGACGACCGGTCCGCGCGCGGCTCCGAAGGGCTGTACATCCTCCAGGACGAGGCCCGGCGGCAGCAGCTCGGCCTGTGGGCCGAGCCGCTCAAGCCTTCAGCGCGGATGCGTGCTGCGTCTCGTTGATGCGGTGGATCGTGAATCCGCCGGCCTCGGCCGCGATCTCGTTCACGCAGCAGGGTTCCTGCCGGAGCCCCCAGTAGCGCGCCAGCGGCAGGCCCAGGCCATGCAGCAGGATGACCCGGTTGATGCTGTCGTGCCCGACCAGCACGACCGTCCCGCCCTTGCATTCGCGCAGGACGAAGCGCAGCGCCTTCACCGCTCGCGCGAGCACCTCCGCCAGCGTCTCGCCGCCGGGGATCAGGGCCAGGTCCGGCGCGTCCAGCCAGATCTGCAGTTCCTCGGGCCAGCGCGCATGCACCTCCTCATGGGTGAGGCCTTGCCATTGGCCGTAGTGGGTGTCGGCCAGATCGCCGAGCACCTCGGCGCGGACGCCGGTGGCACGGGCGACCGCCTCGCCGGTGCGCACGCAGCGCGACAGCGGGCTGGTGTAGATGGCGTCGGGCTTCCAGCCCTGCGCGATCCGCCGGCCCAGCGCCTCGGCCTGGCGCTCGCCGAGCCGGGACAGCGGCAGCTCCGCCCGGCCCCGGAAGCGCTCCGGCGCGATCCAGTCGACGTGCCCGTGGCGGGCGAGGACGATGCGTGTCATGGCGTGTTCTCCGGGAAGATGGCCTACCGGACGAATGCCGTGCGGCCTGCATAGGCAACGTTGCCGCCCAGCGCCTCCTCGATGCGCAGGAGCTGGTTGTACTTCTCGACGCGCTCGCCGCGGCAGGGTGCGCCGGTCTTGAGGTGCCCCGTGCCCAGGGCCACGGTCAGGTCCGCGATGAAGCTGTCCACCGTCTCGCCGCTGCGGTGCGAGACCATCGCGCCCCAGCCGGCCAGACGGGCGGCGTCCACCGCGGCACGCGTCTCGGTGAGGGTGCCGACCTGGTTGGGCTTGATCAGCACGGCGTTGGCCACGTCCTCGCGGATGCCGCGCTCGATGCGCTCGACATTGGTCACGAACAGGTCGTCGCCCACCAGCTCGATGCGGTGGCCCAGCCGCTGGTTCAGCCGCTTCCAGCCGGCCCAGTCGTCCTCCGCCAGGCCGTCCTCCAGCACGGCGATGGGATAGCGCGCGCTCCATTCCTCGTACAGCCCGATCAGTTCGTCCGCCGTCAGCTTGCGGGCCTCGCTGCGCAGGTGGTAGAGGCCGCCCTCGAAGAAACCGCTCGATGCCGGATCGAGGGCGAGGACGACGTCCTCGCCGGGCTCGTAGCCCGCGCCTTCGATGGCGGCGAGGATGAGCTCCACCGCGTCGCGGTTGCGCTTCAGCCGCGGCGCGAAGCCGCCCTCGTCGCCGACGGCGGTGGCGTGGCCGCGTTCCGCCAGCAGGGTGCGCAGGCGGTGGTAGACCTCCGATCCGCAGCGCAGCGCCTCGGCGAAGCTCTCGGCCCCGACCGGGGCGATCATGAATTCCTGGAAGTCCGTGCCCTGCCCGCCGGCATGCACGCCGCCATTGAGGACATTGAACATCGGCACCGGCATGCGCACAGGCGGCTGCGGTCCGGCCAGGTAGCGGTACAGCGGCTGGCCGCAGGCCTGCGCCGCGGCGCGCGCCACGGCCAGGCTGACGCCCAGGACGGCATTGGCCCCCAGGCGCGCCTTGTCCGGCGTGCCGTCGAAGCCGATCAGGGTGTTGTCGATGCCGGCCTGGTCGCAGGCGTCCAGGCCCTGCAGCACGGCGGCGATGGCCTTGTTGACGTGGCCGACCGCCTTGCGCACGCCGCGGCCGCCGAAGCGGTGCGGATCGCCGTCGCGCATCTCGACGGCTTCGTGCCGGCCCGTCGAGGCGCCGGAGGGCACCGCGGCCCGGCCGGTGGCGCCGCCGCGGAGCCTGACCTCGACTTCGAGCGTGGGATGGCCGCGCGAATCGAGGATTTCGCGCGCGTGCAGGGTCTGGATGAGAGAGGCCATGATGAACTCCGGTGTCTTCAGTCGCCCGCGTCGCCGTCGCCCGCCCTGGCGGTGCGCGCTGCGTGCGCCGGCCGGTGGTGCCCGAGCGGCAGTTCGCACAGGAACAGCACCGCGTGCACCTTGCGCAGCTCCTCCGCATGCTCGCGCACGAAGTCGCGCAGGCGGTGCTCCGTGTCGAGCAGCTCGAGGCACTGCGGATGGCGCATGCCCGCCAGTTCGGGATGGTGGTGCGACAGCCGCTCGCCGGGCAGGTAGCCCGAGCTGACCGGGTGCAGCATCGCCTGCATCAGCCTGGCCTCCTTCGCGACCTTGAGCAGGTGCTGGGCCAGCGCCGGGGCGCTGAGGTGGTGCCAGAAGCGCGTGGCCTTGGCCCGGGTCGCGACCGGGAAGTACAGCCGCAGCGCGGCCAGGTGCTGCTGGCGGGTCTGCGATGTCATGGCTGCTCCTTCTGCGCGGCGGGGGGCGCCGCGTCCGCGCCGTCCTGCGCATCGGCCGGGCGTCGCGCCGCCGCGGTGCGGCCTGCCGACGGCTGCGCGGGCTGGTGCCGCGCCTGCTCCGCGGCCCGCTGCGTGCGGAAGTGCGCGAGATCGGCGATGCGCAGTTCTTCGGGAACGCTGCGGCGGTGCCGGCTGTGCTTGCTGTGGCCCACGCGCTGGGCGTGGTAGATGCCGGTGTGGCCGGAGAACAGGTAGGCCGTGATGCAGCCGACGGCCGCCAGGGGGCCGATCTCGGCGCCGAACAGTTCCATCGCCATGAGCGTGGTGGCGATCGGCGTGTTGGCGGCGCCGGCGAACACCGCCACGAAGCCGATGCCGGCCAGCATCGGGAAGGGCAGCTGCAGCAGCGGCGCCAGCGCATTGCCCAGCGTCGCGCCGATGTAGAACAGCGGCGTGACCTCGCCGCCCTTGAAGCCGGTGCCCAGCGACACGACGGTGAACACCAGCTTGCCCAGGAAGTCCCAGGGCTTCATCGGCTCCTGGAAGGAGCGCACGATGTCGGGGATGCCCAGCCCCACGTAGTGGTAGGCGTCGAGCGCCCACACCGCCGTGGCGATGACCACGCCGCCCGCGAAGGGCCGCAGTGGCGCGTAGGCGATGCAGCGCTTCATGAACGCGCCGAGCCGGTGCGCGGCGGTGGCGAAGACGGCGCCGACCAGGCCGAAGACGATGCCGGCGATCACCACCGCCAGCACGCTCCAGGCGCCGATCGGCACGACCTCCTTCACGACGTAGGGCGTGTGGTGGACGCCGAAGGCCAGGCACACCTGGTCGGCCACGATCGCGGCGACCACGCAGGGGAACAGCGCGTCGTAGCGCATGCGGCCGATGGCCAGCACTTCCAGCCCGAACACCGCGCCGGCCAGCGGCGTGCCGAACACGGCGGCGAAGCCGGCGCTGATGCCGGTCATCAGCAGCACGCGCCGGTCCTCGTGCTGCAGGCGGAACAGGTGCGTGAGCTGGTCGGCCAGCGCGCCGCTCATCTGCACGGCGGTGCCCTCGCGGCCGACCGAGGCGCCGAACAGGTGCGACACCACCGTGCCCCCCAGCACCAGCGGCGCCATGCGCAGCGGCACGACCTTCTTCGGGTCGTGGATCTCGTCGATGATGAGGTTGTTGCCGCCGTCGACCTGCTTGCCCAGCAGGTGATAGACCAGGCCGACGCCCAGCCCTGCGAGCGGGAGCAGCCAGATGATCCAGCGGTGGGCCTCGCGCCATTCGGTGGCGCGGTCCAGGGACACGAGGAAGAAGGCCGAGGCGCTGCCGGCCAGGGCGGCCACCACGCTGGCGATGACGAGCCACTTGCCCAGGTGGGGCAACAGCTCGAGCTGTTCAGGACGACGGAGGTATCTGCGCATGGGTCATGGGCTCGAAGTCGATCGGACTGACCCATGCCACGGCGTGTGAGCGCGAGCGCCTACAGCCCTGACGGCGGGTCAGGTGTCTGTAGGCGTCATCAGCAGCCGCTAGCGCGGTTGCGGTTCTTGATGCAGGAGGAACGCCATCTCCTGCCGGGCACTATACACGACGGCCGCCGGGGCGGTCGAGGCCTGTTGCAAATGGCAGATGCGGTTCCGCACATCCTGGAGCCGTTGCAGGAACGATTGAAATGTTACGGCCGTTTCAATAGACTGGTTCGGATGAAAATGCAGAACTGGCTGCTGCTGACCTACAAGGTGCCCGCCGAACCGGCCAAGCGGCGCATCGCACTGTGGCGCAAGCTCAAGGGCATGGGTGCCGTCTACCTGCAAAGCGGCGTGTGCCTGCTGCCCAGGAGCGACGACCACACGCGCCGGCTCAAGATCCTGGAGAACGAGATCCGCGAGATGGCGGGCGAGTCGGTGCTGCTGGAGACGGTCGCGCTGGACAAGGCGCAGGAGGACAAGGTGGTCGGGCGCTTCAAGGCGGACCGCGACGAGGAGTACGTCGAGTTCATCGACAAGTGCGACGACTTCGAGGCCGAGATCGCCAAGGAGACCAAGGCCCGGCACTTCACCTACGCCGAGCTCGAGGAGAACGACGCCGACCTCAAGAAGCTCCAGACCTGGCTGGAGAAGATCGGCAAGCTCGACTTCTACGGAGCCACGCGTGCCGCCGAGGCCCGGCAGCGCCTGGCGCGCTGCGAGTCCCTGCTCGACGCCTACGCCCAGCGGGTGTTCGAGGCGCACGATGAGAACCGCTGACACGCAGGAGGCCCCCGCGCCGAAGGGCGCTTCCGGCCGCTGGCTCAACCGCACGGTGGCCGGTGCCGGCATCACCAGCGCACTGGGCGACTTCTGCTACGAAACCACGACCGTCGTCCTGCCGGGCTTCCTTGCCGTGCTGGGCGTTCCCGCCGCGGTCCTGGGCCTCATCGAGGGCATCGCCGATGCGGTGGCCGCCTTCACCAAGATGGCGTCGGGCTACATCGCCGACAGGCTGGGCCACCGCAAGCTGCTGGTGCTGGTGGGCTATGGCCTCACGCCGGCCGGCCAGGTGCTGATCGCGCTGGCGGCGGGCTGGCCGCTGCTGCTGCTCGGACGGATCGTGTCGTGGTTCGGCAAGGGGCTGCGCGGCCCGCTGCGCGACGCCATCGTCATCCAGGCCGTCTCGCCCGACACGCGCGGGCGCGCCTTCGGCTTTCATCGCGCCGCCGACACCGTGGGTGCGGTGGCCGGCCCGCTGCTCGGCGTGGCCTTGCTGGGGTGGGCGCAGACATGGCACTGGGACAGCGCCGCGGGACCGTTCCGCCTGGTGCTGTGGTTGTCCGCGATCCCCGGTCTCCTGGCCGTGCTGGCCTTCCTCGTCCTGGTGCGCGATCCGCAGCACTCGCCCAACCCCGCGCTGCGCTTCTTCGGCACGGTGCGCGGCCTTCCGTCGCGGTTCAAGCGCTACCTCGGCGCGGTGGGCCTCTTCGGTGCCGGCGACTTCTCGCACAGCCTGCTCATCCTGGCGGCCACGGTGCTGCTGACGCCCCGCCTCGGCGCGGTCCGGGCGGCGCAGGTCGCCGGCCTGCTCTACGTGGGGCGCAACGTCGTGCAGGTCGTGGCCTCCTATCCCGTGGGCGCCCTGGCGGACCGCGTCGGCCACCTGCCGGTGCTGCTGGCCGGCTACGTGCTGGGCGCGCTCACGGCGGTGCTGACCGCCCTCGCCTTCTGGCTCGGCATCGACGGCGTGTGGCCGCTCGCCGGCATCTTCCTGATCGCCGGCCTCTGCGTCACGGTGCAGGAAGCGCTCGAGTCCACCGTCACCGCCGGGATGGTGGCGCCGGACACGCTGGCCGTGAGCTACGGCGCGCTGGGGACGGTGAACGGCGTCGCCAGGTTCGTGGCCAGCGCCGCGGTGGGCACGGCGTGGACGGCCGTCTCGCCGGTCTTCGGCTTCGGGGTGGCGGCGCTCCTGATGGCGGCCGGGACCCTCGCGCTGGCGCGTGCCGCCCGTCTTCCGCCCGAGGAGATTGCTATATGATTTCCGGCACGGAGATGGCATGCCTCCGCCCCGGGTGCAAGGCCCGGGGAAACCGCCGAAAGGCTGATGATGCCTACGGGTCCTGGTCCAGGGATGCCGTGGGTCTTCCTCTGCGGTGCTCGCCGATCAGGTGTCGTTGTGCACCCGGAGTCGTGACGATGCGAGCCGACCGTTCCTCCTGCCTCCCGCGTGCAAGAACGCATGGCGTGCTGCGAACCCGCGGCCTGCCGCACGATCCCCTTCCGTGGCGTTACAGGCCCTAGACAAAGGAGCACCATGAGCAGCCTTCCCTTCCTTGCGGTCTTCGGCGGTGCCGGGCTGGGCGCCCTGCTGCGCTGGTGGCTCAGCGGCTGGCTGAACCCGGTCTTCCCAACCATTCCGATGGGCACGGTGGCAGCCAACCTCGTCGGCGGCCTGCTGGTCGGCGTCTCCAGCGCCTACTTCAACCACAACACCAGCCTGCCGCCGGAACTGCGGCTGCTCGTCATCACCGGCTTCCTGGGAGGACTGACGACGTTCTCCACGTTCTCGGTGGAGGTCGTCACGCTCATCGGCCGGCACGAATACGGTTGGGCGCTCGGCGCGGCCGGCCTGCATCTGGCCGGCTCCCTCCTCCTGACCGGGCTGGGCATCTTCCTCGCCCACGCGCTGTTCATCCGGACGTGACGGGCCGTCGCGCCGATCGACCCCAAGGAGTGCACCCATGCAAGGCGTCTATCTGAAGTTCTACGTCCAGGAAAACTCCCGGCACCACGGCCTCCTCGCCTACGAGTGGCTGCTGGAGCAGGCCAAGGCGCTGGGCATCGGCGGCGGCACCGCCTTCCGCGCCATCGCGGGCTATGGCCGGCACGGCCACATGCACGAGGAGCACTTCTTCGAACTGGCCGGCGACCTGCCGGTCGAGGTCGGCTTCGCGCTCACGGAAGCGGACGCCCAGCGCCTGCTGGACCATCTCTCGACGGAGAAGCTCTCCCTCTTCTACATCAGGGTGCCGCTGGAGATGGACGTGGTCGGCGGGCCGCAGGCCGGCTCGCCGGGGTCCTGAGCCGCGCGCGGGCGGCCCCGAGGCCATCGCGCAGGACCATGCGGCCTGCCCGCGCAACCATGGACGGGCCTTGCCCATTCACGGTATATTGGCGCGAAGGAGATGGCATTCCTCCTGCCCTCGGCGCAAGGCCGAGGTGAACCGCCAGCCGGCTGATGATGCCTACAGGCCCGATCCGGGTGTGTAGCGCCATCATGCAAGAAGAGCCGATCCTCCATGAAGCAACGGACCCCGGGGCCCAGGCCCCCGGCGGACACGCTTGCCTCGTGCGGCATCCAGGCCACCCGGGTCCCGTGCGCGCTGCGGCGCAGGACAGATCCCGGAGGCGCCCATGTCCTCGACTCCCCCTTCAGCCTCCATTGCCGGCATCGACGCGATGGAGATCCTCGACTCCCGCGGCTGTCCGACGGTGCAGGCCACGGTGGTCCTGTCGGACGGCGTGCGGGCCTCGTCCTCGGTGCCCTCGGGCGCGTCCACCGGCGCGAACGAGGCGGTGGAGCTGCGCGACCGCGATCCCGGCCGGTACGCGGGCCGCGGCGTCCTGCGGGCCGTCGCCCACGTGCGGGACCTCATCGCGCCTGCCTTGCGCGGCTGCGACGCCACGGACCAGGAGCGCATCGACAGCCTCCTGATCGCGCTGGACGCCACGCCCGACAAGTCCCGCCTGGGCGCCAACGCGATGCTCGCCGTCTCGCAGGCCTGCGCGCGCGCCGCCGCCCGCAGCTGCCGCATGCCGCTGTACGCCTACCTGAGCGGCGGGCAGGCCACGCGGCTGCCGGTGCCCATGGCCAACGTCGTCAACGGCGGAAAGCATGCCGACAGCGGCCTCGACATCCAGGAACTCATGATCGTGCCGCTGGGCGCCCCGAGCTTCGCGGAGGCCCTGCGCTATGCGGCCGAGACCTTCCACGCGCTGCGCCAGCTGCTCGGCAGCCGCGGCTACACCGTGGCGGTCGGCGACGAGGACGGCTTCGCGCCGCTAGTGCGCAGCAACGAGGAGGCCTTCGGGCTGATCGTCGAGGCGATCGGGCGCACGGGCTTCCGGCCGGGCGCGGACATCGCGCTGGCGCTCGACGTGGCGGCCACTTCCTTCCACGAAGGCGGGCGCTACAAGCTGTGGCGCACGGACTACCGGCATCGCACCGGCGGCGAGCTGGCGGCGATGTACCGCACCTGGATCGAGGCGTACCCGATCGTGTCGATCGAGGACCCCCTGGCCGAAGACGACTGGGACGGGTGGCGCGCACTGACCGCGGCGCTGGGCGGGCAGGTGCAGATCGTCGGCGACGACCTGCTGGTGACGAACACGCGCTTCATCCGCCGGGCGATCGAGGCCAAGGCGTGCAACGCGGCACTGATCCGGCTCAACCAGATCGGCACGCTGACGCAGGCCGTGCAGGCGATCGAGCTGTGCCGCCATGCGGGCTGGGAGGCGATCGTGTCGCATCGCTCCGGCGAGACCTGCGACGACTTCCTGGCCGACTTCGCGGTGGCCATGAGCAGCAGCCGCATCAAGGCCGGCTCGATCTGCCGCGGCGAGCGCATTGCCAAGTACAACCGCCTGCTGGCCATCGAGCGCGAACTCGGCGAGCGGGCCCGCTTCATCGGAGGGTAGGCGCGCGATGGCGGCGGTTCTTCCCCGGTCCGTTCCGGGCGGCATGCCGCCCGCACCGGCGCCCACCACCGAGGCGCCGTTCGAGAGCATCCTGTCCGAGGCATGCGGCGCCCCGTCTCCGGCCCCGCCGGAGTGCTTCCACGACCTCGGGCTCGACCAGATCGTGCAGGCCGCCGTGGCCTCCTGCAAGGACCACGACCTGGCCGGGTTCTTTCATGCCAGCCTGGCAAGCGAGGACGCCGTCGCCTACCGGCAGGAGGTGATGCGCGAGCTGGAGCGGCCCGAGGTCATGGCGGCCGTGCGCGGCTTCACCGGGCGGCTGCGCACGATGCGCGGGCAGCTGCCGCTGGCGACGCGCAGCCACAACGCGCACGAACGCGATCGCTGGCACCTGGACGCGGTGCAGTTCTACGGCGAGGCCATCGCCACGATGCAGCGCGAGCTGGGCTCCCTGGCGCTGCACTCCCGCGGCCTGCGCCGCTGGCGCGCGCACCTGGGCGGCTACGCCGGATCGCCCTCTTTCGTGCGGCTGATGGCACGGGCGGCACAGCTCCAGCGGGATCTGGCGGCGGTCGTCTACACCGTGACGATCGCGGGGCCGGACGTCATGGTCCGCACCTACGAGGGCGAGCCGGACTACACGGCGGAAGTCGAGCACACCTTCGCCAAGTTCAGGCGCAGCGCCGCGAAGGACTACCTCGCCAGGCTGCCCGCCACGGTGGGACTCAACCACATCGAGGCGCAGGTGCTGGACTGCGTTGCCCGGCTCCACCCGGACCTCTTCGCGGCGCTGGCGGCTTTCCGCGCCGAGCACGGCGACTTCATCGATCCGCAGGTTGAGCGCTTCGACCGGGAGGTCCACTTCTATATCGCCTGGCTCGACTTCATCGCGCCGCTGCGCGATGCCGGCCTGCCGTTCTGCTATCCGCGCGTCTCGGCAGGCAACAAGGCGGTCTGCGCGCGGGACGCCTTCGACCTGGCGCTCGCCCACCGCCTGCTGGCACGGCAGCAGCCTGTCGTCGGCAACGACTTCACCCTGCACGGCGAGGAGCGGGTGATGGTCGTCACCGGACCGAACCAGGGCGGCAAGACGACCTTCGCGCGCATGTTCGGCCAGCTGCACTGGCTGGCCGCCCTCGGGTGCCCCGTGCCGGCAGCCCGGGCGCGGCTGTTCCTGTTCGACCGGATGTTCTCGCACTTCGAGCGGCAGGAGGACATCCGCAACCTGCGCGGCAAGCTGCACGACGACCTGGTGCGCATGCAGCGCATCCTGGCGCAGGCGACGCCGGCCTCGGTCGTGGTGATCAACGAGATCTTCTCGTCGACGACGCTGCAGGATGCGCTGTTCCTGGGGCGCGAGATCCTGCAGCGGCTGTCGAAGCTCGATGCGCTGGCGGTGTGCGTGACCTTCCTCGACGAGCTGGCGAGCTTCTCGCCGAAGGTCGTCAGCATGGTGGCCGCGATCGATCCCGCGGATCCCACGGCCAGGAGCTTCAAGCTGGAACGCCGCGCGGCCGACGGCCTGGCCCACGCGCTGGCGATCGCCGAGAAATACCACGTCACCGGCGCCTGGCTGAAGGCGCGCATCCCGCCATGAAAGCCCTGCTGATGCACCCCGACCGCGACTTCGACGGCGACCAGCCGCTGCCGCGGCATGCCGACACGCTTGCGCAGGACCTGGAGCTGCCGACCCTGTGGGCGGCGATGGCCGACGGCGATGCCTTCCTGCTGGACGTGGCGCGCAAGGCGATGCTGCTGTCGACGGGCAACGACCGTGCCACCGTGCGCCACCGGCAGCAGGTGCTGGCGGATGCCCTCGCCCATCCGGCCGAGGTGCGCGAGCTCTATGCGCTGGCGGTCGAGGCGATCGAGGGGCGCAAGAAGTTCTGGTTCGGCGTGTTCATGAACTACCCGGCCGGCATCCTGCGCAGCGCGGTCGACCTGATGCAGTTCTTCGTGGGCCGGCTGCGCAGGCTACGCACCTTCGCCGAGCGACACGGCGCACAGTTCGCCTCGCCGGGGTTCGGCGCGCTGTTCGCGATGCTGCAGGCGGAGTTCGACGATGCCTACCTCGCCCGCGTGCAGGAGCACCTGAGGACGCTGAAGTTCGACGGCGGCGTGCGCATCAGCGCCTCGCTCGGCCGCGGCAATGCGGGGACCGGCTACGTCCTGCGGCTTCCTCCGCTGCGGCGCCCGTGGTGGCAGCGCTGGCTGCGCAGGGGCCCTTCGCGGTTCGGCTTCCGGCTGCACGAGCGCGACGAGGCGGGCGCGCGGATGCTCGGCGAGCTCGAGGACCGCGGCGTCAATCTGGCGGCCAACGCGCTGGCGCAGTCGTGCGACCACGTGCTGGGCTTCTTCGAGATGCTGCGCACCGAGCTGGCCTTCTGCATCGGCGGCCTGAACCTGCACCGGAGGCTGACGGCCGCCGGAGCGCCCTGCTGCCTGCCCGAGGTGGCCGAGCCCGGCACGCTGCGCCTGCGCTGCACCGACCTCCGCGACGCCTGCCTGGTGCTCGGCATGGGCGGCGCCGTCGTGGGCAACACCGTGCAGGCCGATGGCCGGGGACTGATCGTGGTCACGGGGGCCAACCAGGGGGGCAAGTCCAGCTTCCTGCGTGCCGTCGGCGTCGCGCAGCTGATGATGCAGGCCGGCCTGTTCGTCTGCGCCGGCGCCTATGCGGGCGAGCGCTGCACGGGGCTGTTCACGCACTACAAGCGCGAGGAGGACGCGTCGTTCACGAGCGGCAGGCTCGACGAGGAACTGGCGCGGCTGAGCGGGATCGCCGACGACATCCGCCCCGGCGGCATGTTCCTGTCCAACGAATCCTTCGCGTCGACCAACGAGCGCGAAGGCTCGGAGATCGCCTGCCAGGCGGTGCGCGCGCTGCGCGAGCGCCGCATCAAGGTCCTGGCCGTGACGCACCTGTTCGACTTCGCGGAGCGCATCGCGGCCGAGCACCGGCCCGACACGCTGTTCCTGCGCGCCGAGCGGCGCGAGGACGGCACCCGCAGCTTCAGGCTGGTCGCGGGTGAGGCACTGTCGACCAGCTTCGGCGAGGACCTCTATGCGCAGGTCTTCGGCGGCGCCCGGCCGTGAGGGCCGGGCCTCGCGCTCACGCGGCGTTCTGGCGCACGACCGTGACGGCGCAGTGGGCGTAGGCGATCACCTGCCGCGCGACGGAGCCGATCAGCCAGCGCTCGAACAGGGTGTGGCCGCGATGGCCGACGACGATGTGGTCGATGCCGTGCTGCTCCGCGTGGCGCACCAGCTGCTCGGCGGGGTGGCCGACCACGAGCGATGCCTGTGCGCTCACGCCGTCGCCGGCCAGGCGCACCTTCAGGGCCGACAGCACGCGGCCGTAGCGGCGCCGCGCGTCCTCGATCGCCGCCTCGGCCTCGACGTCCTCGCCGAAGTCCGGCGGCCGCGCGACCACCAGCGCGTGCAGTTCCGCCCCGTAGCGCCGCGACAGGTCGACGGCGAAGCGGTAGGCATGGTCGGCCGACGCCGAGCCGTCGTAGCCCAGCAGGATCTTGTGGATCATGATGCACTCCTCGCGGCGGCATCGCCCTCCTGCCGCGTCGCGTGCGCTTCCTCGGCCGGCGCCACGGGCAGCGTGTCGAGCAGGTGCCGGGGCAGGAAGAAGGCGTTGGCGATCAGCGTGGGAACGACGGCGCTCAGGATCACCGTGGCGACCAGGGCCGAGTACTGGCCCTGGTCGATGACGCCGTGCGACAGGCCGAACAGCGCGGCGATCGTGCCGAAGGTCAGGCCGGTGGACATCAGCATGGTCGTGTAGGCCGCCTCGCGCCGGGGCGCGCCGTAGCCCTTGGTGACGGGGTAGACGCCGAGGATCTTGCTGGCCATCTTGCCGAGCAGCAGGGCGACCAGGGCCGCAGGTGCCGCGACCAGGGCCGGCAGGGAGACCAGCGAGCCGGCCCGGATGAAGTAGAAGGGCGTCAGCAGCCCGAAGGTCAGCGTGCGCAGCCGCCGCACCAGGACGTGGTCCTTGCCCACCGTGCCCGCGAGCACCATGCCGATCAGGTAGGCCGGCAGCACGGCTTCGCTGTCGGCCCACGTTGCCAGCGCGCCCATGCCGAAGAGGCACAGCATCAGGAACTTGGCCTCCAGCTCGGAAGGCCGGCCGCCGAAGCGGCGGAAGAACCGCGGCGTGACCCAGGGCAGCACGACGAACACAGCCAGGCCGACGCCCAGGAAGACGAGCGTGCGCAGGCTGAAGGGCGCGAAGATGAGACCGAGCGCCAGCACCGTGGCCAGGTCGTTGACGAAGCAGGCGGCGAGCAGCGTCTTGCCGTAGTCCGTCCGGTTGAGGCCGAGCTCCAGCATGACCGCGTAGACCACCGCGACCGAGGTGGTCGACATGGCGATGCCAGCGAGCCAGCTCGCGCTGCCCGACCATCCGAGCACGTAGCGCGCGATGGCCGCGCACCCCAGGAAGGGCGCGGCGAACCCCACCAGGCCGACGGCGCTGGCCTCCTGCCACTTCTGCCGGAAGACCGCCGGGTCCAGTTCCGCGCCCGCCAGGAAGGTCAGGACGATGGCGCCCGCGCCGGCCAGGAACTTCAGCCACGAGGCGTCGCCCGCGAGGATGGCGCTGCCCAGCACGGCGCCGATGACCAGCTGCGCGATGGTGCCCACGACGATCTCCGACAGCGCCGTCGCCACCTTCAGCCAGATGGACAGCAGCGTCGCGATCAGCGCCAGCGCAAGCCACAGCGCGGCCTGTGCCCAGATCTCGGTCATGGTGCGCTCTCCTCCGGCGCCGCGGTGCCGTTGGGCGGGTCGCCGGTCTTGGGATTGATGACGCCGAACACGGCCGGGATGCGGGCGTAGAAGACCCGGACCTTCTCCTGGCGCAGCAAGGCCAGCAGCCGCTGTACCTCGTCGTCGGTGACGATGAACTCGACCTCCACCGTCAGGGTGCCGGCCAGCTCGAAGAAATGGTCTTCGTGGAGCACGTGATGGCTGCCGAAGCCGGCCATCGCGCGAAAGGCGGAGCCGCCGCGGATGCCGAGCCGGTTGGCCTGCTGCAGCAGCCATTCCCATAGCAGCGTGTGGCGGATGCGCTGGTCCTCGTGCACGTAGAAGCGCAGGAAGGAGCCGTTCATCGCCGCGGCTCCCGGCGGCTTCGGCAGCCCGCTGCGGCCCGGCAGGAACGCCCAGGGAGGCACGGCATCTCGTTCATGTCCTGCTCCTCATGAAAGGGGGACGAGCGAGGCGGGCGTCGGACGGGCTGCCAAAAGAAAAATGCCCACCACGCTCGCCACGAACCTGGTAGGCATCATCAGCCCTTGCGGGCGGTTCAAGGAGGCATGCCATCTCCTTGCGTTTCAGTCTAGCGAAAGAAACCGGGGACGGCAATGCGGCGCCGCCTGCCACCCGGGCCGGAGCGACCCCATGCTCGCGAAGGGCATCCGGGCCGGCCCGGTGCGCAATTTGATCCTTCCGGCCTAATGGCATGGTCCACCTGTCCGTCGCGGCAAAGGCGGCGGACCGGATGGCAAAGGCGATGCTGCCGGATCGCCCGAAGAATCTCCCGGCATCGGTTCGGGGCCTGTGCGACGCACGACGGCCCCGGCATTCGATGCTTCCATTCGATGTACCTGAACCTGCTTCATCGTCGGGCGCGAAGGGGGCTGCCTGTTTCCATGGCCGGGAGCGAGGCGGTCCCGGTGCAGCGACCGGCCGGCCTGCCGCGCGTCGGGCCTGCGTGCGCGACCGCCTTCCATGGCGCGCGGTAGGCCCAACGCCGCCGGGCTGTATGCGATCAGCCGGCGCACGTATGGCTGGACCGTCAGGCTGGTGCGCTCGGGCGTGCGCCACGAAAGGAGCTTCAGCGACCGGGCCTACGGCGGCAGGGAGCGCGCACTGCGCAGTGCTCGGGACTGGCGCGACGCGATGCTCGTGCTTCATCCGCCCCCGCAGCGGCGCGAGCGCGCCCAGCGGCCGCGGCGCCGGCGCATCGAGCCGGCCGCGGGCCCGGCGGCCCTGGAGGCCGGCGTGACGCCGGAACTGGACCGCCGCGGCCGCATCCGGCTGTGGCGCGCCAAGACCTACCTCGGCGAAGGCAGGGTTCTGCAGAAGACGTTCAGCATCGCGCGCTGGGGCGCCGAGGCCGAACCGATGGCGCGCGCGGAACGCCGGCGCCAGCTCGAACTGATGAGGGGGCGGCGCCATCCCCATCCCGCCGAGCCCGCCCTGCGGGCGCGGGCCCTGGCGCGCCCGCCCGTGGTTCCCCTGCCGCAGGCGCCGGCGGCGGCGGACGTGGTGCGCTCCACGAACACCAGCGGCTACGCGGGGGTGGTGCTGCGCAAGGCAGGATCGCGACGCTACTGGACGGCGCAGACCGCGCAGGGCGGCGAGTGGGTCAGCCGCTCCTTCTCCATCGCCAGGTACGGCGAGGAGGTGGCGCTGCTGCTGGCCCTCATGGAGCGACAGGCCCAGCGCGGGGAGGTGGACCGCGCACGCGACGGACGCGATGCGCGGCCCGCGGCGACGGGCAGGAGCCGCGCTGCGTCGCCGGCCGGTTCCGCGGGAGGGAAGCGAAGTTGACGACCTGGAGCCAATGGCGCCGCTGCTGGCGTGGAGGGCTGCTCGGCACGGGCCTGGCCCTGGCCGCCTGCCTGGCCTGGGGCATGCCGCCGGCCATCCAGGCCGGGGACGTCGCGGACGGGGTGCACGCGCTCGACCGAGCCGTGGAGATCCACGAGGACCGCGATGCCGATCGAACGCTTCAGGACGTGGACAGCCTGCCCAGCGGCACGCCGGAGGGCTTCGTGCCCTTCGCCGACCGCGCCCGGCTCTGGCTCGGCTACTCCAGCTCGGCCATCTGGCTGCGCATGTCGATGGTCAACGACTCGCAGGACGTGCGCTCGAACCGCCTGGTGCTCAACGTCAGCTGGCTGCAGCACGTGGACTTCCACGTCCAGCGCTGGCGCGGCGGCCAGCCCGTCTCCGCCTGGACGCACGAGCGGGCCGGCATCGCCGACCCGCCCGACGCCGGACACCGCCACCAGCGCGTGCCCACGCTCGCGCTCGACCTGAGCCCGGGCGAGACGGTGCGGGTCCTGGTCCGCGTGCGCAGCGCGCGCCAGTCCAACCTGGGCCTGGAGCTCCACACCGCGCAGCAATGGCACGAGATCGAGCGCAACCACGCGATGCTCAGCGGCCTGCTCATCGGCGGCCTGCTGGTCTTCGCCGTGTACTCGACGTCGCTGTGGTGGATCTCCCGCGCGCCCGCGCTGGCCTACCAGGCCGGCGGATTCGCGATGCTGGCGCTGTACGAGGCGGCCTACCGCGGCTATGCGCGCGCCATGCTGTGGCCCGACAGCACCGAGTGGAGCTATCGCGCGCACAGCGCCACGGCCATCGGCACGGTCATCTGCCTGATGCTCTATCTCTACGAGCGATGCAGGAACAACCCCGTGCGCATCCCCGGCCTGCCCCTGCTCGCCGCGCTGGGCGTGCTGCAGGCGCTGCTGCTGGTCGGCGTGGTGCTGGGCACGCATTCGACCTTCGGCGCCGTCGCGTTCGCGGCCTCGCCGCTGACCGTGCTGGCGCTGACGGTCTGCGCGTACATCTACCGGCGGCGCGGCGGCCCGGGCGGGCGGCTGGCACTGGCGGTCATGAGCGTCGTGTGCATCGGCACGCTGCTGCGCCTGGTCGCGCTGACGTATGCCTCGCGGGTGCTTTCCGACATCGACCTGTACGCGCTCAGCTTCCCCGGCATGCTGGTCGGCCTGTTCGCCTTCACCGCCTGGTCGTACCAGCAGACACGCCAGCGCAACGATGCGCAGCGCACGCTCGTGCAGTGGCAGGCGCAGGAACAGCAGCGGCTGGAAGAGGAGGTGGGGCGCAAGACCCATGCGCTGAACGAGGCCCTGGAACAGGCCGAGCAGCGCGCGCGCGAGCAAAAGGAGCTGCTGGCCTACATCAGCCACGACCTGCGCGCGCCCATGGCCACCATCATCGGCAACGTGCGGGCCATGCAGGGCGCCGGCGGCCGGCCCGACGGGCAGCGGCTGACCACCATCGAGCGCAGCGCGACCTATCAGCTCGACCTGATCGACGACCTGCTCGACTTCTCCAAGGGCGACCTGCGGCCGCTGGCCCTCGACGAGAGGCCCGTCCACCTGCGCACGCTCATCGACGACATCGCGCAGTACGCCGAGGCCCTCGCCCGCCGGCAGCACAACACCTTCGCGCTCGATGTCGAGGGCGGGCTGCCCGAGGCCGTCTACCTGGACAGCAAGCGGCTGCAGCAGGTCCTGCTCAACATGCTTTCCAACGCGGCCAAGTTCACGCGCGACGGGCACATCGGCCTGCAGGTGCGGGCGCAGCCCGCGGGCGACGCATGGCGGCTGCGCTTCGAGGTGACGGACAGCGGCGCGGGCATCGGCAGGGAGGAACTCGACCGCATGAAGCGCGCCCTGGCCGACAACACGCCCAGCCTGCAGGGCGGGCTCGGGCTGGTCATCGCCCAGCGCATCGTGCAGAGGATGGGCGACCGGCTCACCATCCACAGCGACATCGGCACGGGAACGCAGGTCGCCTTCTCGCTGGAGGCGAGGACGGTTCCCGCGGAACTGCATCCGGCGGCGCCGCAGCCGGCGGCGCGAGCCGGCGCGGCATCGCCGGGCAAGAGAAAAGTGCGCGACCGGGCGCTGCCCCCCACGGCGCCGCTCTCGCCGCAGCAGAAGCAGGAACTGGAGGCGCTCGCGCGCGACGGCCGCTGGAGCGACCTGCACGCCTGGGTGAACCGCCTGGCCGCCGAGGAGCAGTACCTGCCCTTCGTGCAGGCCGTGCGCCTGGCGCTGGACCGGCTGGACTTCGAGCAGATCCGGCTGATCGCGCGGGCAGCGCCGGTGCGTGCGCCCTAGGCGCGGCGTGCCATCGGAGGCCGCCCGCGCCTCACCGGCCGGCCGGGCGCCCGTCGCCCGGGAGCGCGCCCGCGTTCAGCGGGTCTGGTCCAGGCACTGCCGGCGGCGCCAGACGGCGTCGCGCACCGCCTGGCTGTCGTCGAACACCACCTTGTACTGGCACACGAGGTAGTTGCCCGACTGCGGCATGCGGAACTTGAAGTTGTAGTCCCACTCCGTGCCGCGCGGACCGCCCTGCTGCTTCAGGGGCTGCCCCAGCATCGCCTGGATCTGGGCCTGCGGCAGGCCCGGCCTGACCGCGCGGAAGCGCTCGGGCTGCGACACCACGCCGTCGCGCAGGAAGGGTTCCTTGAAGTCGGGGCGGTGCGCCTCGACGTCGCTGTACGAGAGCTTGTCCGGGTTGCTCACCGGGTCGACCGGGTTCTCGCGCGCCAGGCCGGGCGCGGCGGCGCACAGCAGCGCCGCCGCCAGCATCGCGGCGCGCAGGGGGGATGTCGTCTTCTGGATCATGTTCATGGCTCCTCTTTCATCAAAGTCCGTGTCCGTCGCTCTCGGCGTTCCGCGCTTCCGGCCCGGAAGCCGCGAGGGCCGGGGATGGTCATCTCTCTCTCATCGCCTCGCGCGCCTTGTTCAACGGCTTGGTCAGGTAGTCCCACACCGTCTTGCGGCCCGTGCGGATGTCGGCGGTGGTCACCATGCCCGGCACGATCGGCATGCGGTGGCCCGCCTTGTCGATCAGCACGTCGGACGCGGTGCGCACCAGCACGGGGTAGTACACGATCTCGGGCTTCACCTCGTCGCGCACGGTGTCCGGCGCGATCGTGACCACATGGCCCTTCAGGCCGCCGTAGACCGCATAGTCGTAGGCCGTGACCTTGACCAGCGCGTCCTGGCCAGGCCGGATGAACGCGATGTCGCGCGGCGAGATGCGCGCCTCCACCAGCAGCTGGTCGTCCAGCGGCATCAGCGTCATCAGCGAGCCGTTGGGCGGCACCACGCCGCCGATGGTGGTGACCTGCAGGCTCTTGACGATGCCGCGCACCGGCGAGTGCAGCGTCAGCCGGTCCAGCGAATCGGCACGCCCGCGCACCACCGAGGACAGCGATTTGACCTCCGCATCGGCCTTGGCCAGCTCCTCGCGGCTCTTGACCATGTAGCCCGAGCGCGCCTCGGCGATCTTCATCTCCAGGTCCGCGCCCTGGCGCTGCAGGCGGATCAGCTCCACGCTGCTGGCGGCGCCGCTGGCCTGCAGCGACTGGGTGATGCCCAGCTCCTTGCGCACCAGCGCCAGGGCCTGGTTCAGGCCGGCCAGCGTGTCGCGCAGGCTGCCGCGCCGCGAGCGGAACAGCGCCGTCTCGGAGGCGATCAGCTGCGGGTAGGCCTTCAGCTCGTCGGGGAACTGCAGCGCGTCCTGCCCTTCCACCTCGGCGCGCAGCCGCACGCTGCTGGCCAGGGCGGCGCGGTAGCGGGCGGCGGTTTCCTCCACGCTGGATTCGCCGCGGGTGGGGTCCAGCTGCGCGAGCACCTGCCCCTTCTCCACGATCTGGCCCTCGCGCACGTGCAGCTCGGCCAGGATGCCGCCTTCCAGCGACTGGATGCGCTGCTCGCGCGTGCTCGGGATCACCTTGCCGGTGCCGCTGGAGACCTCGTCGATCTGGAAGAACCAGGCCCAGGCGAAGAACGCCAGCAGGCACAGCCCGAGCATCCAGACCACCCGCCCGGAGCGGCTGGCGCGGACCTCGTCCATCTCCCAGGCCCCGCCGACCGTCGCTGCCGCCGTCATGCCTGCCTCCCGCCGGCCGCCCGGCGCAGCCGGGCCATCACCTCGTCCCGGGCGCCGTCCATGACGATGGCGCCGGCATCCACGACCAGCACGCGCTCCACGGCCTGCAGCACCGCGGCGCGGTGCGTCGCCACCACCAGGGTGCGCCCCGGCGCCAGCGCGGCCAGCTGCCGGATCACCTCGTGCTCGGCCACTTCGTCCAGGGAGGCGGTCGGTTCGTCCAGCAGCAGCACGCGCGGCCCGCGCAGCAGCAGCCGCGCCAGCAGCAGGCTCTGGCGCTGGCCGCCCGACAGGCCCAGCCCGCCTTCCAGCACGCGGTGGTCCAGGCCGGTGGGCAGGCCGCGCACGAAGGACCATGCACCGGCGGCCTGCAGCGCCGCCACCAGGTCGGCATCGCTCGCGTGCGGCGCGCCGAGCTGCAGGTTCTCGCGCAGCGTGCCGTGGAACAGCCGCGCATCCTGCGCCAGCAGGCCGACGTCGCGCCGCACGTCGGCCGGATCGATGTGCGCCATCGCCACGCCGTCCAGCAGCACCGTGCCGGACTTCGGCTCCAGCAGGCCCGACAGGGCCAGCAGCAGGGTGGACTTGCCCGCACCGTTGCGGCCCAGCACGGCGATGCGCTCGCCCGGGCGGATCGCCAGCGCCTTCACCTGCAGCGCGGGCGCCTGGCCGTCGTGGCTGAACACCGCGTCGTCCATCGCGTAGTCGCCCTCGATGGCCGGGCGGTGGACGCGCGACGCCTGCGGCGGGTGGTCGACCGGCAGTTTCATGAGCTGGTTCAGCGCCTGCGCCGCCACCTTGGCCTGCTGCCAGCGGCTGAGCACCTGCGTCACGCTGGCCAGCGGCGCCAGCATGCGGGTGGACAGGATCGAGGCGGCCACCAGCACGCCGGTGCTCATCTGCCCTTCCATGACCAGCGGTGCGCCGAAGAACACGACGAAGGCGAAGGCGCCGCCCTGCACGGTCTGCGACCAGTTGTTCAGGCCGTTGAGCAGCTCGCGCAGCTTCAGCCCCGCATCGGCGTTGACCGCGTTGTAGTGGTTCCACTGGTTCTGGAAGCGTGGCTCGGCCTGCAGCAGCTTGATGTCGTCGATGCCCTGCACGGTTTCCACCAGCATGGCGTTGCGCAGCGACGACTCGCGCATGCCGGCCTGGGCCAGCGCACGCAGGCGGGGCTGCGCCAGCAGGCTGGGCACCAGCAGCAGGACGCACGCGGCCAGCGGCACGGCCACCAGCGGGCCGGCGATGAACCAGAAGATCACGCAGAACAGCAGGAAGAACGGCAGGTCCGCCACCGCCGCCACCGTGGTGGAGGTGAGCATCTCGCGCACCGGCTCCAGCTCGCGCAGCTGCGAGATGAAGGTGCCGGTGGCGCGCGGGCGCGCGGCACTGCGCACGCGCAGGGCGTGGCCGAAGACGCGGTCGGAGATGCGCAGGTCGGCGCGCTTGCCCAGCACGTCGGTGATGCGCATGCGCGCCGAGCGCATCACCCAGCTCGCCGCGATCGACAACAGCACCCCGCCGAACAGCACGTACAGCGTGGGCAGCGACTGCGCCGGCACCACCCGGTCGTACACCTGCATCGAGAACAGGGTGCCGGCCAGCGCCATCAGGTTGTAGGCCAGCGACGCGACCAGGATGTGGGCGTAGGGCCGCCAGTCGGCCAGCGCCAGGCGGCGCAGCCAGTGCGGCTCCACCGGCCGGATGTAGTCGTCCACGCGCGAATCGGGCGCCGACTGCGCCGGCCGCAGCACGGCCATCGCCTCCAACGCGGGCTGGAGCTCCTCGACGGTGCGCACGCTCTCGGCGCCCTGGTCGCCGCTGAAGGCCAGGCGCAGGCCCTGCGCGGTGATCGCCGTCGCCACCGCCACCTGCCCGTCCGCGAGCTGCAGCACCACGGGCAGCCGCCAGGCGGTCAGGTCCTGCAGGCGGGGCGCCACGCGGTGCAGCGCCAGGCCCGCCTGCCGCGCGATCAGGCGCACGCCCTCGTCCAGGTCCTGGCCGCCGCTCCAGTCCGCGGCCACCCGGATGCGCTCGCGCGAGGTGTCGATCTGGTAGTGGGCGGCCACCGCCAGGACGGCGTCGACCCAGCCCGACAGCAGCGCCGAGCGGCGCGCCGCGGTGAGTTCGTCCGGTGTGGCCGCGGTCATGGCCGGCCTCCTTCGGCCGCGGCCGCCACGTCGGCGAGGCCGAAGGCGTCGCGCAGGCGGCCGGACTGGTACAGGCACTCCAGCGCCAGCCGCTGGATCTCGTGTTCGCTCTGCACACGCTCGAAGCGGGCGGCGTGGAATTCCTGCTCGGCATTGAGCAGGTCCAGCAGCGAGCGCGTGCCCAGCTGGAGGTACTGCTCGCGGTACAGGTCGCGCGTGAGGCGCGTGCTCGCCTCCCGTTCGGCCAGCAGCGGCAGGCGCTGTGCGTGGTCCTGCGACTGGGCGCGCGCGTCCTCGAACTGCTGCCGCGCGCTCAGGCGGGCGTGATGGACCGCCGCCTCGGCCGCCTCGACGGCATGCACGGCCGCGCGCTGGCGGGCCTGGCTGCGGCCGCCTTCGTACAGCGGGGCGGAGAAGTTCACCATCAGCGAGGAGACGGCGCCCTGCTGGCCCGCCAGCCGCGAGCCGGCGTCGAGCCCGCGGTTGACGGACCCCTCCAGCGAGAGGGTGGGCAGCATCTGCGCTCCGGCGCTGCGCACGGCGGCCTGCGCCGTGTCGAGGTCGGCCTGCGCGGCCTGCACCGAGGCCGGCAGCAGGTCCAGCAAGGCCTGGGCCTGCGAATCGCAGGCACCCGCGAGCGCGGCCGGCGCCTCGCCGGTGATGCCGCTTGGCGCCGTGCCCTGGGTCAGGTTCATGAGGTTCAGGCGCCAGCGCTGCGCCTGCGCCTCGGCGCTCAGCAGCTGCGTGCGGGCTGCCTCCAGGCGGGACTGCGCCTGGGCCACGTCGGACTGGCTGGTGGCGCCCTTGGACTGGCGCTCGCGCACCAGCGAGGCCAGGGCGCGCACGCCGTCCACCTGCGCCTGCGCCACCGCGCCCATCGCCTGCTGCCGGTGGACTTCCACCCAGGCCTGCGCCGTGTCGCGCGCCACGTTGTCCATCGCCAGCAGGATGCGCGCGCGCGCCGCCGCGGCGGTGCCCTGCGCTTCGCCCACGGCACCTTCCACCTTGCCGAAGTCGTACAGCATCTGCGACACCGACAGCGAGGCCTGGTGCACCTGCCGGCTGGTGTAGCCCTCGATCTGGCTGTTGCTGGTGCGCGAGCTGATGCCCGCGCTCACCTGCGGGTAGTAGCCCGAGCGTGCCGCGGCGATGCCTTCGTCCGCCTGCAGCGCCTGCCCCGCCGCGTTGCGCACCGAGGGGTGCGACGCCACGGCGGTGCGGACCGCATCGCTCATGCCCAGCGGGCGGGCGCCGCCCTGCGGCAGCGGCGCCTGGGCACTCGCGGCCGCCGGCCACAGCAGCGCCGCGCCCAGCATGGCCACGGCCGCACGGCGGACCGTGCAGGTCGATCGAGACAGCATGGCGTGCGCGATCAGGCGTGCAGGACGGCCTGGTGATGCAGCTGGTCGTCCAGCGGGCTCGCGGGCAGCGGGGCATGCAAGGCCAGGTCCGTGGCGTGCACGTCCGTTGCCACTGCGCCCGTGTGGCCTGGCATGGCCTTCCCCTGAGGCAGCCCGGCCAGCAGTGCATCGAGGCTGCCGCTCGCGTGGTCACTGAAGAGTGCGGACAACGCCGGCACCGACTCGACATCGCCCACCTCGGCCCCCCTCGGGGCATCGTTGGGTTCTGCATGGACCTGGAAGCCGAAGCTGGTGGTCTTGACGCCGTCACTGCCGTCCTGCGTCGTGGCCGTCAGGGTCACGGTGTGGTCGCCTGCACTGGGCAACTCGACCGACATTTCCCTGAACTCGATGGTTCCCGCTGCGCCTTCGACCCTGATGGCGCCGTCCGCACCGGCCACCGCCGTCTCGACGGAGGTGCTTCCATCGGCATGAACGCTGGTGTAGGACAGCGTGGCGCCCTCCTCCAGCCCCGTCAATTCCATCGACAGGTGCTCCGATCCGTCCCGGTCGGTCGCCGACACGTTGATGCCGGTGAAGTCGATCTGGCTGCCGGCCGCGCCGTTGAAGCCGTACTCCAGGCCGTAGTAGCCGTTGCCGTCGGCGTCCGCGCCGTCCTGGAAGCCGCCCAGGCTGAGATAGTCATAGCCCGACAGCGCGTTCTCGATGTCGGCCAGGCTCCCGAACATCTGGACGGGACTGCCATCCTCCTCGGTCACGGTGAAGTCATAGTTGCCGACCCCTGCGGCGTTGTGCAGGTAGAGATCGAAGGTGTAGAACCCGCTTGCATCGACCGTGAAGGTGCTGCCCGTGCCTTCGGAGTCGACGCCGCCCCAGCTCGCGTGTCCCGAGGCGGCATCGCCGATGACGATCGTGCCGCTGTCGTCCACGCTGCCGGTGAAGGCATAGGTCCTTCCGGCTTCCAGGTAGACGTAGCCGGTGATCAGCTGCGCCTGATGGGTCGGCAGGTCGCCGTTTTGCAGCGAACTCGTCTGGCCGACCGTCGCGGAAGCGAGGTTGTTGGCATACAGGTAGTCGATCGCATGGACCAGCGTGTCCGAGTCGGCGCCGTCCCCGCCGTTTTCCTCCAGGTCATAGGTCGTGGTGCCGTCCGTGACGGACGAGATGTCGTTCCACGTGTAGGTCGTGAACTGCGTGCCCTGGATGTCGAAATCGATGTTCCTCGCGATCTCCACATCGTCGGTCACCGGCGTGACGCTCACTGGCACGGTCACCGTCGTCGTGCCGCCGTGGCCATCGGCCACGGTGACGCTGAAGCTGTCCGGACCGCTGTAGTCCGCCGCGGGCGTGTAGGTGAAGCTGCCGTTCCCGGGGTTCACCGTGACGGTGCCGTGCGCAGGGCCGGCGCCGTCTGCCAGCGTGTAGCTGAGCGTGTCGCCATCGACGTCCTGGGCCGTGACCTGCCCGGTGACCGCATGGTCCTCCTGCGTGGTCACCGGCTGCGGGGGCGTCACCGTCGGCGCGTCGTTGACGGGCGTGACATTGATGTCGACCGTGGCCGGGCTGGTGTCGCCGTCGGCGTCGGCGGCCACGTAGCCGAAGCTCACCGGCCCGTTGTAGTCGGTGTCGGGAACGAAGCTCAGGCTGCCGTCGGCCGCCACGTGCACGCTGCCGTGGTCCACCGTGATCGTCTGCGCCTCGCCCGTGAGTTCCACGCCGTTGATGCTCACGATGTGCGCGCCACCATCGTGCACGCTGTCGTTGGCCAGCAGGTCCAGCGCCACGGTGCCGTCTTCGGCCACGGTGTAGCTGTCATCGGCAGCGCTGACCGGGTCGTCGACCGGCGTCACGTTCACGGTGACCGTGGTCGTGGACGACCCCCCGTGGCCGTCGCTGACGGTGTAGGTGAAGCTCGCGGGGCCGTTGTAGTCGGCATCGGGAGTGAACACCACGTTGCCGTCCACCAGGGCCACCGACCCGTGGGTCGCGTCCTGCACGCTCGCGATCGTGAGCGTGTCGCCATCCGGGTCGGTGTCGTTGCCCAACAGCGTTGCCGGCGGGATCGTCAGGGGCGTGTCCTCCGGCGTCGTCGCGGTGTCCGGGCCGGCCGCCGGGTTCTCGTTGACGTCCTGCTCATTCAGCGTGACCGGAATGGCCACGGTCGCGGTACCGTCGGTGGCCTGCACCACCAGTGCGTGCCCCGGCGCGCCCGTTTCGTAGTCGTTGGCCTCGGCCGCCGCGCCGGCGGCCGTCAGGACGATCTCGCCTGTCGCGGCGTCGATGGCGAACCAGCCGTTCTCGTTGCCCGAGACGATGCTGTAGACGATGTCCGGACCGTCCACGTCGTTGGCGTGCACCGTGCCCAGCACGGCGCCCGCGGCGCTGTTCTCGTCGTAGCCGAAAGCGTAGCCCTGCGCCGGATCGACCGGATCGCCCCCGCCGTCCACGAACACCGGCGGATCGTTGACGGGCGTGACCGTCACGTTCACCGTGCTGGTGGTGGTGCCGCCATGGCCGTCGTCGATGGTCACGGTGAAGCTGTCGCTGCCGTTGAAGTCCGTGCCGGGCGTATAGGTGTAGGTGCCGTCGGGGTGGACGACGACGGTGCCGTGGGCCGGGTCGCTGCCCTTGCCGTAGGTGAGCGCGTCGCCGTCGGGGTCGGTGCCGGTGACCTGGCCGTTGATCGGCGTGTCCTCGGGCGTGGTCAGCGCGTAGTCGCCGGTGGCTGGGTCGAAGTTCTGGCCCGGGACGTAGCCCGGGTCGCCCGGCTCCTTGCCTTCGTTCGGGTCGGTCGGCACCGGCGGGTCGTTCTCCGGCGTGACCGTCACGTTCACCGTGCTGGTGGTGGTGCCGCCGTGGCCGTCGTCGATGGTCACGGTGAAGCTGTCGCTGCCGTTGAAGTCCGTGCCGGGCGTATAGGTGTAGGTGCCGTCGGGGTGGACGACGACGGTGCCGTGGGCCGGGTCGCTGCCCTTGCCGTAGGTGAGCGCGTCGCCGTCGGGGTCGGTGCCGGTGACCTGGCCGTTGATCGGCGTGTCCTCGGGCGTGGTCAGCGCGTAGTCGCCGGTGGCCGGGTCGAAGTTCTGGCCCGGGACGTAGCCCGGGTCGCCCGGCTCCTTGCCTTCGTTCGGGTCGGTCGGCACCGGCACGTCGTTCACCGGCGTGACGTCGATGCTGACGGTGGCCGTGCCCGTGTCGCCATCGGTGTCCGCGACCACGTAGTCGAAGCTCACCGGGCCGTTGTAGTCGGCATCGGGCACGAAGCTCAGGCTGCCGTCCGCCGCGACATGCACGCTGCCGTGGTCCACCGGGATGGTCTGGTCGCCACCGGTGAGTTCCACGCCGTTGATGCTGACGATGCGGGCGCCGCCGTCGGGCACGCCGTCGTTGGCCAGCAGGTCCAGCGCCACCGCGCCGTCCTCGGGCACCGTGTAGGTGTCGTCGGCCGCGCTCACCGGGTCGTTGACGGGGTTGACCGTCACCGTGACGGTGCTGGTGGTGGTGCCGCCGTGGCCGTCGTCGACGGTCACGGTGAAGCTGTCGGTGCCGTGGAAGTCCGGCGCAGGCGTGTAGGTGTAGCTGCCGTCGGGGTTGACCGTGACCGTGCCGTGGGCCGGATCGGTGCCCATCGAATAGGTCAGGCTGTCGCCGTCCTGGTCGTGGCCTTCCACCCTGCCGCTGACCGGCGTGTCCTCGTCCGTGGCCACGGCCTGGTCGGACGCCGTCGGCGCGTCGTTGACCGGCGTGACCGTCACCGGCACGGTGACCGTGACGGTGCCGCCATGGCCGTCGCTGACCGTGACCTCGAAGCTGTCCGCGCCCTCGTAGCCCGGGGCCGGCACGTAGGTGTAGTGGCCGGTGGCCGGGTCGATGGTGACGCTGCCGTGCTCGGGGCCGCGGGTGACGGCGAAGCCCAGGGTGTCGCCGTCCGGGTCGGTGGCGTGCACCTGGCCGGCCACGGGCTTGTCCTGCGGCGTGCTGACGGGGTCGCCCTGGCCGGCAGGAGCCCGGTTCTGGGCCGGCAGCAGCGGCGGCACGAAGGCGCCGCCGCCACCACCACCGCCGCCTCCGGCAGCGGCTGCGACGCCCAGCACGCCGAGCGCACCCAGCAGCCAGCCGGGCACGCCGTCGGGCAGCAGCGCCGCCGCCGGGTCGGTCCATTCGATCTCGGTGAACTGGAAGTCCGACCACGGCTGCGTGTACTGGCCCCACCAGAGGACGCCGGCATCGTCTTCCAGCACGAGGTCGTTGCGTCCGCTGTCGGGGTACTCCGCGAAGAAGCCCGGCACGGCGATCTCCTTGCCGTCGCGCAGGACCAGCACGAGATCGCCGCCGCGGCGCTCGTACTTGAGCACGCCCTCCGGCGCGGCCTTCAGAAAGACGATCGAGGGGCGATCCAGGGCCAGGCCCTCGGCGGTCGCTTGGCGGGCGGGGCCGCCGGACTTGTAAACAGCTTCCATGACTTCTCGTTTCTCCTTGAATCCCAATGTCGGATGAGCTCGCACTACCTCGCATCGCCCGCCCGCCTGGGCGGCCCGGACGTTTCTTCAGGCCCCACGGGACCGGCGGCCTCAGGCGCGTGGACGGCGTGGCCGCCTGCTTCACTTCCGGCGCGACAAGGGCGCCGGAACGGCGGTCCGTCGCCGTGACGAAGGCATCTTTTCATTTCCTTACAAGCCGCTCTTTGCCGAAGAGGCGAGGACTTTTGTTCTAGGGGACGCCGGGCAAAAGAGGGGGTGGAATGCCAACTCCGTCACGGCCATCGGCGCGCCGGCCCCCTGGCGCAGCCGGAGGCCGGAATGCGCCGTGACGTTGTTGGCACTTCCCTTGCGTTGCGCGCCGCCGGTCCGGCGGCGCAAAACCCGCGGACCGCCAGGCAAAGGCGGCGCAGGCGATCGACCGAAGAATCCGGCCTCCATCGGCGCGGCGCGTCGATGCCGCACGACGAACCCGACCGGCAAAGGCCACAGTGATCCTCAGACTGCTTCAACGATTGAGCCGGGAGTCCCTTCCCGTGGCCGTGGTGGACGGGGGCGAGATCGATGCGGTGCGCATCCTGGTGCTCGCGGGTCACGTGCGCGGCGACATTCCTGCGCCCCTGCGCACGTTGAGCGGTCACCACCAGCCTCCTGCGACGGTGAGCGAGGTCACGGACCGGGGCCGGCGGCTGGCACGGCGCTTCGCCCGCCTGAGCGCTTCGTGAACGCCCGTGCCGGCCGCTCCTGCCCGCCGGACGCAGGGCTGTTCACGCCGGCCCGGCCGGGCCGGCGAGGCCCGGTGCAGACCGGGTCCGGACCGGCGGCCGGACCTGCGAGTCGCGGCACCGTCCGTTCAGCATGGACAATGATTGTCAAAAAGCGCTGACATTTGTCTCCTGGCGTCGCCCGAAGCGGGCTGCGCCTTCGCGTCGATCCATGTCCTACTGGTCCCCCGCCGAACCCCGGAATGCCCATCTCCTCGTCGTGGACGACAACGTCGAGGAACTGAAGCTGCTGCTCGAGGTGCTGCGCGACACCGGCTACCGCATCACGCTCGCCTTCGACGCCCTGGAGGGCTATCGCCGGGCCACGGCCCTGCAGACGGACCTGGTGCTGCTGGACGTGCGCATGGGCGCCACCGACGGCTTCACGGCCTGCCGGCTGCTCAAGGCCGACCCCGCCACGGCCGACATCCCGGTCATCTTCATCACGTCCTCGGCCACGCCGGAGGAGCGCCTGCAGGGCCTCAGGACGGGTGCCGTCGACTACATCCTCAAGCCCTTCGATCCTGCCGAGGTGCTGGCGCGCGTGGAGATCCATCTGGCGCTGGCCGAGCGCCACCGGCGGCGCGCCGACGCCGCGCCCGCGCCACCGGACGCGCAGGCCGCCGACGCCCAGCGCGAGGAGGCCGCGCAGGGCTCGGGCATGGACCGTGCGCTGGTGCGGGCCGTCGAGCGCCTGGTCCTGGCCGACCTGAGCACGGTGCTGCCGCTGCCCGAGCTCGCCGCGCGCGCGGGCACGCACGAGAAGCGCCTTTCGAGGGTGTTCAAGGCCCACACCGGCCGCACCGTCTTCGAGTTCGTGCGCGAGGCGCGCCTGCACGAGGCCCAGCGCCTGCTGGCCGGATCGGCCATGCGCATCGAGGAGATCGCCGCCGCGGTGGGCTTCTCCAGCGCCGCCAACTTCGCCACGGCCTTTCGCGAGCACTTCGGCTGCACGCCGTCGGCGTACCGGCAGATCGGCGCGGACCGTCTCCCTCCTCCTCCTCCTCCTTCCGCACGCGGTCCGGCGCATTGAGCCGGGCATGAGGAGCGCCTGCCGGTTCAACGCATGGCTGCTCGGCCTCGTGCTCGCCCTGTGGGCGTACGGCGCCGCTGCCGCCGGCGTGGCGCCGATCAGGATCGGCGACCTGGACCGGGGCCCCTTGGCGCTCGACGGCTCGGTGGAACTCCTCGAGGACCCGGCCGCGACGCGCACGCTGGAGGACGTGGCCGGATTGCGCAGCGGCGTCGCCGACGGCTTCCATCCCGCCACCGTCGATCGCCTGCACCGCGGCTTCTCGGCATCGGCCGTCTGGCTGCGCCTCTCGCTGACCAACGATGCCGCGCAGGCGCGGTCCGCGCGCATGGCCTTCAACGTCACCTGGCTGCAGCACGTCGACTTCCATGTGCTGCGCCAGCGCGACGGGCAGGCGGCGTGGACGCACGAGCAGGCCGGTGTCTCCGACCCCATGGATGCAATCCACCGCCGGCAGCGCGTGCCCCAGCTGGCGATCGACCTCCGGCCCCACGAGTCGGTGCGCGTGCTGGCGCGGGTGAAGAGCGCGGGGCAAAGCAAGCTGGTGCTGGAGCTGCACACCGCGGACCGGTGGCAGCGCCTGGAGCGCAACCATGCGCTGCTGAGCGGCCTGCTGATTGGCGGCCTGCTGGTCTTTTGCGTCTACTCGCTGTCCCTCTGGTGGATCTCGCGCGCCCGCATGCTGGCCTTCCAGGCCGCGGGGTTCGCGCTGGTGGCGCTGTACGAGGCCACCTACCGCGGGTACGCGCGCATCGTGCTGTGGCCCGACAGCACGGAATGGAGCTACCGGGCGCACAGCGTCACCGTCGCGGGCGCCGCGCTCTGCCTGATGCTCTATTTCCACGAGCGCAGCCGCAGGAGCCCGGTCCGCGTGCCGGGCCGGCGCTTCCTGATGGCGCTGGCCGCGGTCGAGGTCGCCGTCCTGCTGGGCACCTGGTGGGGACCCTACGCCGCCTTCGCGCCCGTCGGCATCGTCAACGCGCCGCTGATCGTGCTCGCGCTGACGGTCTGCACCGCCCTGTACCGGCGGCGCGGCGGGCCGGGCAGCGGGCTGGCGATGGCCATCATGGCGGTCATCTGCCTCGGCGGCCTGCTGCGCATGACCTCCCTGATGTTCGCCACGCCCTGGGTGTCCGGCCTGGACCTCTATGCGCTGGCGCTGCCGGGCATGCTGGTCGGCCTGTTCGCCGTCACCAGCTGGTCCTACCAGCAGACCCGCCAGCGTGCCGACGCACAGCGCACCCTCACCCGCTGGCAGGACCAGGAGCAGCAGCGGCTGGAGCGGGAAGCGGGCCGCAAGACCCACGCCCTGAGCGAGGCGCTGGACCAGGCCGAGCTCCGCACGCGCGAGCAGAAGGAGCTGCTGGCCTGCATCAGCCACGACCTGCGCGCGCCGATGGCCACCATCATCGGCAACCTGCGGCTGATGCAGGACGCGCCGGGCGCCTTCGATGCGCGCGCCGCGGCGATCGAGCGCAGCGCCACCGACCAGCTGGAACTGATCGACGACCTGGTCCGCTACGCCAAGGAAGACCTGCTGCCGCTGTCGCTCGAAGAGCTGCCGGTGCACCTGCAGACGCTGGTGGACGACATGGCGCAGTACGCGGACGTGCTCGCGCGCCGCCAGGGCAACGCCTTCGAGCTGCAGGTCGAGGGCGGGCTGCCGCAGGCGGTCTACCTGGACAGCAGGCGCGTGCAGCAGGTCGTGCTCAACCTGCTCTCCAATGCGGCGAAGTTCACGCGCCACGGGCGCATCCGCCTGGGCCTGCGGGCGTTCCGTGTCGACGACGCCTGGCAGCTCGATTTCGAGGTGGCGGACAGCGGCGCCGGCATCGACGCCGCCCAGCTCGGACGCATGACGCAGGCCCTGGCGGCCGATGCGCCCGGCCCGCAGGGCGGCCTGGGGCTTCTCATTGCCCAGCGCATCGTCCGCAAGATGCGCGGCCAGCTGAGCATCCGCAGCGGAACGGGCGAGTCCAGCGGCACGCGCGTCACCTTCTCGCTCGTCGCCCGGCCGGTGCCGCAACGGCTGCAATCATCGCTGTGGCCGGCGGCGGCCGGAGCCCGGCCGGCCGGCCCGCGGGACCGGCGCCTGCGGCCCCTGCCCCCGATGGCGCCGTTGTCGGCGGCGCAGAAGCGGGAGCTCGAAGGCCTGGCGCGCGACGGCCGATGGAGCGACCTGCACGCGTGGGCCGACCGGCTGGCCGGGGAGGAGCGGTACCGGGCCCTGGTCCAGGCCGTCCGCCAGGCGCTGGACCGGCTGGACTTCGAGCACATCCGGCTGATCGCGCGCGCGGCGCCCGAACACGGGGCCTGAGGCCGGGCGGTCAGTCCTCGCGCCCGGCGGCGCTGACCTTCTCGAGGTTCTGCAGCATGAGATGAAGCAGGCGGATCAGCTGCTTCTGGTCGGCCTTGGAGATGCCGCTGAGCAAGGCCTGCTCGCGGGCGATGGCGACCTGCAGCACCTTGCCGTGGAAGGCCTTGCCGCGCGGCGTCGTCGCGTACTCGACCTTGCGCAGGCCCGAGGGCCTCGCGTTCAGCCAGCCGCCTTCCACCAGGAAGGCGATGCTGCGGCTGACGGCGGCCTTGTCCAGGCCCATGAGCTCGCAGGCGCTGGAGGCCGTCGTCCACGGATAGACCTCGAAGTACGCCAGCACGCGCCAGTCTGTGACACCGATTCCGAACCTCGACCTGTAGACCTGTGTGGCGCTGCTGGCGATCTTGTTGGACAGCCACAGCAGCAAACCGGGCACATAGTTTTCGAGGTCGAGCTTCGTCATCGGCAATGGCCTTCCTGGGGAAGGCCGCATCCTACTCGCAGACAAATCCCTCGTAGTCCTTCGCCATCACGTCCTCGATGACGCGCCGGTACGCCGGAACGCCGGCGACATACGGCATGAACACCCGCGGCTTGCCCTCCATGTTGCCGCCCAGGTACCAGGAGTTGCCCGACGGATAGAGCGTCTGGCCGGCGACCTCGTTGACGTGCGCCACCCAGCCGTCCTCGGCCGCCTGCGCCGCCTCGATGCGCGTCACGCCGCGCGTGCGCGCATGAGCGATGAAGGCGCTGATCCAGTCCACGTGCGTCTCGATGGAATGCACCATGTTGCTCAGCACCGACGGGCTCCCCGGCCCGGCGATGATGAACAGGTTCGGGAAGCCCGAGACCGCCACGCCGAGGTAGGTGGTGGGGCCGCCGGCCCACTTCTCGCGCAGGGAGACGCCGCCGGCGCCGCGGATGTCGATGGCCAGCAGGGCGCCGGTCATCGCATCGAAGCCGGTCGCGAAGACCAGCACGTCCAGCGCGTAGTCCGCCCCGGTGGTGCGCAGCCCCTCCGCATGGACGCCGACGATGGGCGTGGAGCGGATGTCCACCAGCGACACGTTGTCGCGATTGAAGGTCTCGTAGTAGTTCGTGTCGACGCAAAGGCGCTTGGTGCCGAAGGGCAGGTCGTCCTTCGGGCACAGCAGCTCGGCGACCGCCGGGTCCTTGACGACGCTGCGGATCTTCGAGCGCACGAAGTCCGCCGCATGGCGGTTGGCCTGCGGGTTGCGCAGCAGGTCCGAGAAGGCGCGCAGCATGCGGAAGCCTCCGCCGGCGCCGCGCCAGCGGTACTCGAACTCGGCCAGGCGTTCCTCCTCGGAGACCTCCAGCGCCGACTTGTCGTTGGCGCTCAGGTACTGCCCCGTCACGGCGTCCCGGCCCAGCGCGCGCCGCTCGGCGTAGTGGGCCTTGACGTGCTCGAGCGTCTTGCGGTCCAGGGGCTCGTTCTGCGCCGGCACGCTGAAGTTCGCGGTGCGCTGGAAGACGGTGAGGTGCGCCGCCTGCTCGGCGATGACCGGGACCATCTGCACGCCGCTGGAGCCCGTGCCGATCAGCCCGACGCGCTTGCCGTGCAGGTCCACGCCCTCGCGCGGCCAGTCCGAGCTCGAGTAGCACTGGCCCTTGAAGGATTCGAGCCCTTCGAAGCGCGGCTTCTGCGGGATCGACAGGCAGCCCGTGGCCATGACGAGGTACCGGCATTCGAAGGTCTCGCCGGATTGCGCGGTCACGGTCCAGCACTGGCGCGCGTCGTCGAAATGCGCGGACGCCACGCGGGTCTCGAGCTGGATGTCGCGGCGCAGGTCGAAGCGGTCCACCACGTGGTTGATGTAGCGCAGGATCTCCGGCTGCGGGGCGTAGCGCTCGGTCCAGTCCCACTCCTGCTGCAGCTCGGGGCTGAACGAGTAGGAATAGTCGAGGCTCTCGACGTCGCAGCGGGCGCCCGGGTAGCGGTTCCAGAACCACGTGCCGCCCACGCCGTCGCCGGCTTCCAGGACATGCGCGCTCAGGCCCATGCCGCGGGCGCGGTAGAGCTGGTAGATGCCGGCGAAGCCCGCACCCACGATGAGCATGTCGTATTTCCTGATTCCTGTTGTCATTGGATGAGTCCTTGAAAGCGCCTTTCTTCACGGGAATCTAGGTTTGTTAAGTTGAAATGTCAACCTAAAAAGCCCGCATCGGGAAAACACCCATGAGGTTGACAACTCAACATAAAGTACTTCCAATCGCCCCGCGGACCGCACCGTGGCCTACCGGCCCGGGGCACCGCGGCATCCAACAGCAGCGAACACTCAGGAGACGAGATGAAGGACAGCAAGGCCGCCATGGCGCCGGGGTCGAAATCGGAGGGAACGTGGCAGCCGCGGCGGCGCCGGCTGCTCCAGGCATCCGCCGGGGCCGTGCTCGGCGCCCCGCTCTTCGCCTCCAGCGCCTTCGCCCAGGAGGCGGTGAAGATCGGCGTCGTGCTGGCCAAGCAGGGGCCTTTCGCCCAGCAGGGCACCGACATGGCGCGCGGCATCCAGATCGCGCTGGACGACGCCTCGCGCCAGGTGCTGGGGCGCCCGGCGGAACTGGTCTGGCTGGACGAGCCCAGCCCGCAGGTGGCGGTGCAGAACATCACCAAGCTGATCGAGGAGCAGAAGGTGATGGCGGTGCTCGGGGGCTCCAGCAGCGCCACCACGCTGGCCATGGGCGCGGCCGCCCTGCAGCGCCGCGTGCCCTTCGTGTCCGTCAACGGCGCGGCGCGCGAGATCACCGGCAAGGACTGCAATCCGTTCATGTTCCGCATGCCCGCCTCGGTGCCGGTCTATGCGCGCGCGATGGCGCCGCACATGCTGGCCCTGGGAAAGCGCTGGTATTTCATCGCCGGCTCGTTCGCCTTCGGCGAGGACGTGATCTCCTCCTACAGCGAGATCCTCAAGGCCGCGGGCGGCACGGTGGTGGGCATCGACCGCGCACCGGTGGCGACCACCGACTACAGCTCCTTCGTGCTCAAGGCGCGCGCGGCCAAGCCCGACGTGGTGATCAGCGGCGCGGCCAACGTCGAGCCGATCCTCAAGCAGGTCCAGGAACTGGGGCTGACCGGCCAGATGCACGTGGCCGGCCCGGCCGTGAGCGACACCGACCTCTGGTCGGCCGCGCCCGAGTCGCTCGGCGGCATCTACGGCAAGACCTGGTACTTCAACGATCCGTCCAACTCGGACGAGGAGAAGGCCTTCGTACAGAAGTTCCGTGCCAGCGAAGGCAAGCCGCCGTCGGACCGCGTCTTCTTCGGCTGGCACGGCCTGCGCCTGCTGCTGGCCGCGTCGGCGCATGCGAAGTCGGTGGACCCGGTGGCCGTCACGCGGGCGCTCACGGCCATGAAGCTGACCGACGGGGCGCTGCCGCTGGGCTTCCGCGAGTGGGACCACCAGCTCACGCGCCGGCTCGTCGTGGGCGTGGCCAAGGCCAATCCCAAGGACCGGTGGGACATCCTCACGATCAAGTCCAAGCCGCCCGCCAACGCGGCCGAGCTGGACCGGCTGTACGGCGACAAGGCAGAGATCGGCTGCCACATGGCGCCGGTCTGATGCAGTCCGCCATGCCAGAGTTCGAGGGCCGGCGGGTCGTCATCACCGGCGGCGCGGGCGGCATCGGCGCGGCGACGGCGCGCCTGTTCCTGCAGGCCGGTGCGCGCGTGCACCTGGTCGACGTGGACGCGGAGCGGCTGCAGGCCGTGCAGTCGGCGCTCGCGGCGCCCGCGACGCTGAGCACCTGCGTGTCCGCGCTCGACTCGCCGGCCGCCTGCCGCGACGCGCTGGCTGCCGCCGGCGGGCCGCTGGCGGCGCTGGTGCACATGGCCGGCGTGTTCGAGGAGGACCCGCTGGCGGCGGACCATGCGGTCTGGCAGCGCGCCATCGCGAGCAACCTCACCAACGCCTACGACGCCTGCATCGCGTTCCGGGCGCTGCGCGATCCGCACGCGCCCGGCGCGATCGTGCTGGCCAGCTCGCGCGCCTTCCAGCGCGGCGCCGTCGGGCGCGCCGCGTATTCGGCCGCCAAGGGCGGCATCGTCGGGCTGGTGCGCAGCTTCTCGCGCGAGTTCGCGCCGCACATCCGCGTCAACTGCGTCTCGCCCGGCCTGATCCGCACGCCCATGGTCGACGCGCTGGTGGCGCAGGCCGGCGAGCAGCGGCTGGCAGAGATCCCGCTGGCCCGCTTCGGCGAGCCGGAGGACGTGGCCGCGCCGGTGCTGTTCCTGTGCAGCCGGTCGGCCGGCTACATCACCGGCCAGACGCTCACCGTGGACGGCGGCGTGCTCAACGGCTGACGCCGGCGCCGCCGGATTTTTCCCCCCGCAGAGGATCGACGATGGATGTCATCGTGACCCAGGTCGCCAACGGACTGGCGCTGGGCTTCATCTACGTGCTGATGGCCATCGGGCTGACCATCATCTTCGGCCAGCTCGGGCTGGTGAACTTCGCGCACGGCGCGTTCCTGGCCCTCAGCGCCTATGTCGGCCTGGCGCTGTACGGCCGCTTCGGCTGGGCGGCGGTGGCGCTGGCACCGCTGGTGGTGGCCGTGGCGGGCATGCTGGCCGAGCGCCTGCTGCTGCGGCTGGCCTATGGCCGCGAGCCGCTGTTCGGCCTGATCCTCACCTTCGCGCTGGCGCTGCTGATGGAGGCGGGCATCCGCAGCATCTGGGGCTCGGCCAACCACGCCTTCCCGCCGCCGCAGTTCCTGCGCGGCGTCGTCGAATGGGGGCCGGTGCTGCTGACGCGCTACCGCCTGGCGGTGGTCGGCGTCACCGTCTCGGTGCTGCTGCTGCTGTGGGCCTGGCTGCGCTGTACGCGCTACGGCCGCATCCTGCGCGCCGCCGCCCGCGATCCCGAGATGATCGGGCTGCTGGGCATCAACTCGCGCCGGGTGTTCACCGGCGTGTTCGGCCTGGGCACCTTCCTGGCCGGCGTGGCGGGCGTGCTGGCCGCGCCGCTGTGGAGCGTGGCGCCCAACATGTCCGAAGGGGCGCTCATGCCGGCCTTCGTCACCGTGACGATCGGCGGGCTGGGCTCGTATGCGGGCGCGGTCGTGGCCGGGCTGCTGGTGGGCGTGGTCAGCGCGCTCACGGTGCAGTTCTGGCCCGAGGCCTCGGCCGCCTCGATGTACGTGCTGATGATCGTCGTCCTGCTGGCCCGGCCGCGCGGCCTGCTCGGCGAGCGCTGGGAGCGTTTCGAATGAAGGCCGGCAACTTCGTGCAGGACCATCCGGTCCCGATCGCGGCGGCGGTGCTCGTGCTGCTCTCGGCCGGCGCGCTGGCCATCGGCGTGCCGCTCGGCCGCATCACCGAGGTGGCGATCTACCTGCTCTACGGGGCCGGCGTGAACCTGCTGGTGGGCTACACCGGCCTGGTGCCCTTCGGCGCCTCGGTCTTCTTCGGCGTGGCCAGCTACGTGGCCGCGCTCTTCGCGCTGCACGTCTGGGGCGTGGAGCTGGGCGGGCTGGCCATGGCCGTGGCGTTCTCGATGGCCATGGGCCTGGCCATCGGCGCGGTCATCCTGCGCCGGCGCGGGCTGTACTTCTCGCTGCTGACGCTGGCCTGCTCGCAGCTGGCCTTCGAGGTCGCCTTCAAGTGGACCGACGTGACCGGCGGCGAGAACGGCCTGCAGGGCATCGCGCGCCCATGGTTCGGGTCTTCCGCCAGCTTTCACCTGTTCGTCATGGCCAGCGTGATCGCCGCGCTCTACCTGCTCTGGCGCATCGCCCATTCGCCCTTCGGACGCACGCTGCAGGCGATCCGCGACAACGAGCAGCGCACCTCGGCGCTGGGCTACGACACCTACCGCTACAAGCTCGCGGCCTTCACGATCGCGGGCGGCTTCATCGGCTACGCAGGCGGGCTGCTGGCCTATCTGCTGCAGGGCGTGTATGCCAACAACCTGAACTGGCAGCATGCCGCCGACGCGCTGCTGATGACCGTGCTGGGGGGCGTGCATCACTTCCTCGGGCCGCTGTGGGGCGCGACCGCCTTCATCGTGCTGTCGGACCAGCTCAGCGCGCTGATCGAGCAGTGGTGGCTGATCTTCGCGCCCATCCTGATCGCCTTCGTGCTGCTGTCGCCCGAAGGCATCCACGGCCTGGTGCAGCGGCTGCGCCGGCGCGGGCGCTACACGCTGGTGCGTTCGGGCATCCCGCCGCGCCCGGCGGCCATCGCGCCGTGGCAGGCCGGCGCCGCCGGCGCCGTGGACGAGGCCGAGCCGCTGCTGCGGGTGCAGGGCCTGAGCAAACGCTTCGGCCCGGTCGTGACGGCGCGGCGGATCGACCTGGACATCATGCCGCGCCGGCTGCACAGCTTCATCGGGCCGAACGGCGCGGGCAAGACCACGTTCTTCAACATGCTCACCGGGCTGCTGCAGGCGGACGAGGGCAGCCTGCGCTTCCGCGGCCAGGACATCACGCGGCTGGCGCCGCACCTGCGGGTGCGCGCCGGCATCGGCCGCTCGTTCCAGATCATCAGCCTGTTCAAGCACCTGAACGCGTTCGAGAACGTGCGCCTGGCCGTGCAGTCGCACAGCCCGGGGCGCCGCGGCCTGTGGCGCGACGCCTACGAGCTGAACGCGGTCAACGCGCGGACCTGGTCGCTGCTGGCGGCCGTGGGGCTGGCCGACCGCGCCGAGGTGCTGTGCCTGAACCTCTCGCACGGCGAGCAGCGCCTGCTGGACATCGCGATGGCGCTGGCGTCGGACGGCGAGCTGCTGCTGCTCGACGAGCCGCTCGCCGGCCTGGCCGATGCCGACCGGGAAGTGGTCGGCCGGCTGATCCGGTCGCTCGCCAGCACCCACGCCGTGCTGCTGATCGAGCACGACATCGACCGCGTGCTGGCGCTGTCCGACCGCATCACCGTGCTGCACCAGGGGCGGCTGATCGCCGACGGCCGGCCGGCCGAGGTGGCGGCGAACCCCGAGGTGCTGGCTGCCTACATGGGCAAGCGCCGGCAGCCCGGCGAGGCGCCCCCGGCCGCGCCCCGCGCTCCGGCCGCAGTGCATCGCGCCGCGGGGGCGCCGCTGCTGGAGGCCCGCGGCATCAGCGCCGGCTACGCCGGCAGCCGCGTGCTGCAGGGCGTGGACCTGCAGGTGCGCCAGGGCGAGGTGGTGGCCCTGCTGGGACGCAACGGCGTGGGCAAGACCACCGTGCTGCGCGCGCTGACCGGCACGCTGCCGCTGGACGAGGGCCGGATGGCCTTCGACGGCCAGGCCATCGCCGGCCTCGCGCCCCACGAGATCAACCGCCGCGGCATCGGGCTGGTGCCCGAGGGCCGGCGGCTGTTCCCGAACCTGACGGTGCAGGAGAACCTGGAGCTGGCCATGCGCCCCGGCGGCATCGGCCTGCAGGAGGCCTACGCGCTGTTCCCCAAGCTGGCGCAGCTCAAGGGAGCGCGCGCCGAGAACCTGTCGGGCGGCGAGCGGCAGATGGTGGCGATCGCGCGGCCCCTCATGGCGCCGGCCCGGCTGGTGCTGCTGGACGAGCCCTTCGAGGGCCTCGCGCCCGCCGTGGTGGACGAGGTCATGGCCGCGGTGCTGAAGCTGCGCGAACGGGCCTCGGTGCTGATCGTCGAGCACAAGGCCGAGCTGATCCTGCCGATCTGCGACCGCGCCGTCGTGCTGGTCAACGGCACGGTGGCGTGGCAGGGCGACGCGGCGGCCCTGGCCGGCGACCTGGCCCTGCAGGAGCGGCTGTTGGGCGTGGCCGAGGCCGCCGCCTGACCCAACCGCGTTTGCCTCTCGTCGAACACAAGGAGATCCCCATGCCACTTCATCCCGTCTTCCAGGCCGCGCTCGATGCCGGCAAGGCCGCAGGCCGGCCCTCCCTTTCCGCTGCCGGCGTGGCCGCCGCGCGCGCCGCGGTCGACGACGGCGCCAAGCCGCTGGGCCCCGGCCCCGAGGTGCTCGAGGCGCGGGTCGTGCCGGTGCCGGGCCGTGCCGGCAGCATCCCGGTGCACGTGTTCCGCCCGGTCGCGTCGCCGGCCGGCGTGATCGTGTACTTCCACGGCGGCGGCTGGGTGGCCGGCTCGGCGGCCAGCTTCGAGGCCCTCGCGCGCACGCTGGCCGTGCGCAGCGGATGCACCGTGGTCAACGTCGACTACCGGCTGGCCCCGGAGCATCCCTTCCCCGCCGGGCTGGACGATGCCCACGACGTGCTGCGCTGGGCCGACGCCGAGCGCGCGTCGCTGGCCGGCGCGGGCGCCCCCCTGATGGTGGGCGGCGACAGCGCCGGCGGCAACCTGGCGACCGTGGCGGCGCGCGAACTCGCGGGCGAGATCCCCATCGCGCTGCAGCTGCTGTTCTACCCCGTGGTCGGCCACGACTTCGAGACCGAGAGCTACCGCCGCTGGGCCGAGGGCCAGTCGCTGACGCGTGCCGACATGCAGTGGTTCTTCGGGCACTACGCGCCCCCGGCGCAGTGGAGCAGCCCGCGCGTCGCGCCGCTGCAGGCCGAGCTGGCCGGCTCGCCGCCGGCCTGGCTGGCCGTCGCCGAGTACGACGTGCTGCGCTCCGAGGGAGAGGCCTACGGCGAGCGGCTCGCGCAGGCCGGCGTGCCGGTGCAGGTGCGCGTCTGGCCGGGCCTGGCCCATGGCTTCGCGCGCTGGTTCAACCTGGTCGACGTCGTCGGCGCCGCCCTCGACGACGCGGCGGCCGCGGTGCGCAACGCAGTGCGGGAGTCGACGCCGTGAGCGCCGCCGAGGGGCGTGTCGCGATCGTCACCGGCGCTGCCGCCGGCATCGGCTGGGCCACTGCGCAGCGTCTGGCGCAGGAGGTGGCGCACGTCGTCATCGCCGATCTGCGCGGCGACGAGGCGCAGGCCCGCGCGGCCACGTTGGGGCCGGCGCACGCCGGCGTCGCCTGCGACGTGAGCGACGAGGCGCAGGTCAAGGAACTCGTGGCTTCCACGGTGCGGCGCTTCGGCCGGCTGGATGTCCTGGTCAACAACGCCGGCATCGGCGAGCAGGCCGTCGGCACGCTGGAGCAGACGGTCGCCGGCTTCGACCAGGTCCTCGGCATCCACCTGCGCGGCACCTTCCTGGCCAGCCGCGAGGCGGCGCGCGTGTTCATCGCGCAGGGCGGCGGCGCCATCGTCAACATCAGCTCGATCGCCGGATGGGGCGGCCACCCGGGCCGCAACGCCTATGGCGCGGCGAAGGCCGGCATCTCGGCCATGACCGCCGCCATGGCCAGCGAGTGGGCGCGCAGCGGCGTGCGCGTCAACGCGGTGGCGCCGGGCTACGTGCTGACGGAGCTGGTGCAGTCGCTCGCCGCGCGCGGGTCGCTGGACCTGGCGGCCATCCAGGCCCGCACGCCGATGGGCCGGCTGGGCGACGGGGCGGAGATCGCCGAGGCGATCGCCTTCCTCGCATCGCAGCGGGCCAGCTTCATCACCGGTGCCACCCTGCCGGTGGATGGCGGCTGGCTGGCCTTCGGCGCACCCGAGAACAAGCTCGCGCCGCTGGCGCCGCATTGAGCGCGCCCCTGTGTGGCGGCAAGCGTCCGTCATGGAAAGCCCTATTCACCCGTTTCTGCATTTAGGTTGAAATATCAACATATTTCGATCTTCGCGAAAGACACAGGACAGGCAGCATGAGCCAAGACCTCGATATCGTCATCCGCGGCGCGACCGTGGCCGATGGACTGGGACATCCGCTGGTGCAGGCCGACGTGGGCATCCGCGGCGGGCGCATCGTCGAGGTCGGGCAGGTGGCGGCGCGGGGGCGCGAGGAGATGGATGCACGGGGCCTGCTGGCCACGCCGGGCTTCGTGGACATCCACACGCACTACGACGGCCAGGCCGTCTGGGACCAGCGCTTCGCGCCGTCCAGCTGGCACGGCGTGACCACCGCCGTGATGGGCAACTGCGGCGTCGGCTTCGCCCCCGTGCGGGCGCAGGACCGCGACCGGCTGATCGAGCTGATGGAAGGCGTGGAGGACATCCCGGGGGTCGCGCTGCACGAAGGGCTGGACTGGGAATGGGAGAGCTTCGCCGACTACCTCGACGCGCTCGAGCGCCGCCCCCACGACATCGACTTCTGCGCGCAGCTGCCGCACGCCGCGCTGCGCGTCTACGTGATGGGCGAGCGCGCGTCGCGCCTCGAGATGGCGACACCCGAGGACATGGCGCGGATGCGCGCGCTGACGACCGAGGCGATGCGCGCCGGCGCGATCGGGTTCACCACCTCGCGCTCGATCAACCACAAGTCCGTCAAGGGCGACCCGACCCCGTCGCTGCGGGCCGCGGAGGACGAGCTCACGCAGATCGCGCTGGGCGTGCGCGACGCCGGCTCGGGCGTGCTGCAGATGATCTCGGACTTCGACGGCGAGGACGTGGACGCCGAGTTCGCGCTGATGCGCCGGCTCGCCCAGGCCTCGGGGCGCCCGCTGTCTTTCTCCCTGATGCAGAAGCACAGGAACCCGCAGGGCTGGCGCCGCGTGCTGGCGCTGACCGCGCAGGCCAACCGCGAGGGCGTCGCGATGACGGCGCAGGTGGCGCCGCGCGGCGTGGGCATCCTGCTGGGGCTGCAGGCCAGCCGCAACGTGTTCTCGGAGTGCCCTTCCTACCAGGCCATCGCCGACCTCCCCTTCGAGGAGCGGGTGCGGCGCATGCGCGGCGCCGAGCTGCGCGCAGCGCTGCTGGGCGAGATCCATGCCTTCTCCGGCACCCCGCTGGGCCAGCGGCTGGTGGAGTTCACGAACATCTTCCGCTTCGGCAACCCGCCGGACTACGACCCGGGGCCCGAGGCCTCGGTGGCCGCCATCGCCGAGCGGGCGGGCCGCCCGCCGGCGGAAGTGGCCTATGAGCTGATGCTGGCCGACGACGGCCACGCGATGCTGTATTCGCCGTTCGCCAACTATGCCGAGCGCAACCTGCAGGCCTGCGGCGACATGCTGGCCGACCCGCACACCGTGGTCGGCCTGGGCGACGGCGGCGCCCATGTCGGCCTGGTGAACGACGCGAGCTTCCAGACCTTCGTGCTGACCCACTGGCGCGGTCGCGGCGACTTCACGCTGCCCTGGCTGGTCAGGCGCATGACCTCCGACACCGCCCGCGCCGCCGGCCTGCTCGACCGCGGCGTGATCGCCCCGGGCATGAAGGCCGACCTCAACCTCATCGACCTGGACCGGCTGGCGATGTCGCTCCCGCACCCGCAGTTCGACCTGCCGGCCGGCAGCCGCCGCCTGATGCAGCGCGCCAGCGGCTACCTGGCCACGCTGGTGTCGGGCACCGTGGTGTACCGCGAAGGCGAAGCCACCGGCGCCCTGCCGGGCCGCCTGGTGCGCGGCCCGCAGCGCGCGCCGGCGCACGCCTGAGCGCCGGCCCGTCGCCGATCCCCCATCCCCAAAAAAGGAGACCGCCGTGAAGATCCTCCGCCGCGCCGCACTGGCCGCCCTGCTGGCCGGCCTGGCCGCCACCCAGACGCCCGCCCTGGCGCAGGCCTGGCCGGACAAGCCGATCCGCATCATCGCCCCGTTCGCCGCCGGCGGGCTGGCGAACAACCTGGCGCGCGTGCTGGCCGACGGGCTGACGCAGCGGCTGCACCAGCCGGTGATCGTCGAGTCCAAACCGGGCGGCGGCGGCGTGGTGGGTTTTCAGGTGGTGAAGAACTCGCCGCCCGACGGCTACACGCTGCTGCTGGGCACCAACAGCACGCTGACCCTGCTGCCGTCGATGCAGAAGAACCTGCCCTTCGACGGCCTGAAGGACTTCGAGCACATCGCCATCACCTTCGTGGGCGGCAACCTGATCGTCGTGCGCGAGGACAGCCCGATCAAGTCCTTCGCCGACCTGCGCGCGCAGGCCAAGGCGGCCCCGAACGCGCTGACCTACGGCTCGGCGGGCAACGGCACCACCTTCCACCTGATGCCGGCCATGTTCGACCGCATCAACGGCTCGACCATGGTGCACGTGCCCTACCGCGGCGGCAGCCCGGCCTTCGTGGGGCTGCTGGGCGGCGAGGTCTCGACGGTCTTCGGCAACACCGACTCGCTGCCCTTCGTGCAGGCCGGCAAGATGCGCGCGCTCGCGGCGATGAGCCCCAGGCGCCTGAGCTACCTGCCCGAGCTGCCGACCACGGCCGAGCTGGGCATGCCGGAACTGGTGATGGAGTCCTTCTACGGCCTGCTCGCGCCGGCGGGAACGCCCAAGCCCATCCTTGCCCGGCTCAACAAGGAAGTCACCGAGCTGCTGGCGACGCCCGCGGTGCGCAAGCAGCTGGAGACGCTGGCGATCGATCCGGCCAGCAACACGAGCCCGGCCTACTTCCGCCAGCAGATCCAGTCCGAGCTGGCGCGCTGGCGGCCGGTGATCGAGGACGCGAACATCTCCGTGGAGTGAGCGCCGTGGGCAGCCCCGACCACGACTTCGACCTCGTCATCCGCAACGGCCGCATCGTGGACGGCAGCGGCGCGCCGGCCTACCTGGGCGACGTGGCCGTCAAGGACGGCCGCATCGCGCAGGTCGGCCAGGTCAGCGGCCGGGCCGCGCGCGAGGTGGACGCGCACGGCCAGCTCGTCACGCCGGGCTTCGTGGACATCCACACCCATTTCGACGGGCAGGCCATCTGGGACCGGCAGATGAGCCCGAGCTCGTGGCACGGCGTCACCACGGTGGTGATGGGCAACTGCGGCGTCGGCTTCGCGCCAGTGCGTCCCTCCGACCGCGAGGCGCTGATCCGGCTCATGGAAGGCGTCGAGGACATCCCGGGCGCCTGCCTGCACGAGGGCCTGGCCTGGAACTGGGAGTCCTTTCCCGACTACCTGGACGCACTGGACCGGGGCCGGCGCGACGTCGACATCTGCGCCCAGCTGCCGCACGGTCCGCTGCGGGTCTACGTGATGGGCGAGCGCGCCCTGCGCCTGGAGCCCGCCAGCGAGGTCGACATCGCCCGCATGCGCGAGCTGACGGCCGAGGCGATGCGTGCCGGCGCCTTCGGCTTCTCCACCTCGCGCACCGTCAGCCACAAGTCCTCCAGCGGCGACCCGACGCCCATGCTGCGCGCGCAGGAGGCCGAGCTGGCCGGCATCTGCCAGGGCATGGCCGACGCCGGCCACGGCCAGCTGGAGTTCGTGTCGGACTGGGACCAGCCCGATGCCGCCACCGAGTTCGCCATGATCGAGCGGCTGGTGCGCCAGTCCGGGCGCAGCTGCGTGTTCTCGCTCAACCAGCGCCATGGCGAGCAGCACCGCATGTGGCGCGACCTGCTGGCGATGGCCGACCTCGCCGCCGCCGACGGCCTGTCCATCCGCCCCGTGACGGCGCCGCGGCCCATCGGCTCGCTGTTCGGGCTGAGCGGCACGCAGAACCCGTTCGCCGCCACGCCCACCTACCGCTCGCTGGCGCACCTGCCCCTGGCCGAGCGCGTGGAGCGACTGCGCGACCCGGCCACGCGGCGCCGCATCCTGGCAGAGGACCCGTACCGCGACAGCACCTTCCCGCTGTTCGAGCGCATGGGCTTCGAGCGCATGTTCGAGCACATGTTCCTGCTGGGCGACCCGCCGAACTACGAGCCTCCGCGCGAATCGTCGATCGCGTCCATCGCGCGCCGCGAGGGCCGCCCCGCCGCCGAGGTGGCCTACGACATGCTGCTGCTCGACGGCGGCCGGTCCTTCCTCTACACCGTGTTCACGAGCTACCAGGACTTCACGCTGGACCCCGTGCGCGAGACGCTCGAACACCCCAACGCGCTCATCGGCCTGGGCGACGGCGGCGCGCACGTCGGATTCATCACCGACGCGAGCTTCACCACCTTCCTGCTCACGCACTGGGGCCGCGACCGGCCCGAGGGGCGCCAGCCGGTCGAGGAGCTGGTGCGCCGCTACACCAGCGACCCGGCGGCCACCGTGGGCCTGCACGACCGCGGGCGCCTGCAGCCCGGCCTGAAGGCCGACATCAACATCATCGACATCGACAGGCTGCAGCTGCACGCGCCCTACGTGGTGGCGGACCTGCCGGCCGGCGGCCTGCGGCTGCTGCAGCGCGCGAGCGGCTACACCCTGACCATGGTGTCGGGCGTCGTCACCTACGAGGACGGCCAGTTCACCGGCGCCACGCCGGGGCAGCTGGTGCGCGGTCCGCAGGCGGCGCCGGCATGACGCCGCGCGCCGCGGCGGGCAGGGCCGCTCCCCGGATCCTGGTCACCGGCGCCTGCGGCAACCTGGGGCGCGCCGTCACGCGCCGCTTCGCCGCCGAGGGCGCCCGGCTGGTGCTGCTGGACCGCGAGGCGCCCGCGCTGCAGGCGCTTCGCGCGGAAGACCACGCGCACCAGCTCACGCTGGCGGCCGACCTGACCGATGCGGCCGCCGTGCAGGCGGCGGTGGATGCGGCGGCCGAGGCCCATGGCGGCATCGACGTGCTGTGCAACCTCGCCGGCGGCTTCCGCATGGGGCCGCCGGTGCACCAGACCTCCGGCGCGGACTGGGACTTCCTGATGGATCTCAACGTGCGTTCGCTGCTGCACACGGCGCGCGCCGTGGTGCCGCGGATGCTGGAGGCGGGCGGCGGGCACATCGTCAACGTCGGTGCCGCCGGCGCGGCGCGCGGCGCGGCCGGCATGGGCGCCTACGCCGCCGCCAAGACGGCGGTGGCGCGCCTGACCGAGTCCATGGCCGCCGAGCTGCACGCCGGCGGCATCCACGTCAACTGCGTGCAGCCGACCATCCTCGACACGCCGGAGAACCGGGCTGCGATGCCCGGTGCCGACGCCAGCCGCTGGGTCCGGCTCGAGGACCTGGCGGAGGTCGTGGCCTTCCTGTGCTCGCCTGCGGCGCGCGCGATCCAGGGGGCCTGCATTCCCGTGGCCGGCCACGGCTAGCCGGCAGGGAGGCTCGGGTGATTGCTCACGCGGTCCGGCGGCGTTCGATGCGCGAGCGCCACAGCGGGACCCCCTCGTGCGTGATAGATCGCACGGCCTACCCCGACATCGAGAGGCGGCGCCTTCAACTTTCCCCCTCCTCCGGCGTTTTAGCGGATATTGGCCGACATCGGCTTCAGCCCGTCGCAGGAGGTCACTGACCATGAACGCCTTGCTCGACACCCAGCACTTCCAGCTGCGATTCCGATCGCTGTTCAACGAAGGACGCGGCTACGCCTTCCCTTGCGACGTCGACGGCGAAGTCGACCTCGACGCGCTCAGCGAGCGCTCCCGCTGCAACTACCTGTACGCCCGCGCCATGATGGGCCGCGAACTGGCGCACCCCGTCGTGGAGCCCTGCGCCACGAGCCTGAACTGAGGCGCCGCCGCGCGGCGCCCTCGCGGGCCGCGCGTGCGTAGCGCTTTGCGGACATCCCGCACAACGGCGGCATCAGCCGGGGCAGACAGCCGGCCCGCCGCGTGATCGACCGACTCCCGGAGCGCTCGCCGCAGGCCCGGGAGGCCGCACCGGCGACGGACCTGTCTTCGCCACCTCCTCATCCCGTCCTACACCGCGCCCGGATGTCATCCGTACGGTGGAAGCCAGCATGGGAAGCCGGCGCCATCGGTTTCCTGTTTCCTCGAGGCCACGACGGCAAGGAGTCCGACGTGAACAGGATCAAGGCCCCGGCCTTCCCGTACGAGGCGGACCGCGCCGCCCCGCCCCGCCCTGCGCGGTCCAGGCGGGCGGATATCACCACGGCTGACCACCGCCCGATCCTCGCATGGACGATCGACCCCGGCGTCTTCTGCGCGGTGCACGAGCGGGCCACGCGCAGCGCCCTGGCACGGCGCGTGGCCGGCCTGCTCCATGCGGACTTCGGCGGCGAACTCGACCCCGGAACGCATGCGCCCGGCGCCGCCTACCTCGTGCCCAGCGATACCCTGCTGCTCGACCAGGCGCGGGCGTGGGGTGTCCGCGGGCCGCACGACCTGCTCGGCGGTGTCGTGCCGGCCCGGTTCGTGGCGACCAAGGCCATCACGCATCCGCTGGTGATGCGCGATGCCCGGCGCCCGCCGGGCTGGTCCCCCCGGTTCGGGGACGCCGTGCAGGGCGTGACGCTGCGCGGCTTCACGGCCTTCTCCGGTGCGGACGCCTGGCGCGCGGCCGTGCTGCTGCTCGCGCGGGGTGCCGTGCGCCTCAAGCCCGCGCATTGCGCCGGCGGCCAGGGCCAGTGCATCGCTGATGACGAAGCGCAGCTCGCGCGCTGCCTGGCCGGGTTTTCCGCCGCTGACGTCGAAGCGCACGGCCTGGCCATCGAGGAGAACATCCAGTGTCCCCAGGTGCGCAGCGTCGGGCAGATCCAGATCGGCGCGCTGCAGGCCAGCTACCACGGCCTGCAGCGCGAGACGCGCAACCACCGCGGCCAGGCAACCTACGGCGGCTCGGACCTGTGCGTCGTGCGCGGCGGTTTCGAACAGCTGCTGCAGCTGGCCCTGGCGCCGCCGGTGCGCTGCGCCATCGAGCAGGCGTGGCTGTACCACCGCGCCGTGCTCGACTGCTATCCCGGCTTTTTCGCCTCGCGCATCAACTACGACCTGGTGCAGGGCGTCGACGCGCGTGGCGATGCCTGCAGCGGCGTGCTGGAGCAGTCCTGGCGCATCGGCGGCGCCACCAGCGCTGAAGTGACGGCGCTGGAGGCTTTCCAGCGGCGGCCCGGCTGCTGCCGCCTCGACGTCTCCTGCGTCGAGGCCTACGGCGCCGCCGAGCCGCCGCAGGGCGCCGCCGTGCACTTCCGCGGCACCGACCCCGAAGTCGGCGCCCTCCTCAAGTACGCTTTCGTCCACGCCGATGCCCACCCAGCTTAGTAACGTCGAGATCCCCGTGGGAGAACAACGCATCGAGGGCACCTTCCTGACCGCCTCGCCCTTCGTGCCGGGCGTGCTTCTCGTGCACGGCTGGGACGGCAGCCAGGCGCAGTACATCGCCCGCGCGCACGAGCTGGCCGCGCTGGGCTGCGTGTGCCTGACCATCGACCTGCGCGGGCATGCGCGGCATCGCGCCCACCGCATGGCGGTGACGCGCGAGGACAACCTGCAGGACGTGCTGGCCGCCCTGGACACGCTGCGCAGCCATCCGGGCGTGGACACGCAATCGATCGCGGTGGTGGGCAGCAGCTACGGCGGCTACCTGGCGGCCATCGCCAGCGCCCTGCGGCCGGTGCGCTGGCTCGCGCTGCGAGCCCCGGCCATCTACCGCGACGAGGACTGGGCGATGCCCAAGGGCATGCTCGACCGCGCGGACCTGGGCGCGTACCGGCAGACGCCCATCGCCTACGAGAGCAACCGCGCCCTGCGCGCCTGCGCCGAATTCCATGGCGACGTGCTGGTGGTGGAGTCGGAAACCGACCGGACGGTACCGCACCAGGTCATCCAGAGCTACGTGGGCGCCTTCCGGCACGTGCGTTCGCTCACCTACCGGGTGCTCTCGGGCACCGACCATGCCCTCTCCACCGACGAGATGCGGCAAGCCTACGGCCTGCAGCTGGTCAGCTGGATGACCGAGATGCTGCTGGGCGCCAAGGCGGCCGCGGGCAGCATCAGGCCGGTGCCCCACGCGCCGGCCTGAGCACGCAGCGCCGCGCAGGCTGCCGGCGCGGCGCTGCGTGCGTCACTTCACCGGTTCGACCACCGGCCGATGCAACTCGCGGCCCATCATGGCCCGGGCGAAGAGGTAGTTGGCACGGGCCCGGTCGCTCAGTCCATCGAGATCGACCTGCCCTGCCGCGTTGCAGGGGAAGCAGAAGCCCCGCCCGGGGTCGAACAGCGAGCGGAAACGCAGCACGTAGTGCGATGACAGCATGAGGGGACTCCCCTTGGATGAAGCCATCTTCACGATGCACCCGAAACGCCGCTGTGCCTGCCGGCGCGGGGCGACGGCTGCCGTCGGCCTCGGCCAGAGTGGCGTACGGCAGCGTCCGACAGGGGCGCATGCGGCTGCCATGCAGCTTGCTCTTTTCCCTCGCGGCGTCAGCCGAGCCGCACGTAGGCGTTGAGCGCCAGCGCACCCAGCACCAGCAGCAGGGCGATGAGTGCGGCCCACTGCATCACGCGGCTGTTTTCCTTGTCGTCGGGGCCCTTCTTCAGCGTCTTCATGAGCATGTCCTCGTGGAGTTTCAGCAGTTCGTCCAGCCATGCTCTTCCCCGCAGGGCGCCGGGGTGTAGGACAAGCCACACGCCCCGTGCAGGAGCCCGTGTCCCGGGGCCGCCGCGCTATCCGGCGCCGGGTTCCGAGCGGGAGGCGCACTTCACCACGTCCTTGGAGAGCGCCACCTTCTGCGCCATTTCGGCCGTGAGGTTCCCGGCCTTCGCACGCTCCGCCAGCCGAGCGTAGAACGCCGCCACGCGCCGCAGCTCCTGCTCGTCGAGTTCCTCGATGCCGATCATGCGGTTGCTGGCCTGGCGGTGGGTGGCCAGCAGCTCGTCCAGCTTCAGGTACACGGCCACGCTGTCCTTGTTCTGGCTCTGCTGGATGAGGAAGACCATGAGGAAGGTGACGATCGTGGTGCCCGTGTTGATCACGAGCTGCCAGTTCTCGGAGAAGCCGAAGACGGGCCCCAGCACGGCCCACACGAGCACCGCCATCAGGGCCGCGCAGAAGGCGGCGGGCGAGCCGGCCCGCCGGGTCACGTGGTTGGCGAAGCGGTCGAAGCGGAAAAGCCAGCGCGACCGGCCGGCGTAGGCGAGGGTGTCGGTGTCGGGCATCCCGCCCGGCGGGTTCTCGCCTGCAGGCGAAGACGCGGGTGGAGGCGGCGGCTGGAGTTCGGACATGGTCGGCGGCGAGGAAGTGTGCGAAGCGCTTGCCGCTGTCAGCATGGGGCGGGCCCGCGTCGGCGTGCGCCGGCCCCGGGCGCGTCCGCATGAAGGAGGCCGCCTTGTCATGGCGGCGCAGCGCACGCCCGGCCGACATCGACCAGGGGCATCCTCCGACGCGCCGCGGCGCGCCGCCGTCGCAGCCTGTGGCGTTCCGCAACCCGCAGCAGCGCGCCGTGCCTCGCCGGTCCGGCGCGCACCTGGAGCGACCCCATGGCACGCATCACCGGCACGGTATTCCTTCTCCTGGGCCTGTTCCTCGCCCTGGCGGGCGGATGGCTGGCAGTCCTGGGAGGCAGTGCCTACTACGTCGTCGCCGGCGTGGGCCTGCTGGTGGTGGGCGTGCTGCTGCTGCGCCGTTCGCTGGCGGCCCTGTGGCTGTACGCCGTGCTGCTGGCCTGCTCGCTGGTCTGGGCCGTGTGGGAGGTGGGCGTCGACTGGTGGCTGCTGGCGGCGCGCCTGGACCTGCTGTTCCTGCTGGGGCTCTGGCTGGCCACCCCGTGGATGCGGCGCGCGCTGTGGCAGGACGGCAGGGCGCCCGATGCAGGCAGCGCCGGCCCGGGGCCTGCGCGCGCGGTGCTGGGCCTGGTGCTGGTCGGGCTGGCGGCGCTGGCCGTGGTGTCCTGGTTCCGGCCGCCGCACGAGATCGCCGGCCGCCTCGCGGGCCGGCCCGCTGCGGCCGATGCACCCGCCGCCGCGGCACCGGCCGTGCCGCCGGGCGAATGGCATGCCTACGGCCGCACCGGCGAAGGGCAGCGCTTCTCGCCGCTGATGCAGATCACGCCAGCCAATGTCGACCAGCTGCGGCTCGCGTGGGAGTTCCGGACCGGCGACGTGCGCGGGCGTTCCGGCGACCCGGAGGAGACGACCTATGAAGTCACGCCGCTGAAGGTCGGCAACCGCCTGTTCCTGTGCACGCCGCACCAGTCGGTGATCGCCCTGGACGCCACCACCGGCCGCCAGCTCTGGCGCTTCGATCCGCAGATCGCCGGCGGGCTCGCGCTGCAGCACCTGACCTGCCGCGGCCTGTCGTACCAGCCGCCGCGCGCGGCTCAGGCGACGGATGCGGCCGCGCCCTCGCCTGCACCGGCGGCCGCGCCGGTGCCGGGTCGCCCTGCGCCCGCGGCGCCGCGCCCGCTGCCGGTCGCGGCCAGCCAGGGGCCGGCCGATCCGGGCTGCCGCAGCAAGCTCTTCATGCCGACGGCCGATGGCCGCCTGATCGCGCTGAACCCCGACTCGGGCGCGGTGTGCACGAATTTCGGCGGTGGCGCCGGCCAGATCGACCTGTGGCAGCACATGCCCAACGTGCGTCCGGGCGCCTACTACTCGACCTCGCCGGTGGTCGTCACCTCCCGGCTCGTCATCGTCGGCGGCACGGTCCTCGACAACGCCTCGGTCAAGGAGCAGTCCGGCGTGATCCGCGCCTTCGACATCGACAGCGGCGCGCTGGTGTGGAACTGGGACTCGGGCAACCCCGACGACACGGCGCCCCTCGCGCCGGGCCAGACCTACACGCCCAACTCGCCCAACAGCTGGTCGGTCTCCAGCGTGGACGAGGCCCTGGGCCTGGTCTACGTGCCGATGGGCAACCAGCCGCCCGACCAGTGGGGCGGCCGGCGCAGTCCGGCGGTGGAGCGCCACTCGTCGTCGGTGGTGGCGCTCGACCTGGCCACCGGCCGCGTGCGCTGGAGCTTCCAGACGGTGCACCACGACCTGTGGGACTACGACGTGCCGGCCCAGCCCACGCTGCTGGACCTGGATGTGAAGGGCGAGCGCATCCCTGCGCTGGTGCAGCCGACCAAGCAGGGCGAGCTGTTCGTGCTGGACCGCCGCAACGGCACGCCGATCCTGCCGGTGACGGAGCAGCCGGCGCCCCAGGGCGCGGCGGCGGGCGACCGCACGGCGCCCACGCAGCCTGTCTCGGCGCTGTCCTTCGCCCCGCCGCCGCTGCGGGAGCGGGACATGTGGGGCGCGACCCTGGTCGACCAGCTCGCCTGCCGCATCGCCTTCCGGCGCCTGCGCTACGAGGGGCGCTTCACGCCGCCTTCGGAGCAGGGCTCGATCATCTACCCCGGCAACTTCGGCGTGTTCAACTGGGGCGGGATCGCCGTCGATCCCGAACGCGGCTGGGCCTTCACGACGCCCACCTACCTCGCCTTCGTCTCGCGGCTGGTGCCGCGTCACGACGACACCAGCCTGCTGGTGCAGGAGGATGGACCGCCCAAGGGCAGCCTGCCGGCGCTCAACGAGAACTTCGGCGCGCCCTTCGCCGCGTCGATGAAGCCCTTCATGTCGCCCATCGGCCTGCCCTGCCAGGCGCCGCCCTGGGGCTACGTGGCGGGCGTGGACCTGCACACCGGCCAGGTGGCGTGGAAGCACCGCAACGGCACCGTGCGCGACCTCTCGCCGCTGCCGCTGCCCTTCCGCATGGGCGTTCCGGGCATCGGCGGCCCGATGCTGACCGCGGGCGGCGTCGCCTTCTACTCCGGCGCGCTGGACAACTATGTGCGGGCCTACGACCTGGCCGACGGCCGGGTGCTCTGGCAGGACCGCCTGCCCGCCGGCGGGCAGGCCACGCCGATGACCTACGAGGGCGAGGACGGGCGGCAGTACGTGGTCGTCGTCGCCGGCGGGCACGGCTCCACGGGCACCAAGCCGGGCGACGCCATCCGCGCCTACGCCCTGCCGGCGCGGCGCTGAGCCGCTCCCTCATCCGGCGCAGCGGACCTGTCATGGTTTCCCGTCCGGCACGCGCGGACCTCCGCATCGGCATCTCCGGATGGCGCTATGCGCCGTGGCGTGGGCGCTTCTACCCGCCCGGGCTGGCGCAGCGCCAGGAGCTCGCCTTCGCCTCGCGCGTGCTGCGCACCATCGAGATCAACGGGACCTTCTACGCGCTGCAGCGGCCCGCGTCCTACCAGCGCTGGCACGACGAGACGCCGGACGACTTCGTGTTCGCCGTCAAGGGCTCGCGCTACATCACGCACATGCTGCAGCTTCAGGACGTGCGCACGGCCCTGGCCAACTTCTTCGCGTCGGGCCTGCTGGGCCTGCAGAGGAAGCTGGGGCCGCTGCTGTGGCAGTTCCCGCCGCGCATGCCGTACGACGCCGCGCGCATCGAACGGTTCCTCTCGCTGCTGCCGGGCGACACGGACGCCGCGATGGCGTTGGCGCGCGAGCACGACAAGCGGCTCGAAGGACGCTCGCTGTTGCTCAAGGGTACGCCCGGCCTGCCGCTGCGCCATGCGGTGGAGGTGCGCCACCCGAGCTTCGTCGACGCCGGCTTCATCGCCGCGCTGCGCCGGCACCGGGTCGCGCTGGTGGTCGCCGACACGGCGGGGCGCTGGCCCCTGATTGAGGACCTGACGGCCGATTTCGTCTACCTGCGCCTGCACGGCGACAAGGAGCTCTATGCCAGCGGCTACGGCGATGCCGCGCTTGACCGCTGGGCAGCGCGCATCGAGGCATGGCGGCAAGGGCGCCAGGTGCCCGATGCGCACCTGGCCTCGCCCACCGCCGCCCGGCGCGGCCGGCGCGACGTGTTCTGCTACTTCGACAACGACGCCAAGGTGCATGCGCCCTACGATGCGGCCCACCTGGCCGGGCGCCTGGGCGTGGCCGTCGGGCGCGGCCTCGATGGCGAGTTCGCCCTGGTGCGCGGGCCGGCCCCTAGGCCTCCACGAAAGCCTCCTCGCGTTTCGACTTCACCGACGGCAGCAGCACGATGACCACCATGATGGCGGCGGCGATGAGCAGGCCCGCCGAGATCGGCCGGGTGACCAGCACGCCCCAGTCGCCGCGCGAGAGCAGCAGCGCGCGGCGCAGGTTCTCTTCCATCATCGGCCCCAGGATCAGCCCGAGCAGCAGCGGCGCCGGCTCGCAGCCCAGCTTGATGAAGGCATAGCCCACCACGCCGAAGACGGCCACCATCCACACGTCGAAGGTGTTGTTGTTGGTCGAGTACACGCCGATGGCGCAGAACAGCACGATCGCCGGGAACAGCCACTTGTAGGGGATCGACAGCAGCTTGATCCACATGCCGATCAGCGGCAGGTTCAGCACGATCAGCATCAGGTTGCCGATCCACATCGAGGCGATCAGGCCCCAGAACAGCTCGGGGTTGCTGCTCATGACCTGCGGGCCGGGCTGGATGTTGTGGATGGTCATGGCGCCGACCATCAGTGCCATCACCGGGTTGCCCGGAATGCCCAGGGTCAGCAGCGGGATGAAGGCGGTCTGGGCACCGGCGTTGTTGGCCGACTCGGGGCCGGCCACGCCGCGGATGTTGCCCTTGCCGAAGGGCACCTCGCCGGGCTTGAGCTTGAGCTTCTTCTCCATCGTGTAGGAAGCGAAGGACGACAGCAGCGCGCCGCCGCCCGGCAGGATGCCCAGCGAGCAGCCCAGGGCCGTGCCGCGCAGCATCGCCGGCGTCATGCGCCGGAAGTCGTCGCCGGTCGGCCAGATGCCGTGCAGCTTGGCCGTGTAGGCTCCCCGGTCCTCTTCCGGCATTGCCAGGTTGGAGATGATCTCGCCGTAGCCGAACACGCCCATGGCGATGGCGATGAAGCTGATGCCGTCCGTCAGCTCGGGGATGTCGAAGGAATAGCGCGCCACGCCGGAGTTCACGTCGGTGCCCACCAGGCCCAGCAGCAGGCCCAGGATGATCATGCAGATCGCCTTGAGCAGCGAGCCGGAGGCCAGCACCACGGCGCCGATCAGGCCCAGCACCATCAGGCTGAAGTACTCGGCCGGGCCGAACTTGAAGGCCAGTTCGGTCAGCGGCGGCGCGAAGGCGGCCAGGACGACGGTGCCCACGCAGCCGGCGAAGAAGGAGCCCAGGCCCGCTGCGGCCAGCGCCGGCCCCCCTCGGCCCTGCTTGGCCATCTGGTGCCCGTCGATCGCGGTGACCACCGAGGACGATTCGCCCGGCAGGTTGACCAGGATGGCGGTGGTGGAGCCGCCGTACTGCGAGCCGTAGTAGATGCCGGCCAGCATGATCAGCGCGGCCACCGGCGGCAGCGCGTAGGTGGCGGGCAGGAGCATGGCGATGGTCGGCACCGGGCCGATGCCGGGCAGCACGCCGATCAGCGTGCCCAGCAGGCAGCCGACGAAGGCATAGACCAGGTTCTGCAGCGAGAAGGCGGCGTGAAAGCCGAGCGTGAGGTGGTCGAGCAGTTCCATGGTTCTGGTTTCAGCTGATGAAGGTGGGCCAGACCTGGAACTGCAGCTTCAGGCCGACGATGAAGACCAGGTAGCTGCCGAGGGCGAGGATCGTCGCGAGGATCAGCGTCGGCCGCAGCGCGAAATGCGGGCCGGCCATGCTGGCGATGACGGTCAGGGCGTAGATGGCGATGATCAGGCCCATGGCCGGCAGGCCGATGCTGGGCAGCCCGCCCAGGAGGACGCCGAACACCAGGTTGGCGCCGATGATCAGCAGCAGCGGCCGCCACGCGGCCCGGCCGACGGGCTCGCCGTCGGCGGTCTTCACCGTCAGGGCGCTGGCGATCACCACCAGGCCGAGCACGGCGAGCAGGATGCCCAGCATCAGCGGGAAATACCCGGGCCCCATGCGGGCGGAGTCGCCGACGTGGTAGCCGGTCGCGCCGGCGGCGAAGGCCGCTCCCACGACGGTGAACAGGAGGCCGGAGAAGAGGTCCTTCTGGCTTTGAATCTTCATCGATCGGACAGGTGGTTTCAGGATGGATGTGCGAACGGACGCCTCGCGCGGTGCGCCGGCCAGTCGCTCTCGGGCGGCCCGATGCCGCGGACCGCGGGACGTCAGTGCGCCGTCAGATATGTCATGTTATGAGTCAATATAGATCACATCATGAGTAATTACCCTGCCGGCCGGACGACCGGGAGGCGGGCGCACCGCGCGAGCTAAAGTACGAGCAAAAGTTCCGCGAGGCTGCTCATGAATGACCCTGTTCCCGTGCCGAAGACCGACAAGCAGCGGCTGGAGGCCCTGTCCGACTTCCGGTACCAGCTGCGCAACTTCCTGCGCTTCAGCGAGGACGCGGCGCGGGCGGAAGGCATCACAGTGCTGCACTACCAGCTGCTGCTGCACACGCAGGCCTTCCCCGGACGGGAGTGGGCGACCGTGTCGGAGATCGCCGAGCGGCTGCAGGCGCAGGTGCACGGCGTGGTGGCGCTGATCTCGCGCTGCGAGGAGACGGGGCTGGTGCGGCGCCGCCAGAGCGAGGTCGACCGCCGGCAGACCGAGATCCACCTGTTGCCCAAGGGGCGGCGCAAGCTGCTCAAGCTGGCGTCGCTGCACGAGACGCACCTGGCCGCCCTCGCCGAGGCGGCCCGTCTGGCGAAGGCGATCGCGCAGTCGGCGCCGCGGGACGGGAAGGCCTGAGCGCGGCGCGGGCGGGCCCTTCCTATCTCGCCCCGCTCTTGCCGAGGCGCATGCGGTGGAGGTTGGGCTTGCGGTTGCGCGAGGGGCAACCGTCCTCGCTCAACCCAGCCTGCAGCCGGTGCCGGCGTCCTCGAGCGCCCTGGCGGCGACGCCCAGCACCTTGTTGCGCCCCTTCTCGACCACGCGCAGGTAGATGTCCTGCACCGGGTTGTGCGCCTTGCCCATGCGCCAGGTGCCGCGCGGGCTGTCGACCACGGCGCCATCCAGCGCCCGGTACAGCGCGGCCTTCTGGCCGAGGTCGCCCTGCACCGCCTGCGCGCCCTGGAGCAGCAGGAGACCCGCGTCGAGGCCCTGTACCGCATAGACGTCCGCCTCGGCCTTGAAGGCATCGCGGTAGGCCTGCCGGAACGCCAGGTTGCGCGGCGTGTCGAGCTCGTCGCTGTAGTGCATGGCGGTCATCACGCCTTCCGCGGCCGGGCCCGCGGCCTGGAGCACCCCCTCGGTGAGGAAGCCCGAGCCCCACAGCGGGATGCGCGCCTTGAGCCCGGCCGCCGCGTAGTCGAGCATGAACTTGCCGGCCGCCGCGCCCGCGAACATGGTCACCGTGGCGTCCGGGCGCAGGGCGGCGATCTCGGTGAACTGCGCCTGGAACTCCACGTTCGGGAAGGGCAGCGACATCTCCTTGAGGATGGTGCCGCCGGCGCGGGTGAAGCTTTCCTTGAAGCCCTCGAATGCCTCCTCGCCCGCGGCGTACTTCCAGGAGATCCACACCGCCTTCTTCAGGCCGCGCTCGACCATGGGGGCGCCCAGGGCCAGGGTCGGCTGCGAGTTGCTGAACGAGCTGCGGTAGACGTTCGGCGCGCACAGCGCCCGTGTGGCCGCGTGCACGCCCGCATTGGGGATCAGCGAGAGCACGCCCGATTCGCGGGCGACCTTGTGGATGCCCATCTGGACGCCCGAGTGCACCGTCCCGACGATCACGTCGACCTTGTCGCGGCGCACCAGCTTGCTGGCGTTGTCCACCGCCTTCGAGGGCTCCGACTCGTCGTCCAGGCGGACGATCTCGAAGGGACGCCCGCCCACGCGCTGGCCCGCCTGCGCGAGCGCCAGGCAGAAGCCGTTGTCGATCGCCCGGCCGATCTGCGCGAAGGTGCCGCTGTAGGGCAGCATGAAGCCGATGCGCACCGGCGCCGCGGCCTGGGCCCGCAGCAGGGGCGATGCGAGGCCGCCGACGGCGGCGGCCACCCCGGTCCTCAGCAGTGCGCGCCGGCGGGCGGCCTGGATGCTCGTCGTCATGGCAGCCCCTATTCAGTTCGCGGCCTTCGCCAGCTTGCAGTGCCCCTGCGACTCGGGCTGGAACGCCTTGTCGCCGGGGATGGTGGCCTGCAGCGTGTAGTAGTCCCAGGGGTAGCGCGATTCGCCGGGCGACTTCACCTTCAGCAGGTACATGTCGTGCACCATGCGCCCGTCGCTGCGGATGGTGCCGTTCTTGGCAAAGAAGTCGTTGACCGGCGTCGCCTTCATCTTCGCCATGACGGCCGGCGCGGCGTCCGTGCCGGCCGCCTTGACGGCGCGCAGGTAGTGCAGCGTGGACGAGTAGTTGGCCGCCTGGATGGCGGTCGGCATCTTCTGCATGCGCTCGAAGAAGCGCTTCGACCAGGCCCGGGTTTCCGGGTTCAGGTCCCAGTAGAAGGCTTCGGTGAGCAACAGCCCCTGCGCCGCCTTGAGCCCGACGCCGTGGACGTCGGTGATGAACACGGCCAGGCCGGCCAGGTTCTGCTGCTTCGGGTCGACGCCGAACTCGGCCGCCGCCTTGATGGAGTTGATCGTGTCGCTGCCGCCGTTGGCCAGGCCGATGATCTGCGCCTTCGATGCCTGGGCCTTCACGATGAACGAGGAGAAATCGCTCGCGTTGAAGGGATGCCGCGAGCTGCCGAGCACCTTGCCGCCGGCCTGTTCCACCACCTGGGTGACGTCGCGCTCGATCTGCTGGCCGAAGGCGTAGTCGGCCGTCAGGAAGTACCAGCTCCTGCCGCCCTTCTCGACGATGGCGCGGGCCGTCCCGTTGGCCATCGCGTAGGTGTCCCATGCGTAGTGCACGCTGGTGGCGGTGCAGCCCTCGTTGGTCAGGCGCGTCGTGCCGGCGCCGTTGACGATGGCGATGCGGCCCTTCTGCGCGGCCAGTTCCGTCACGGCCAGCGCCACGGCCGAGTTCGTGAGGTCGGTGACCATGTCCACGCCCTGCACGTCGAACCATTCGCGCGCCCGGTTGACGGCCACGTCGGCCTTGCTCTGGTGGTCGAGCGTGAGCACCTCCACGGGCTTGCCCAGCACCTGGCCGCCGAAGTCCTCGACGGCCATGCGCACCGCCGTCACCGAGCCGCGGCCGGACAGGTCCGAGAGCGCGCTGCTCATGTCGGTGATGACGCCGATGCGCACGGCATCGTCGCTCAGGCCGGCGGCGCCGGCGGCTTGAGGCGCGGCGCCGAGGGCGATGGCGCCCAGCGCCGCCGCGGCAATGGCTGCTTTCATGGTGAGTCTCCTTGTCCTTGTCGTGAAGAAAGGGCGCGCCTCAGGTCGTGCTGCGCGTCAGGCCGCCGTCGACGCAGATGTTCTGCCCCGTGATGTAGTCGGCCTGCCGCGAGCAGAGGAAGGCGCACAGGCCGCCGAAGTCCTCTGCCGTCCCGAGGCGCTGCATCGGGATGCTCGCGGCCATCTGGCGGCGCACTTCCTGCTCGCCGGTGCCCTGGCGCCGGCCCTGGTCGGCGATCACCCGCTGCAGGGCCCCGGTGTCCATCAGGCCGGGCAGGATGCCGTTGACCGTGATGCCGGCGGCGGCGACCTCCCGGGCCAGCGAGCCCATCGCGCCGGTGAGCCCGATGCGCAGGCTGTTGGACAGCGCCATGTTCGGGTACAGCTCCTTCACCACGAAGGAGGTGATGTTGACGATGCGGCCGAAGCGCTGCGCGCGCATGTGCGGCAGGCAGGCGCGCACGATGTCCAGGGGGCCGAGCACGCTGGTCTCGTAGGCGCTGCGCCACTGGTCGTCGTGCGTTTCCTCGAAGGGCGCGGCCGGCGGGCCGCCCGCGTTGGTGACGACGATGTCGGGCGGCGCGTCGCGCAGCCGTTCGATCAGCCGTTGCCGCTGCGCCGGATCGCCGAGGTCGGCGGCGACGAAGCGCGCCGACAGCGCCCGCGCCGCGCGCTCGCCGCGCCCGGCGTCGCGGCCGTTGAGCGTGAGGCGCACCCCGGCCTGCGCCAGCGAGCGCGCGCAGGCGAAGCCCAGGCCCTGGGTGCCGCCGAGCACCAGCGCCGTCTTTCCCGAGATGCCGAGATCCATGGCTGCGCGCGCTCAGAACGGGCAGTTCGGATCGAAGCCGGGCGCGCGCCGCTCGCGCAGCGAGGCGATGCCCTCGCGCACGTCGGGCCCGGAGAAGCCGAGAAACTCCACCGACAGCGAGGTGTCGAAGATGGGCCCGGCCATGCGCAGCCAGTTGTTGAGCGCGTACTTGGTCCAGCGGATGGCCGACTGCGAACCGCTGGCCAGGCGCCGCGCGACGTCGAAGGCCTTCGCCACGAGTTCGTCCTCCTCCACCGCGAGGGACACCAGGCCGATGCGCTCGGCCTCCTCGCCCGAGACCGGGTCGCACAGCATCAGGTAGTACTTGGCCTTGGCCATGCCGCACAGCAGCGGCCAGACGATGGCGGCGTGGTCGCCGGCGGCGACGCCCAGGCGGGTGTGACCGTCGATGATGCGCGCGGTCTTCGCCGCGATCGACACGTCGGCCAGCAGGCCGGCCACCAGCCCCGCGCCCACGGCGGGCCCGTGCATGGCCGACACCACCGGCTTGGAGCAGTTGATGACGCCGTAGACCAGGTCGCGCGCCTCGCGCCAGACGCGGGCCCGCACGTTGAAGTCGTTGGCCATGTCCTCGACCAGGCCGAGGTCGCCGCCCGCCGAGAAGCCCTTGCCCTCGCCGCGGATCAGGGCCACGCGGACCTCCGGGTCACGGTCGATATCGTGCCAGATGGTGGATAGCTCCCGGTGCATCGTGTGGTCGGCGGTGGAGAGCTTCTTGTTGGCGCTTTGCGAGGCGCCCATCACGATCTCGAGGATGCCGCCGTCGTGCAGCTTGAGCGTGAGGGCCGAATAGTCTAGGTAGCGGGACGAGGTCATGGCGGGAGGTGGAGTGGGTGGTGGGAAGCGCGGCCCCCGGCGGGGGCGCGGCTCAGATCGCCTTGCGGTCCTTCCAGAAGGGCTCCTTGAGCAGGTTCTTCTGGATCTTGCCGATGGGGGTCTTCGGAAAGCCTTCGACGAAGCGGATGAGGCGCGGGCGCTTCAGGCGCGCCAGCCGCTCCTCGCAGCGGCGCACGACCTGCGCCTGCGTGAGCGCCTGCCCCTCCTTGAGCTGGATGTAGGCGGCCGGCACCTCGCCCCACTTCTCGTCGGGGATGCCGAACACCGCGCATTCGGCGACTTCGGCCAGCGTGTAGATGGCGTCCTCGATCTCCTTGGGGTAGACGTTCTCGCCGCCCGAGATCAGCATGTCCTTGGCACGGTCCATCAGGGTGATGCAGCCCTCGGCATCCATCACCCCGATGTCGCCCGTCAGCCCCCAGCCCTGGCCGGCCTTGAAGAAGGCGGCGGTCTGCTCGGGCTCGTTGTAGTACGCGAGCATGAGGTTGTCGCCGCGCGATGCCACCTCGCCCGGCTCGCCGGGCGCGGCCGGCGAGCCGTCGGGCCGCAGCACGGCCACGTCCACGTTGTACGGCTGGCGCCCGACGCTGCCCAGCTTGGCCGGCAGCAGGTGCCACGGCAGCGCCGCCACCACGCCCATCTCGGACTGTCCGTAGATCTGCGTCAGGCGCAGGTGCGGCAGGCGCTCCATCAGGGCCTGCTGCACCCAGTCCGGCATGGGCGCGCCGGCGAAGGACAGCTTCGTCCAGCTCGCCAGGGCATCGCGGTCGAGCGCGGGCAGCGACGCGATCGCGTTGGCCTGGGTGGGGACCATGAAGGCGGCGGTGATGCCTTCCTCGCGCACCGCCTCGACGAAGGCGTCGGGCGACCAGGGTGTCACGAACACGCAGCCCGCGCCGGCCAGGACCGCCGGCTGGAACATGATGTTCAGCGCCGCGACGTGGAACAGCGGCGTCACGATGCCGACGAGGTCGCGCGGCTCGATCTGCTCCTCGACCATCACCGTGTGCGCCGTCACGCAGCGCGCCCGGTGGCTCATGAGCACGCCCTTGGGGCGCCCGGTCGTGCCGCCGGTGTAGGTCATGCAGAACGGGTCGCGTTCGTCCAGCGCGGCCTGCGGCGGGGTCGTCGGATGCGGCGCCAGGAAGTCGGCCCATCCGGCCGCGTCGGCCAGCGCCTCGGGCCCCGCGGGGCCGGCCGGCCCGATCGCGACGAAGGTCCTGATGCGCGGGCAGCGGGCGCGCACCTGCGCCACCTTGTCGGCGAACTGCACGTCGAAGAGCAGCACCTCGGTGTCGGACTTCTCCAGCACCCAGGCCAGCTCGTCGGCCGCGTAGAGCACCGACACATTGTTCAGGACCAGGCCGGTGCGCGCGACGCCGAAGAACGCGACGCCGTACTCGGGCAGGTTGCGCGACAGCATCGACACCTTGCTGCCCTTGGGCAGCCCCAGGGCGAGCAGCGCGTGCGCCAGCTGGTTCGACAGCTTGTCCAGCGCGCGGTAGGCCAGCACGCGGCGCCCCTCCGGCCCCCGGTAGGTGATCGCGGGCTTGTCGGGGAATCGGGCGGCCGAACGCCGCAGCATGTCTCCGGTCAGCACGGGTTGTCCTTGTTTCCGAGATACAGAAAATATTTCTGCTAATAGTAAACACGCACCGGACATCGGCCGTCGATGAAAACCCTGCCCCGGGCCGCGCGAAGCGCGATGGGCGCGCGCTACAGTGCGTGCCTCCGATCCACCTGAGCCGTCGACCCGCCCGTGTGCGCTGCCCGCCGATCCCCTCCACGCGACGTTCCCGCCGCCTCCAGGCCCCTGGCCGCCGAACCGCCCGCCACCCGGCGCCGGGGCCCGCGCCGCGCCGCGGAGGCCGGGCCGCCGGGCCAGGACCGGGCGGGCGTGCAGTCGGTCGAGAACGGCCTCGACCTGCTGCTGGCCCTGGCCCACAGCCGGCGGCCCATGAAGATCACCGACCTGGCCACCTCGGTCGGCATCGCGCCCGGCAAGGCCCATCGCTACCTGGTGAGCTTCCAGCGCGCCGGCTTCGTGGCGCAGGACGAGGACTCCGGCCGCTACGCGCTCGGGCCGGTGGCCATGGACTTCAGCCTGTCCTGCCTGGCGACAGTCGAGCCGATCGCCGTGGCGACGCAGGAGGCCGAGCGGCTGAGCACGGCGACGGGGCAGACGGTGGCGGTGTCGGTGTGGGGCAGCTTCGGCCCGACCGTGGTGCGCTGGGAGCAGGCCTCGCGGCCCACCATGGTGAACATGGGGCTGGGATCGGTCTTCCCGGTCTATCGCTCGGCGACGGGGCGCGTCTTCGCCGCATGGCTCGAGGAGAGCCTGCTGCGGGAGGTGCTGGCGGTCAACGGCGAGCGCGTGGACGGCGAAGCCGCCGAAAGCGTCGAGCAGGTGCGCGCCCGCGGGCTCGCGCGCGCCCAGGGGGACTTCATGCCGGGGGTCAGCGCCTTCGCGGCGCCGGTGTTCAACGACCGGGGGCGCCTGGTGGCCGCGATGACGCTGCTGGGCTATCACCTCAGCTTCGATTCGCGCTGGCAGAGCCCGCTGGGGCAGGCGGTGCGCGACGCCGCCGCGCGGGTTTCGCTGGCGCTGGGGTACCGGCCGGCCTAGGGGCTGCGCAAGCGAGCCCTGCCGGCGCGGCGGCCGAGGGTTCGCCGGACCCTGGCCGTGCAGGCGGCTGCGCGGCCGCTTGGCATGTCGGCCGCACCGCACTCGCGACACCTTCCTACACCGGCGCGCGGCGGCTCGGGCGAACAACAGGGGCTCCCCCGTCCAAGGAGCCGCCATGACCGATCCCCGCCTGGCCGGTGCGCAGCCGCCCTTCTCGACCCCCGCGCAGGAGCCTCCCGGGCTCGAGACGCAGATGTCGCCGCGGCCCGATTTCGGCGAGGCGTCGTATGTCGGATCGGACAGGCTCAAGGACAAGGTCGCCCTCATCACCGGCGGCGACAGCGGCATCGGCCGCGCCGTGGCGCTGGCCTATGCGCGCGAGGGTGCAGACGTGGTGATCGCCTACCTGCCCCAGGAGGAGCACGACGCGCGCACCACGGCCGACTGGGTCGAGCGCGCCGGGCGCCAGTGCGTGGCCGTGCCCGGCGACATCTGCGAGGAGGCGCACTGCCGGCGGCTCGTGAAGACCGCGATCGACCGCTTCGGCCGGCTCGACATCCTGGTCAACAACGCCGCCTTCCAGATGGCCCACGACACGCTGGAGGAGATCTCGGCGGAAGAGCTCGACCGCACCTTCCGCACCAACGTGTACGCGAACTTCTTCCTGTGCAAGGCGGCGGTGCCGCACATGAAGCCGGGCGCGTCCATCATCAGCACGGCCTCCGTCAACGCCGACAAGCCCAACGCCACGCTCGTCGCGTACGCGGCCAGCAAGGGTGCGATCCAGAACCTGTCCGGCGGCCTGGCCCAGCTGCTGGCCGAGAAGGGCATCCGGGTGAACTGCGTCGCGCCGGGGCCTTTCTGGACGCCGCTCATTCCCTCGACCCTGCCGCCCGACCGGGTGCGGTCCTTCGGCATGCAGACGCCGATGAAGCGGCCTGGCCAGCCGGCGGAGCTGCAGGCGGTGTACGTGCTGCTGGCGTCGGACGAGGCCAGCTACATCTCGGGCGCCACCGTGGCCGTGACCGGCGGCGTGCCCTTCATCTGAGCGCCGGGCGGGGCTGCCGATGGCAGGCACGACCCGGGCAGGCCGCGGCGGGGCCATCGGAGCGCAGCCGGCGTCCTTCCAGACCGCCCTGGTGGTCATCGACATGATCAGCTGCTGGGACTTCCCGGACGCCGACAGGCTGCTGCCGAGGGCGGCCCAGGTGGCGCGCCCCATCGCCCGGCTGGCACGCCGCTGCCGCGGCGCGGGCGTGCCCGTGATCTACGCCAACGACAACCGGGGCCGCTGGCGCTCCGACATGCAGGGCCTGATCGACCTGTCGCTGTCGGCCGGCGGCCGCGGCGCGGCGATCACGCGCGAGCTGCTGCCCGAGGAACAGGACTACGTCGTCCTCAAGCCGAAGCACTCGATCTTCCACCACACCCCCATGCCGCTGCTGCTGGAGCACCTGCGGGCGCGGCGGCTGATCCTGACGGGCGTGGCGAGCGACCAGTGCATCCTGACCTCGGTGTCCGAGGCCCGCATGCGCGAGCTGGAGGCGGTGGTGCCCGCGGACTGCTCGGCCGCCCAGACGCCGCGCCGGCACGCGGTCCTGCTCGACCAGCTGCGCCATGTGTGGAAGGTCAGGACCACGGCCTCGCGCCGCCTTCCGCTCGACGCGCGCCGTTGAAGGGCGGCGCGCGTCCGGGATCAGGCAATCGTCATCAGGCTCGCATTGCCGCCGGCGGCGGCCGTGTTCGTGCTGACGGCCCGTTCGAGGACCAGTGCCTCCAGCGGCATGTCGGCGCTGCCGGCGTCGAAGCGGCGCAGGCAGACGATGGGGCCGTCGCGTTCGGCCAGCCGCGCCGCGGCGGCGCGCATGTCCGCCTCGCCGCCCTGGTGCAGGGCGACGTCGAACTCGACGCCGCGCGCATTCCAGTCGCTCGCCAGGGCGATGGCGCCCTGCACTTCCAGCGGCAGGCTGGCATGCAGCGTCTGGGTGGCGGCGGTCAGCGGCCAGATGGCACGGCAGCCCACGGCCAGCACGCCCGCCAGCTGCAGCAGCAGCGCATCCTCCGATTCGGCCAGGCACAGCGCGGCCTCGCGCGGGTGCAGCGAATAGACGTTGCGCTCGCCGGTCGGCCCGGCCAGCACCCGCGCCTGGCGCCCACCGGCGCGGCGGGCCAGCTCGCGGCACTGGGCCGCGAGGTCCTGGCCGCGGTGCCGTGCCACCCAGGCCGCGAGGATGGCGAAGGCCGGCGACGGCGCCAGCGCCTCGCCCTCGGGCCGGGCGCCCGGCAGGCCGCAGTCGGCGGCGCGCACGAGCACGTCGCCGGGCCGCGCGGCCAGCAGGCGGTACATGTACAGCGGGCCGCCCGCCTTCGGGCCGGTGCCCGACAGGCCCTCGCCGCCGAAGGGCTGCACGCCCACGACGGCGCCCACCATGTTGCGGTTGACGTAGACGTTGCCGACGCGCGCACGCGAGACCACCTGGCCGATGGTCTCGTCGATGCGCGTGTGCAGGCCCATCGTCAGGCCGTAGCCGGTGGCGTTGATCTGGGCCATCAGCAGGTCCAGCGCCTCGCGGGCGTAGCGCACCACGTGCAGCACCGGGCCGAAGACTTCGCGCTTCAGTTCGGAGATGCTCTCCAGCTCGATCAGCGTCGGCACGACGTAGGTGCCGCCCTCCAGCACGTCGTGCGCGCAGCGGCCGAGGCGGTGCACGCGCCGGCCGCGGCCGATCATGGCCTGCACGTGCGCCTCGATGGTGCCCTGCGCGCCGGCGTCGATGACCGGGCCCACGTCGGTGCGCAGTGCGGCGGGGTTGCCCACCGTGGCCTCGGCCATCGCGCCGCGCAGCATGTTCAGCAGGCGGTCGGCCACGTCGTCCTGCACGCACAGAATGCGCAGCGCCGAGCAGCGCTGGCCCGCACTGTCGAAGGCCGAGGCCATGACGTCGGCCACGACCTGCTCCACCAGGGCGGAGGAATCGACCACCATCGCGTTCTGCCCGCCGGTCTCGGCGATCAGCGGCACCGGCGCGCCGGTGGGCCCCAGCCGGTCGGCCAGGGTGTGCTGCAGCTGGCGCGCGACCTCGGTGGAGCCGGTGAACATCACGGCCTGCACCCGCGCGTCGGCGACCATGCGCGCGCCCACCGTCGACCCCCGGCCCGGCACGAGCTGGATGGCCCCCGAGGGCACGCCGCCCTCGCGCAGCAGGCGCACGCCCTCCGCCGCGATCAGCGAGGTCTGCTCCGCGGGCTTGGCCAGCACGGTGTTGCCGGCGGCCAGCGCCGCGGAGATCTGGCCGATGAAGATGGCCAGCGGGAAGTTCCACGGGCTGATGCACAGCACGGGCCCGAGCGGACGGTGGGTGGCGCCGTCGAAGTCGGCGCGCGCCTGCTGCGCGTAGAAGCGCAGGAAGTCGATCGCCTCGCGCACCTCGGCCACGCCGTTGGCGTAGGTCTTGCCGGCTTCGCGGGCCAGCAGGCCCAGCAGGCGAGGCAGTTCCTGCTGCAGCAGGTCGGCCGTGCGCTCCAGCGCGGCGGCGCGCTGGGCGGCCGGCGTGGCGGCCCAGGCCGGCGCGGCCTCGGTGGCGGCCCGCAGCGCGGCGTCGATCTCGGGCTCGGTGGCGGCGCGCACGCGGCCCACCACGTCGCGCAGGTCGGCCGGGTTGCGCTTGTCCTGCCACTCGGGGTCGCTGACGGGCACGGCCTGCGCGAGCATCGGCTCGGCCTGCCAGGCGGTGCCGGCCTGCTGCACGAGCAGCGTTTCGAGCTCGCGCAGCGTTGCTTCGTCGGACAGGTCCAGGCCCGTCGAATTGCGTCGCACCCCGCCGTACAGCGCGGCCGGCGCGGCGATGGATGGATGGGGCAGGCCCAGTGCGCCCTCCTCCCGCGCCATGCGCTCGACTGCCGCGACCGGGTCTTCCACCAGCGTCTCGATGGAGATGGTCGGGTCGGCGACGCGGTTGACGAAGGAGGTGTTGGCGCCGTTCTCCAGCAGGCGGCGCACCAGGTAGGCCAGCAGCGTCTCGTGCGTGCCCACGGGCGCATAGATGCGGCACGGCCGGCCGAGCTTGCCGGCCTCGGCCGAACCGACCACCTGCTCGTACAGCGGCTCGCCCATGCCGTGCAGGCACTGGAACTCGTACTGCCCGGGCTGCCAGGCGGCCGGGTCGGCCATCGTGTAGATGGCCGCCATGGTGTGGGCGTTGTGCGTGGCGAACTGCGGGTAGACCTGCTGCGGCGCCGCCAGCAGCTTCTTCGCGCAGGCCAGGTACGACACGTCGGTGTAGACCTTGCGCGTGTAGACCGGGAAGCCGTCCTGGCCGTCCACCTGGGCGCGCTTGATCTCGCTGTCCCAGTAGGCGCCCTTGACCAGGCGGATCATCAGGCGGTGGCGGCTGCGGCGCGCCAGGTCGATCACGTGGTCGATCACGAAGGGGCAGCGCTTCTGGTAGGCCTGGATCACGAAGCCGATGCCGTCGAAGCCGGCCAGCGCGGGCTCGAAGCACAGTTTTTCCAGCAGGTCCAGCGACAGCTCCAGCCGGTCGGCTTCCTCGGCGTCGATGTTCAGGCCGATGTCGTAGCGGCGCGCCAGCAGCGCCAGGCTGCGCACCACCGGGTACAGCTCGTCCATCACCCGACCGTGCTGCGCGCGGCTGTAGCGCGGGTGCAGCGCCGACAGCTTGATCGAGATACCCGGCCCGGCGTACACGCCGCGTCCGTCGGAGGCCTTGCCGATCGCGTGGATCGCCTGCTCGTAGGACTCGCGGTAGCGGTCGGCGTCCTCGCCCGTCATCGCAGCCTCGCCCAGCATGTCGTAGGAGTAGCGGAAGCCCTGCGCCTCCAGGCCCCTGGCGTGCGCCAGCGCATCCTGGATGGTCTCGCCGGTCACGAACTGCTCGCCCATCATGCGCATGGCCATGTCCACGCCCTTGCGGATCATGGGCTCGCCGCCCTTGGCGATCAGGCGCGTGAGCAGCGTGGACAGCGAGGTCTCGCTGTGCGTGGCGACGAGCTTGCCCGTCAGCAGCAGGCCCCAGGTGGCGGCGTTGACGAACAGCGACGAACTGCGCCCCGCATGCGCCTGCCACTGGCCGTGCGCGATCTTGTCGCGGATCAGCGCGTCGCGCGTGGCCGTGTCGGGGATGCGCAGCAGCGCCTCGGCCAGGCACATCAGGGCGACGCCCTCCTGCGAGGACAACGCGTATTCCTGCAGCAGGCCCTGCACGATGCCCGCGCGGCCGGCGCCGTTCCTGCGCTCGCGCAGGCCCTGGGCGATGCGCAGCGCCAGCGCGTGGGCGTGGCCGTCCAGCTCGGGCGCCATGCGCGCCTGCGGCAGCAGGTCGGCCAGGGCCTGCGGCTCGGGCCGCCGGCAGACCTCGGTGATGCGCCGGCGCAGCTCGGAGGATGTGGAGGAACCGTCGGCGAAGCCGCGGAAGAAGGAAGCCGGATCGACGGGGGCGCGGGTGTCCATGGCGGAGGCTCTTGGAGGAAATCGGGGAGGAACGATGCGCATGATGCGGCGGCTTCTATAGAATTTTTGTTCGAATTCCAGGGTGAAAGATGAATAAATCTCTAGATCCATCCGCCGAAGCCATCGACCTGGACAGGCTGGACCTGCGCATCCTGGCGGCGCTGCAGGCCGACGGACGCATCACCAACCTGAAGCTGGCCGAGGCGATCGGCCTGTCGCCCACGGCGGTGCTGGCGCGCGTGCAGCGCCTCACGCGCGAGGGCTACATCCTGGGCTACGAAGCGCGCCTGAACCCGTTGAAGCTGGGCGCCGGCATGCTGGTGTTCGTGGAGATCCTGCTGGACCGCACCACGCACAACGTGTTCGACGAGTTCAAGGCCGCGGTGCAGGTGCACCCGCAGATCATGGAATGCCACATGGTCGCCGGCGGCTTCGACTACCTGCTCAAGACGCGCTGCGCCGACATGAACGACTACCGCCGCTTCGCCGGCAACGTGCTGTGGCAACTGCCCGGCGTGCGCGAGACGCGTACCTATGCCGTGATGGAAGAGGTCAAGGACTCCGCGCGGCTGGCCCTGCCGGGCACTTGACGCGCGTTCGGCTGGCGAAGGGCGGGGAGGAAGCCTGGCTGGCGCTGGCGCACATGCCGCTCGCCACAGGGAAGGCATGACGCGCTGGATGAAGCGCCTCCTGCAGACAGACGGCAGAGCACTGAATCGAACGGCAAACTGAACAACACCATAAACCCGCTAACGGGATGGCCGTTCAACAAAAGCCAATCACGCCATCAACACTTAACCATCCCCAACATCTCAGCCCATCCATAAAATCCCTTCCGTTAGCTTGTTTTATCTTCCCCTGGGCGTGAGCACCTCCCCTTCCCTCCCGCTGTTCGACGACGCCCCGCCGGCCGGGCACGTGGCCACCTTCGCCCAGGCTTTCGAGCAATGGCTCGGCGACCAGCGCGGCTCGGGCCTGCTGCGGCGCGAGGGCTCGATCGCGGTCTACCGGGACATGTGGGCCGCCTTCTCGGCCTGGTGCCTGGGCCAGTCGCCGGTGGTGACCCTGTCCTCCCTCGGCCTGGCGGACCTGCAGGCCTTCCAGGCCGCCCGTTTCGGGCGCAAGACCGCCGACCTGTCTCTCACGCCCCGCTATGCGCTGCGCCTCATGCGGCTGATCGACCGGGTGCTGCGCCACCATGCCGCACACAGCGAGGCCCGCCCCAACACCGCAGCGGCCGACTGGATCGCCGCCAGCCCGGAGGTCCGCTATGCCGATGCCGCGCACGCCGACCCCTTGCCCGAGCACCTCTTGGTGGCCGAGGCCCGGCAGCTCATCGCCCACCTGTCGCTGGCGCGGCCGCGTCCGGGGTCGGCGCGCAACGCAGGGCTGGCCATGACCTGGCAGGAGGTGCGCAACCGCGCCTCCGTCGCCCTGCAGCTGGGGGCCGGGCTGACGCCCGGGGACGTGCGGGCGTTGACATTGGATTCACCCGTCTCCGAGGGCGGACGGGTGCGCGGCCGGCCCTGGAAGCTGCACGTGCCGGGCGACGGCAATTCGGCCGCGCGCGAGACGCCCATCGCCCCTTGGGCGGCCGAGCTGCTGCAGCACTGGCTGACGGTGCGCGCCGAGGCCGGCATCGCCGGCCCGTTCCTCTTCCCCTCCACCCGCACCGGCAAGCCCTGGCGCAAGGACTCCCAGTACGAAAGCGCGCGGCGCGTGCTCGAGGAGTCGGGGATCGACTCGCGCGAAGGCGGCTCCTTCCGGCTGCGCCACACCTTCGCGCTGCGCCAGCTGCGACGCGGCACGCCGCCCGAGCAGGTGGCGCGCTGGCTGGGCATCGAGCCCGTCAAGATGAAGCGCTACGAGCGCGTGCTGCCGGCCGTGGTCGAGGTGGTCTGAATCCGGCCCGGGCTCAGCCCAGCGTGTCCCGGTGGCGCGCGATCGCTTCGGCGGCCAGGCGGTGCAGCGCGGCATCGCCCCGGCTGTCGACGTGCGCCAGCAGGGCGCGGCGCATGCTCGGTGCCCAGGACCGCTTGATGTGCATGGCCACCCCTTCCAGCGCCTCGACACGGTCGGGCATGGCATCGAAGAAGACGGCGATCTGGTTCGCCATCTTGATCAATTGGTCCGTGTGCTGCATGGCGGGTGCTATTTCGCGGGCGCCAGCTCGTCGGCGCGCCGGCGTGCATCCAGCAGTCCGTTCTGCACCCGGGTGAAGCGGCCGTACTCGCTCTGCCACGGCGAAGGCGCCATCACCGGCATCACCTGCACCGCGGTGACCTTGTACTCGGGGCAGTTGGTCGCCCAGTCGGAGTTGTCGGTGGTGATCACGTTGGCGCCAGACTCCGGGAAGTGGAAGGTCGTGTAGACCACGCCCGGCTGCATGCGCTCCGACACCAGGGCGCGCAACACCGTCTCGCCGGCGCGGCTCTGGATGCCCACCCAGTCGTCGTTCCGGATGCCGCGCTCCTGCGCGTCGTGCGGGTGGATCTCCAGCCGGTCCTCGGCATGCCAGTGGTTGTTGTCGGTGCGGCGCGTCTGCGCACCGACGTTGTACTGCGACAGGATGCGCCCGGTGGTCAGCAGCAGCGGGTACCTGCGCGTGACCTTCTCGTCGGTGGGCACGTACTGCGTGATGATGAAGCGGCCCTTGCCGCGCACGAATTCGCCGACGTGCATGGTCGGCGTGCCCTCCGGCGCCTCGTCGTTGCAGGGCCACTGGATGCTGCCCAGCGCATCGAGCCTGGCGTAGGTGACGCCCTGGAAGGTCGGCGTCAGCGCCGCGATCTCCGCCATGATCTCCTCGGGATGCCGGTAGGCCATCGGGTAGCCCAGCGCGTTGGCCAGCTTCACGGTCACTTCCCAGTCGGCGAGCCCGGCCTGCGGCGGCATCACCTTGCGCACCCGGGAGATGCGGCGCTCGGCGTTGGTGAAGGTGCCATCCTTCTCGAGGAAGGAGGACCCGGGCAGGAAGACGTGCGCGTACTTCGCGGTCTCGTTCAGGAAGATGTCCTGCACCACCACGCATTCCATCGCCATCATGGCGGCGGCGACGTGCTGCGTGTTGGGGTCCGACTGCACGATGTCCTCGCCCTCGCAGTACAGCCCCTTGAAGCTGCCGCCGAGGGCGGCGTCGAACATGTTCGGGATGCGCAGCCCGGGCTCCGGGCTGATCTCCACGCCCCAGGCCGCCTCGAAGGAGGCGCGCACCGTGCTGTCCGAGACGTGCCGGTAGCCGGGCAGCTCGTGCGGGAAGGAGCCCATGTCGCACGAGCCCTGCACGTTGTTCTGGCCGCGCAGCGGGTTGACGCCCACGCCCTCGCGGCCCACGTTGCCGGTGGCCATGGCGAGGTTGGCGATGCCGATCACCGCCGTCGAGCCCTGGCTGTGCTCGGTCACGCCCAGCCCGTAGTAGATGGCGCCGTTGCCGGCCTGCGCATACAGCCGCGCGGCGGCCCGCACGTCCTCGGCGGGCACGCCGGTGACGGATGCCATCGCCTCGGGCGAGTTCTCCGGCCGGGCGACGAAGGCGCGCCACTCGCCGAAGGACTTCGTGTCGCAGCGTTCGGCGACGAAGCCCTCGTCCACCAGCCCTTCGGTCACGATCACGTGCGCCAGGGCCGTGACCATCGCCACGTTGGTGCCCGGCCGCAGCGGCAGGTGGTACGCCGCCTGCACGTGTGGCGACTTCACCATGTCGATGCGCCGCGGGTCCACCACGATCAGCTTCGCGCCCTCGCGGATGCGCTTCTTCATGCGCGACGCGAACACCGGGTGGCCGTCCGTCGGGTTGGCCCCGATGACCATGATGACGTCCGCCTTCTCGACCGATTTGAAGGTCTGCGTGCCGGCCGACTCGCCCAGCGTCTGCTTGAGCCCGTAGCCCGTGGGCGAGTGGCACACGCGCGCGCAGGTGTCCACGTTGTTGTTGCCGAAGGCCGCCCGCACCAGCTTCTGCACCAGGTACGTCTCCTCGTTGGTGCAGCGCGAGGAGGTGATGCCGCCGATCGCGTCGCGGCCGTACTTGGCCTGCAGGCGGCGGAACTCGCCGGCGGCGTGCCGGATGGCCTCGTCCCAGCTGACCTCCTGCCACGGGTCGGTGATCCGCGCGCGGATCATCGGCTTGAGGATGCGGTCCTTGTGCGTGGCGTAGCCCCAGGCGAAACGGCCCTTGACGCAGGAATGCCCCTCGTTGGCCTGGCCGTCCTTCCAGGGCGTCATGTTGACGACCTCGCTGCCCTTCATCTCGGCCTTGAAGCCGCAGCCCACGCCGCAGTACGCGCAGGTGGTCACGACGCTGTGCTCGGGCTGGCCGAGGCGGATGATGGACTTCTCCTGCAGCGTGGCGGTCGGGCAGGCCTCGACGCAGGCACCGCAGCTCACGCACTCCGAGTCCATGAAGGCCTCGCCCTGCCCCGCGGCGACCCGCGAGCCGAAGCCGCGGCCCTGGATCGTCAGCGCGAAGGTGCCCTGCGTCTCCTCGCAGGCGCGCACGCACCGGTTGCAGACGATGCACTTGGACGGGTCGTAGGTGAAGTACGGGTTGGACTCGTCCTTCCTGTCCGCGAGATGGTTGGCACCCTCGAAGCCGTAGCGCACGTTGCGCAGGCCGGTGACGCCAGCCATGTCCTGCAGCTCGCAGGCGCCGTTGGCCGAGCAGGTCAGGCAGTCGAGCGGGTGGTCGGAGATGTACAGTTCCATCACGCCCTTGCGCAGCGACTGCAGCCGGGGACTTTGCGTGCGCACCGTCATGCCGGCTTCCGCCGGCGTGGTGCACGAGGCCGGGAAGCCCTTGCGGCCCTCGATCTCGACCAGGCACAGGCGGCAGGAGCCGAAGGGCTCCAGGCTGTCGGTGGCGCACAGCTTGGGCACCATGATGCCGGCCTCGGCCGCCGCCCGCATCAGCGAGGTGCCCTGGGGCACCGTCACCGCGTGGCCGTCGATCTCCAGCGTCACTTCCTGTGCGGATTCGCGCCGGGGCGTGCCGTGGTCGATGTCGTTCAGGTGGTCATGCATGCTCGACTCCTCTGGAGGGGCTGCCGCTGGGCGAGGTGCTGGGGCCCGGCAGCCCGAAGTCCTGCGGGAAGTGGTCCAGCGCGGAGAGCACCGGGTACGGCGTCATGCTGCCCATCGCGCACAGCGAGCCGTTGATCATCGTGTCGCACAGGTCGCGCAGCAGGACGACCTGCTCCTCGCGGTGGCGGCCGGCGCGGATCCGGTCGATCACCTCCACGCCGCGCGTGGAGCCGATGCGGCAGGGCGTGCACTTGCCGCAGGACTCGAGGGCGCAGAACTCCATCGCATAGCGCGCCAGGCGCGACAGGTCGGCCGTGTCGTCGTGCACCACCAGCCCGCCGTGCCCGATGGTCGCGCCCACGGCGGCATAGGCCTCGTAGTCCAGCGGCACGTCCCACAGCGATTCGGGCACGTAGGCGCCCAGCGGGCCGCCCACCTGCACCGCCTTGATGGGCCGGCCCGAGGCCGACCCGCCGCCGTAGTCGTACAGCAGCTCGCGCAGCGTGAGGCCGAAGGCCCGTTCCACCAGGCCGCCCTGCCGGATGTTGCCCGCCAGCTGGAACGGCAGCGTGCCGTGCGAACGGCCGACCCCGAAATCGCGGTAGAACGCCGCGCCGCGCGCCAGGATGAGCGGCACGCTGGCGAAGGTGATCACGTTGTTGATCACCGTGGGCCGGCCGAACAGCCCCTGGATCGCCGGCAGCGGCGGCTTGGCCCGCACGATGCCGCGCCGGCCCTCGAGGCTTTCCAGCAGCGCGGTCTCCTCGCCGCACACGTAGGAGCCTGCGCCCTTGCGCACCTCCAGCGAGAAGCGCCGGCCCGAGCCCAGGATGTCGTCGCCCAGGTGCTGCGCCATCTCGGCGGCATGGATCGCCTCGTCCAGCGCCGCGATGGCGTGCGGGTACTCGGAACGGACGTAGATGTAGCCCCGCGTCGCACCCGTGGCGAGCCCGGCGATGGTCATGCCTTCGATCAGCATGAACGGGTCGCCCTCCATCGTCATGCGGTCCGAGAAGGTGCCCGAGTCGCCCTCGTCGGCGTTGCACACGACGTACTTCTGCGGCGCGGACGCGGCCAGCACGGTCTTCCACTTGATGCCGGTCGGGAAGGCCGCGCCGCCGCGGCCGCGCAGGCCGGCGTCGAGCACCTGCTGCACGACGGCGGACGGCTCCATCGCCAGCGCGGCGCGCAGGCCGGCGAAGCCCCCGTGCGCGGCATAGTCGGCCAGCGAGGTCGGGTCCGTCACGCCCATGCGGGCGAAGGTCAGGCGCTGCTGGTTCCTGAGGTAGGGGATCTCCTCGGTGGGCCCGAGGTGCAGCGCTTGCGCCGCCGCGCCGGCCAGGAAGCCCGCGTCGAACAGGCCCGGCACGTCCTCCGGCGCCACCGGGCCGTAGGCGATGCGCCCCGCCGGCGTGGCCACCTCGACCAGCGGCTCGAGCCAGAACAGGCCGCGCGAGCCGTTGCGCACCAGCCGGACGTCGGCCCGGCGCGCGGCCGCCTCCTCGGCGATGCGGCGCGCCACGCGCTCCGCGCCGACCGCCAGCGCCGCGGAATCGCGCGGCACGTAGACCGTGATGCTCATGGCGCGCTCCGGGCCTGCTCGACCAGCGCATCGAAGCGCTGCGGGTTCATGCGCGCATGCGGCTCGTCGCCCAGCATCAGCGCGGGCGACGAGGCGCACAGGCCCAGGCAGTAGACCGGCTCCAGGGTGAAGGCGCCGTCCTCGGAGCGGCCGTGCAGCGCGCAGCCCAGGCGCTGCTCGGCATGCGCCAGCAGGGCCTCCGCGCCCATGGCCTGGCAGGACTCCGCCCGGCAGATCTGGATGACGTGGCGCGCCGGCGGCTCGCTGCGGAAGTGGTGGTAGTAGGAGACCACGCCGTGCACCTCGGCGCGCGACAGGTTCAGGGCGTCCGCGATCTGCGGCACGGCCGACGCGGGGATGCAGCCCAGCGCATCCTGCACGTCGTGCAGGATGGGCAGCAGGGCGCCGGGCTCGCCGGCCCGCCGTTCGAGGGCGGCGAGGACGGTCGCCGGCGCGTCGGCCGGCGGAGGTGGAGCAACGGCGGTGGTCATGGTGGGGTCGTCTCCTTTTTTTCTCGATCGAGGGGCGGCGCGTCCGCCTGGCCTGCCGCTCGCGGCCAGGCGCCGCCCGGTCAGAAGAATTTCAGCACACTCAGGAAAGTCCGGTAGATGCCCCAGGCCAGCGGGAGGCCGACCACCGCCCAGGCCAGGACGACCACGACGGTGGGCGTGGCGCTGCCCGAGACCGGGCCGCGGCCCACCTCGTTGGCCGCGCTGCGCTCATGCGCCAGGCGCTTTTCCTCGGCCAGCTCTTCCGGCGTCATGAACCACTTCTTGTTGATGGGCCGGATCAGCAGGTTGCAGACCAGGCCCACCATGAGGAAGCCCACCAGGATGTACATGGTCTGGTTGTAGACCTGTGCGCGCGGAATGCCAAGCCCGAGCTGGTATTCCCGCATGTAGTTGACGACCACCGGCCCGATGATCCCCGCCGTGGCCCAGGCGGTGAGCAGCCGGCCGTGGATCGCGCCCACGTTCTGCGTGCCGAACAGGTCTGCCAGGTAGGCCGGCACGGTGGAGAAGCCGCCGCCATACATGCTGATGATGATGCACACCGCGGCCACGAACAGCAGCTTGCTGCCGGCCGCCGCACTGGCAGGCAGGCTGAAGTACAGCAGGCCGCCGAGCACGAAGAAGATCGAGTAGGTCACCTTGCGGCCGAACTTGTCGGACGAGGTGGCCCAGACGAAGCGCCCGCCGATGTTGAACAGGCTCACCAGCGCCGTGAAGCCGGCCGCCACGCCGGCGATGGCGGCGAGCTGGGCCTTGTCGAGGTCGCCGAACCGCAGGTCCAGGCCGATCAGCTTGCCGCCGAAGACCTCCTGCAGCATCGGGCTGGCCATGCCGATCACGCCGATGCCGGCGCTGACGTTCATGCACAGCACCAGCCACACCAGCCAGAACTGCGGGATGCCCCAGACCTTCTTCACGTGCACGTGGCCCTGCGTGATCATGGTGTTGGCCGCTGGCGCGGGCGGCGTCCAGTCCGCGGGCTTCCAGCCGCTGGGCGGAACGCGGTAGCTCAGCGCGCCGCCCATCATGAAGACGAAATAGATGGCGGCCATCACCAGGAAGGTCTGGATGACACCGACGCTGGTGGGCGACGCGAAGAACTTCATCAGCTCGGCCGCCAGCGGGGAGCCGATCATCGCGCCGCCGCCGAAGCCCATGATGGCCATGCCGGTGGCCATGCCCCGCTTGTCGGGGAACCACTTGATCAGCGTCGACACCGGCGAGATGTAGCCCAGCCCCAGCCCGATGCCGCCGATGACACCCGAGCCCAGCCACATCAGCCAGAGCTGGTGGGTGTAGATGCCCAGGGCCGAGAGGACCATGCCGCCGCACCAGCACAGCGCCGACACCACGCCGGCCTTGCGCGGGCCGGCGTGCTCCAGCCAGCCGCCCCACAACGCCGCCGAGGACCCGAGCAGCACGAAGAACAGCGTGTACATCCAGCCCAGGCTGGAGATGCGCCAGTCGCAGTTCGAGGCGAACAGCTCGGCCAGCAGGCTCATGTCGGCCGGGCAGGCCTGCGCGGCCGTGATGCCGATGGACTTCGACAGCGGCAGCCAGAACACCGAGAAGCCATAGGCCATGCCGATGCACAGGTGGATGGCCAACGCGGCCGGCGGGACCAGCCAGCGGTTGAAGCCCGGGCCGGCGATGGTGCGTTCCTTGTCCAGCCAGCCGGGGGGGCTTCCGGCGGCCAGGTCCTGGGGGTCCAATACGGCTGACATGTTCGCTTGTCTCCTGGTTGTCGCGCCACTCGGGGGCGCGCGCCAGTGTCTTGAGCGGGCCGCGGCGCGTCCAATTTATTCGGAGAATCAATCGATGCGCGGGCCGAATCAGGGTTAACGCGAGCCCGCGGACGGGCGCGCGCGTCAGGCGGCGGCCGGCTCGCGCGCCGGCGCGGCGGGCAGCGCCGGCAGGCCGGCGTGCTGGCCCGCCTCGTGCAGCCAGGCCGTGGCCTGCGCGAAGTCCAGCGCCGCCGCCAGGGCGCGCGAGGGGCGATTGGAGTCGTGCACCATGAAGGCGATGGGCACCTCGACCTCGGGGCTGATCAGCGGCAGCGCCTCCAGCTCACGATAGCCGCGCACGGCGCCCACCAGCGCCCCCGGCATGACGCTGCACACGCGCCCGGCCACGACGCTCAACGCCAGCGTCAGGATGGAGTTGGTCTCGATGGCGGGGACCGGCTGCACGCCGGCGCTGGCGAAGGCACGGTCGACGATGGTCCGGTTGTGCATCTCCGCGCTGAGCAGGCACAGCGGCAGCCCGGCCGCCTCGGCCCAGCGCATCGGCGCGCCGATGCGCAGCGACTCGGGCGCGGCGCACGCAGCCTTGCGCAGCAGGAAGTAGTGCTCGATGTACTGCGGCAGCGCGCGCAGGGGCGAGCGGCTGCCGTCCATGCGCTCGGTGTAGCCCAGGCCCATGTCGACGGCCATGCGCTCCAGCCCGGTTTCGAGTTCGACCGAACTCATCGAGCGCAGCGTGGGGACGATGCGGGGATGGCGGTCCTGCAGCATGCCGGCGAAGCGCGCCGCGATCGGCATGGCGGTGGGAACGGCGCCGATGAGCAGGTTGCCCGCCGGATCGTCCGCGCGGCTGTGCAGGTCCTGCTCGAGCAGTTCGTGCTCGCGCAGGATGCGCCGCGCGCTCTGCAGGATGCGTTCGCCCTCGGCCGTGAACCCGCCGAAGTTCCGGCCGCGCTTGACGATCGCGGTGCCATAGCTTTCCTCCAGCGAGCGGATCGCGTTGGACAGGGCCGGCTGCGTGACGTTGGATGCCAGCGCGGCGCGGCCGAAATGCCGGTGGTCGTCCAGCGCGACCAGGTACTTGAGCGAGATGAAGAGGTTCATGGTTCAGGTTCTCGCGGCACGCGCGAAGAAGCCACCCGGCCCCGGGAGGTGCACGGCTCAGCGGTAGCGCCTGACCATCGCGCTGAGCGGCAGCGGCCTGATCTTAGCGGCCTGGCCTGCGCAGCCGAAGGCCTCGCAGCGCGCCTCGACGATGCCGCGCGCGGCGGTGCGCGCCGCGGCCAGCGCCTTGCGCGGGTCGAACTCGGACGGGTGCTCGGCGAACAGCTTCCGGATCGCGCCGGTCATGGCCAGGCGGATGTCGGTGTCGATGTTGATCTTGCGCACGCCGCTGGCGATGCCGCGCCGGATCTCCTCCACCGGCACGCCGTAGGTCTCGGGGATGTCGCCGCCGTAGCGCCGGACGATCTCCAGCCATTCCTGCGGCACGCTCGACGAGCCGTGCATCACCAGGTGCGTGTTTGGAATGGCGGCGTGGATCTGGGCGATGCGGTCGATGGCGAGGATGTCGCCCGTCGGCTGCCGGCTGAACTTGTAGGCGCCGTGGCTGGTGCCGATGGCGATGGCCAGCGCATCGACCCCCGTGCGCGCCACGAAGTCGCGCGCTTCCTCGGGGTCCGTCAGGAGCTGGTCGTGGCTGAGCGTGCCTTCGGCGCCGATCCCGTCCTCCTCGCCGGCCTGGCCGCTTTCCAGCGAGCCCAGGCAGCCGAGCTCTCCCTCGACGCTGACGCCCACCGCGTGCGAAAGCCGGCAGACCTCGGCCGTGACGTTGACGTTGTAGTCGTAGCTCGCGGGCGTCTTGCCGTCCTCGAGCAGCGAGCCGTCCATCATCACGCTGGTGAAGCCGCTCTGGATGGCCTGCACCGCCACCGCCGTGGAGACGCCGTGGTCCTGGTGCAGCACCAGCGGGATGTCCGGGTGGCTCTCGACGGCGGCCAGCACCATGTGCCGCAGGTAGGGCTCGCCCGCGTACTTGCGGGCGCCGGCACTGGCCTGCAGGATCACCGGGCTCTGCGTGGCCTCGGCCGCTTCCATGATCGCCTGGATCTGCTCCAGGTTGTTGACGTTGAAGGCCGGCACGCCGTAGCCGTGCTCGGCGGCGTGGTCCAGCAGCTGGCGAAGTGAAATGAAGGCCATGACGGTTCTCCTGAAAACGAAAGCGGGGTTCAACGGGTGGCAGACACGAGTTCCATGCGCGCGTGCCAGTCGATCAGGTCGTCCAGCGCGATGTGCGCCAGCGCCCTGGGCGCCGGTGCAGGCCGCCAGCCGGCGCGCGTGTCCAGCCCGGGGCCGATGGCCACCGCGGCATCGATGGGGTCGTCGGCGAAATAGACGCTTCGGGTCACCAGCACCGGCACGCCGGCGAGGCGGGCGGCGTGGGCGCCGTTCCACGAGTCCTCGATCGCCAGCGTCTCGATGGCAGGCAGGCGCAGCGCGGCCAGCGCGCAGTGGTACGCCTCGGGGTCGGGCTTCTTGCGTTCCACGTCTTCCCCGCACACCACGGCGGCGAAGCGGCTTTCCCAGTCGGGGCCGAGGTGGCGGCCGAGCAGCGCCTGCACGTTCGCGCGGCTGGTGGTGGTGACGATGGCCTGCTGCATGCCACGCGCGTTGGCCTCGTCGATCAGCGACGCGACCGCGGGGCGCAGCGCAATGGCGCCCTCCTGCACGCCGCGGGCGTAGCAGCGGTTCTTGGCCTGGTGCAGCGCCAGCGCCAGCGCCTCGCGCTCGCCAGGCAGCGCGGGGGCGTCGGCTTCTTCCTGCATCGCGGCGAGCAGGCGCTCGCGCCCGCCGGTGATCCGCAGCAGCCGGCCGTAGCGCTCGGTGTCCCACCGCCACGCCAGCCCGTGTTCGGCGAAAGCCTGGTTGAAGGCGACGCGGTGGCCGTCGCGCTCGGTCTCGGCCAGCGTGCCGTCCACGTCCCAGAGCAGGGCCGAAAGCATGGTGGCGGTCTCCTTCCTTCAGCCCGCGGCGCGCTTTTCGAGGATCTCGAAGGCCGGCAGCTGCTTGCCCTCCAGCACCTCCAGGAAGGCCCCGCCGCCCGTGGAGATGTAGCCCACCTCCTTCTCGATGCCGTACTTGGCGATCGCCGCCAGCGTGTCGCCCCCGCCCGCGATGCTGAACGCGTCGCTGGCCGCAATCGCCCGCGCGATGGTCTCGGTGCCGTGCGCGAAGGCGTCGAACTCGAACACCCCCACCGGCCCGTTCCACACGATGGTGCCCGCCTCGCGCAGCTGCGC
>Ga0222420_100094_pt1 | contig 181061 bp, 165 predicted proteins | sample 3A2ome_FD_182470 | JGI IMG/M metagenome (GOLD analysis project Ga0222420, IMG submission 182470) | Enriched microbial communities from leaf-cutter ant dump, University of Wisconsin, Madison, United States - 3A200A (version 2) | ecosystem: Environmental > Terrestrial > Nest > Insects nest > Nest... | reverse complement strand
CGGTGGCGGCGGCCAGCGCCATCGGAGGCGACGTGCACGTGCTGGTGGCCGGGCACAACGCCGGGGAGGTGGCCAAGGCGGCCAGCCAGATCGCCGGGGTGGGCAAGGTGATCCATGCGGACGGCGCGAGCCTGGCGGACGGCCTGGCCGAGAACCTGGCGGCACAAATCCTGCAGCTGGCAGGCGAGTACAGCCACATCCTGTTCCCCAGCACGGCCAGCGGCAAGAACGTGGCGCCGCGGGTGGCGGCCAGGCTGGACGTGGCGCAGGTCAGCGACATCACCAAGGTCATCAGCCCCGACACCTTCGAGCGGCCGATCTATGCGGGCAACGCCATTGCCACGGTGCAAAGTAACGACCCCAAGAAGGTGATCACGGTGCGCACGACGGGCTTCGACGCGGCAGCCGCCACGGGCGGCAGCGCCCAGGTGGAAACCAAGGACGCGGTGGCCGACAGCGGCAAGAGCGCGTTCGTGGGCCGGGAGGTGAGCAAGAGCGACCGGCCCGAGCTGACGGCGGCCAAGATCGTGGTCTCCGGGGGAAGGGCACTGGGCAGCAGCGAGAAGTTCCAGGAGGTGATGACGCCGCTGGCGGACAAGCTGGGGGCGGCGATCGGAGCGAGCCGCGCGGCGGTGGACGCGGGCTACGCGCCGAATGATCTCCAAGTGGGCCAGACGGGCAAGATCGTGGCGCCGCAGCTGTACATCGCGGCGGGGATCAGCGGGGCGATCCAGCATCTGGCCGGGATGAAGGACTCCAAGGTGATCGTGGCGATCAACAAGGACCCGGAGGCGCCGATCTTCAGCGTGGCCGACTACGGGCTGGAGGCGGACCTGTTCCAGGCCGTGCCGGAACTGGTCAAGGCGCTGTAAGGCCGCCAGCCGCTTCGACTTTCAACGCATCCAGGGCATCGTTCGCGATGCCCTTTTCACGTCCCATGTCCGCATGCTGGCGGGCGACCGGAAGGAGATCCCATGAGCTACACCGCCCCCCTCAAGGACATGCTGTTCGACATCGAGCACCTGGCGCGCATCGACGAGATCGCGAAGCTGCCGGGTTTCGAGGATGCCGGCCTCGAGACCGCCCAGGCCGTGCTCGAGGAGTGCGCGAAGTTCACCCAGGACGTGGTGGCACCGCTGAACGTGGCGGGCGACCAAGACCCCTCGTCCTTCAAGGAGGGCGTCGTGACCACCACGCCCGGCTTCAAGGCCGCCTTTTCGCAGTACGCCTCGGGCGGCTGGCAGGGCCTGCAGCACCCGGCCGACTTCGGCGGCCAGGGCCTGCCCAAGCTCATCGGCGCGGCCTGCGTCGAGATGCTCAACAGCGCCAACCTCAGCTTCGCGCTGTGCCCGCTGCTGACCGACGGCGCCATCGAGGCGCTGCTGACGGCCGGCTCCGACGAACTGAAGGCCACCTTCCTGGAGAAGCTGGTCAGCGGCGAGTGGACCGGTACCATGAACCTCACCGAGCCGCAGGCCGGCAGCGACCTGGCGCTGGTGCGCAGCCGGGCCGAGCCGCAGCCCGACGGCACCTACAAGGTCTTCGGCACCAAGATCTTCATCACTTACGGCGAGCACGACATGGTGCCGAACATCGTGCACCTGGTGCTGGCGCGCGTGGCCGGCGCGCCCGAGGGCGTCAAGGGCATCAGCCTGTTCGTGGTGCCGAAGTTCCTGGTGAACGCCGACGGCAGCCTGGGCGCGCGCAACGACGTGCACTGCGTCAGCATCGAGCACAAGCTGGGCATCAAGGCCAGCCCCACCGCCGTGCTCCAGTACGGCGACCACGGCGGCGCCGTCGGCTACCTGGTTGGCGAGGAGAACCGCGGCCTGGAGTACATGTTCATCATGATGAACGCCGCCCGCTACGCGGTGGGCGTGCAAGGCATCGCGGTGGCCGAGCGGGCCTACCAGCATGCGGCGGCCTATGCCAAGGAGCGCGTGCAGAGCCGCCCGGTGGACGGCTCCATGACCACCAGCGCGCCCATCGTCCACCACCCGGACGTGCGCCGCATGCTGATGACCATGCGCGCCCTCACCGAGGGCTGCCGCGCCATGGCGACGGTGGCGGCGGCCGCGTACGACGCCGCGCACCACCACCCGGACGCCGAGACGCGCCAGCAGAACCAGGCCTTCTATGAATTCCTGGTGCCGCTGGTCAAGGGCTACAGCACCGAGATGAGCCTGGAAGCCACCTCGCTGGGCGTGCAGGTGCATGGCGGCATGGGCTTCATCGAGGAGACGGGCGCCGCTCAGTACTACCGCGATGCGCGCATCCTGCCGATCTACGAGGGCACCACCGCCATCCAGGCCAACGACCTGGTGGGCCGCAAGACCGCGCGCGACGGTGGCCGGACGGCGCTGGCCATCGCCGCGCAGATCGAGAAGACCGAGGCCGAGTTGGCCGCCGGCGGCAGCGCCGAGGCGAAGGCCGTGGCCGCGCGCCTGGCCACCGCGCGCGAGGCCTTCTGCGAGGTGGTGAAGTTCGTCGCCGGCGGCGCCAAGGGCTCGCCCAACGACGTGTTCGCGGGCAGCGTGCCCTACCTGCTGCTGGCCGGCAACCTGGTGGCGGGCTGGCAGCTGGCGCGCTCGCTGCTGGCGGCGCAGGCGCTGGCCGCCCGGGGCGAGGACCTGCCCTTCATGCAGGCCAAGATCGCCACCGCGCGCTTCTACGCCGACCACATCCTCACCCGCGTGCCCGGCCAGCGCGACGCCATCGTCGGCGGCGCCGACAGCGTCATGGCGCTGCCGGTCGACGCGTTCTGATTCCTTCCCCATCGCCATTCATCCACGGAGATCCCGCCATGTCCCGACTGCCCGGCGCGCTCGCGCACCTGCCGCTGCCCATCATCGGCTCGCCCCTGTTCATCATCAGCAACCCCAAGCTGGTGGTGGCGCAGTGCAAGGCCGGCGTGGTCGGCTCCATGCCGGCCCTCAACGCCCGCCCGGCCGAACAGCTGGAGGAGTGGCTGGCCGAGATCACCGAGGAACTGGCCGCCCACAACAAGGCCAACCCCGACAAGCCGGCTGCGCCCTTCGCCATCAACCAGATCGTGCACAAGAGCAACAACCGGCTCGAGCACGACATGGAGATGGTGGTCAAGTACAAGGTGCCCATCGTCATCACCTCGCTGGGCGCGCGCACCGACGTCAACGACGCGGTGCACAGCTACGGCGGCGTGACGCTGCACGACATCATCGACAACAAGTTCGCCAGGAAGGCGATCGAGAAGGGCGCCGACGGCCTGATCGCCGTGGCGGCCGGCGCCGGCGGCCACGCGGGCACCAAGAGCCCGTTCGCGCTGATCCAGGAGATCCGCGCGTGGTTCGACGGCCCGCTGGCGCTGTCGGGCTCCATTTCCACCGGCGGCGCGGTGCTGGCGGCGCAGGCGATGGGGGCGGACTTCGCCTACATCGGCACCGCCTTCATCGCCACCGAGGAGGCGCGCGCCAGCGACGCCTACAAGCAGGCCATCGTGGACGGCACCTCGGACGACATCGTCTATTCCAACCTCTTCACCGGCGTGCACGGCAACTACCTGGCGCCCAGCATCGTGGCGGCCGGCATGGACCCGGCCAACCTGCCCGAGGGCGACCTCAAGACCATGAACTTCGCCAGCGGCGAGGGCAGCAAGGCCAAGGCCTGGAAGGACATCTGGGGCTCGGGCCAGGGCATCGGCGCGATCCGCGAGGTGAGCAGCGCGCAGGCCTACATCGAGCGCCTGAAGCGCGAGTACGCCGAGGCCCGGCAGCGCCTGGCGCTCTGAGCCCGGCCTTGGGCTGGCCGTATGAAGGTCATACGGCCGCGCCGTATGACGCTGGCGGCGGCGGGCAGTAATCTCGTCCCCGCACGATGAAAAAAGCCTACCGCGCCTCCCTGCTGCGCTTCGACAGCGCCGGCCAGCCCCTGTACGACGAGGACGGCCTGCTGGTCGTCGGCCCCGATCCGGGCGGCCGCCAGCGCGTCATCGACGCCGGCCCCTTCGCCGCCGTGGCGAAGCGCCATGCCGATGCGCCGGTGGCCCACTGGCCCGGCCGCATCATCGCGCCGGGCTTCATCGACATGCATGTCCATTTCCCGCAGACGGACATCATCGGCGCGCCCGCGGAAGGGCTGCTGCCCTGGCTGGAGAACTACACCTTCCCGACGGAATCGCGCTTCGCCGACCCGGCGCATTCGGCCGAGGTGGCGGACTTCTTCCTCGACGAACTGGCGCGCAACGGCGTCACCACGGCGCTGGTGTTCGCCACCTCGCATCCCGCCTCGGTCGACGCCTTCTTCACCGCCGCCCAGGGGCGCGGCCTGCGCATGATCGCCGGCAAGGTGCTGCAGGACCGCCACTCGCCCGACGGCGTGCGCGACGACACCGAGCAGAGCCTGGTCGACACCGAGGCGCTGATCCGCCGCTGGCACGGCACCGGCCGGCTGGGCTATGCGATCACGCCGCGCTTCGCGCCCACCAGCACCGACGCCCAGCTACGCGGCGCCGGCGAGCTGGCGGCGCGCTACGGCGACACCTGGATCCACACCCACGTGGCCGAGAACCTGGACGAGGTGCGCTGGGTGCGCGAGCTGTTCCCGGCCGCGCGCTCCTACCTCGACGTCTACGTCGGCTTCGGCCTGATGCGCGAGCGCTCGGTGTATGCGCACTGCATCCACTTCGACGACGCCGACCGCCGGCTGATGCGCGAGACCGGCGCCGCCGCCGCCGTCAGCCCGACCAGCAACCTGTTCCTGGGCAGCGGCTTCTTCGACTTCGAGGGCGCGCAGCGCATCGGCTACCACCACGCGCTGGCCAGCGACGTGGGCGGCGGCACCAGCTTCAGCCCCTTCCACACCATGATGGCCGCCTACTACGTCGGCCGCGAGGGCCAGACCAAGCCGGGCCTGAGCCTGGCGCCCTCGCAGCTGTGGTGGCGCCACACCGGCGCGGCCGCGCAGGCGCTGGGCCTGGAGGGCGTGGTCGGCAACCTGCAGCCCGGCTGCGAGGCCGACTTCGTCGTGCTCAACCCGCGGGCCACGCCGCTGCTGGCGCGCAAGACGGCGCGCGCGCAGAACCTCGAGGAGCTGCTCTTCTCCATGATCGTGCTGGGCGACGACCGGCTGGTCGAGCGCACGGTGGTGTCGCAGGCGCAGCAGCCGGGCTGAGCCGCGGCCGCCGGCGGGTCCCACAATCGTCCGGCGGCGATCCGCCGCGGCGACGGAGACCCCCGAGATGACCCCCAGCGACTTCCAGGCCCTGCTGCAGCGCTTCATGGCCGCGGCGCAGGCCGGCGACGGCGAGGCCTTCGCGGCCTGCTTCACGCCCGACGGCGTCTACCGCGACTACATCTACGGCGACCACCGCGGCCGGGCCGACATCGCCCACATGCTCACCGGCCTGTTCCACCGCGACGCGACCGACTACCACTGGGAGATGTTCGATCCGGTGTGCAACGGCGCCATCGGCTATGCGTGGTCGCTCTCGAGCTTCACCTCGCGCATCCCGGAATTCGCCGGCCGGCGGGTGGTGATCGACGGTATGAGCCGCTTCGCGCTGCAGGACGGGCTCATCCGCGAGTACAGCGAGTCCGTCAACGGCGGCGTGGCGATGGTGCAGCTGGGCGTGGCCGCGCCGCGCATCGAGAAGGTGCTGCGGCGCTGGGCGGGCCAGCTGGGCGAGCGGCCCGAGGTGCAGGCGTACCTCGGCCGGGTGCCGGCGGGGCGCCCCTAGAATCCGCGCCTCACCGGGAACCGCACATGAGCATCAAGAGCGACAAATGGATCCGGCGCATGGCCGAGCAGCACGGCATGATCGAGCCCTTCGAGCCGGGGCAGATCCGCCAGCACGACGGCCGCAAGCTCATCAGCTACGGCACCAGCAGCTACGGCTACGACATCCGCTGCGCGCCCGAGTTCAAGGTCTTCACCAACATCCACAGCACGGTGGTCGACCCGAAGAACTTCGACGAGAAGAGCTTCGTGGACATGCACGGCGACCACTGCATCATCCCGCCCAACAGCTTCGCGCTGGCGCGCACGGTGGAGTACTTCCGCATCCCGCGCAACGTGCTGACCATCTGCCTGGGCAAGAGCACCTACGCGCGCTGCGGCATCATCGTCAACGTCACCCCCTTCGAGCCCGAGTGGGAGGGCTACGTGACGCTGGAGTTCAGCAACACCACCCCGCTGCCGGCCAAGATCTACGCCGGCGAGGGCTGCGCCCAGGTGCTGTTCTTCGAGAGCGACGAGGTCTGCGAGACCAGCTACAAGGACCGCGGCGGCAAGTACCAGGGCCAGCACGGCGTCACGCTGCCGAAGGCCTGAGCGCCGCCGGGCGTACCATCGCGGTTCGGCCGCGGCCGGTCCGGGCGACGCTGCAAGGAGCACGAAGATGAGATGGGAAGGCAACGAACAGTCCGACAACGTCGAGGACCGCCGCAGCGGCGGCGGATTCGGCGGCGGCGGGTTTCCGATCGGCGGGCGCGGCATCGGCCTGGGCACCGTCGCCGTGGCACTGGTGGCCGGCTGGATCTTCGGGATCAACCCGCTGACGATCCTCGGCCTGCTCAGCGGCGGCTCGCCCGAGCCGCAGGTGCAGCAGCAGGGCCCGGCCCCGGCACCGCCGGCCAGCGACAAGCAAGCCGCCTTCGTCTCGACCGTGCTGCGCAACACCGAGCAGGTGTGGGGCGAGGTCTTCCGCGCCAACGGCGCCACCTACCACCCGCCGAAGCTGGTGCTGTTCCGCGGTGCCACGCCCACGGCGTGCGGCACCGGGCAGAGCGCCATGGGCCCGTTCTACTGCCCGGGCGACCAGAAGGTCTACATCGACCTGGGCTTCTACGACACGCTGCGCAACCAGCTCGGCGCCCCGGGCGAGTTCGCCCAGGCCTACGTGATCGCCCACGAGATCGGCCACCACGTGCAGGACGAGCTGGGCATCACCGCCAAGGTGGATGCGGCCCGCTCGCGCATGAGCCAGACGCAGGCCAACGCGGTCAGCGTGCGGGTGGAACTGCAGGCCGATTGCTTCGCTGGCGTCTGGGCGCACCACTCGCAGCAGTCCAAGCAGTGGCTGGACCCCGGTGACATCGAGTCGGCCATGAACGCTGCCGCCAAGATCGGCGACGACGCCCTGCAGCGCTCGGCCGGCCGCGCGGTGGTGCCCGATTCCTTCACCCACGGCTCCAGCGCGCAGCGCCAGCGCTGGTTCAACGCCGGCTTCAAGTCGGGGAATGTGCAATCCTGCGACACCTTCAACGCCCAGAGCCTGTGAGGGCTCCGGCCTGAAGTGAAGAATCGGCGGGGCTCGATTGCTATTCTTTCGATAGCGTTCACCTGAATCCACCCTGCCGGCGAGGGCGTCCGTGCGCCTTGTCACTGCCGCTTTTTGCGGCAGTGCGACAATCGCGGGCTTCATGAGTACCCTCTATTCCGACCTCGCGCTGGCGGAACCTCTCAAGCGCGCCGTGGCCGACATGGGCTACGAGACCATGACGCCGATCCAGGCGCAGGCCATTCCCGTGGTGTTGACGGGCCAGGACGTGATGGGCGCCGCCCAGACCGGCACCGGCAAGACGGCCGCCTTCTCGCTGCCGCTGCTGCAGCGCCTGCTCAAGCACGAGAACGCCTCCACCTCGCCCGCCCGGCACCCGGTGCGCGCGCTGGTGCTGCTGCCCACGCGCGAGCTGGCCGACCAGGTGGCCCAGCAGGTGAAGATGTACGCCAAGTACACGCAGCTGCGCAGCACGGTGGTCTTCGGCGGCATCGACATGAAGCCGCAGACGGCCGAGCTGAAGAAGGGCGTCGAGGTGCTGGTGGCCACGCCGGGGCGCCTCCTGGACCACATCGAGGCCAAGAACGCGGTGCTGAACCAGGTCGAGTACGTGGTGCTCGACGAGGCCGACCGCATGCTGGACATCGGCTTCCTGCCCGACCTGCAGCGCATCCTGTCGTACCTGCCCAAGCAGCGCACCACGCTGCTGTTCTCCGCCACCTTCTCGCCCGAGATCAAGCGCCTGGCCGGCAGCTACCTGCAGAACCCAATCACCATCGAGGTGGCGCGGCCCAACGAGACGGCCTCCACCGTCGAGCAGCACTTCTACAGCGTGCCCGACGACGACAAGCGCCGCGCGCTCAAGCAGATCGTGCGCCAGCGCGGCATCAGCCAGGCCTTCGTGTTCGTCAACAGCAAGCTGGGCTGCGCCCGGCTGGCCCGCACGCTGGAGCGCGAGGGCCTGCGCTGCACGGCCCTGCACGGCGACAAGAGCCAGGACGAGCGCCTGAAGTCGCTGGCCGCCTTCAAGGCCGGCGAGGTCGACCTGCTGGTGTGCACCGACGTGGCCGCCCGCGGGCTGGACATCAAGGACGTGCCGGCGGTCTTCAACTTCGACATCCCCTTCAACGCCGAGGACTACGTGCACCGCATCGGCCGCACCGGCCGCGCCGGCGCCTCGGGCCTGGCGGTGAGCTTCGCGGCGGGCGGCAACGACGTGCGGCTGGTGGCCGACATCGAGAAGCTGATCAAGAAGAAGATCGAGCTGGAGCCGCTGGAGTTCGACGACGAGCGCCCGCGCGGCCGCATCAACGACGGCCGCCGCCGCTGGCGCGAGGAAGGCGAGGCGGGCGATGCGCGCGACGCCCTCGACGCCGCGCCGCGCGGCGGGCGCGCCAGCGAGGGCTACCGCGCCCCGCGGCCGCAGCACCGGGCACCGGCGGCGCCGCGCGATCCGTTCTTCGACCAGCCCTACGAGGCCGGCGAGCGGGACAGCGCGCCCGACTGGGAGGCCGCGGCCAAGGCGGCCGGCACGCCCCTGCAGCGGCGGCTGTCCACCAACATCCGCAGCCGGCGCAAGCTGCCGGCGCTGTTCAAGGCCAAGTCCGCCGAGGCGCACGCGCCCGAGCCGGAAGACGCCGCGTCCCCGGCCACCGCGCTGATGGAGCCGCAGGTCAGCGAGCAGGACTGATCGGCCCGCGCCGATCAGCCGGGCTGCTGTGCCTGGGCGCAGCGCACGTCGATGCGCTCCCGCTCGGCCAGCGTGGCGCCGATGCGCACCGCGGTGAGGCAGCCGCCCCACACGCAGCCAGTGTCGGTGGCCAGCAGGTCGGGGCGTGACACGTAGCCCAGTGTCGACCAGTGGCCGAAGGCAACCGTCGCACCCGCCGTGCGGCGGCCCGGCACGTCGAACCACGGCAGGTAGCCTGCCGGCGGCTCGCCGGCGCCGTCCTTGGTCTCGAATTCCATCTCGCCCGCTGGCGTGCAGAAGCGCAGGCGGGTGAGGGCGTTGACGACCACGCGCAGCCGCGCGCTGCCGCGCAGGTCGTCCCGCCAGGCGGCGGGCTTGTTGCCGTACATCTCGTGCAGGAAGTCGCCCAGTGCCGGGCCGCGCAGCACCGCTTCCAGCTCGCCGGCCAGCGCCATCGTCTGCGCCGTCGTCCAGCCAGGCAGCACGCCGGCATGCACCATCAGCAGCTCGCCGCCGCCCACGCGGCGGTGCAGCGCCATCGACTGGCGGCGCAGCCAGTCGAGCATCGCGTCGCGGTCGGGCGCGGCCAGCAGCGGGGCCAGCGTGTCGCGCCGGCCGGCCTTGCGCACGCCGTGCGCGACGCCCAGCAGGTGCAGGTCGTGGTTGCCCAGCAGGCACTGCGCGCTGCCGTCCAGCCGCATGGCGCGGCGCAGCACGGCGGCCGAATCCGGGCCGCGGTTGACCAGGTCGCCCAGCAGCACCAACTGGTCGCGGCTGGGCGAGAAGGCGATTTCATCGAGCAGGCGGCCCAGGGCTTCGTCGCAGCCCTGCACGTCGCCGATCAGATAGAGTCCCATGCTCCGCATTCTCCTTTCCCTTCGATGGATGTCTTCCTGCTGGCCTTGCTGACGACGTGCAACGCGCTGTTCGCAATGTCCGAAATGGCCCTGTCCACCAGCCGCCGCGCCCGGCTCGCGGCGCTGGCGGAAACCGGCGATGCCGGCGCCGTGGCGGCGCTCAAGCTGATGGAGAGCCCGACGCAGTTCCTCTCGACGGTGCAGATCGGCATCACCTCCATCGGCATGCTCAGCGGCATCGTCGGCGAGGCGGCCTTCGCCGGCCCGCTGGGCGAGTGGATGGCGGCGCGGGGCATGAGCGCAGGCGTGGCCAGCGTGGTGTCCACGGCGCTGGTGGTCAGCGCCATCACCTTCTTCACCATCATCTTCGGCGAGCTGGTACCCAAGCGCATCGGCCAGCTGTACCCGGAGCCGGTATCGCGCTGGATCGCGCGGCCGATGAGCGGGCTGGCCAAGGCGGCCAAGCCCTTCGTCTGGCTGCTGTCCGGCGCGACCGCCGCCACGCTGAAGCTGCTGCGCATCGATTCCACCGGCGCCCGCGCCGTGACGGAGGAGGAGATCTCCGCCAGCCTCGAGGAAGGCGTGGACGCCGGCGTGATCGAGCGCCACGAGCACCAGATGGTGCGCAACGTCTTCCACCTGGACGAGCGGCGGCTGTCTTCGCTGATGGTGCCGCGCGCCGACGTCGAATGGATGGAGGCCGGCCTGGCCATCGGCGAGGCGCTGGACAAGGTGGCCGAGGCGGCCAAGCTGAACCTGGTGCATTCCTGGTACCCGGTGTGCCGCAGCTCGCTGGACGACGTGGTCGGCGTGATCGCGGTGGCGCAGCTGCTGCAGCTCGGCCGCGAGCACCCGGGCACGATCGGCGCCGTGGCGCAGCCGGCCTCGTTCGTGCCGGAGACGCTCTCGGGGCTGGAGCTGCTGGAGCAGTTCCGCACGCGGGCCGGGCGCCTGGTCTTCGTGGTCGACGAGTACGGCGTGGTGCAGGGCCTGATGACGCCGCGCGACCTGCTGGAGGCCATCACCGGCGAGCTGCAGCCGGGCATGCCGGCCGACGCCTGGGCCATGCCGCGCGGCGACGGCAGCTGGGAGCTGGACGGCCTGATGCCGGTGTCGGAGCTGCGCGCGCGCCTGGACATCCGCGAGCTGCCCGACGAGGAGCGCGGCCGCTACAACACGGTGGCCGGGCTGCTGATGGCCGTCTCCGGCCACCTGCCGGAGGCGGGCGAGCAGATCGAGGTGGGCGACTGGCGCTTCGAGGTGCTGGCGCTGGAGGGCCGGCGCATCGACCGCGTGCTGGCGCGGCCCGCGCCGCAGGACGAGAGCGGGTTCGCCGACGAAGGCTGAGCTTAGGGCACCGGTCAGGCGCTCAGCGCGGCCCGTGCTGCGGCGGGTGCGCCTGCCGCCAGCGCCAGGGCGGCACGGCGCGCGAGGCGTCGGCCCAGAGGCCGCGGCCGTCGCGGCGGGCCTCGGCCTCGGCCCGGGCATAGCGGGCCTGGTCGTCCGGCGCCTGCGCACCGGCATAGCGCTGGTACCACCAGGCCAGGCCGGCGCGCACCTGGGCCAGGCCGACGTCCTCGGCCGGCTGCCCGGCGGCGGACAGCGTGCTCACCTTGCACACCAGCCGGGCGTAGGGATCTGTGTCCACGCAGGCCAGCTGCACGGGTTGCCGGTCCACCGCCTGGCGCAGGGCCTGCCGGGCCCTGTTGCCGAAGGGCTGGCCGTGTTCGGGGGCGTCGATGGCGTGCACGCGCACGGTGCGCACGACGGGCGCATCCGCGTCGTGAGCGGCGGGCGGGCAGCGCACGCGCAGGCTGTCGCCGTCCTGCACGGCGATCACCGTGCACAAGAGAAGCAGGGGAGCAAGGGGCATCGGGACAAGGGGCGCGCAGGCAGCGCCTGCGGGGGGCCATGGCTACACTCGTGGCGCCTCTTTCCCGGCGCGCCCGCCAGTATCGGCGAGCGCCGCACCGACCTTCCCCTACCTCACGGAGACATCCCATGCCCGGCCTTCTGCCCGACGTCGATCCCGACGGCCTGCTCGAGTTCTCGGTCGTCTACACCGACCGCGCGCTCAACCACATGTCCAAGCGCTTCACCGGCGTGGTGCAGGACATCCTGGGCATGCTCAAGGAGGTCTACCACGCGCACACCGCCGTGCTGGTGCCCGGCAGCGGCACCTTCGGCATGGAGGCGGTGGCGCGCCAGTTCGCCAACCGCGAGAAGGTGCTGATCGTGCGCAACGGCTGGTTCAGCTACCGCTGGAGCCAGATCTTCGACGCCGGCGGCCTGGGCGGCGGCGCCGTGGTCTGCAAGGCGCACCCGCAGGGCGACGGCCCGCAGGCGCCCTGGGCGCCGTGTCCGGCCGAGGAGGTGGCCGCCACCATCCGCGCCGAGAAGCCCAAGGTGGTGTTCGCGCCGCACGTCGAGACGGCCAGCGGCATCCTCCTGCCCGACGACTACCTGCGCACCGTGAGCGCCGCCGCGCACGAGGTCGGCGCGCTGTTCGTGCTGGACTGCGTGGCCTCCGGCGCCATGTGGGTCGACATGCAGGCCACCGGCGTGGATGTGCTCATCAGCGCGCCGCAGAAGGGTTGGAGCAGCTCGCCCTGCTGCGCCATGGTGATGCTGAGCGAGCGCGCCCGCCAGGCCATCGAGGGCACGACCAGCAGCAGCTTCTCGTGCGACCTGAAGAAGTGGATGCAGATCGCCGAGGGCTACGAGAAGGGCCAGCACGCCTACCACACGACCATGCCGACCGACGCGCTGGTGCGCCTGCGCGACGTGATGCGCGAGACGCGGGACTGGGGCTTCGGGAAGGCCAAGGCGGCGCAGGAGGCGCTGGGCGCCAAGGTGCGCGCGCTGCTCGAGTCGCGCGGCTTCCCGAGCGTGGCGGCGGAGGGCTACAAGGCGCCCGGCGTGGTGGTGAGCTACACGCTGGACCCGGACATCCAGAGCGCGAAGAAGTTCATCGAGGCGGGGCTGCAGACCGCCTCCGGCGTGCCGCTGCAGTGCGGCGAGGGGCCGGACTTCCGCACCTTCCGCATCGGCCTGTTCGGCCTGGAGAAGTGGCGCAACGTGGATCGCACCGTGGGCCACCTCGCCGCGGCGCTGGACAAGGTCGCGCCGCGCGCCGCCTGACGCGCCGCCACCGGGCGGCCCGTGGCGGCCGCCGGCACGCCGGTGCATTCCTGGCCGGGCCCAGGGGCAAATCCCCAGATGAGAATTGATCTTATTTGATCGGGTATGCTCGGCGGCTCCCTCGATCAGTGCGGCGCGCCCTCCGTGCGCCGGCTGCGGGGGTTTGCCTTTTTCTGCCGCCCCGATGCTCGTTCCCTTTCTCATCATGCTGCGCGAAGGCATCGAAGCCGCGCTCATCGTCGGCATCGTTGCCAGCTACCTCCAGCAGACCGGCCGCGGCCGCCTGATGCCCGCCGTGTGGGTCGGCGTGCTGTTGGCGGCGGCGCTGTCGCTGTTCGCCGGCGCCGGCCTGCAGCTGATGGCGGCCGAGTTCCCGCAGAAGGAGCAGGAGCTGTTCGAGGGCGTGGTGGGCTTGGTCGCGGTGGTGCTGCTGACCTCCATGGTGTTCTGGATGCGCAAGGCGGCGCGCAGCATCAAGGGCGAACTGCAGGCCGGCGTCGAGAAGGCGCTGGGCCACCGCGAGGGCCAGGGCTGGGCGCTGATCGGCATGGTGTTCCTGGCGGTGGCGCGCGAGGGCCTGGAATCGGTGTTCTTCCTGCTGGCGATCTTCCAGCAGAGCACGGGCTGGGAGGCGCCGGTGGGCGCGCTGGCCGGCATCGCCGTGTCGGTGGTGATCGGCTGGGGCCTCTACTCGGGCGGCGTGCGGCTGAACCTGCGGCGCTTCTTCCGCCTGACGGGCCTGTTCATCCTGCTGGTGGCGGCGGGCCTGCTGGCCGGCGCGCTGCGCAAGTTCCATGAGGCCGGCGTCTGGAACCACCTGCAGCAGGTGGTGTTCGACATGAGCGCCACGCTGCCCATGGACAGCCCGCTCGGCGCCGTGCTGTCCGGCCTGCTGGGCTACCAGGCGGCGCCGGTGGTGGGCGAGGTGATCGTCTACCTCGTGTTCCTGGCCTTCGCCCTGTTCTTCTTCCTGCGTCCCGCCGCCCCTGCGCCGGCGGCCGCCGTGCCGGCGCGCTGAGCCGCCTTCCCCGATGTCCGAACAAGCCTCGAAGAAATCCTCCCCCGCGATGCGCGCCGCCGTGGCGGGCTCGGCCGCACTGGTCGTCGCCGGGCTCGCCGCCTTCTGGTGGGCCTCCGGCGTGGCGCGCAAGGCGCCACCCAAGGCGGCCGACAACGCCGTCACCGTCACCATCCAGGGCAACGTCTGCCAGCCCAACGAGATCACCGTGCCGGCCGGCCGCACCACCTTCACCATCGTCAACAACTCCAGCCGGGCGCTGGAGTGGGAGATCCTGGACGGCGTGATGGTGGTCGAGGAGCGCGAGAACATCGCCCCCGGCTTCTCGCAGACCATGACGGTCAAGCTGCAGCCGGGCGAGTTCGACATCACCTGCGGCCTGCTGAGCAACCCGCGCGGCAAGCTGCGCGTCACGCCCTCGGCGGCCTCCGAGGCCGAGGCGGCGCGGCCCTCGCTGGTCAACTATGTGGGCGCGCTGGCCGAGTACCGCGTCTTCCTGGCGCTGGAGTCCGGCACGCTGCAGGACGCCGCGCAGGCCCTGGCCGACGCGATCAAGGCCGGCGACCTGAAGCAGGCCCGGGCGCTCTACGCGCCGGCCCACCAGGCCTACAGGCGCGTCGAGCCGATGGCGGAGCTGTTCGCCGACCTGGACCAGCGACTGAACGCCCGCGCCGACTACTTCGAGAAGCGCGAGGCGGACCCGGCCTTCGGCGGCTTCCACCGCATCGAGTACGGCCTGTTCGGCCCCGACGCGGCGCAGGGCGACGCCAGGGCGCTGGCGCCGGTGGCCGAGCGGCTGGTGGCCGACGTCGGCCAGCTCAAGGAGCGGCTGCGCGCCCTCGACATCCCGCCCGAGCGGCTGGCCAGCGCCTCGGCCAAGCTGCTGCGCCGCGTGGCCGACAACCTGCCGGCCGGCGGCGAGGACCGCTACGGCCACGCCGAGGCAGCCAACCTGCAGGGCACGCTGGACGGCACGAAGAAGCTCGCCGACCTGCTCTCGCCGCTGCTGGCCAAGGCCGCGCCCGAGCTGGACAAGGCGATCGGGCAGCGCTTCGCGGCCTTCTCGGCCGCGCTCGACCCCTACCGCGAGGGCGAGGGCTTCAAGGCCGCGCCGCTGGACGATGCGCAGCGCCGCGCCATCGCCGAGCCGGTGCGCGCGCTGGCCGACGAGCTCGGCAAGGTGAACGCGGCGCTGGGACTGGAATAGCGATCATGGACGAGACAAGCCCCCCCACGCCTTCCGCGCAGCCGCCGCAAGCGGCCCGGCCCGCTTCCCCCGGGCGCCGGCAGATGCTGGGCGCCGCCAGCGCCGCGCTGGCGGGCCTGGCCGCCGCCGGCCGTGCCGCGGCCGCGCCTTCGGGGCCGGCCGACGGCCCCGGCCCCGGCGCGCAGGTCACCGACGCGCCGCAGAGCACCCACACGCAGGACCGCGTGCCCTTCCGCGGCGCGCACCAGGCCGGCATCGTCACGCCGCGGCCGAGCGCCGGCATGGTCGCCTCCTTCTTCGTGCTGGCCGAGAACCGCCAGGACCTGGAGCGGCTGTTCCGCGTCCTCACCGACCGCATCGCCTTCCTCACCCAGGGCGGCAAGGAACCCGAGCTGGACCCGAAGCTGCCGCCGCCCAGCTCCGGCCTGCTGGGTCCCGTGGTGCAGCCGGACGCGCTCACCGTCACGGTCTCGCTGGGCGACTCGATGTTCGACGAGCGCTTCGGCCTGGCCAGGCTCAAGCCGCGGCGGCTGCAGCCGATGAAGGCGCATCCCAACGACGCGCTGGACGCGGCGCTGTGCCACGGCGACCTGTCGATCCAGTTCTGCGCCAACACGCCCGACACCAACATCCACGCGCTGCGCGACATCATCAAGAACACGCCCGACCTGCTCATCCTGCACTGGAAGCAGGAGGGCACGGTGCCGCCGATCCCCGCGGTGCCCGGCCAGCCGGCCGAGAGCGCGCGCAACTTCCTGGGCTTCCGCGACGGCTCGGCCAACCCGGACGCCGGCGACGCGAAGCTGATGGAGAAGCTCGTATGGGTCGGCCCGGACGACGGCGAGCCCGCCTGGGCCACGGGCGGCACCTACCAGGCGGTGCGCATCATCCGCAACTTCGTCGAGCGCTGGGACCGCACGCCGCTGCAGGAGCAGGAGGCGATCATGGGCCGCCTGAAGCCCAGCGGCGCGCCGCTGGACGGCGGCCGCACCGAGCACGACGTGCCCGACTACGCCAGGGACCCGGAAGGCAAGCGCACGCCGATGGATGCCCACATCCGCCTGGCCAACCCGCGCACCCGCGCCTCCGACGCCAACCTGATCCTGCGCCGGCCCTTCAACTACTCCAACGGCGTCACCAAGTCCGGCCAGCTGGAGATGGGCCTGCTGTTCATCTGCTACCAGGCCGACCTGGAGAAGGGCTTCATCGCGGTGCAGAAGCGCCTCGACGGCGAGCCGCTGGAGGAATACATCAAGCCCATCGGCGGCGGCTTCTTCTTCACCCTGCCCGGGGTGAAGGACGAGCGCGACTGGCTCGGCCGCACGCTGGTCGAGGCCGCGGCCCGCGCGGGCTGACCCCGTTTTCAACGACGCATGCACAGAAGGAGAGTCATGACCCTGCCCATCCGCCGCCGTTTTCTTGCCATCCTGGTCGCCGGCGCCGCCGGCCTGGGCGCCGTGGGCGCGCAGGCGGCCGTGTCGCCGCTGGAGCTGGTCGGCCCCATCGCCGAGTACAAGATCTACGTGGCCGAGAACGTGCGCAAGCTGGCCGCCGACACCCGCGTCTTCGTCGCCGCCGTGAAGGCCGGCGACATCGAGAAGGCCAAGCAGCTCTATGCGCCCACCCGCACCAGCTACGAGAAGATCGAGCCGGTGGCCGAGCTCTTCAGCGACATGGACAGCGCCATCGACTCGCGCGCCGACGACCACGAGAAGGCCGAGAAGGACCCGGCCTTCGGCGGCTTCCACCGCATCGAGTACGCGCTGTGGACGCAGAAGAGCACCAAGGAGGTCGGCAAGGTGGCCGACAAGCTGCTGGCCGACGTGCTGGAGCTGCAGAAGCGCCTGGGCGCGCTGACCTTCCCGCCCGAGAAGGTGGTGGGCGGCGCCGCGGTGCTGATGGAGGAGGTGGCCGCCACCAAGATCTCCGGCGAGGAGAACCGCTACAGCCACACCGACCTGTGGGACTTCCAGGCCAACTTCGAGGGCGCCTACAAGATCGTCGAGCTGCTGCGCCCGCTGGTGGTCAAGGAGAACAAGGCCTTCTCGGACAAGACCGACGCCAACTTCAAGACGGTGTTCGACACTTTGGCCAAGTACCGCATGGCGGACGGCGGCTTCGAGACCTATTCCAAGCTCAGCGAGCGCGACCGCAAGCTGCTGGCCGGCCGCGTCAACACGCTGGCGGAAGACCTGTCCAAGCTGCGCGGCATGCTCGGCCTGAACTGAGCCTGATCGCAGCCGGCGGGGCAGGGCTTCCCTCGCCCTGCCAGTTGCGAATTGTTAGCATTGCGGTTTCATCCCCGAAGCCGCCTGCGCGCGGCGCCCCCACGTGCCGACCACCGCGCCTTCCGATCCCGGCGTCCACCCCGCCGCCCCTGCGGCCCTGCGGCTCGACCAGCTGCCCGAGCGCCAGTGGGCTACCGTGCTGGACGTCCTGCACCGCGACCATCCCGACGACCGCGAGCTGGTCCTGCGGCTGACGGAGATCGGCTTCGTGCCCGGCGAGGCGGTGCGCATCATGGCCTGCGGCATGCCCGGCCGCGAGCCGCTGGCGGTGCGCCTGGGCCACACCACCTTCGCGCTGCGCCGCCACGAGGCGGCGCTGATCCAGGTCCTGCCCGGAGCGGCCGGCCATGGCTGAGGCGGCGGTCCACTTCCGCCCGCCGCTGGCGCCGCCCGGCCGCGTCGCGCTGCTGGGCAACCCCAACTGCGGCAAGACGGCGCTGTTCAACCTGCTGACCGGCAGCCGCCAGAAGGTGGCCAACTACGCCGGCGTCACGGTGGAGCGCAAGGAGGGCGAGCTGCGCACCCCGAGCGGCCGCAGCGTGGCCGTGCTGGACCTGCCCGGCGCCTACAGCCTCAACCCGCTGTCGGCCGACGAGGCCGTCACGCGCGACGTCATCACCGGCAAGCGCGCCGAGCCGCTGCCCGACCTGCTGGTGTGCGTGACCGACGCCACCAACCTGCGCCTGAACCTGCGCCTGGTGCTGGAGGCCCGCAAGCTCGGCCTGCCGATGGTGATGGCGCTGAACATGACCGACATGGCGAAGCGTCAGGGCATCGAGGTCGATGCCGCCGTGCTGTCGCGCGAGCTGGGTGTGCCCGTGATCCCCACCGTCGGCGTGCAGCGCGGCGGCGCGCAGGCGCTGCTGGCCGCGCTCGACGCGCCGGTGCCGCCGGCCGCGCCCGTGCCGTGGCAGGCGCCGGCGCTCGACGAGGTGCTCGACACCCAGCGCGAGGTGCGGCGCATCCTCTCGCTGGCGGTGCGCGAGCCGGCCGGCAGCCTGGCCGCCAGCGACCGCATCGACCGCGTGGTGCTGCACCCGGTGGTCGGCCTGCTGGTGCTGGCGCTGGTGCTGTTCCTCATGTTCCAGGCAGTGTTCAGCTGGGCGGAAGTGCCCATGGACGCCATCAAGGCCGCCACCGAGGCGGTCGGCAACGGCGTCAAGGGGCTGGTGCCGGACGGCCCGCTGCAGAGCCTGCTGGTCGACGGCGTGATCGCCGGCGTCGGCGGGGTGGTCGTCTTCCTGCCGCAGATCCTGATCCTGTTCCTCTTCATCCTGGCGCTGGAGGACTCGGGCTACCTGCCGCGCGCGGCCTTCCTGCTCGACCGCGTGATGGGCACGGTGGGGCTGTCGGGCCGCTCGTTCATTCCGCTGCTGTCGAGCTTCGCCTGCGCCATCCCCGGCATCATGGCCACGCGCACCATCGGCAACTGGCGCGACCGGCTCACCACCATCATGATCGCGCCGCTGATGACCTGCTCGGCCCGGCTGCCGGTGTACGCGCTGCTGATCGCCGCCTTCATCCCGCAGCGCGACGTGGCGGGCGTCTTCAACCTGCAGGGGCTGGTGCTGTTCGGCCTGTACATGTTCGGCATCGTCTCGGCGATGGCGGTGGCCTGGGTGATGAAACGCTTCCGCACCCACCAGGGCCACTCGCCGCTGATGATGGAGCTGCCGGCCTACCGCTGGCCCAACCTGCGCAACCTGCTGCTGGGGCTGTGGGAGCGCGCCTGGATCTTCCTGCAGCGGGTGGGCACCATCATCCTCACGCTGACCATCCTGCTGTGGTTCCTCTCCACCTTCCCGGCGCCGCCCGAAGGCGCCACCGGCCCGGCCATCCAGTACAGCCTGGCCGGCATGCTGGGGCGCGGGCTGGAGCACGTCTTCGCGCCCATCGGCTTCAACTGGCAGATCAGCATCGCGCTGGTGCCCGGCATGGCGGCGCGCGAGGTGGCAGTGAGCGCGCTGGGCACGGTGTACGCGCTCTCCGCCAGCGGCGACGAGGCGGTGGCGGGCGCGCTGGAGCCGCTGATCGCCGGCAGCTGGTCGCTGGCCACCGCGCTGTCGCTGCTGGTGTGGTACGTGTTTGCGCCGCAGTGCCTTTCCACGCTGGCCACCGTCAAGCGCGAGACGGGCTCGTGGAAGTACGTGTTCGTCATGGCCGCCTACCTGTTCGCCCTGGCCTACGTGGCCTGCTTCGTCACGTACCGGGTGGCGCTGGCCTTCACTGCCGGAGGTTGAGATGACGCAGAGCCTCATCGTCTTCGCGATCGTGGCCGTGGCCGCGGTGTACGCCGTGTGGCGATGGATGCCCGCGGCCTGGCGCAGGGGCGCGGCGCAGCGGCTGGCGGCCGGCTCGCAGCGCGCCGGGCTGGTGGATGCGCAGCAGGCCGGGCGCCTGGCCGCCTCGCTGGCGAAGGCCTCGGGCTGCGGCGATTGCGACAGCTGCGGCAGCTGTGCCCCCGCTCCCGGAACGCAGCCGAAAGGCCCGGACTTGACCCGGCACTGAGGGCGCCGCGCGCCGAAGCGGGCATCATCCCTCGCATGAGCTTGCAGATCCTGATCGCCGGCGCCGGCATCGGCGGGCTGGCCGCTGCCCTGGCCCTGGCGCGCGGGGGCCATCGCGTGGAGGTGCTGGAGCAGGCAGCGGCCTTCGGCGAGGTGGGCGCCGGCATCCAGCTCGGGCCCAACGTCACGCGGCGGCTGCATGCCCTCGGCCTGGCGGCCGGCCTGGCGCGCATCGCCGCCCGCCCCGCGATGCTGTGCGTGCGCAGCGCGCACGACGGCCGCGAACTGGCGCGCCTGCCCTTCGGCGAGACCGCCGAGCGGCGCTACGGCGGCCCCTACCTGTGCGTGCACCGGGCCGACCTGCACGCCCTGCTGCTGGAGGCGCTGCGGGGCGAATCCGGGCTGGCCGCGGCCGTCACGCTCAACACCGGCGCCCAGGTGCGCCGCATCTCGCTGCGCGGCGGCAAGGCGGTGTGCGCGGAAAGCGCCGATGCCCGCGCCTGGGAGGGCGACGCGCTGGTCGGCGCCGACGGCCTGTGGAGCCGCGTGCGCGCCGAGGTGCTGGAGGACGACCCGCCGCCGCAGCCGACCGGCCACACGGCCTGGCGCGCGATGCTGCCCCAGGCCGCGCTGCCCGAACGCCTGCGCAGCGATCGCGTCGAGGTGTGGCTGGGCGCCCGCCTGCACGCGGTGGCCTACCCGGTGCGCGGCGGCGACTGGCTCAACGTGGTGGTGCTGGCCGAGTCGGCGCCGCCCGGCGACGCGCGGGACTGGGACCAGGCTGCCAGCCTCGCATCGCTGCAGCAGGCCACGGGCCGCGTCGGCCCGCCGCTGCAGGCGCTGCTGGAGGCGGTGCCCGCCTGGCGCGCGTGGAGCCTGCACGACCGGCCGCCCCTGGCCGGGTCGCAGGCGATGGCGCGCGAGCGCATCGCGCTGCTGGGCGATGCCGCGCATCCCATGCTGCCCTACCTCGCGCAGGGGGCCGGCATGGCGATCGAGGATGCGGCGGCACTGGCCGAGGCGCTGGCCGGCGCCGACGGCGAGGCGGTGCCGGCCGCCCTGACGCGCTACGCGCAGGCGCGCTGGGCGCGCAACGCGCAGGTGCAGGCCCGTGCGCGGCGCAACGGCCGCATCTTCCACGCCACCGGGCCGGTGCGCCTGGGCCGCGACCTGGCGCTGCGCCTCGGCGGGGCGGCGGTGCTGGACGTGCCCTGGCTGTACGCCGGGTGAGGCGAGGGAGCGGCGCCTCCGCTCACCACTCGAAGGCGCGCAGGTGCTCGGCGCGCCGCATCAGCCCCTCGGCGCCCAGGTAGTGGCTCAGCTGCCCGCTGCGCACCTGCGCCAGCGCGCCTTCGAGGTCCTGCAGCAAGGCGGCCCGCGCGGGCTCGAAGCTGGCGGCCACGTCCGCCCCGCCGGCCTGCAGCGCCTGGCCGATCGCGCGTGCGCTGGCCGGCGCGCCGCAGGCCACGCAGCGCGCCATGGCCTCGGCGCTGGGCGTGGCGCCGGCGGCCAGCAGGCGGGCCGTGAGCTCCGGCGCCAGGGCCAGGTCGATCTCGGTCAGCACGTCGGCCGGCACCGGGGCGCCGGCATCGAGCAGCGCATTCGTGGCCGCCCAGGCGCCGTGGCTGACCGCCAGGTCGACCGCGTTGGCGCTGCCCTGCAGCGACGCGCCCAGGTCCACGTCGGCGGCGGCCAGGGCCTGCACCAGCGCGGCGTCGTCGGTGACGGCGGCATGGCGCAGGGCGGTGTGGGCCAGGGCGGTGTCCTGCGCCAGCGTGCCGTCGCGCAGCGCGCCGCGCCAGTCGCGCAGGGCCTGGCGGTAGTAGGCCACCAGCTTGTCCGACAGCTCCAGCGGCAGGCCGTGCGAGGTGTGGCGCTCGTCGAGGTATTCGAGCAGGGCCTGGCCCGAGAAGTAGTCGCCGGCGGGTGCCAGCGGGTCTTCCTCCAGGTGCAGGGCGGCGAAGGCGCCCTCGACGCTGCCGGCCACGGTGGCCAGGCTGTCTTCGTGCAGCCGGTGCCGCCAGGCCGGCGGCAGGCCCTTCTTCCAGGCCAGCACCGCGCCGTGGTCGGGGTGCTGCGGGTCCACGACCGCGTAGATGCGGTCCAGGTACTCGAAGCCGCCGAAGGGCAGGTAGTCGAGGCGGCCGCTCCAGGCGGCGCCATTCCCGGCGGCCGCTTCCTGCGCCAGTTCCAGCTCGTGGTCGATCCAGCCCTGCAGGTCGCGGTAGCCGTCGCTGCCGTTCCAGAACAGCTCGGTCCAGCTGATCGCCTCGTCGTTGCCGCCCATGCGCAGCCGCAGGTCGTAGTCGAGCTGGCCGCCGGCCGTCTCGCGCCACAGCGCCAGCAGGCCGGGCGGCAGCGGCCCGGCGCAGACGGCCTGCACCGCCTCGATCTGCGCCTCGGGCATCGGCGGCTGCGCGTCGAAGATCACGCGCCCCGCGAAGAGCGCGATGCCGTGCGCGCGCAGCGTGGCGCGTTCGCTGTCGGTGAAGAAATCCTGCCAGGCGGCCATGGTCGTCTCCTCGGTCGTGCGTCGGGCCATGCTAGCGAGAGCCGGGGCCGGCGGCGACCAGGTAATCCTCAGGCCGGCAGGTGTTTCACAGGTCGGTGCGCAGCTTCCAGAGCTCGGGGAACAGCACCACGTCCAGCATCTTGCGCAGGTAGCTCACGCCGCCGGTGCCGCCGGTGCCGCGCTTGAAGCCGATCACGCGCTCCACCGTGGTGACGTGGCGGAAACGCCAGAGGCGGAAGGCGTCCTCGATGTCGGTGAGCTTCTCGCCGAGCTGGTAGACGTCCCACCAGGCGTGCGGGTCGCGGTAGGCGAGCAGCCAGGCCTGTTCCACGGCGTCGCTGGCCGGGTAGGGCTGGGTCCAGTCGCGCGCCAGGTGGTCGGCCGGCACGGGCAGGCCGCGACGGGCCATCAGGCGCAGGGTCTCGTCGTACAGCGACGGGGCGCGGTAGGCGGCCTCCACCCGGGCCAGCAGGTCGGGCCGGTGCGCGTGGGGCTTGAGCATGGCGGCGTTCTTGTTGCCCAGCATGAACTCGATGCAGCGGTACTGCGCGCTCTGGAAACCGCTGCTCGACGCCAGGTAGGGCCGCATGGCGCTGTACTCGGGCGGCGTCATGGTCGAGAGCACCGTCCACGCGCCCACCAGCTGCTCCATGATGCGCGTCACCCGCGCCAGCATCTTGAAGGCGTCGGGCATCTCGTCGGCGGCGATGCAGCGCTGGGCGGCGGCCAGCTCGTGCAGCATCAGCTTCATCCACAGCTCGCTGGTCTGGTGCTGCACGATGAACAGCATCTCGTCGTGGGCGGGCGAGAGCGGGTGCTGCGCGTCCAGGATCTCGTCCAGGTGCAGGTAGTCGCCGTAGCTCATCGACTGGCTGAAGTCGAGCTGCGCCTTCTCCTCGCGCACGATCTGCTCGGGCAAGGCTGCGCCCTCCGCGGCGCCGGCGGATGGTTGCGGGGTCATCGTGGGGCCTCCTTGGGGCGGGCGCTTCAGTCCAGCACGGCGGCCATGGCTTCGGCCACGTACTCGACGTTCTTCGTCGACAGGCCGGCGATGCACATGCGGCCGGAGCGCACCAGGTAGACGGCGTGCTCCTTGAGCAGCCGGTCCACCTGCTCGGGCGACAGGCCGGTGTAGCTGAACATGCCGCGCTGGGTGAGGAAGTAGCCGAAGTCGCGGCCGGGCAGCTTCGCCGTCAGCGCGGCGTGCAGGCGCTGGCGCATGTCCTTGATGCGGCCGCGCATGGCGGCCAGCTCGGCCTCCCACCTGGCGCGCAGCTCGAGCGTTTCGAGCACCTGGGCGACGATGCGCGCACCGTGCGTCGGCGGGCTGGAGTAGTTGGCGCGCACGGCGGACTTGAGCTGGCCGAGCACGCGGTCGGCCTCTTCCTTGTCCTTGCACACCACGGACAGGCCGCCGCAGCGCTCGCCGTACAGCGAGAAGCTCTTGGAGAAGGAGTTGGAGCAGAAGAAGCGCACGCCCGCGTCGGCCAGCGCGCGCACGGCGAAGGCGTCTTCATCGACGCCGTCGCCGAAGCCCTGGTAGGCCATGTCGACGTAGGGGATCAGCTCGCGCTCGGCGATCACCGGGACGATCTGCTTCCACTGGTCCTGCGTCAGGTCCACGCCGGTCGGGTTGTGGCAGCTGGCGTGCATCAGCACGATGCTGTGCTTCGGCAGGCCGCGGATGGTCTCCAGCATCGCGTCGAAGCGCAGGCCGCCGGTGGCGGGGTCGTAGTACGGGTAGGTGTTCACCTTGAAGCCCGCGCCCTCGAACATGGCGCGGTGGTTCTCCCAGGTCGGGTCGCTCACCCACACCTGCGACTCGGGGAAGTAGCGCTTGAGGAAGTCGCCGCCCACCTTCAGCCCGCCGGAGCCGCCCAGCGTCTGCAGCGTGGCGATGCGGCCGCTGGCGACGGCCTCGTGCGTGGGGCCGAACACCAGCTTCTGCACCGCCTGCCGGTAGGGCGCGAAGCCTTCCATCGGCAGGTACGAGCGCGGGCCGATGGACTGCAGCAGCGAGGATTCGGCCTGGCGCACCGCGTCCATCACCGGCAGCTTGCCGTCGTCGTCGAAGTAGATGCCGATGGACAGCGAGACCTTGTTCGGCCGCGGATCGGCCTGGAAGTCTTCCATGAGCGAGAGAATCGGGTCGCCGGGATAGGCTGGGACGTGCGAGAACATGGCGTGCGTCGTGTTTTGGAAAGAGAGTGGCGCGGAACTTAACACCGCGAAAAATGGCGTGGTGTCGGTAATTTCCAACGCGCCCGCATCAAATTCTGCGCCCGTTTTGCCACTGGAACAGACCGAGGAACGAGAGCCCCATGAAACAAGTCGTCGACGTCGGCCTGCCGCCGCTCAACCAACCCTTTTCCTGGGCCGTGAAGGCCACGGGCGCGATGCTCTTCACTGCCCACGGGCCGGTGCGGCCGGACGGCAGCATCGACACCGGCCCGGTCGAGCAGCAGGCGCGCATCACCTTCACCAACCTGCGCAACGCGGTGCAGGCCGCCGGCGGCACGATGGGCGATGTCACGCAGGTGCTGATCTACATGACCGACGTGGCGGACATGCCGGCGATCGACGCGGTGTACCGCGAGTTCTTCGAGGCGCCCTATCCCAACCGGTCCAGCGCGGCGGTGGCGGGGCTGGTGGTGCCGGGGATGAAGATCGAGATCGTGGCGTATGCGATGGTGGCTGCTTGACCGTCGAGGTCGAGGGCGCGCGCCGTGGCCGGGGGCATCCCGTGCAGGGTGGTCAAACGGTCCGGGACGACGTCACCGCGAGCATGCGCCAACGAAACAAGCCCGTCAGAACAGCACGCGCAGTGCTCAATCCAGCGCCCGCAGCACCGCCCGCACCGGCGACGCATCCGCAGTCACCAGCTTCAACGGCAGGGCGATCAGTTCATAGTCGCCCTCGGCCACCTCGTCGAGCACCAGGTTCTCCAGCACGCGCATGCCGTGGCGGCGGATGGTCTGGTGGCTGGGCAGGTCCTTGCTGTCGGCGGGGTCGATGCTGGCGGTGTCGATGCCGATGAGCTTCACGCCGAGCGCGGCGAGGCGCTCGACGGTCTCGGCGGCATACGCGGCCAGTTGCGCGTCCCAGCGCTCGACCGGCATGCGCTCGTAGGTGCGCACCAGCACGCGGGGCGGCAGGGCGTCGTCCACCGCGTGCGCGATGTGGGCCCATTCGATCAGCGGCCCGCGGCCGATGGCGTGGATCACCCGGCAGGGGCCGAGGAAGGCGTCCAGGCCGACCTCGCCGATCGGCGCGCCGTCCGGCGCGTAGTGCAGGGGGGCGTCCGCATGTGCCCCCACGTGGGGCGACATCGTGATCTGGCTGACGTTGACGGGGCAGCCGGCGCCGAGCGTCGCGGCCCACACTTGGCTGTAGGGCGTGTCGCCGGGGAACACCGGCGAGGCGGCATGCACGGGCGGCGAGATGTCCCACAGCCGCCGGCGTGCAGCCTGAGGGGGGATGGCTCGGGAAGCTGAGGCAGTGGACATGGCAGGCTCTCGTTCAGAGCGGCAGCGGCGCGAGCCCGTGCCGGGCGCGGGCCCGGATGCAGGCATCGCTGCCTTCCTCCAGCTCGTGGCAGGGGCCGGGGCGCCATTCGTAGATGCCGCAGCCCACGGCCTCGCCGATGCGGCCGGTCAGCGCCGCGCAGCGCGGGCGCGCATGGTCGGTGCCGCGCAGCCGCGCCAGCGATGCGTTCAGCGGCAGCGCCAGGCCCGCCGGCACCCGGCCGCCGTGCTCGTCCAGCTCGTAGAGGCTGAAATCGACGCGGTAGGTGGCGCAGCAGGCGCCGCAGGACTGGCAGGTGGACATGGAGCGGGCAGGGCGGGTCGTTGCCGGGATCGGGCATCGCAAGAAGCCCGATGTTGCCATCGGCAGCTCCGAAGCACGGCAAGAAACCCGGCGACGCTTTCGCGTGCCGGGCCTGCAATCAGGCGCCTCCCAGGCCCGTTCCTGGACCTCTCACAGGCGGCGCCCGCCTGAGTGCCTGGTCCGTGCCCCGTCCTGGGGCACGGTGTTCTGGGGGATCAGAGCGAAGCGTTGCGCTCGGCGCTGCGGCGCTGGGCCAGGCTGCCGTTGGTGTACTGGGCCGGGATCCGGCTGTTCACGAAGGACTTGGCGTCCAGGTTCGCCGTCGGGCTGTGCGCGGCAGCGACCGCTTCGGCACGCACCGTGGCGCGGTCGAGCTGGCCAGCCATCAGCGCACGCGCCGCGTCGCCGGAAGCGTCGCCATAGGCATTGCTCTGGCGGGCAGCGGCGATGGCTTGCTGCTGCACTTCGGCGCGGCTGAGGGTCGAGTTGACGGTCAGCACGCCTTCGTACTCTTCGGCCTGGGCGGTGCCCACGGCGGCCAGCAGGGACAGGGCGGCAACGGCGATGATCTTCGAGGTCTTCATTTCTTAACTCCTTGTGCTCGGGTAGCGTTTGAACAAGAGAGCGAACGGGGCACCCGGCCGGGTTCGCTTCGGGTCTGCGTTCAATCGCTGGCCCGTGAGAAGAATTGTGGAGCGGAAGACTCGGTAGAAACCCTATGGATTTCGAACGCGGCGTTCCCGGGATCGAAACAATCGGGTCGCCTCGCCGAAGCCTCTCAGCCGTCCGATGCCGGGACGAGAGGCGCGATGGCCGGCGCCTTGCGCATCGTGATGGCGTGGAAGGGACACACCACCGCGCAGTCGCTGCACCCGGTGCAGCCCGCGGCATCGTGCAGCCTCGATGTCTTCTTCCATCCCTCCACCCCGAGGCTGAGCGTGTGCGGCTCGCACGCGGCCACGCACCAGCCGCAGCCCGTGCACCGCGCAGGGTCGATGGCGGGGAGCCAGCCGGGCCGGGGAGGGCGTGCCATGCGCAGGTGCTGCCGTCGATCGCTCAGGACGCTGCCGGTGCGCCGGCCCGCAGCACGAGCAGCAGGTTGTTGGCCGGCATCGCGACACGTTCGACCTGGTGCAGGCCGGCGGCTGCGGCCGCGGCGGCCACCGACGCGAGCGTGCGCAGGCCCCATGCCGGATTGCGCCGGCGCAGGTCGGCGTCGAAGGCGGCGTTGCTGAGGGCCAGGGGCTCGCCTTCCACGACGAAGGGGCCATACAGGACCAGCACCCCGCCGGGGCGCAGGCCGCGGGCGGCGCCCTGCATCAAGGCCTCGCAGCAGGGCCAGGGTGCGATGTGGATCATGTTCGCGCAGTACACCGCGTCCAGCGTGCCTGCATCGACGGGCCAGCGCTCGGCCTCGCGCACATCGAGTTGCTGCGGTTCGTCGACGTTGGCCAGGCCGGCGCAGCGCCGGGCGATGACGGGCAGCATCGCCGCATCCGGCTCGGTCGGCAGCCAGCGCCAGGCAGGCAGCGCAGCGGCGAAGTGGGCTGCGTGCTGGCCCGTGCCGGCGGCCACCTCCAGGGCCCGGCCCGCGGGCGGCAGCAGCCGCTGCAGTGCGGCCAGGATCGGCGCCTTGTTGCGGTCGGCCGCCGGACTGTGCGGCAGTTCCGACGGATCCGATGGGCCGTGGTGCTGGGTCATGGGCGCATTCTGGCTGTTTGCGGCGCGACCATGCCGCAGCGGGCGCTGCTGCCGCACCCGGACATGGCACGGCCCCGCGGCATCACTGCACCGCGGGGCCGTGGCTCGGAAGCGTCGGGCCGTTTACTTGCCGACCTTCACGCCGCCCGAGCCCTGAGCCTGGCCTTCGGCGTTCACGCCGGTGCCCACCCCCTTCAGCGCGCCGGTGGCCGAGCCGGCCGCGCCCGTCGCGGCCCCCACGGTATTGCCGACGGCACCCGTGGCGCCGCCCACCGCACTGCCTGCGCCCTGGACGGTGCTGTTGACCGTGCCGACGGTGCCGCCCACGGCCTGGGTCGCTCCGCCCACGGCGCCGGTGGCGCCGCCGAGCACGTTGCCCACGGTGTTGCCCAGGCCCGCGCCGCCGCCTGCCTGGCCGCCGGCCTGCGCGTCGGCACTGGCGCCGGCGGCACGCGCGCGCGGCTGCGCCTGGGCCTTGGCACCGCCGTGCACATGGCCCTGGGCTGCTGCCGGCGAGGCCTGCGTCCGGGCGTCCGCGCCGCCGGAGACGCCCACGCCGGCCTGCACGCCGACCCCGAGGCCGGCGTTCGGCGTGGCGGCGGTCTGCGCCTGCACGAGGCCGCTGGCGGCCAGCAGGCCGGCCAGCAGGGCGCCCAGGGCGATGCGATGGTGTTGTTGTCGGTTCATGGTCGAGGTTCCTTCCTTCTTTCGTCGTGTTGAGCGTGAACGGGCCACGCGGCACATCGAGTCGGCCTGACTGCCGGCTCGGGACGAACCTTAGGTGCCTGCCCCTCACCCGCCGCGTGCGCCGCCGCCGCGCGCCGCCGTGAGACGTCTCCGTCGGCGCGGCGCGGGGCTCGTGCGTTAGGCCGCGAGTGCGGGAGTTGAGGCGAAGAAGAGGGAAGTTGCGGCAAGAAGCCGGACGAAGTGCGTTCGACGCAGCATCTCGAAACGTGCATCGACCGCCGCTTTGCACAGGCGATACGGCCGGTTTGCGTAAAGAGGAGGCCGGCTCGCCGCGCGGAAAGAAGAAAGGCCCCTGACCATGCAGTCAGGGGCCTTCATCTGGTGCCGGAGAGAGGAATCGAACCCCCGACCTTCTCATTACGAATGAGCTGCTCTACCGACTGAGCTACTCCGGCGAAGCCTTCGATTATAGCGGGCGAATCATGCGGCCTCGCCAGCGTGGTAGCCGGTGACGCGCTCGACTTCGTTCTTCGAGCCGAGGAACACGGCCACGCGCTCGTGCAGCTTGGCGGGCTGCAGGTCGAGGATGCGCTCGCGGCCGTTGGTGGCGGCGCCGCCGGCCTGCTCGACCAGCCAGGCCATCGGGTTGGCCTCGTACATCAGGCGCAGCTTGCCCGGCTTCTCGGGCTCGCGCTTGTCCCAGGGGTACATGAAGACGCCGCCGCGCGTCAGGATGCGGTGCACGTCGGCCACCATGCTGGCGATCCAGCGCATGTTGAAGTCCTTGCCGCGCGGGCCTTCCTGGCCGGCCAGGCACTCGTCGATGTAGCGCTTCACCGGGGCGTCCCAGTGGCGCATGTTGCTCATGTTGATCGCGAACTCCCGGGTGTCGGCAGGGATGCGCACGTTCTCCTGCGTCAGCACGAAGCTGCCCTGCTCGCGGTCGAGCGTGAACATGGCGACGCCGTCGCCCACGGTCAGCACCAGCGTGGTCTGCGGGCCGTAGACGCAGTAGCCGGCGGCCACCTGCTTCGCGCCGGCCTGCAGGAAGTCGGACTCCTGCACGCCCGGCTGCCCGTCGGGCTTCTTCAGCACGCTGAAGATGGTGCCGATGCTGACGTTGACGTCGATGTTGCTGGAGCCGTCGAGCGGGTCGAACAGCAGCAGGTACTCGCCCTGCGGGTAGCGGTTGGGCACCACGTAGATGCTGTCCATCTCCTCGCTGGCCATGGCCGCCAGGTGGCCGCCCCATTCGTTGGCCTCGATCAGCACCTCGTTGGCGATGATGTCCAGCTTCTTCTGCACCTCGCCCTGCACGTTCTCGCTCTCGGCCGAGCCGAGCACGCCGCCCAGCGCGCCCTTGTTGACGGCCTGGCTGATGCTCTTGCAGGCGCGGGCCACCACTTCGAGCAGCAGCCGCAGCTGGGAGGGGATGGAGCCGTCGACGCGCTGCTGCTCGACGAGGTAGCGGGTGAGGGAGACTTTGGATGCCATGCGGTTCGTTCCTCGGCGGTTTCTTTCGGTCAGTTCGAGAGCGCGCGCGTGACGACCTCGAGGGTGTCCTTGCTCAGCTCGGGTTTGGCGGCCACGCGGGCGATGGCCTCGCGCGCGGCGCTGCGGTACGGCTCGGCCAGCTTGCTCCAGCGGTCCATGGCGCGCGCCAGGCGGGCCGCCACCTGCGGGTTGATGGCGTCCAGCTCGATCACGCGCTCGCTCCACCACACGTAGCCGGCGGCGTCGGGGCGGTGGAAGGCGCCGGGGTTGGCGCTGCAGTAGCTGAAGATCACGCTGCGCGCGCGGTTCGGGTTGCGGATGGAGAAGTCCGGGTGCTTCATCAGCTGCTTGACCAGCGGCAGCACGTCGCCGCCGCGGTCGGGCGCGCCGGCCTGCAGGGCGAACCACTTGTCGATGACCAGCGCCTCGTCCTTGAACAGGGCGTGGAAGCGCGCCAGCGCCTGCTGCGCCAGCGCATGGCCCGAGACCACCAGCGCCGAGAGGGCGTTGAAGCGGTCGGTCATGTTGCCCGCGTCCTTGAAGCGCTGCAGCGTCTTGCCGGGCCACACGGTGTCGCCGCTGTCGCGCGCGGCGATGCACAGGTGCGTGAGCGCCAGGCCGGCGAGCGAGCGGCGGCCGGCCGACTGCGGGTCGGGACGGTAGGCGCCGGTGTCCTTGTGCTGCTCGTAGGCCCAGGCCCAGTCGGCGGCCAGCGCGGTGGCCAGCTGGCTGCGCATGGCCTCGCGCACCGCGTGCACGCGCTGCGGGTCGACGATCTCGAGCTGCTCGGCGATGTAGGTCTCGGAGGGCAGCGTGAGCACCAGCTCCTTGAAGGCGGCGTCGAGCTGCGGGTGGCGCAGCACCTGGCGCATGGCCTCGACGAAGGCTTCGTCCAGCACCGGCGCGCCCGGCGCCGCGCTGCCGTTGACGGCCGCCAGCGCGGCGCGCAGCGCCAGGCGCTGGCCGGCTTCCCAGCGGTTGAAGGGGTCGCTGTCGTGCGCCAGCAGGGCCAGCAGCTGGGCGTCGCCGTAGTCGACGTCGAGCACCACCGGCGCGCTGAAGCCGCGCAGGATGGAGGGCACGGGCTCGGCGTCGAGGCCGGTGAAGGTGAAGCGCTGCGAGGCCTCGGTCAGCACCAGGGTGCGGGTGCCGGCGAGGGCGGGGCTGCCGTCGTCCAGCTGCAGCGGCAGGTCCTGCCCGCCGGGGCCGAGCAGGCCCAGGTTGACGGGGATGACGAAGGGCTGCTTCTCGTTCTGGCCCGGCGTCGGCGGGCAGCTCTGGCTGAATTCCAGCGTGTAGCTGCGGGCCGCCGCGTCGTAGTGGCCGCGTGCCGACACGCGCGGCGTGCCGGACTGGCTGTACCAGCACTTGAACTGCGGCAGCAGGCGGGCCAGGGGGCTCTCGGGGTTGGCGTCGGCGATGGCCTGGGCGAAGTCGTCGCAGGTCACGGCCTGGCCGTCGTGGCGCCGGAAGTACAGCGTCATGCCGCGCGCGAAGCCGTCGCGGCCCACCAGCGTCTGCATCATGCGCACCACCTCCGCCCCCTTCTCGTAGATGGTGACGGTGTAGAAGTTGCTGATCTCGATGTAGCTGTCGGGCCGCACCGGGTGGGCCATCGGGCCGGCGTCCTCGGGGAACTGGGCGGTGCGCAGCACGCGCACGTCCTCGATCCGCTTGACGGCGCGCGCCGAAGCGTCGGCGCACAGGTCCATGCTGAATTCCTGGTCGCGGAAGACGGTGAGGCCCTCTTTCAGCGAGAGCTGGAACCAGTCGCGGCAGGTGACGCGGTCGCCCGTCCAGTTGTGGAAGTACTCGTGGCCCACCACGCTCTCGATGTTGGCGTAGTCGGCGTCGGTGGCGGTCGCCTGGCTGGCCAGCACGTACTTCGTGTTGAAGATGTTCAGGCCCTTGTTCTCCATCGCGCCCATGTTGAAGTCGCTGGTGGCGACGATCATGAAGCGGTCCAGGTCCAGCGCCAGGCCGAAGCGCGACTCGTCCCACACGATGGAGTGGATGAGTGAGTTCATCGCGTGCTCGGTCTTGTCGAGGTCGCCGGCGCGCACGTAGACCTGCAGCAGGTGCTCCTTGCCGTTGCGCGCCTTCACGCGCTGCTCGCGCGCCACCAGCTTGCCGGCCACCAGGGCGAACAGGTAGCTGGGCTTCTTGAACGGATCGGCCCAGCGCGCGAAGTGGCGGCCCTCGGGCAGGTCGCCGTGCTCGACCAGGTTGCCGTTGGACAGCAGCACCGGGTAGGCGGCCTTGTCGGCGCGCAGCGTCACCGCGTAGCTGGCCATCACGTCCGGGCGGTCCAGGAAGTAGGTGATGCGGCGGAAGCCCTCGGCCTCGCACTGGGTGAAGAAGGTGTCCTGGCTGACGAACAGGCCCATCAGCTTGGTGTTCTTGGCCGGGCAGCAGGTGGTGAAGACTTCCAGCTCGAAGGCGTCGGGCAGGCCGTCGAGCACCAGCTGGTCGCCCTCCATGCGGAAGGAGGCGCCCTGGCCGTTGACCAGCACGCGCGCCAGGTTCAGCTCGTCGCCGTCCAGGCGCAGCGGCTGCACCGGCACCTCGGGGTTGCGGCGCATCTGCATGCGGTTGAGCACGCGGGTCTTGGCCGGGTCGAGGTCGAAGGTCAGGTCGACGGTGTCGATCCAGTACGCCGGCGGCGTGTAGTCCTCGCGGCGAATCGCCACGGGCTGGGCTTGGGCATCACGCGAGAGCAACATCGAGCGTCTCCAGGAAATTCGATTGGGCGAGTTGGTGGTAGTCGCGCACGGTGGCGATGACGTGCGGACCGGCGAGTTCCTCTGCGCCGTGGCTGCTGCACACGGCCACGGCACGCATGCCGCCGCGGCGGGCGGCCTCGATGCCGAAGGGCGCGTCCTCGAAGACGATGCAGCGCTCGGGCCGGGCGCCGATGCGGCGCGCCGCCTCCAGGAAGATGGCGGGCTCGGGCTTGCCGGCCAGGCCCTCGTCGCCGCCGACGATGGCCAGCGGCAGCGGGTCCATGTTCAGGCGCGACATGGCGAACTGGATGTTGTGCCGGTCGCCCGCGGTGCCCACCGCGACCTTCAGGCCGAGCTGCGAGGCATGCCGCGCGAAGGCGGTGAAGCCCGCCACCTCGGCGAAGGTGGCGTCGAACAGCGCGCGGTAGATGTCTTCCTTCTCGTGCACCAGCGCCGCGCATTCGTCGTCGGCCAGGTCGCGCCCGAACACCTCGCGCATGCACTCGGTGCCGGTGCGGCCGGTGGTGCGGCGCAGGATCTCGTCGGCCGGCATCGTGATGCCGTGGCGCCGCGCGAACTCCACCCACGACTTCGCATGCCAGGGCATGGAGTCGATCATGGTGCCGTCCATGTCGAAGATGAGGGCCTCGACCTGCATCGTCACACGCCCTGCTTCAGCGACGCCTCGATGAAGGCATCCAGGTCGCCGTCCAGCACCTTCTGGGTGTTGGAGATCTCCACGCTGGTGCGCAGGTCCTTGATGCGGCTCTGGTCCAGCACGTAGCTGCGGATCTGGTGGCCCCAGCCGACGTCGGTCTTGCTGTCCTCCAGCTTCTGCTGCGCCTCCATCTGCTTGCGCATCTCGAAGTCGTACAGGCGCGAGCGCAGGCGCTTCCAGGCCACGTCGCGGTTGCTGTGCTGGCTGCGGCTGTCCTGGCACTGCACCACGATGCCGGTCGGGATGTGCGTCAGGCGCACCGCCGAGTCGGTCTTGTTGATGTGCTGGCCGCCGGCGCCGCTGGCGCGGTAGGTGTCCACGCGCACGTCGGCCGGGTTGATCTCGATCTCGATCGAGTCGTCGATCTCGGGATAGACGAAGACCGAGGCGAAGCTGGTGTGGCGGCCGCCGGCCGAGTCGAAGGGCGACTTGCGCACCAGGCGGTGCACGCCGGTCTCGGTGCGCAGCAGGCCGTAGGCGTACTCGCCCTCGATCTTGATGGTGGCGCCCTTGATGCCGGCCTGCTCGCCCGGGGATTCGTCTTCCACCGTGGTCTTGAAGCCCTTGCGCTCGGCGTACTTGAGGTACTGGCGCAGCAGCATGCTGGCCCAGTCCTGCGCCTCGGTGCCGCCGGCGCCGGCCTGGATGTCGAGGAAGCAGTTGCTCGGGTCGGCCGGGTTGCTGAACATGCGGCGGAACTCGAGCGCCTCGATCTCCTGGCGCAGCCCCTCGCTGTCGTCGGCGATGGCCTGCAGGCCGGCCTCGTCGCCGTCCTCCTTGCTCATCTCGTAGAGCTCGGTGTTGTCGGCCAGCTCGCTGTCCAGCCGGTCGAGCACCAGCACGACGCTGTCGAGCTGCTTCTTTTCCTTGCCCAGCTCCTGGGCCTTCTTCGGGTCGTTCCAGACCGCCGGGTCTTCCAGGGCGGCGTTGACGGTCCTCAGTCGTTCGGCCTTGGCGTCGTAGTCAAAGATACCTCCGCAGGTCGACCGCGCGCGTGCTCAGGTCTTCCAGGGTGGTGCCGATCAGGTTGATGCGTTCTGCGTCCATGGTGTGCGTGTCCTGTGGGTGGTGGGCCGTCGTGCGAAGGCCGGGGGGCCGGGGGGAGGTTCCCGCAGAAATGGGGGAAAGCCCGCGATTTTCTCACGCGGGCCCCGGCCCGCCGGCCCGGCCGCCCTCAGCCGCCGGCGAGGAAGTCCTCGATCAGCGCCGCCACCCGCTCCGGCTGGTCGTGGTGCAGCATGTGGCCGGCGTCCTCCACCCGGGCCAGGCGCACGTCGCGCACCGACTGCAGGCGCTGCTGGAACTCCTCCAGCGTGTAGCGGCGCTTCCACCAGCCGGCCAGGCTGTCGTCGCTGGCCACCACGGCCAGCACCGGCGCCTCGATGGCGGCGTACAGCGCCAGCGCCTCGTCGACGCGGAAGATGTTGGCGTTGACCACCTTGTGCGCCGGGTCGCCGAGGATGCGCCAGCGCTCGCCGCCGCCCTCGTGCGGCGTGGCGCGGGCCCACTGGCGGGCGAGCCAGTCGGCCTTGTCCTGCGTCAGGCGCGGGTTGGTCTTTATCAGCCGGCGCGCCACGCCGTCGGCGGTGCCGTAGTCGGCCAGCGCCAGCTCGCCGCCGTGCAGGCGCTTGAGCTCGTCGATCCAGCGCGCGTAGCGGCCCGGCGCCTCGTCGGCGCGGAAGGCGGGCATGCCGAAGCCTTCCAGGTTGACGATGCGGCGCAGGCGCTGCGGCCGCACGCCGCCGTACTGCATCACCACGTTGCCGCCCATGCTGTGGCCGACCAGGTCCACCGGCCCGCGCTCGTCGTTCGGGCCGGCGTAGTGGTCGAGCAGCCAGTCGAGGTCGGCCAGGTAGTCGGGCATCCAGTAGTTGTCGACGCCGCCGCCATCGGTCTGGCCGAAGCCGCGCCAGTCGGGGGCGATGACGAAGCGCTCCTCGCGCATCGCATCCACCACGAACTGCCAGGAGGCGCCCACGTCCATCCAGCCGTGCAGCAGCACCAGCGGCGGCCGCGCACCGGAGGGCTCGCCCCAGGTCAGGACGTGGTAGCGCAGGTTGCGCACGGGGACGAACTCGGAGCGGGCAGGGCGGCGGGGCGGGTACATGGCCGCGATGTTACGAAGCGGGCGGGCCGGGCCCGGTCGTGCGCAGGACAGGCCCCGCCGCGCGGCAGGGACAACCCTGTGCACAGGCGCCGCCATCGCGGGTAGGGTCGGCCGGCAAAGGAGACCCGACGACATGCCCATCCGCTCAGCCGCCACGCGCGCGCCCCGCATCCGCACCCTCGCCGCCGCCAGCCTGCTGGGGGCCATCGGCGCGCTGGCCCAGGCCGGCACCGTCACGGTCATCACCTCCTTCTCCAAGGACCTGACCGATCCCTACAAGAAGGCCTTCGAGGCGGCCAACGCGGGCATCAGGCTGGAAGTGCTGAACAAGAACACCACGGCCGCGATCGCCTACATCAAGGAACTGCCGGCCGGCCAGCGGCCCGACGTCATGTGGGCCAGCGCGCCCGATGCCTTCGAGGTGCTGGCGCGCGACAAGCTGCTCACCGCGGCGCCCGAGGTGAAGAACCCGCACACGCCGGCGAAGATCGGCAACTACCCCATCAACGACCCGAACGGCCTGTACTACGGCCAGGCGCTGGCCGGCTACGGGATGATGTGGAACACCCGCTACCTGCAGGCCAACAAGCTGCCGGCGCCCAAGGAGTGGAGCGACCTCGCCAGGCCCGAGTACTTCGGCCACGTGGCGATCAGCTCGCCCTCGCGCTCGGGCACCACGCACCTCACGGTCGAGACGCTGCTGCAGGGCGAGGGCTGGGACAAGGGCTGGACGCAGCTGCTGGAGATCATGGGCAACTGCGCCGCCGTCACCGACCGCAGCTTCGGCGTGCCCGACGGCGTGAACAGCGGGCAGTTCGGCATCGGGCTGGTGATCGACTTCTTCGGCCTGGCGGGCAAGTACTCGGGCTTCCCGGTCGAGTTCGCCTACCCCAGCGTGACGGCCGTGGTGCCGGCCAACATCGGCCTGGTGACCGGCGCCAAGAACGCCGACGAGGCGAAGAAGTTCATCGCCTTCACGCTCTCCAGGGAGGGCCAGCAGATCCTGCTGGAGCCCAGGATCAGCCGCCTGCCGGTGCTGCCCTACGCCGACCTGAAGGTGCCCGCGGGCTACCCGGACATCCAGGCCGTGGCCAGGCGCGCCAAGGTGCAGTTCGACTCGCAGCTGTCGGAGTCGCGCTACCAGGTGGTCGTCAGCCTGTTCGACCAGATGGTGACCTTCCGGCTCAAGGAGCTGCAGGCCGCGACCAAGGCGATCCATGACGCGGAGAAGAAGCTCAAGGCCCGGCCCAGCGCCCAGGGCAGCGACCTGGTGAAGCAGGCGCGCGGCTTTGCCTACAGCCCGCTGGTGGGTGCCGACACGGCGAAGAACGAGCAGTTCCTCGAACTGTTCCGCAAGAACCGGCGCGACGTGGCCGTGAGCAAGCAGCTCACCGGACAGGAAGAACTCTGGGCCGGCAAGGCCAAGGCCAACTACGCCAAGGCGACCGAGCTGGCCAACCAGGCGGCGGCCCTGGCCAAGTGAGCGCCGCCCGGCCGCTCCGAAGGCGCCCGCACCCGCAGTGCGCAGCACGGAGGGGCGTCCTGTGAGCACGGCGGCTGCCGGAGTCCGCGTCCGGACACGCGGCGCCGCGGCCGCGCCGGCGGGGTGGGGCGCCTGGTCGGTGGCGGGCGCGGTGCTCGCCTTCCTCGTCGTGTTCCTGCTGGTGCCGGTGGGCCTGGTGGTCTACACGGCCTTCGTCGACGGCGCGGGCGCCTTCACGCTCGGGCACTTCGGCAACTTCTTCGGCCAGAGCCTGTTCACCGAGGCCTTCGTCAACAGCCTGGTGGTCGCGCTGGCCAGCGTGGCCGTCGCCTCGCTGATCGCGGTGCCGCTGGCCTACCTCACGGTGCGCTTCGAGTTCCGCGGCGCGCTCCTGATCCAGACGCTGGGCGTGCTGCCGCTGGTGATGCCGCCCTTCGTCGGCGCGGTGGCGCTGCAGCTGATCTTCGGCCGCAACGGCAGCGTCAACCTGCTGCTGGACGAATGGTTCGGCTTCAAGGTGCCGATCATGGACGGGCTGGTGGGCGTCGTCTTCGTCGAGAGCATCCACTACTTCCCCTTCATCCTGCTCAACCTGGTGGCGGCGATGCGCAACATCGACGGCGCGATGGAGGAGTCGGCGCAGAACCTGGGCGCGCGCGGCCTGCGCCTGTTCCGCCGCATCATCTTCCCGCTGGCGATGCCGGGCTTCCTGGCCGGCGCGGCGCTGGTGTTCGTCAAGGTCTTCGACGACCTGGGCACGCCGCTGGTGATGGGCGTGACCAACATGCTGGCCCCGCAGGCCTACCTGCGCATCACCTCGGTGGGCATCGACGACCCGATGGGCTACGTCATCAGCGTGCTGATGATCGGCTTCTCGATCCTGGCGCTGTGGCTGGCGGCGCGCATGACGGCCGGCCGCGACTACGCCACCCTGCAGAAGGGCGGCGGCAGCCTGCAGCGACGGCGCCTCGGGCGCGGGCAGGCCGTGCTGGCCTACGGCTGGATCGCGCTGGTGCTGGCCGTCGTGCTGGCGCCGCACCTGGCCATCCTGCTGATGTCCTTCGCCAGGGTGTGGAGCTTCTCGGTGCTGCCGGATGCCTACACGCTCGACCACTACGCCGCGGTGTTCGCCGACGCGCAGCACATGATCGGCAACACGCTGCTGTACTGCCTGCTGGCGGCGGGGCTGGACGTGCTGATCGGCACCGCGATCGCCTGGCTCATCCTGCGCACCACGCTGCCGGCGCGGCGCTGGCTGGACTCGCTGGCCTCGATCGCGCTGGCCATCCCCGGGCTGGTGCTGGCCATCGGCTACCTGCGCCTGTTCCGCGGCGTGGACCTGCCCTTCACCGACACGCCCGTCATCACCAGCTGGGTGCTGATCATGCTGGCCTATGCGGTGCGGCGCCTGCCCTATGCGCTGCGCGCCTGCATGGCGGCGCTGCAGCAGGTGCACGTGTCGCTGGAGGAGGCGGCGCAGAGCCTGGGCGCCACGCGCTGGCGCACGGCGCGCCGCGTGATGGTGCCGCTGATGGCCGGCGGCATCCTGGCCGGCTTCGTCACCAGCTTCGTCACGGCGGCGGTGGAACTGTCGGCCACCATCCTGCTCACCTCGGCCGAGAGCCAGGCGCCGATGAGCTACGGCATCTACCTGTACATGCAGAGCGCGGCCGGCCGCGGGCCGGGCGCGGCGCTGGGCGTGCTGGCGGTGGTGGTCGTGGCGCTGGGCACCTGGGCCTCGCACCGTTTTGCCGAGCGCTCGCGCACGCCGGAAAGGGCAACCGCATGAAAGAAACGACCCCCACGCGCCCCCGCTGCGCGAGGTCCGCCGGCCCCCGAGGGGACGCTTCTCGTCCTGGGGCGGCCCGGCGATGAAGAAGGTCTCGCTGGAGGCGCGCCACATCAGCCTGAGCTACGGCAGCCACGAGGTGCTGCGCGACATCGACCTGCGGGTCGAGCCGGGCGAGTTCTTCGCGCTGCTGGGGCCCTCGGGCTCGGGCAAGTCGACGCTGCTGCGGCTGATCGCCGGCTTCAACCGGCACCAGCGCGGCGAGCTGCTCGTCGACGGGCAGGACATCACCGGCGTGCCGCCGCACGCGCGCAACATCGGCATGGTGTTCCAGAGCTACGCGCTGTGGCCGCACCTGAACGTGTGGGACAACGTGGCCTTCGGCCTGGTGGAGCGGCGCGAGACGCGCGACGCCGTCAGGCGCAAGGTGGCCGCCGCACTGGAGCTGGTCGGCCTGGCGGACTACGCGAAGCGCCGGCCCGGCCAGCTCTCGGGCGGCCAGCAGCAGCGCGTGGCGCTGGCGCGCACCGTGGTGGTCGAGCCGCGCCTGCTGCTGCTCGACGAGCCGCTGTCCAACCTCGACAAGAACCTGCGCGTGCAGATGCGCGACGAGCTCAAGCGCCTGCAGCGCACGCTGGGCCTGACGACCGTCTTCGTCACCCACGACCAGGAGGAGGCCATGACCACGGCCGACCGCATGGCCGTGCTGGACCATGGCGTGCTGCAGCAGGTCGGCTCCGCCACCGGCCTGTTCGACGAACCGGTGAACCGATTCGTGGCCGGTTTCGTCGGCACGGCCAACCTGCTGGAGGGCCGCGTCGAGGCGGTGGAGGAGGACGGCAGCGTGCGCTTCGACGCGCAGGGCGTGGGGCCGGTGCGGCTGCCCGCGGCCGCCCTGGCCGGCCCGCCGCCCGCGCCCGGCCCGGCGGCCATGGCCTTCCGCCCGCACCAGGTGCTGCTGCAGGCGCCGGCCGAGCCGACCGACCCGGCGCGGGTGTGGCTGGACGGCACGGTGGAGAGCGCCGAGTTCCTCGGCGAGTTCTCGCGCTACCGCCTGCGCGTGGGCCGGGCGGCGCTGGTGGCGGACCAGCCGCACTACGCCGGCCACCCGGTGCTCGCGCCCGGTGCCTTCGTGCGGCTGGGCATCGCGCCGGCGCAGGTGCGCTTCCTTTCGGCCTGAGGGGCGCGCGGCGCAGGCCGGCGGCGGCGCGGGGGCGGGGGCGGCGGTAGCATCCGGCCCCATGAACCTCCCCCAAGTCACCCTCGGGCGCAGCGAGCTGCGCGTCACCCCCATCTGCCTGGGCACCATGACCTTCGGCGAGCAGGTGGACGAACCCACCGCCCACGCCATCCTCGGCCGCGCGCTGGAGCGCGGCGTCGACTTCATCGACACGGCCGAGATGTACGCCGTGCCGGCGCGCCAGGAAACCTTCGGCGCCACCGAGACCATCATCGGCAACTGGTTCAAGGCGAACCCGGGCGCGCGCCGGAGGCTCACGCTGGCGACCAAGGTGGCCGGCCCCTCGCGCGGCATGCCCTGGGTGCGCGAGGGCGCGGGCATGACGGCGGCCGACATCGTCGCCTCCTGCGAGGGCAGCCTGCGCCGCCTGCAGACCGACGTGATCGACCTCTACCAGATCCACTGGCCCGAGCGCAACGTGCCGGCCTTCGGCAGCATCTACTACGACCCGGCCAAGGAGCGCACGCAGACTTCCATCCACGAGCAGCTGGAGGCGCTGGGCGGCCTCGTGAAGGCCGGCAAGGTGCGCTACATCGGCCTGTCGAACGAGACGCCCTACGGCGTGCACGAGTTCGTGCGCCTGGCCGAGCAGCACGGCCTGCCGCGCGTGGCCACGGTGCAGAACGTCTACTGCCTCATCAGCCGTGCGCTGGAGAACGGCCTGGACGAGACCATGCACCGGCTGGACGTGTCGCTGCTGGCGTATTCGCCGCTCGCCTTCGGCCTGCTCACCGGCAAGTACGACCTGGGCGGCACCACCGGCCCCGATGCGCCCAGGGGCGCGCGCATCGCCAGCTACGAGTCGGTACGCAAGCAGCGCTGGGGCCGCCCCGACGCCCTGGCCGCGGCGCGCCGCTACAACCAGCTCGCGCGCGACCACGGCCTCACCCCCGCGCAGATGGCCCTGGCCTTCTGCTACACCAAGTGGCAGGTCGCCAGCACCATCATCGGCGTGACCTCGCTGGCGCAGTTGGACGAGGACCTGGACGCCTGGGGCACCACGCTCTCGCCCGAGGTGCTGGCCGAGATCGACAGGATCCGCTGGGAGCTGCGCGACCCGGCGGCCTGAGCCCGGCCCCGCCGGCGGCGCTCAGCGCATGTGCGCGCCGCCGTTCACGTCGAGGGTCGTCCCCGTCACGTAGGACGACAAGTCCGACGCGAGGAACAGGCAGGCCCCGGCGATTTCCGCCGCGTGGCCGGCGCGCGGCAGCGGCCAGCCGGCGCCGCTGGCGTGCTTGTCGGCATCGCTGCGGCCGGTGCGCGAGAAATCCGTGAGCACCAGGCCCGGTGCGATGGCGTTGACGCGGATGCCCTCGCTTCCCAGCTCGCGGGCCATGGCGCGCGTCAGGCCCAGCACGCCGGCCTTTGCGGCGCAGTAGTGCGCGCCGCCGAAGACGCCGCCGCCCTGCTGCGCCGACATCGACGACACGTTGACGATGCTGCCGCCGCGCCGCGCGCGCATCGCGGGCAGGGCGGCCTGCGACAGCAGCAGCGTGCCGCGCAGCGCCACGTTGGTCACGGCGTCGTAGTCGGCCGCCGTGATGTCGGCGATGCCGCGTTTCTGCGTGAGGCCGGCGTTGTTCACGAGCACGTCCAGCGCGCCGGCCGACCAGCGCAGCACGCCTTCGATCGCGGCGGCGCAGGCGGCGGCGTCGGCCACGTCGCAGGCCCAGCCGCGCGCCTGGTCGGTGCCCGTGGCGTCGTTGAGGTCGGCCGCCGCGGCATGGGCCTCGTCCGCGTCCACGTCCAGCAGGGCGACGCGCGCGCCATGGGCCACGAAGAGCCGCGCCGTCGCCTTGCCGATGCCGCGCGGGCGCCCGGCGCCGGAGATCACGGCCATGCGGCCGGCGAGGAGCGCGCCCGTATCGGTGCGCACCGGGTCCAGGGCGGCAGCGTCCATCGCCGCCTCAGTCGGTCTTGATGTTGGCGTCGGCCGCGACCTTCTTCCAGACCTGGATGTCGCGCGCGTTGATGGCCGCCTGCTGGTCGCCGGGCAGGAAGTCGGCGGTGATGCCGAGGGCCAGCATCTTGTCCACCACCTCCTTTTCCCTGAGCGAGGCCTGCAGCGCATCCGTCACCCTGGCGAGGATCGGCTTGGGCACGCCCGCGGGGGCGTACATCACCCAGGACAGCAGCTGGTCGAAGTCGATGCCCTGCTCCTTGTAGCTCGCCACGTCGGGCAGGCTGGGCGAGCGCTGCGTGCACACGCCCAGCGCCTTGAGCTTGCCTTCCTTCACGAAGGGCGTGCCGGTGGCCATGTCGACCAGCCCGAGCCGGATGTGGCCGCCCATCATGTCGGTCACCAGCTTGTTGGTGCCGTTGAAGGGCACGTGCTGCAGCTGCACGCCCGTCTTCTGCGCCAGCACCTCGCCGCAGAAGTGCCCGGTCGAGCCCATGCCCCAGCTGCCGTACTGCATCGGTTCCGGCTTCGACCTGGCGAGCGCGACCAGCTCCTTGAGGTTGTTGGCCGGGAAGTCGGGCGTGGCGAGCATCACGATCGCCGAGGTGCCGATGCGGCCGACGACGCTGAAGTCCTTCACCGGGTCGTAGGCCAGCTTGCTGTAGGTGACCGGCGCGAGCAGGTGCGTGGTCATGCCGCCGATCATGATCGTGTAGCCGTCGGGCGGCGACACGGCCACATGCTGCGTCCCGATGGTGCCCGCCGCGCCCACGCGGTTCTCCACCACGATGGGCTGCCCGAGCCGCCGGCTCATCTGGTCGGCCAGCAGCCGGCCCAGCACGTCGCCGCCGCCGCCGGCGCCGAAGGGCAGCACCATCCTGATCGGCTTGTTCGGGTAGTCGGCGGTTGATTGGGCGGAGGCGGGCGTGCCCGCGGCGAATGCGGCGGCCGCCACCAGCGGCAGCCAGAAGGTCTTTTTGAACATGGCGTGTCTCCGTTGCTTGTCGTCGTGATCGGGTCGGTGCTCAGCCCAGCGAGACGCCGCCGTCCACCACCAGCTCCAGGCCGGTGACGTAGGCCGACTCGTCCGAGGCGAGGAAGAGGGCGGCGTTGGCGATGTCCCAGGGCGAGCCCTGCCGGCCCATGGGGCAGCGCGCGTCGCGCTGCGCGCGGCCGGCCGCGGCGGCCTGCGCATCGGCGTACAGCGCGGTGGCGTGCGGCGTGTCGATGAGGCCGGCCACGATCGCGTTGCAGCGCACCTGGTGCGGCGCGTACTGCCGCGCCACCACGCGCGTCATGTGGTTCAGGGCCGCCTTGGACGTGCTGTACGAGAGGAACTGCATCGGGCTCCACTTGCGGCTGGCGATCGAGGACATGTTGATGATCGAGCCGCCGCCCTGGCGGATCATGTGCGGCATGGCCGCGCGCGCGGCCAGCATGGCGCCGCGCAGGTTGATCTCGTGCACGCGGTCCCACGACGCCTCGGTGAGTTCCAGCAGGTCGCCGAAGGCCTCGATGCCGACGTTGTTGTGCAGGATGTCGACGCGGCCATGGCGCTGCAGGCCGGCCTCGACCATGGCCTGCAGCTGTGCGGCGCTGCGCACGTCGGCCGTCACGGCGCTGGCGTCGCCGCCCTCGGCCGCGATGCGGCGCACGGTCTCCTGCGCCGCGTCGGGCGACACGTCGGCGCACAGCACGCGGGCGCCGGCCCGCGCGAAGGCGATGGCGCAGGCCGCGCCGTTGCTGGTGCCGTCCGCGGGCGTGCCGGCGCCGACGACGATCGCCGCCTTGCCGGCCAGCCGGTGCGCGCCGCTCATGGCGTCTTCCGCGCGGCGCGCGGCCGCGCCGGGCGGCTCGCCGAGGGCGCGGGCGCCAGCGGGGCGCAGGATTCGCGCAGCACCATCTGCGTGGTGATGACGATGCGTTCGGCCTCGGTCGCCGTGGCGGCGCCCGGCAGGCGCTTGAGCATCAGTTCGGCCGCGGCGGTGCCGACGGCCTCGAAGTCCCAGGTGAGCGAGGTGATGCCGGGCGAGAAGAGCTGCGACAGGTCGGTGTCGCCGATGCTGATGACGCTGGCGTCCTCGGGCGCCGTCAGGCCCGCGTGGCGCAGGCCCTGCAGCACGCCCGAGAGGATGCGCGTGCCCAGGCACACGAAGGCCGTGGGCCGATCGGCGCCGGAGAGCAGGGCAAGCGTCTCGCTGAAGGCGAACTGCATGGCCGAGGGCTCGGCGCGCACCAGCCGCGGCTCGGGCTGCAGTCCACGTTCGGCGTATGCGGCGCGAAAGCCCGCGATCCGTTCGCGGCCGGGGCGCACGGCCTGGCCCGGCGTCATGAGCGCGATGCGGCGGTGGCCGAGGTTGAGCAGGTAGCGCGTGGCCTGCAGCGCGCCGTTGAAGTGGTCCACGTGCACGCCGCTGCCGGCCGCGTGGAAGTCGCGGTCCAGCGCCACGGCGGGCAGGCCCTGGGCCGAGAGGCCTTCGAACAGCTCGGGCCGCTCGCTCTGGCAGGGGGCGAGGATCAGCCCGTCCACGCGCCGGCGGCGGAAGAAGTCGATCATCGTGCGCTCGCGCTGCGCGTCGCTGTGCGTGTTGGCCAGCAGCAGGGCGCAGCCGTCGCGCTGCAGGCGTGCCTCCACCGCGTTCACGATGCGCGCGTACAGCGGGTTGGACAGGTCCGACACCAGCAGGCCGACGACGCCGGTGCTGCGCGTGCGCATGCTCTGGGCGATGGCGTCGGGCTCGTAGCCCAGTGCCTCGGCGGCCGCCTGCACCGCGGCGATGGCGGCCTGGCTCACGCGGCCGGCGCGGTTGAGCGCGCGCGAGGCGGTGCCGATCGACACGCCGGCGCGCAGCGCCACGTCGCGGATCGTCGGGCGGCTCACGCTGTGGCCTCCGGCCCGTCGCCCGGCACCCGGGCCTGCACGACCCCGGGCGGAAAACGCCGCGCGCCGTGCTCCAGCGGCACCGCCATGCTGTTCAGGAAGAAGGCGGCCATGTGATAGAAGCTCGAGGCCAGCACGAGTTCGACCACCTGGTCCCTGGGCCAGTGGGCCTGCAGCGCGGCCCAGGTGCCGTCGCTCACGGTGGAGTGATGGTGCAGCTCGTCGACCATGCGCACGATGAGCCGTTCCTTCGCGGTCCACAGCGACTCGCTCGGCACGGTGCCGCAGGTCAGCTCCATCACCTGCGCTTCGCTCAGGCCGCAGCGCTCGGCGTAGATGCTGACGTGCATGCCCCACTCGTATTCGGACCGGGTGAGGGCGCCGGTGCGGATGATGGCGATCTCGCGCTCGCGCTCCGGCACGCTGCCCTTGAACAGCACCACATGCGCCATCTGCTGGAAGGCCACGGCCAGCCGGGGTTCCTGCGCCAGCGTGAGCCGCAGGTTCTGGGGCGACAGCGTGCCGGAGAACGCCGTGTTGCCGATCGCGCGCGCCGCGGCCTCGTCGTAGGGCGGGGCGCGCAGCGGCATGCGCCGCGAGACCGCCAGTTCCTGGGCGGTGCCGGGCAGATCGGTGGGGGTGACGACACGCATGGATTCGATCAAGGATGGAGGTTATAGAAACGTTTCTACATTCATGCGGAGTCTGCGATCTCCTTCTGGCGCTGGATATGGGTGCAAACCCGGGTGCCGTTTCATGGGGTCTTGTTTCCACAATTGAGAAAACGTTTTCTCATCCAGGAGCAAGCATGAGCCTTTTCTATGGCGGCGCGCGGCAGGTCGGCTTCGTGGTGCGCGACATCGAGCGCGCGATGGCGCACTGGAGCCGCGCACTCGGCGTGGGGCCGTGGTTCTACAAGGCCGCGGTGGGCACCACCGAGTTCCGCTACTACGGCCGGCCGCAGACCCACCTGCCCGATCTGTCGATCGCGCTGGCCAACTCGGGCGACCTGCAGATCGAGCTGATCCAGCAGCGCAACGACGCGCCTTCGCTGTACCTCGACACGCTGGCGCGCAACGGGGAGTGCGCGCAGCACATCGCCTACTGGACGGAAGACCGCTACGACGCCCTGCATGCGCGCCTGCTCGAGAGCGGCTATGTCGAGGGGCACGGCGGCCGCATGGGCACGCGCGGCCGCTTCTCGTACTTCGTCCACCCCGAGCTGCCCAGCGGCATGGTGGAGCTTTCGGAGACGACGGGCGGCAAGGGCGTGTACTTCCGCCAGATCGCCGAGGCCGCTCGCGCGTGGGACGGCCGCACCGAGCCGGTCCGGCAGATGGGCGCCTCGGCCGTGAGCACGGCGGCCTGAGCGCCTGCGCTCGCGCGCGGGCGGCGGGAGCGCGGCAGAATCGCCCGCTCCGATGGCCAAGAAAGACAGGACCCACGTCAGCGAGACGCCCGCCACCGCCGTGCTGCGCGCGGCGGGGGTCGCGTTCACCGAGCATCCCTACGCGTACGTGGAGCACGGCGGCGCGCAGCACAGCGCGCAGGTGCTCGGCATGGACCCGTTCAGCGTGGTCAAGACGCTGGTGATGCAGGACCAGGATGCGAAGCCGCTGATCGTGCTGATGCACGGCAACCGCAGCGTCTCGACCAAGAACCTGGCGCGGCAGATCGGCGCCAAGTCGGTCGAGCCCTGCAGGCCGGAGGTGGCGCAGCGCCATTCCGGCTACCAGGTGGGCGGCACCTCGCCCTTCGGCACGCGGCGGGCGATGCCGGTGTACGTCGAGTCCACCGTCCTCGGCCTGCCGCGGATCGCCATCAACGGCGGCCGGCGCGGCTACCTGGTGGGCATCGACCCGCAGGTGTGCGTGCAACTTCTGGGCGCGACGCCGGTGCAGTGCGCGCTGGCGATGGACGCATGAGACCGCACCCGGCCGCAGGTCGTCCGGCGAGCCGGCGCCTGCGCCTGGGCATCGCGCTGGCGGGCGCCTGGCTGGCCTGCCTGCTCGCCGGCTGCTCGCTGCCGCCGCTCGAAGGGCGCAGCAGCTCGCAGGCGCTGCCGGCCGCGCAGGCCGGCGAGACGCCGCTCGGCCGCGCCGTCGCGCCGCTGGCGGCGCAGCATCCGGGCCAGAGCGGCATCCATGCGCTGACCGACCCGCGCGAGGCCTTCGCCGCGCGCGTGCAACTGGCCCGGCGGGCGCAGCGCACGCTGGACGTGCAGTACTACATCTGGCGCGGCGACACCACCGGCACCCTGCTGCTGGACGCGCTGCGCGCCGCCGCCGAGCGCGGCGTGCGCGTGCGCCTGCTGCTCGACGACAACGGCATCGCCGGCCTGGACCCGGCCCTGGCCGCGCTGGACGCCCATCCGCAGGTCGAGGTGCGCCTGTTCAACCCCTTCGCCTTCCGCGCCTTCAAGCCGCTCGGCTATGTCACGGACTTCGCCCGCGCCAACCGGCGCATGCACAACAAGAGCTTCACGGCCGACGCCACCGCCACCGTGGTCGGCGGCCGCAACGTGGGCGACGAGTACTTCGGCGCCACCGACGGCGTGCTCTTCGCCGACCTCGACGTGCTGGCGGTGGGGCCGGCGGCGCAGGCGGTGTCGGCGTCCTTCGACGCCTACTGGGCCAGCGCCTCGGCCTATCCCATCGCCGCGCTGATGCGGCCGCCGTCGGCCGATGCGGCTGCCGGGGCGCAGGTCCATGCCGAGCAGATGGAGCGTTCGCCCGCGGCCGCGGCCTACAAGGCGGCGGTGCAGCAGCTGCCTTTCGTCCGGCAACTGGTCGAGGGGCGCCTGCCGCTGGTCTGGGCGCCCACGCAGCTGGTGGCGGACGACCCGGCCAAGGGCCTGGCGCGCGCCGAACCCGGGCAGCTGCTGATCCACCACATGGCCGAGGCGGTGGGCCAGCCGACGCGCTCGCTCGACCTGGTGTCGCCGTACTTCGTGCCGACCGACGAGGGCGCCGACTATTTCGCCGCGCTGGCGGGCCGGGGCGTGCGCGTGCGCATCCTGACCAACTCGATGGCGGCGACCGACGTGCTGGCCGTGCATTCGGGCTACGCCAGGCACCGCCGGCGCCTGCTGGAAGCCGGCGTGGTGCTCTACGAACTCAAGCCCGACCCCGCCGGCGCCGCGGCGGGAGAAGGCCGCAAGGAGGGCCGCGGCCTGCTGGGCAGCTCCGGCTCCAGCCTGCACGCCAAGACCTTCGGCGTGGACGGCCGGCGGGTCTTCGTCGGCTCCTTCAACTTCGACCCCCGCTCGGCCCGCCTGAACACCGAGCTCGGCTTCGTCATCGACAGCCCCCTGCTGGCGCAGCAGATGGAGCGCGTCTTCGGCGAGCGCGTGCCGGCCGCGAGCTGGGAGGTCCGCCGCGATCCGTCCTCCGGCGCGCTGCGCTGGGTGGACGCCGGGCGGCAGCCGCCGGCCGAACTCGCCTCGGAGCCGCTGACGCGCTGGTGGCAGCGCGCCGCCGTGGGCCTCCTGGCGCTGCTGCCGATCGAATGGATGCTGTGAACGGGGCAGGCGGCCCGGGGCCCGCTGGCACAATTCCGCAGCCCCTCCCGGAGACATCCTGTTGAACCTGCCCGCCCTCGTCGCCATCGTCGCCGCCTACCTGGTCGGCTCGCTGTCCTTCGCCGTCATCGTCAGCCGCGTGCTCGGCATGGACGACCCGCGCAGCTACGGCAGCGGCAACCCGGGCGCCACCAACGTGCTGCGCTCCGGCCGCAAGGGCGCGGCGCTGGCCACGCTGGTGCTCGACGCGCTCAAGGGCTGGCTGCCGGTGTGGGCGGTGCACCAGTGGGGCAGCGCCTGGGGCCTGGGCGAGAGCACGGCCGCGCTGGCCGGCCTGGCAGCCTTCCTGGGCCACCTGTACCCGGTGTTCTTCGGCTTCCAGGGCGGCAAGGGCGTGGCGACGGCGGCCGGCGTGCTGTTCGGCATCGACTGGCTGCTCGGCCTGGCCACCGGCGCCACCTGGCTGATCATCGCCTTCTTCTTCCGCTATTCGTCGCTGGCGTCGCTGGTGGCGGCTTTCTTCGCGCCGGCCTACTATCTGCTGGGCGGGCAGATCGCCTGGCCGCTGCGCCGCACGGTGCTGGCGGCCCTGGTCGCGATGAGCCTGCTGCTCGCCTGGCGCCACCGCGAGAACATCCGGCGCCTGCTCGCCGGCACCGAGTCCAGGCTCGGCAGCAAGGCCAAGGCGCCCGCGGCCGACAAGACACCCTGAAAGGACAACGCACCATGCCCCAGCTCACCCGCTTCCACGTGGGCGCCCGCCTGTCGGAGATGGCGGTGCACCATGGCACCGTCTACCTGGCCGGCCAGGTGCCCGACGACACCACGCAGGACATCCGCGGCCAGACCACGCAGGTGCTCGCCATGATCGACAAGCTGCTGGCCGAGGCCGGCACCGACAAGTCGCGCATCCTGTCGACGCAGATCTTCCTGACCGACATCAGCGAGATCGCGGCGATGAACGAGGTGTGGGACGCGTGGGTGCCTGCCGGCCACACGCCGCCGCGCGCCACCGTGCAGGCGGCGCTGGCCAATCCGGCCTACAAGATCGAGGTGGTGGTCACCGCCGCATTGCCCTGAGCGGGGGCGCTCAGAAGCGCTTTTCCAGCACCATCTGGTCGGCGTCGCGCCGCATCGAGAAGCGGCCGATGAAGCTGTTGCCCAGCAGCACGAAAGGCATGGACTGGGGCGAGACCACCGCGTCCACGTCGTAGACCTCCACGTCGCCCACGCGCACCGACGCGAGCTTGACCCGGTGGCCCAATGTCACGCCGTTGGCGGTGCTGACCTGCACCGGCTGGCCCTTGCTGTAGTCCAGCCCGATGCGCTGCGCGTCGGCCGACGACAGGGCCACCGAGGTGGCGCCGGTGTCGAGCATGAAGTTCACCGTGCGGCCGTTGATCGTGCCCTGCGTCATGAAGTGGCCGCGGCCGTCCACCGGCAGCACGATGCGCGAGCCGCCCGCGCTGCGCGCGGCGCCGCCGATGCTCACCGGCTGGTCCATGCGCAGCACCAGGCGCTTGCCGCCGGCCTCGACGGTGGCCTGGTCGCCGCCCTGCAGGCCCAGCAGGCGCACGCCCTGCAGCGTCTCGCCGGGCGCCACCGTCCGCGGCGCGCCGCCGTCGACGATCAGGATCGCCCGGTTGCCGATGGTGCCGGTGAGCGTGACGGACTGCGCCATCGCCGCGCCCCCGGGGGCCAGCAGCAGCGCCAGCGCGGCGAGCAGGGGTGTCTTCTTCATCGCCCGGTCCTCCCTCGTGCGCCGCGGCGCGGTGCCGTCAGTCGCGGAAATTGTTGAAGGACAGGGGCAGGTCCGCCATGTCCTTGCGGATCAGCGCCATCGCGGCCTGCAGGTCGTCCTTCTTGGTGCCGGTGACGCGCACCGCGTCGCCCTGGATGGCGGCCTGCACCTTGAGCTTGCTGTCCTTGATCAGGCGCTGGATCTTCTTGGCGTCCTCGGCGCCGATCCCGTTCTTGACCTTGATCACCTGGCGGACCTTGTCGCCGCCGATCTTCGCGACGTCGCCCTTGTCGAGGAAGCGCACGTCCACGCTGCGCTTGGTCAGCTTGTTGCGCAGGATGTCCTCGACCTGCGCGAGCTGGAAGTCGGCGTCGCCGGTGAGGGTGATGTCCTTGTCCTTGAGCTCGATGGCGGCGGCCGTGCCCTTGAAGTCGAAGCGGGTGCCGATCTCCTTGGCGGCGTTGTCCACGGCGTTGCGCACCTCCACCAGGTTGGGTTCGCACACGGTGTCGAAAGAAGGCATGAAAAGGTTCTCCTGCAAGCGCGGCGGGCCGCCGGGCGGCCCGGTCCGGGTGCGAGAATTCTCCCATGATCGTCGAGCGAAACGCCCCCCTGCAGCCGCACAACAGCTTCGGCATCGTCGCGCGCGCCCAGCAGATGGTGCGCATCGAGCGCGAGGAGGACGTGCACGCCGTGCTGGCCGACCCGCAGTGGCGGGAGATGCCCACATTCGTCCTCGGCGGCGGCAGCAACATCGTGCTCACCGGCGACGTCAAGGCGCTGGTGCTCAAGGTCGAGATCCGCGGCCGCCGGCTGGTGGAAGAGACGCCGCGTGCCTGGATCGTCGAGGTCGGCGCCGGCGAGGTCTGGCACGACACCGTGCACTGGCTGCTCGAGCAGGGCTGGCCGGGGCTGGAGAACATGGCGCTGATCCCCGGCACGGTGGGCGGCGCCCCGGTGCAGAACATCGGCGCCTACGGCGTCGAGCTGCAGGACCGCTTCGAGTCGCTGGACGGCATCGACCTGCAGACCGGCCAGCCCTTCACGCTGGACGCCGCGCAGTGCGCCTTCGGCTACCGCGATTCGGTGTTCAAGCACGCGGCCGCGGGGCCCAACGGCTTCGGCCTGGCCGGCCGGGCGCTCATCACCCGGGTGCGGCTGCGCCTGCCCCGGCCCTGGAAGCCCGAGCTGGGCTACCTCGACCTGGCGCGCAAGGCGGCCGAGGCCGGCGCCCCGGAGCCCACGCCGATGCAGATCTTCGACTGGGTGTGCGCCATCCGGCGCGCTAAGCTGCCCGACTGGCGCGTGCTGGGCAACGCCGGCAGCTTCTTCAAGAACCCCACCGTCACCCCGGAGCAGTGCGCCGACATCATCGCGCGCGACCCGAAGATCGTGCACTACCCCATGCCCGACGGCAGCATCAAGCTGGCCGCCGGCTGGCTGATCGACGCCTGCGGCTGGAAGGGAAAGTCGGTGGGCCACGCGGGCGTGTACGAGAAGCAGGCGCTGGTGCTGGTCAACCGCGGCGGCAGCGAGCACCCGGCCACCGGCGGCGAGGTGATGACCCTGGCCAAGGCCATCCAGACCAGCGTGTACGAGCGCTTCGGCATCCGGCTGGAGCCGGAGCCGGTGGTCGTCTGACCGGCCGATGGACGCGGCGCAGCTGCTGCACCTGAACTTCCGCCGCCGCATCGCGCTGCTGCTGTGGGCGCGGCGGCTGGTGTGGCTGCCGGCGGTGGCGCTGGTGCTGCTGGCAGGACGCGGCTGGGCGATCCCGGCCGGCTTCTTCGGCACCCTGGCGCTGGCCGTCGCCCTGAACGCCTGGGAGCAGAGCCTGCGCCGCCAGTTCATCCGCGAGGCGACGCTGCCGCGCTTCCTCGGCCCCAAGCTGCGCGAGGCGTACCCGCAGCTGTCGGCGCGCGATGCCGACCTGGTGCTGCGCGGGCTGCGCCAGTTCTTCATGGCCCACCTGCGCAGCGGCCGCAGGTTCGTCGCCATGCCCTCGAGGATCGTCGATGCGGCCTGGCACGAGTTCATCCTGCACACGCAGGGCTACCAGCACTGGTGCCAGGCCGCCTTCGGCCGGCTGCTGCACCACACGCCGGCCGAGGTGCTGGGCCGCGACGCGCGCCGCAACGACGGCCTGCGCCGCTGCTGGTACTGGGCCTGCAAGGAGGAAAGCATCGACCCGCGCCGGCCCACGAGGCTGCCGCTGCTGTTCGCGCTGGACGCCAAGTTCGACGTGCCCGGCGGCTACCGCTACGTGCCGGACTGCCGCGGGCAGGAAGGCTCGGGCACGCAGTGCGGCAGCAGCTTCGGCGACGGGGGAGGCGGGGGGAGCGACGGCGCTGCCGGCGACGCCGACGGCTTCGGCGGCAGCGAGTCCTCGGGCGGCGACGGTGGCGGCGGAGGCGACTCGGGCTGCGGCGGCGGCTGTGGCGGGGGCGGCGGCGATTGACCGCGGCGCCGCGGCCGCGCTCAGCCGTAGTGGCAGATGTACGAGTAGGGCTCGCCCGCCACGCGGATCTCGAACTTCGCGTTGCCCGGCACGCTGAACTTCTCGCCGGCGCCGCTGCGCACCCACTCGCTGCTGCCTTCCAGGCGGTATTCGCAGCTGCCGGCCGTTCCCTCCATCACCTCCGGCGCACCGGTGCTGAACAGCAGCGTGGAGGGCAGGATGACGCCCACCGTGCACTTGCGCCCGTCGGCGAAGGTGACGCCGTGCGAGACGCACTTGCCGTCGAAGTACACGTTGGCATGGGTCGAGACGGACACGCCGTCCAGCGAGGTGAGGGCCATGATGCGGAGGAAAAGGCTGCGGGGGAAAGGAGGCGGGCGCTGCGCTCCCGGGAGCCGGCAGCGCCCCTGAGGGCGGGCGCCGGGAGCCATGGGACCCCGAGGCCGGCGCGATTGTAGGAGGCTGTTCCGGGCTGCCTCAGCGCCATCCGCGATGCCAGCCGTGGTACCCGCCGCGCACGTAGCCGAGGTTCAGCGACAGGCCGACCGGCGGGTAGACCCACGGCGCGGGGTAGGCGTACGGCGCGGCATACACCGGTGCGGCATAGACCGGCGCCGGGTACGCGGCGGGCGGCGCGCCGTAGGGCACGCCGGCCCCCGACACCACCACCCCGGGCTCCGGCATCGCCTGCGCCTGGCCGGCGCCCTGCGGCCCGGGCATGGGGTCGCCCGCGACCTCCGGCTGGGGGGCCACGGGATAGGTGCTGACGCCGTAGGCGCTGACCTGGACCGGGATGGTCGGCCCCGGCGGGGCGTCGGTGCGCGTCGTGTAGGTGCGGCCGGCGTACTCGTAGGTCACCGAGTAGCCGGCCGTGCGGCCCTGCTCGGTGATCGGCTCGCTGGCCACCACGCGGCCCTGCTCGGGCGGCTGCTGCTGCGCCTGGGCGCCCAGGCAGGCGCCGGCGAGCGCGGCGGCGGCCAGCAGGCGCAGTGCGAGGACAGGGGAATGAGCGGTCATGGTGTTCTCCTTTTCGACGAGGCTGCGGAGGGTTTGGACGCGCCGGCCGGCGCAAGGTTCAACGAGCGCGCCGCGCCTCCCAGGCCGGGGCATCGAAGCCGGCGGTCACGTCCGGCCCCGGCGCCCACTCGACGACCGGCCGCTTGACCAGGCTGGGGTTCGCCGCCAGCACCCGGGCGGCCGTGGCGGCGTCGACCACGCCCTCGCGCGTGGCCGCGTCGAGCTGGCGCCAGGTGGTGCCGCGCCGGTTGACCAGCGCCTCCCAGCCGAGGGCCGCCATCCAGCGCTGCAGCGCCTCGGCGGGCACGCCCTCCTTCTTGAAGTCGTGGAAGCGGTAGGCGATGCCTTGCCCTTCGAGCCAGGCGCGGGCGCGCTTGACGGTGTCGCAGTTCGGGATGCCGTAGAGGTCGATCATGGCGCCGCATCATCCCGGATCGGCCGCTTTGCGACAATGCCGCCCTCCATGAAGACACTGGCCGACTGGCTCGCGCACGCCGAGCGACTCCACGCGAAGAACATCGAACTGGGCCTGGAGCGCGTGCGTACCGTGGCCGGGCGCATGGGGCTGGCCTTCGGCTGCCCCGTGATCACGGTGGCGGGCACCAACGGCAAGGGCTCCACCTGCGCGATGCTGGAGGCCATCCTCTCGGAAGCCGGCTACCGCACCGGCGTCTACAGCTCGCCGCACCTGGTGCACTTCGAGGAGCGGCTGCGGCTGGCCGGCGTGCCGGTCGCGGCGGACAGCCTGCCGGCCCACTTCGAGGTGGTGGAGCGGGCGCGCGGCGACATCTCGCTGACCTACTTCGAGTTCACGACGCTGGCGCTGTTCGCGCGCATGGCCGAGGCGAAGGTCGACGTGGCGATCCTGGAGGTGGGCATGGGCGGGCGCCTGGACGCCGTCAACATCGTCGACGCCGACTGCGCGGTGATCACCAGCATCGACCTCGACCACATGGAATTCCTCGGCCCCGACCGGGAGCGCATCGGCTTCGAGAAGGCCGGCATCATGCGGCCCGGCCGGCCGGCCATCGTCAGCGACCCGGTGCCGCCGGCCAGCGTGGTGGCGCACGCCGAGGCGATCGGCGCCGACCTGTGGCTGGTCGGGCGCGACTTCAACGTCTCCGGCGATCGGCAGCAGTGGTCGTGGGCCGGGCGCGGGCGGCGCTACGCGGGCCTGGCGTATCCGGCGCTGCGTGGCGCCAACCAGCTCGTCAACGCCGCCGGCGTGCTGGCCGCGCTCGAATCCCTGCGGCAGCAGCTGCCGGTGACGGCCCAGGCCGTGCGCACCGGCCTGGCCCTGGTGGAGCTGCCGGGCCGCTTCCAGATCGTGCCCGGCCAGCCGGCGCTGGTGCTGGACGTGGCGCACAACGGCCACGCCGTGGCGGCCCTGGCCGAGAACCTCGACGCGATGGGCTTCTACCCCGTCACCCATGCCGTGTTCGGCGCGATGGCGGACAAGGACCTGGCGCCGATCTTCGGGCGCATCGGCCCGCTGGTGGACCGCTGGTACTTCACCGACCTGCCGACGCCGCGCGCGGCCCGGGCAGCCGACCTGCAGGCGGTGTGGCAGGCGCAGAACACCCGCGCCGACGCGGCGGCCAGCACCCATGCATCGCCTGCCGAGGCCCTCGCCGCGGCAGCCGCGGCGGCGGACCCGGCTGATAGAATCGTGGTCTTCGGTTCCTTCTTCACCGTGGGTGGGGTGCTCGAGCAGGGCGTGCCCCGCCTGCAGGCCCGGCATCTCCCGCCGGGCGCCTGATCCGGCCGCCCCGTCGGGCCTTCCAACACACACGCACCAGCGCTGCATTCACCAGTCAGGGAAACGACGTTCATGGCGTTTTTCAAGTTCCGCTCGCAGGGCCAGTCGGGCAACGATGCACGAAGCGCCGCAGCGGCGGCCCCGGCGGAAAGCGTGGAATCCATGCGCCGCCGCGCGCGCCACCGGCTGCTGGGCGCGGCCGTGCTGGTGCTGCTGGGCGTGATCGGCTTCCCGCTGCTCTTCGACACCCAGCCGCGGCCCGTCGCCGTCGACATCCCGATCGAGATCCCCGACCGCAACAAGGCCAGGCCGCTGCCCGTGCCGCAGGCGCCTGCGCCGGAGCGCAGCGCCTCGTCGTCGCCCGGCATGATCACCGAGCGCGCCGACGGCACCGAGATCGTGGCCTCCTCGCCGGCGCCCGCGCCGGCTGCGCCACCGGTCGCCGCCGCTCCCCCGCCGGCCCCCGAGCCGAAGCCGGTGCCGCCGCCCGAGCCCAAGCCCGAGCCCCGTCCGGAGCCCAAGCCCGAAAGCCGCAGCGAGGCGCGCCCGGCGCCGGAGCACAAGCCCGCCGAGGCCAAGCCGGCCGAGGCGAAACCCGCCGAGGCCAAGCCCGCCGCCAAGCCGGCGCGCGACGATGGCAGCCGCGCGCTGGCCCTGCTGGAAGGCCGTCCGGCCGCCAAGCCGGCGGCCGAGGCCAAGCCGGCCGACGCCAAGCCGGCTGCAGCCGATGCCGCGGGCCGCTTCATCGTGCAGGTCGGCGCTTTTGCCGATGCCGGCAAGGCGAGCGAGACGCGCCAGAAGCTGGAGAAGGCCGGCCTCAAGACCTACACGCAGGTCGCCAAGACGGCCGACGGCGAGCGCACCCGCGTACGGGTCGGGCCGTTCTCGTCGCGCGCCGAGGCCGACAAGGCCGCGGAGCGCATCAAGGGCCTGGCGCTGCCCGCCGCCGTGCTCAACCTGTAAGCAGCGCGCGGTGCGGCCGTGGCCTTGTTCGACTGGATCGCGGTGGCGCTGATCGGGATATCGATGCTGCTCGGCCTGTGGCGCGGGCTGGTCTTCGAGGTCATCACCCTGGCGGGCTGGATCGCCGCCTTTCTCTTCGCGCAGGCCTTCGCCGCCGACGTCGGTGCCTGGCTGCCCTTCGGCGACCCGCAGGCGCCGTGGCGCTATGCGGCGGGCTTCGTGCTGGTGTTCGTGCTGGTGGCCTTCGCCGGCGGCCTGGTCGCGGCGCTCACGCGCAAGCTGGTGACGGTGGTCGGGCTGCGCCCGGTGGACCGTCTGCTGGGCGCGGCCTTCGGCGCGGCGCGCGCCGGGGTGGCGCTGCTGGTCGCGGCGGTGGTGGTGCACATCCTCGCACTGGGCCACGAGCTGTGGTGGCGCGAGTCCGCCAGCGCCCCCTGGCTGGATGCGGCATTGCAGGGCATCAAGCCCGCGCTGCCCGAAAAATTGGCAAGCTATCTCCCTTAGGACCCCAAGAGGATCACCCCATGTGCGGAATCGTCGGCGTCGTCAGCAGCACGCCCGTCAACCAGTTGCTCTACGACGCCATGCTGCTGCTGCAGCACCGTGGCCAGGACGCCGCCGGCATCGTCACGATGCTGGAGCGCAAGTTCTTCATGCACAAGGCCAAGGGCATGGTGCGCGACGTCTTCCGCACCCGCAACATGCGCGCGCTGCCCGGCAACGTGGGCCTGGGCCAGGTGCGCTACCCGACCGCCGGCAACGCCTACAGCGAGGAGGAGGCCCAGCCCTTCTACGTCAACGCGCCCTTCGGCATCGTGCTGGTGCACAACGGCAACCTGACCAACGCGCATGCGCTGCGGGCCGAGCTGTTCTCCACCGACCACCGCCACACCAACACCGAGAGCGACTCGGAGGTGCTGCTGAACGTGCTGGCGCACGAGATCGAGCGCGCCACGCGCGGCGTGCCGCTGCGCATCGACGACATCTTCACCGCGGTGCAGGCGGTGCACCGGCGCCTGCGCGGCTCCTACGCGGTGGTGTCGCTGATCGCCGGCCACGGGCTGCTGGTGTTCCGCGATCCCTACGGCATCCGCCCGCTGTGCCTCGGCCGCAACGCCCAGGGCGCCTGGATGGCGGCCAGCGAGTCGGTGGCGCTGGAAGGCTCCGGCTTCACCTTCGAGCGCGACGTCGCGCCGGGCGAGGCCATCTTCATCGACCTGCAGGGCCAGTTGCATGCGCGGCAGTGCGCCGATGCGCCGTCGCTCAACCCCTGCATCTTCGAGTTCGTCTACCTGGCGCGGCCCGACTCGACGCTGGACGGCATCTCCGTCTACCAGGCCCGCCTGAACCTGGGCGAGACGCTCGCGCAGCGCGTGATCTCCACGGTGCCGCCGAGCGACATCGACGTCATCATCCCGATTCCCGAGTCCAGCCGGCCGAGCGCCACGCAGCTGGCGCACCTGCTGGGCATCCCGTACCGCGAGGGCTTCGTCAAGAACCGCTATGTCGGGCGCACCTTCATCATGCCGGGGCAGGGCGTGCGCAAGAAGTCGGTGCGGCAGAAGCTCAACGTCATCGCCAGCGAGTTCAAGGACCGCAACGTGCTGCTGGTGGACGACTCCATCGTGCGCGGCACCACCAGCCGCGAGATCGTGCAGATGGCGCGCGACGCCGGTGCCCGCAAGGTCTACATGGCCAGCGCCGCGCCGCCGGTGCGCTTCCCCAACGTCTACGGCATCGACATGCCGACCAAGGACGAGCTGGTGGCGCACGACCGCAGCATCGAGGAGATCCGCCAGCTGATCGGCTGCGACGCGCTGATCTACCAGGACGTGGAAGGCATGAAGCGCGCCGTGCGCAAGGCGGCGCCGGCCGGCGCACCGGCCCTGGCCGGCTTCGAGGCCTCGTGCTTCGACGGGGTCTACGTCACGGGCGACATCGACACCGACGCGATCACGCGCATGAACGGCAACCGCCCGCGCATCGAGGAGACGGACATCGACTCCTCGCGGCTGGTGCTGCCGAACCTGAGCTGAGGAGCGCAAGACAAGCATGAACGACAGAACCCTGCCCGCGGGGCTGCGGCCCGAGACGCTGGCCGTGCGCACCGCCATCGAGCGCAGCCAGTACGGCGAGAACTCCGAGGCGCTGTACCTCACGACGGGCTTCGTGCAGCCCGATTCCGAAACCTCGGCGCAACGCTTCTCCAGCGGCGAGGGCTACACCTACGCCCGCACCTCCAACCCCACCGTCACCAGCTTCGAGCAGCGGCTGGCCGCGCTGGAAGGCACCGAGGCCGCCATCGGCGCCGCCAGCGGCATGGGCGCCATCCTGATGATGATCATGGGGCTGCTCAAGGCCGGCGACCACGTGGTGCTGTCGCGCTCCATGTTCGGCTCCACGCTCAACCTGTTCGCCAAGGAGTTCGGCAAGTTCGGGGTGGAGACCACCTTCGTCTCGCAGACCGACGTGGACGAGTGGCGCGCGGCCGTCAAGCCCAACACGAAGCTGCTGTTCGCCGAGACGCCCACCAACCCGCTCACCGAGGTCTGCGACATCGCCGCGCTGGCCGAGATCGCGCACGGCGCCGGCGCGCTGCTGGCGGTGGACAACGCCTTCGCCACGCCCATCCTGCAGAAGCCGACGCAGCTGGGCGCCGACATCGTGATGCACTCCGGCACCAAGTACCTGGACGGGCAGGGCCGCGTCATGGCCGGCGCGCTGTGCGGCAGCCGCGAGCTGATCACCGGCAAGTTCGCGCCCATCGTGCGCACCGCCGGCATGGTGCTGTCGCCCTTCAACGCCTGGGTGGTGCTCAAGGGACTGGAGACGCTGGGCATCCGCGTGAAGGCGCATTGCGAGAGCACCCTGGCCATCGCGCGCTGGCTGGAGGCCCAGCCGCAGGTGGCGCGGGTGTACTACCCCGGGCTGCCCTCGCATCCGCAGCACGAACTGGCGATGCGCCAGCAGAACGGCCTGGGCGGCGGCGTGCTGTCCTTCCAGCTGGCGGGCGACACGCCCGAGGCGGCGCGCGCCAAGGCCTTCCACGTGATCGACAGCTGCCGCGTGCTCTCCATCGCCACCAACCTGGGCGACACCAAGACCATCATCAGCCACCCGGCCTCCACCTCGCACGGGCGCCTCACCGAGGAGCAGCGCCAGGCGGCCGGCATCACGCAGGGCACGATCCGCGTGGCCGTGGGGCTGGAGCACATCGAGGACATCCAGGACGACCTGCTGCGCGGCCTGACGACGCTGCGCTGACCCGAGAACAATGAGCAAGACCCGCACCCGCTTCGCGCCGTCGCCCACCGGCTTCATCCACCTGGGCAACATCCGCTCGGCCCTGTACCCCTGGGCCTTCGCCCGCTCCACCGGCGGCGACTTCATCCTGCGCATCGAGGACACCGACCTGGAGCGCTCCACCCAGGCCGCCGTCGACGTCATCCTCGAAGGCATGGCCTGGCTGGGCCTGGACCATGACGAGGGCCCGTACTACCAGATGCAGCGCATGGACCGCTACAAGGCGGTGCTGGCCGAGATGCAGGCCGCGGGCCTGGTCTATCCCTGCTACATGAGCGTGGCCGAGCTCGACGCCCTGCGCGAGCGCCAGATGGCCAACAAGGAGAAGCCGCGCTACGACGGCACCTGGCGCCCCGAGCCCGGCAAGGTGCTGCCGCCCGTGCCCCAGGGCGTGCAGCCCGTGCTGCGCTTCAAGAACCCGCAGGGCGGCGTGGTCGCCTGGGAGGACAAGGTCAAGGGCCGCATCGAGATCCGCAACGACGAGCTCGACGACCTGGTCATCGCGCGCCCCGACGGCACGCCCACGTACAACTTCTGCGTGGTGGTGGACGACATCGACATGGCCATCACGCACGTCATCCGCGGCGACGACCATGTCAACAACACACCGCGCCAGATCAACATCTTCCGTGCCCTGGGCAAGGAGCCGCCGGTGTACGCGCACCTGCCCACCGTGCTCAACGAGCAGGGCGAGAAGATGAGCAAGCGCAACGGCGCCAAGCCCGTTACGCAGTACCGCGACGAGGGCTTCCTGCCCGACGCGATGGTCAACTACCTGGCGCGCCTGGGCTGGAGCCACGGCGACGACGAGATCTTCTCGCGCGAGCAGTTCCTGCAGTGGTTCAACCTCGACCACCTGGGCCGCAGCGCGGCGCAGTTCGACGAGGCCAAGCTGCGCTGGGTCAACGCGCAGCACATGAAGACGACGCCCGACGAGGCACTCGCGCCGTTGGTGGCGCAGCAGCTGGCGAAGGAGGGCATCGTCGCCGACGGGCGGCTGCCCGCCATCTGCGGCCTCTTCAAGGACCGCTGCGACACCACCGTGGCGCTGGCGGGCTGGGCCCGGGCCTTCTATGCGGACGTGCAGCCCAGCGAGGCCGACCGCGCGCAGCACCTCACCGAAGCCATCCGCCCCGCGGTCGCCGCGCTGGCCGGAAAGCTTGGCGAGGTGGCATGGGACAAGCCCGCCATCGCCGCCGCCATCAAGGAGGTCCTCGCGGCGCAGGGCCTGAAGATGCCGCAACTGGCCATGCCTGTGCGCGTGCTGGTGATGGGCACGCCGCAGACGCCCTCGCTCGACGCCGTGCTGGCCCTGTTCTCCCGCGAAAAAGTCGTCGAGAGATTGAAAGCCGCCTGAATTTCGGTATATACTGCGAGGCTCGACACCCAGTAGGGATGAACGACGAAGAAGGCGGCGAAAAGCAGCTTTTCGATGCGGTCGATCCGGGGGTATAGCTCAGCTGGGAGAGCGCTTGCATGGCATGCAAGAGGTCAGCGGTTCGATCCCGCTTACCTCCACCAACAAGGTGTCGTAGAAGGTAGAGGGCCGAAAGGCCTTCGTTCCTCAGGTTCTGACCCTATCGTCTAGAGGCCTAGGACATCACCCTTTCACGGTGAGTACCGGGGTTCGAATCCCCGTAGGGTCGCCAAGTTTTGTGGCACTTGGCCGGAGCACCGCAAGGTGCGAAGGCGAAAGTCACACCGACGCGGAGTGGTAGTTCAGTCGGTTAGAATACCGGCCTGTCACGCCGGGGGTCGCGGGTTCGAGTCCCGTCCACTCCGCCAATTGGTCAAACAGTCAACAGCACAGTTGATTGAAAAAAAGCCGCAGTCCGAAAGGGCCGCGGCTTTTTTGTTTTCTGCAGCGGGCGCAGGGCCTTGCCCCGCGCCCGGCGCGTTCAGCGCGGGTGGTGCGCGGCCTGCAGCCGGTAGACCGGGGTGGGAATGCCCTCCATGCGGGCCTTGATCTGCAGCGCGAGCGTGCGCGAGTAGAAGCGCGACTGGCTGAGGTTGCCGCCGTGGATCCACAGGGATTCGATCTGCGTGGGCTTCCACATGTTGCGCAGCTCGCCCTCCCAGGGGCCGGGGTCCCGGGTGGTGTCGGAACCCACGCCCCAGCACTTGCCGACGCGGTCGGCGGCCTCGGGCGAGATGATGTCGGCGAGCCAGCTGTTCATCGAGCCGTAGCCGGTGGCGTAGACGATCAGGTCGGCCGGCAGTTCGCTGCCGTCGGTGAGCACCACCGAGCGCGGCCGGATCTGCTCGATGCCCACGCGGCTGCGCAGCCGGATGCTGCCGTTGGCGATGAGCTCGGAGGCGCCCACGTCGATGTAGTAGCCGGAGCCGCGTCGGATGTACTTGCCGTGCAGTCCCGAGCCGTCCTCGCCGAAGTCCAGCAGGAAGCCGGCCGCCGTGAGCCGGTCGTAGAACGCCTTGTCGTGCTCGGCGATGGCCTGGAACAGCGGGATGTTGAAGCGCGGCGACACACGGTGCGGCACGGACGCCTGGATCATGTCCGCGCTCTCGGTGTCGATGCCCGCGTCCACGGCTTCTTCCGAATAGAGCGGCCCGAAGGCCATCCTGGTGAGCGTCTCGGAGCGCGCCACGAGCGTGGAGGAGCGCTGGATCATGGTCACGTCCGCGCCGTGCTCCCAGAGGTCGGCGCAGATGTCGTGCGCCGAGTTGTTCGAGCCGAGCACCACCACGCGCTTGCCGCGGTAGGCCTCGCCCCCCGGATGCCGGCTGGAGTGGTGCTGCTCGCCCTCGAAGCTGCCGGCGCCGGGGATCTCCGGCACCGTGGGATAGCCCGAGGCGCCGAGGGCGAAGACGAGCTGCTTCGGGCGCAGCACGACGGGCCGGCCGTCCCGCTCGAGCTCGACTTCCCAGGTGCCGGCGGCCTCGTCCCAGCGCGCCTTGCGGCAGATCGTATCGCCCCAGTAGTTGAGCTCCATCAGGCGCACGTAGGCCTCCAGCCAGTCGGCCAGCTTGTCCTTGGGCATGAACACCGGCCAGTCGTCGGGGAAGGGCAGGTAGGGCAGGTGGTCGTACCAGACCGGGTCGTGCAGGCACAGCGACTTGTAGCGCCTGCGCCAGGTGTCGCCGGGGCGCGGGTTCTTCTCCACGATCAGCGTGGGCACGCCGAGCCGGCGCAGGCGCGCGCCGAGCGCGATGCCGCCCTGGCCGCCGCCGACGATCAGGCAGTAGGGCTGCTCCGTCACGCCCATCTGCGCCTGCTCGCGCTCGCGCTTCTCCAGCCAGGTGCGCCGCTCGGTGTTGACGCCGTGTTCGGCACCCAGGATGCGGCGGTGGCGCGCCTTCTCCTCGTGGCCCTTGAGTTCGGTGAGCACGGTGAGCATCGTCCAGCAGCGGCCTTCGCGCAGGCGCAGCACGCCTTCGCCGCGCCCCACGGCGGTCTCGAAGCGGAAGAAGGCGCTGACCACGCCGTTGCGCGTGTCGAAGACCTTCCCCGGCACCCAGCCGGAGGGGCGCGTGTGCGGCAGGGTGGCGGCCAGCATGTCGCGGATCTCGTCCAGGCCCTCGCTGGTGCGGATGTTCCAGGTGAAGGCCGACAGGTCCCGCCAGAAGCACTCGCCGCTGTCGAAGAGGGCGCAGGCCGCGTCGGCGTCCTGCCGGGCCAGGGCGGCCTCCAGCCGCGCCAGCCAGTCGGCGACTTCGCGCTCGGCGGTGTCCGGGGGAAGGGATTCGGTCATGGGTGCTTCCTTCGTTCGTGCGTACGTTGTCTTGGCGGGAGGTCAGGCGGGCTGGAAGCGCACGTGGCGGCGCGCCGTCGCGGCGATCGTGGACCAGTCGTAGTGCATGGGCACGGTGCGGCCGGTGCGCCAGGCCTCGCTCTGGTCGTCGTAGTGCGGGTCGGCCGGGTCGCCTGCCGCGCCGTGGAAGACGACCCATCGGCATTGCGTCCAGTCGCCCACGTCGAACACGTAGCGCGCCAGGGAGGCATAGACCGGGTTCGTGCCGAGGTGCGCGACGTAGCCGGTGGTGAAGACGGTGTCGTTGTCGCCGCCCACCGGCCCCTTGTCGCGCGGGGCGAACAGGGGCGCACCGGGCAGCACGGCGCCCAGGGGGTGGCGCAGCTGGAACCGGTGGCGCTCGCCCCAGACGGCGGGCGCTTCCCCGGCGACGGCGTCGAGGGCGGCGGCGAGCACCTCGTCCCAGGTGGCGCCGCCGAGCAGGGTGGCGTCGTCGGCGCGCAGCAGCTGAGGGACGCACCAGCCGAGCTGGTACTCGACGCCCACGCCCGGGGGAATGCTGCGCTGGCGTGAAAGATCGAGTGCGCCCAGGCCGCTGCGGCGCGCCACCTCGCCCGCCAGCGCCATGCGCAGCGCGGCATAGGCGGCCGCCTCGGTCGAGTCCGCCTCCATGCGGCCGTCCCAGGCCACGAGGCGGTCGCGCAGGGCCGCCGCGCGGCCCTGCAGCGCGAGCGGCCGCAGGCGGCGGCAGATCTCGACGGCGGGCAGGCTCAGTACGTCGCGGTGCACCGATTCCATGTCGTCCGGCGTTGCCGCCTCCAGCGCCGTGAGCCGCTGCCAGATGCGGTGCGCGCGGTGCGGCGGATGAGCGTCCGTGCAGAGGTAGTCGGCGTGCTGCGCGACCACCCGGTTGTTGGCCGTGACGATCAGGCCGCCCGCCGGGTCGGCCTGGCGCGGCATCTGCTCCCACGGGATCCAGCCTGCCCAGGCGTGCTGGTCCAGCCAGCCGGGCACGGGCAGCCAGCCGTTGGCCGCGGGCCGCCGCGGCACGCGCGCGCGCACCAGGTGGCCGATGTGGCCGGTGGTGTCGGCCGCCACGAGGTTGTGGTCCACCAGGCCCCAGCCGCGGCAGGCTTCGTACAGCGCGTCCACGCTGGCGGCCTGCATCATGGGGCGCAGGCAGTCGAAGGAGCGGTCGGTCTCGGCGTCCGGGGCATGGCGCAGGGCCAGCGCGGCACCCGAGCGCGGGTCGCCCGCCACCACCGGGCCGCGCGCGGTGACGAAGACCTCGCAGGCCACCGGCTCGGCCTGGCCGCGCACCCGCACCTGCTCCACGCGGTGCGTCACGTCGGCCCACACGGCGCCGGCATCGTCCGCGCCGGCGCGCTGCAGGTAGCGGCGGCCTTCCGACGCGAAGCGTTCCAGGTACACGTCCGCCGTGTCGACGAAGGCGACCGTGACGCCCCAGGCCACGTGCGCGTTGTGCGCGAAGTGAGGGAAGCCCGGCACGCCGGGCGAGGTCAGGCCGACCACGTCGAACGCGTCGCAGGCCACGTGGCATTGCAGGTACATGTTGGGCATGTCCAGCATGCGGTGCGGGTCGCCGGCCAGCAGCGGCCGGCCGGACGCCGTGCGCCCGCCGCCCAGCGCCCAGTTGTTGCTGCCGCCGCCGGCCGATTCCGGGCTCGCGTGCTGCAGGAAGGCCGCGATCGCCTGGGCCAGCGCCTGCATGTCGGGCTGCAGGCGCCGGGTGAAACGGCCCGGCGGCAGGCACACCAGCTCCTCGCCGCCGTCGTCCATGCGCAGCCGGCCGATGCCTTCGGCGCCCACCACCGGCAGGGCGATCGCACGCCAGAGCTTGGGGTAGACGGAGTTGAGCAGCAGGCTGGTCTGGCGCAGCACGGCGATGCAGTGCCAGTCCTCCCAGGGCTCGGGCTGCTCGCCCAGCGCCGCGTACTCGGGCGGCAGCGGCATCTGCGCCATGGCGGCGTTGACGCCGGCCGTGTAGGCGTCGAGCATCGCGCGCGTCTCGGGCCGGGCGGCGAGCAGGTCGCGCCGGCAGCACTCGGCCAGGCCCATGCGGCGCGCGAGCATGTCCATCGGCAGCGCCGCGGCGCCCATCCACTCCGCGTAGCGGCCCAGCGTGCGCCGGCGCAGCGCGTCCATCTGCCACAGCCGGTCGGTGGCGTGCACGTGGCCCATGGCGAAGAAGGCGTCGGCGGCGCTGCGCGCGCGCAGGTGCGGGATGCCCCAGGCGTCGCGCCAGAGGTCCACCGGGCCTTCGAGGCCGGCCAGTTGCAGGATGTCGGTCTTCATGCCGGGGCCCTGTTCGTCGATGCAGCGGCCTGGAGGGCCGGCGGCAGCTGCGCCAGCCAGGGCGTGAGCTGCTCGTAGAGATGCGTCAGCTGCAGCACGGAAAGATCGTCGCGCGGCCGTCCGATGATCTGCACGCCCATGGGCAGGCCGCCGACGCCGAAGCCCACGGGCAGGCTGATGACGGGGCAGCCCGAGAGGGTGCCCGGCGTCACCACCTCCATCCAGCGGTGATAGCTGTCCATGCTGCGGCCGGCGATCTCGTGCGGCCAGTCGTCCTCCACGGGGAAGGGGAAGACCTGCGCCGTGGGCAGGGCCAGGAAGTCGTGCTGCCCGAACAGGCCGAGCAGGTGGTCGTACCAGGCCGTGCGGTCCACCAGCGCGCGCTGCACGTCGGCCACGCCCAGGCGGCGGCACTGCGCGATCTCCCACTGCAGCTCGGGCTTCATCAGCGCGCGCGTCTCGGGCCGGTCGTAGGCCGGGCCGAGCTTGTCGCCCAGGCTGAACTGGCGCAGCACGACGAAGGCGCGCCAGATGCGCGACCAGTCGAAGTCGGGGTGGATGGCCTCCACCGCGACGCCGGCTTCGCCGAAGCGCGCAAGGGCCGATTCGCACAACGACAGGATGCCGTCCTCGATGGGCAGGTGGCCGCCCAGGTCGCCCAGCCAGCCGATGCGCGCGTCGCGGAAGTCGTGCGCGAGCTGGCCATGCCAGTCCGGCACCGCGGCGTCCAGCGAGAGCGGCACGCGCGGGTCGTAGCCCGACTGCACCGACAGCAGCAGTGCCAGGTCGTCGGCGCTGCGGCCCATCGGCCCCTCGGTCACCAGCTGGTTGAGGAAGGCGTCGGTGCGCGGCCACAGCGGAACGCGCCCCTGCGACGGGCGAAAGCCCAGCACGTTGTTGAAGCCCGCGGGGTTGCGCAGCGAGCCGCCCATGTCGCCGCCGTCGGCCACGGGCAGCATGCGCAGGGCCAGCGCCACCGCCGCGCCGCCGCTGGAGCCGCCGGCGCTGAAGCGCGGGTTCCAGGCGTTGCCGGTGGCGCCGAAGATGCTGTTGTAGGTGTGCGAGCCCAGCCCGAACTCCGGCACGTTGGTCTTGCCGATGAAGATGGCGCCGGCCTCGCGCATGCGCTGCGCCACGATGGCGTCGGCCGCCGGCACGTGGTGCTCGAACAGCCGCGAGCCGAAGGTGGAGCGGATGCCGCGCGCGAGGGCCGTGTCCTTGACGGCCTGCGGCAGGCCGTGCAGGGCGCCCAGCGCGTCGCCGCGCGCCACCGCGGCGTCGGCCTCGTCGGCCTGCCGCAGCACCTGCTCGCGGTCCACCATCGACACGATGGCGTTGAAGCGCGGGTTCAGCGCATCGATCTGCCCGAGGAAGGCGCTCACCACCTCGCGCGAGGAGAGTTCGCGGCGGCGAATGCGCGCGGCGAGTTCGCGCGCCGGCATCAGGCAGATCCCTGGGGTCTGCACGGGGGCCGCGGGACGGGCAGCAGGAGGGGCGGGGACGTTCGGGGCCATGGTCTTTCCTTGGGCTCAGGCGGTCGCGGCAGCGGGTGCCGCGAAGAAGCACGCCGCCGCGCCGGCGGGGCGCGCCAGCAGGGGCGGCGCCTCGCTGCTGCAGCGTGCCTCGCGGCGCGCGCAGCGCGGATGGAAGGCGCAGCCGGCGGGCGGGTTCAGCGGGTCCGGCGAGGTGACGCCCAGCCCCGCATCGGGGATGCCGAGGCCCGGCTCGGGCGTCAGCACCGAGGCCAGCAGGGCCTGCGTGTAGGGATGGCCGGGCGCTGCGAACAGGGCCTGCGCCTCGGCCAGCTCGACCACGCGGCCCAGGTACATCACGGCCACGCGGGTGGCGATGTGCTCCACCACCGCGAGGTTGTGGCTGATGAACACGTAGGTCAGGTCCAGCTCGCGCCGCAGATCGACCAGCAGATTCAGGATGTGCGACTGCACCGAGACGTCCAGCGCGGAGGTGGGTTCGTCGCACACCAGCACCTCGGGCCGCATGACCAGCGCCCGCGCGATGGCCACGCGCTGGCGCTGGCCGCCCGAGAGCTCGCCGGGCAGGCGCGCGGCGAAGCGCGCCGGCAGGCCGACGCGGTCGAGCATCTCCAGGGCCTGCCGGCGCTGCTGCGCGGCGTCGCCGATGCGGTGCACGCGCAGCGGGAAGCTGACCAGGTCCAGCAGCGTCTGCCGCGGGTTGAGCGAGGAGTACGGGTCCTGGAACACGGGCTGCACGCGGCGCGCCAGCCGGCGCCGGTCGACGCCGGCGATGTCCTGGCCGTCGAAGAGGATCCGGCCCGCGGTGGCGGGCAGCAGGCCCAGCAGCATGCGCGCCAGCGTCGACTTGCCGCAGCCCGACTCGCCGACGATGCCCAGCACCTCGCCGCGGCGGATGTCCAGCGTCACGCCGTTGACGGCGTGCAGCGTGCGCCTGGGCCGGAACATGCCCGCGCTCACGGGGAAGGCGCGGTGCAGGCCCTGCACCGACATCAAGGGAGCCTCGCTCACGACACGGCCTCCTCTTCTTCCAGGATGCAGGACCAGGCGTGTCCCGCGGCACCGGACCGCCGGGGCGGGTCATCGTGCGCGCAGGTGGGCCGCGCGGCGTCGCAGCGTTCGCGGAAGGTGCAGCCGCGCAATTCGCCGACGAGCGCGGGCACGGTGCCGCGGATGATGCCCAGGTGCCCGCCCGGCGCCACCCGGCCCGGCACCGGGATGCAGCCCAGGAGGCCGCGCGTGTAGGGATGGCGGGGCCGGCCGAAGACCTCGGCGGTGGGGCCTTCCTCGACGATCCGGCCGGCGTACATCACGGCCACCTTGTGGGCCACGCGCGCCACCACGCCGAGGTCGTGCGTGACGAGCACGATGGCCACGCCCGTCTCGCGCTGCAGGTCCATCAGCAGGCGCAGGATCTGCGCCTGGATGGTGACGTCCAGCGCCGTGGTGGGCTCGTCGGCGATCAGCACGTCGGGCTCGCACATCAGCGCCATGGCGATCATCACGCGCTGGCGCAGGCCGCCCGAGAGCTGGTGCGGGTACTGCCCCAGGCGCTGCGCGGCGGAGGCGATGCCCACGCGCTCGAGCAGGTGCACGGCCCGCTCGCGCGCCTGTGCGGCGCTGGAGCCGCGATGGTGGCGGTGCGCCTCGACCATCTGCGCGCCGATGGTGAGCGACGGGTTCAGCGCCGTCATCGGCTCCTGGAAGATCATCGCCATGCGCTCGCCGCGCAGCGCGTTGACCGTGCGCCGGTCGGCGCGCGCCAGGTCGTGCTCGCCGACGCGCAGGACTTCGGCGCGGCGCCGCGCGGCGGCGGGCAGCAGGTCCATGACGGCGAGCGAGGTCATGGACTTGCCGCAGCCCGACTCGCCCACGATGCACAGGGTCTGGCCGCGCTCGACGCGGAAGGAGACGTCGCGCACCGCGTGCACGTCGCCGTGGCTGCTGGCGATGTCGACGCTCAGGTGGCGCACCTCGAGCGCGGGCGCGCGTTGCTCGGAAGGCTGGGACATGGCGGTGTCGTGCTTCAGTTGCGGCTGCCGGCCGCGAATAGGTCGCGCAGTCCGTCGCCCACGAGGTTGATGGCCAGGGCCAGCAGGCCCAGCGCGATGCCGGGGATGGCGATGAGCCAGAAGGAGAAGAACATGTAGCTGCGGGCCTCGGCGATCATGAGGCCCCACGACGGCGTGGGCGGCTGCACGCCCAGGCCCAGGAAGGAGAGGGCGGCCTCGACCATGATGGCGCTGGCGGCCTCCAGCGTGGCCACCACGATCACCTGGGGCATCACGTTGGGGAGCACCTCGCCGAAGATGATGCGCCAGCGCGAAGCGCCCACGGCCTGGGCTGCCGCCACGTAGTCCAGCGCGCGGATCTGCTGCGTGGCGGTGCGCGTCACCACCGCGAAGCGGATCCACATCAGCAGCCCCAGCACCAGGATCACCACCGTGAGCGAGCTGCCCACCATCGAGACGATGACCAGCGCGATCAGGATGCTGGGCATGGCCAGGGAGGCAGTGATGACGAAGGTGATGGCCAGGTCGACCCGGCCCGCGAAGTAGCCGGCCAGCACGCCGAGCGTGGTGCCGATGGACCCGGAGATCAGCACCACCGCCAGGCTGATGAGCAGCGACACGCGCCCGCCGTGCAGCAGCCGCGCCAGGTAGTCGCGGCCCAGGGCGTCGGTGCCCAGCACGTGGGCCCAGCTGCCGCGCGCGTACCAGACGGGAGGGACGGCGCGCCGGGTCAGGTCCTGCGCGTAGGGATCGTGGCCGTAGAAGAAGGGCCCGGCCACCGCGAGCAGCACGATGGCGCCCAGCAGGGCCAGGCCCAGCATGAAGGGGCGGTGCCGGCGCGCGCGCGCCCACAGCTGCGCGCGGCGCGAGGGCGCCACGTCCACGCTCTGGGCGGCGGGGGAAGAAGAGGGGGAGGAGGCGAGTGTCGTGGTCATGGCGTCAGGCGCTGCGCAACCGGGGATCGAGCCAGACGTTGGCGATGTCGGACAGGGTGGTCAGCGCCACGTACAGCAGCGACAGCAGCAGCACGATGGTCTGCAGCACCGGGAAATCCTTGTAGGAGATGCTGCGGAAGGCCAGGTAGCCCAGGCCGTCGAGCGCGAAGACCGACTCGATCACCACCGAGCCGCCGAGCAGGAAGCCCAGCTGCACGGCGGCCAGCCCGACCACCGGCACGATGGCGTTGCGCAGGGCATGGCGCAGCACCACGGCCGCGGTGGGCAGCCCCTTGGCGCGGGCGGTGCGCACGTAGTCGGCCGACAGCACCTCGATCATGTTGGAGCGGATCAGCCGCATGAAGGGCGGCATGACGTAGTAGCCCAGGGCGATGGTCGGCATGACGAAGTGCAGCCAGCTGCCGCTGCCCGACACCGGCAGCCAGCGCGCCCACACGGCGAACACCATGATGAGCACCAGGGCGACGAAGAAAGTCGGCAGGGCCTGCGCCACCACGGTGATGCCCATGGCCAGGCGGTCCACCCAGCTGTCGCGCCAGAGCGCGGCGGCCACGCCCAGCGGCACGGCGAGCAGCAGGCCGAAGCACAGCGCGCTCAGCCCCAGCAGCATCGTGGTCGGCAGCTTCTGCAGCACCAGTTCCGAGACCGGCACCTTGAAGTACAGCGAGCTGCCGAAGTCGCCCCGCAGCGTCTGCCACAGCCAGGCCAGGTACTGCACCGGCAGCGGCCGGTCCAGGCCGTAGCTGGCGCGGATCAGCTGCAGGTCGGCTTCGCTCGCGCCCTCGCCGGCGATGGCGAGGGCGACGTCCCCTGACAGGCGCAGCACCAGGAAGGCCAGCGCGGACACCGCCAGGGCGACCAGCAGCGCCAGCGCCACGCGGCCGAGCAGGTAGCGCGTCATGACCGCCCCTGCCTCAGCGCCAGCGCATGTCCCAGAAGCGCAGGCGGTCGCTGTCCTGCTTGCCGAAGTCCAGCTCGCGGGTGGCCGGGAAGTTGCGGCCGACCGAATACATCGGGTAGATCAGCGCGCGCTCGCTGATCAGGCGCAGGGCCTGGCCGTAGTCCTTGGCGCGGCTGGCGGAGTCCATGGTGGCGCCGGCGTGCGCGATGGGCGCGGCGACCTCCTTGTCGCGCGCGGTGTCGTCGCCTTCCATGCCGAAGTACACCGGCAGGATGGCCGAGACGTCGTTGATGGAGTAGGAGCCCCAGCTCGCGAAGGTGATGCCGGAGGTGCCCTTGCGCTGCTTCTCGCGCACGGCCGGGTACTGCTCGTAGACCAGGCTGGTGCGGATGCCCGCCTTGTTGAGGTAGCCCTGGATCATCTCCGAGGCCTCGCGCGAGTGGAAGGTGTTGAGCACCACGTCCACGCCGTTGGGGAAGCCCGCTTCCTTGAGCAGCGCCTTGGACTTGGCGGGGTCGTAGTCGTAGCGCGGGACGTCCTTGTCGGTGCAGCCGAACTGTTCGCGGTAGCAGAACGCTGTGCTCAGCTCGTAGCCCTTGCCCATGGTGGCCTTGGCGATGGCCTCGCGGTCGATGGCGTGCATGATGGCCTTGCGCACGCGCAGGTCCTTCAGGGCCGGGCTCACCGTGGTGTCGAGCACGTTGAACTGCAGGAAGTTCAGGCGCATGGTGGGCACCGAGACCACCTGCAGCTGCGGGTTCTGCGCCACGTTGTCGGCCATGTCGCGCGGGACGGCCATCATCACCAGGTCGGCGCTGCCGGTCATCAGGCCGGCGATCTGCGTCTGCATGTCGGGGATGAAGCTGATCTCGATCTTGCCGATCTTCGCGTTCGACTTGGGCGTGCCGCCGTAGTAGTCGGTGTTGCGCTCCATCACGATGCGCTTGCCCGGCTCGTAGCGCGTGATCCTGTAGGGGCCCGAGCCCACGGGCTTGACGTTCTGGCCCTTGCGGCCTTCCTTCGCGTAGTACTCGTGCGGGTGGATGATGATGGGGATCGCCAGGTAGTCGAGGTAGGGCGGGAAGGGGGCCTTGAACTGGATGCGGACCTTGTAGTCGTCGATCTTCTGCGCGCCCTTGAGCCAGTTGACGTTGCGCTGGTTGGTAACGCCGGAGGCCGGGTTGGCGATGAAGTTGATGGTGTAGACCACGTCCTCGGCGGTGAAGGGCTGGCCGTTGTGGAATTTGACGCCCTTGCGCAGGTCGAACTCGACCGTGGTGTCGTCGACGACCCGCCAGGCCGTGGCCAGCTGGCCCTTGAACTGGCCGGTGGCCGGGTCGCGCGTGACCAGCGTGTCCCACACGTGCTGGCCGATGATCGAGCCCAGCAGCTCGTTGTTGAAGTAGGGGTCGATGTCCGGCAGCACCTGGTCGGCGGGGACGCGCAGCGTGTCGTCGGCCTTGCCGGCGTGCGCGGGCTGCAGCAGGGCGGCGGCCAGCACGGCGGCGCCGGCGGCGAACAGGAGGCGTGAAACGGTCATGGTCATGTTCCTCGGGGAATGGGGGATGGGCGGGGCGGGCCGGCTCAGGCGTGGGCGAGCATCTGGACGATGCCGGCGATCTGGGGTGCCGGGCGCAGCGCGGCGCGCTGGCGGCGCACGGCTTCGAAGGCGCGGTCCGCGGCCCCGAGCGCCTCCTCGATGTCGGCCGCCGTGTGCGCGGCCGACAGGAACATGTTGTGGTACGGGTGGAAGTAGGCGCCCTGCCGGAGGCACTCCGCCGTCCAGGCGTAGCCCAGGCGGAAGTCCGGGTCGTCCTCGAAGAGGATCTGCGGCATGGCGGCCGGGCCGGACTGGCGCAGGGCGAAGCCGTGGGCCCGGGCGCGGGCGTCGAGGCCGTCGCGCAGCGCCTGGCCGGCGGACTGCAGGCGCTCCAGGTAGTCGGTGTCCGCGATCTGCTTGAGCGTGGCGACGCCGGCCGCCATCGGGACGGCGGCGAACCAGAAGGAGCCAGTCACGAAGATCTGGCGCGCCGCGGCGCGAGCGTGCTCGGCGCCCAGCACGGCCGAGATCGGGTGGCCGTTGGCGAAGCATTTGCCCCAGCAGCTCAGGTCGGGCGCGATGCCCAGCAGCGACCAGCTGCAGTCGCGCGCCAGGCGGAAGCCGGCGCGGATGTCGTCCACCACCAGCAGCGCGCCGGACTCGTCGCACAGGCGCCGCGCCGCCTGGGCGTATTCCGGATCGGGCGCCTCCTGGTCGCGGAACACGTCGTGGCGGAAGGGCGTGGCGAACACGGCGGCCACGTCGCCCGCGTGCTTGCGCATCGCGTCCGCCAGGCTCTGCGGGTCGTTGTAGGCGTAATAGACCACGTGGGCGCGGTCCTCCGGCACGGTGCCGGCGCTGCGCGCCAGCGGCACGCACCAGGGGTCGGCGCCGTGGTAGGCGTCGCGCGCGGCGAGGATGACCTTGCGGCCCGTGTGCGCACGGGCGATCACCATGGCCATGGTCGTGGCGTCCGTGCCGTTCTTGCAGAACATCGCCCATTGGGCGTGGCTCACCTGCGCGACGAAGCGCTCGGCCAGCTCGACCATCACCTCGCCCGGGCCGTTGAGCACGTCGCCCAGCGCCTGCTGCGCGGCGGCTGCGGCCTGCACGGCGGGATCGTTGTAGCCCAGCAGGTTGGGGCCGTAGGCGCACATGAAGTCGACGTACTCGTTGCCGTCGGCGTCCCAGACCCGGCAGCCCTGGCCGCGCCGGAAGTACTGCGGGAAGTCCGCCGGCAGCAGCGCCGTGGACATGTGGCCGTACATGCCACCGGGGATCACCTGCTGCGCCCGCTCCTGCAGGGCCCTGTTGCGCGCGTTGCTCCAAGCCATTCGTGTTCCTGTGTGTGCTGGTTTAAATACGATATTTATCGTGTTTTGACCGAAATCTAGCGAGCAACTAGCGTGCCTGCACTAGGGGAAACCGATTAGTATCGAATTTGTTCGTTGCCCATCAAGATGCACCCCGAGCGAGCGAAAGGCGCCCGGCCCTGGTGCATCGGCCGAACTTGCGGCACCCTCGCGGCGCCGAGTCCCCAGACGATCCCATGACAGAACAGAAGGCCCCGATCGACGCGCCGGCGCCCCGCAAGCGTCCCCTGCAGGAGCGCGGCGTGGTGCGCTACAACAAGCTGCTGGATGCGGCGCATGCGCTGCTGCAGTCCCACGAGCTGGACGAGATCGGCCTGTACCAGATCGCCAAGGCGGCGCAGGTGCCGCCGGCCTCGGCGTACCACTTCTTTCCCACGCCGGGCGCGGTGCTGCTGGCGCTGGCGGAGCGCTACCACGCGCAGTTCGCCAGCGTGGGCCAGCGCGTGGACACGCGCGGCGTGACCACCTGGCAGGGGATGCTCAAGCTGCGCCTGGACGAGGCGGTGCGCATCTACAACGAGAACCTGCCGATCTGCAAGCTGTTCCTGGGCAGCCACACCACGCGCGAGCTGGTGCAGTCGGAATCGGGCTTCAACGAGCTGATCGCGGGGCGCATGCTGGCCTTCTACGACCAGTTCTTCCACATGCCGCGCATCCGCGACGCGCAGGGCAAGTTCCTCGTCATGCTCACCCTGGTGGACGCCGTGTGGAGCCTGTCCTTCACGAAGCACCGGCGCATCACGCCGCAGCTGGCGGAGGAAGCGCTCAGCGTCGCCATCGCCTACTGCCGCACCTTCCTGCCTGAGGTCCTCGAGCTGCGCGAGGCGGGCGCGCCGCGGGGCGACGCGGGCACGGAGGCCGCCGGGGCGGCCGGGGAACTCTGATCAGGCGCGCGCCAGCTTGCGGACCCGGGGGCTTGTCCGGGGACGCCCCGGCCAGCCGTGGCGAGCCTCGGTTCGAGGCCCGTACCTGTGCCGGCCCGCCTACTCTGGCTGGAAGCCGATGGCCTTGAGCAGCGCCGCCTGCTCCTGGTAGGCCGCCTTGGCGTCCGCCATCATGGCCTCCGGCGTGATCGGCTGGCCAGGCTCCATGCCCAGGTCCTGCAGGCTGCGCCGGGCGGCAGGCTGCTCGAAGTACCGCAGCGTCGCCTCCCGGATCTTCTGCTGGACGCCTGCAGCCACGTCAGGCCGCGACCAGATCGCGAACCAGCTGGCCTGCGCCAGTTGCGGGTAGCCGAGTTCCTTGAAGGTCGGCACGTCGGGCAGCGCGGCGATGCGCGTCGGGTAGCTCACGGCGATGGCGTCGATCCTGCCGCCCTTGATCAGCGGCAGCGAGGTGGTCACGCCGTCGAACATCAGCGGCACCTGGCCGCCCATCAGGTCCACCAGGGCCTGGGGTGAGCCCTTGTAGCCCACGTGATGCATCTTGACGTGGGTGAGGTGCCCGAACTGCATGCCCAGCGTGTGCCCTTTCATGCCCGTCGCATACGAGGCGAAGTCCAGCCCGTCCTTCTGTGCCTGGCCGTACTTCACCACGTCGGCCACGCCGTGCAGGTTCAGCGCCTTGTTGGCCACCATGACCAGTCCGGTACGGCTGATCTGCGCCAGCGGCTTCATGTCCCCGAAGGGGTTGAACTTCACCTTGTTGACCAGGGGCATCTCACTCACCGCGCCGCCCTGGATCACCAGCAGCGTGTGGCCGTCGCGGCCATTGGCGAGGAGGTCGTTGATGGCGATGACGCCCGAGCCCCCGGGCTTGGCCTCGACGATGACCGGCTGCCCCAGGTCCTTCAGGCCATCGGCCGCCAGGCGCGCCAGGGTGTCGGCGGTGCCGCCCGGCGGGCCGGCGACGAGCAGGCGGATCGGCTTGCCAGGCCAGCCGGGCTGCGCCGGCGCAGCGCCGCTCCAGGCGGCCGCCGCCATCCCGATCGCCATCGCCAGGCCCAGCCGTCGCGTCGTGTCGCTTGTCTTCATGGAGTTTCCTTGTGGGGTGTCCGGGATGGATTCCGCCGGGCGTTCAGACGGGCCGGTCGCCGACGATGGCCGCGCGCTCCATCCTGCGATGGCAGGGCGGGTAGTCCATCACGGCGTAGTGCTGGGTCGAGCGGTTGTCCCAGAAGGCGACGCTGTTCTTCTTCCAGCGAAAGCGCACCTGGTACTCCGGGATGTTGGCCTGGCTGATCAGGTAGCCCAGCAGGTTCGCGGAGCCCGGTGCCTTGTCCAGGCCGAAGCGGACGTTGGCCGGCGTGTTGTAGTTCGTGAAGTGCGTCGTGAAGCTGCCGTTGACGAACAGGATCTTCTCGCCCGTCTCGGGATGGGTGCGCACCACCGGGTGCTCGGCGTCCGGGTAGCGGGCTTTCAGCGCCAGGCGCTGGTCGATCGGCATCGCTGCGCCGAAGCTGGCCTCGATGCTGTGGCGTGCCCGCAGCGGCGCGATGCGGGCCTTGATGTCTTCGGGCAGCTGACGGTAGGCCTCGACCATGTCGACCCACATGGTGTCGCCGCCCACCGGCGGGCACTCGATGCAGCGCAGCACGCAGCCCATCGGCGGGTTGTCGCGCCAGGTGGCGTCGGTATGCCAGGAGTTCTCGTTGCGCTCCGGCGGGCTGTCGGGCGTCTTGTAGATCTGGACCAGCCCGGGGTGATCGGGGTGGCTGCCCACCACGGGGTGGTCCTCCAACGCTCCGAAACGGCGGGCGAAGGCGGCGTGCTCGGCACGTGTGATGTCCTGGTCGCGGAAGAAGATCACCCGGTGCCGCAGGAGCAGGCGGCGCACCTCCGCCAGCAGGTCGTCGTCCTGCGCCACGGCGCCCAGGTGTACGTTGCCGATCTCGGCGCCGATGGTGCAGGTCAGCGGCTCCACCCGCGGGGACCGGTCCCGCGAGGAAGCCCGAAGCACGCTCGCCGCAGCCTGGGTTTCCTGCATCATGTCTTTGTGTCTCCGTGTGAAATAATTCGAAGAATCCAGTGTCGATGAGCCCCGCGATCGTCGCTTGCCGTTCGATGACAGGCGCTTTGCATTTCACGTCACCTCCTGCGCCTCATGGCCACGCTTGTCCGTGCCGCATGCCTGACCAACTACCGTGAGGTCGCTGGCGCGTCCGGATTGAATCCGGAGCGGATGCTGCTGGACGCCGGCCTGAACCCCACCGTGCTGGACGAGCCCGACCTGATGATCCCGGTCGAGCGCGTGGGCCGGCTGCTGCAGGCCTCGGCGCAAGCCTCGGGCAACGAGTGCTTCGGCCTGTGCATGGCGCGGCCGCGCCTCCTGTCGAATCTCGGAGCCGTCGGCCTGCTGATCCGCGACCAGGCCACGCTGCGCGAATCCCTGCACCTGCTGGTGCGCCACCTGGCCATGCTCAATGGCGCGCTCACGCTGGCGATCGAGGAGCGCGGAAACATCGTGGTGATCCGCGAAGTGCTCATCGCGGGCAGCACGCACCAGCCGACGCGCCAGCGCGTCGAGCTCGCACTGGGCGTGATGGTGCGGGTCATCCGCCAGCTGCTGGGCACAGACTGGCGACCGCGCCGGGTGTGCTTCGAGCACGCGCCGCCCACGGACCTGCGCACGCACATCCAGCTCTTCGGCGACGACGTCGAATTCAACTGCGAATTCAACGGCATCGTGTGCACCCGGTCGGACCTGGATACGCGCAACCCCTCGGCTGACCCGGCCATGGTGCGCTACGCGCAGCAGCTGGTGGATGCGGCGTCGAAGCAGCACGACGCCTCCATGCTCGATGACGTGCGCCGCACGGTCCTGCTGCTGCTTCCCGGCGGCCGCTGCAGCATCGAAAAGGTGGCCGAGCACCTGGGCGTGGTGCCACGCACCATCCAGCGGCGGCTGGCCGACGAGGCGCAGAGCTTCTCGGGCCTGGTCAACGATCTGCGCAGGGAACTGGCCGTGCGCTACGTGCACGAGAGCGACCGACCCCTGACCGAGGTGGCAGAGCTGCTGGGCTTCACGCCCAGCAGCTTCTCGCGCTGGTATCAGTCGCAGTTCAACCGCAGCGCCAAGGACAGTCGGGGCCGGCCGCAGCTCAATCGGCCGTGATGTTGGCGTCCTTGGCGATGGCGCTCCACGTCTTCATGTCGGAGGCGACGATGGCCTTGAACTCCCCGGCCGTCTTGACGGGCGGGGGCTCGAAGTTCATCGCCTCCATCCGCCTGCGCATCTCCGGCGACGCCTGGATCTTGTTGATTTCCGCATTCAGGCGGTCGGTGATGGATTGGGGCAGATTCGCCGGGCCGAACACGCCGAACCATCCCACGGATTCGAAGGGATAGCCCTGCTCCCCCATGGTGGGAAGACCCGGCGTGCGCGGCACCCGTTGGGTCCCGCTGATGGCGATGGCCTTGATCCTGCCGGTCTCCAGCATCGGCACCGGCGTGCCTGGATCGCTCCATCCCACTTGCAGCACGCCCGAGACGAGGTCGTTCACGACCTGAGGGGTGGTCTTGTACGGGACATGCGTCATCTGGATGCCGGCCTTGCGTTTCAGCCACTCCATGGTCAATTGTCCCGATGAGCCCGTCCCCCAGGTGCCGTAGCTGTAGCGTTCCGGCCGGGCCTTGGCCAGAGCCACCAGTTCCTGCAGATTGTTGGCGGGCACGTCCTTGTTCGCCAGCAGGATGATGCCCCCGGCCGCGGTCTGGGCAATGGGGGTCAAGTCCTTGCCCGGGTCGTAGGACATCTTCTGGATGACCGCCGGAACCACGGCCACGTAGGAAGCATTGCTGTACAGCAAGGTGTAGCCGTCCGCCTTGGCGTGCGCGACGGCGGAGCCCGCCAGCATGCCGCTGGCGCCGGGCTTGTTGTCCACCACCACGGGCTGCTTGAGCGCGGCGCCGAGCTTGTGCGCCATCTCCCTGGCGACCAGGTCCACGCCCGAGCCGGCGCCGGACGCCACGACCAGCGTGATGGGCCGGCTCGGCCAGGCGTCGCCAGTCTGGGCCTGCGCGGCCAGGGGCACCAGCGCGGCCGCCAGGGCGGCGAGGGCCGCGTGCTGCAGGACACAGCGCACATTCATCATGGAATCCATCGCTTGTCTCTTCTTCGGATGAATCGGCAATGCGTCGGACGGGCTCAGGCCGGCTTGCGCAGGAAGCCCTGGTTGCCGCCGTTGCGGTTGGGCGCGAAGCCGTTGGCGGCCAGCGTCTCCTCGGCCGTGTCGTAGAACACGCCGATCTTCATGATCTCGCGCGCCTGCTGCGCGGTGGCGATGGGACGGCCGAACTCGTCGGCGATGCGCACCAGCTGCCTGATCTGCTCGACCGAACTCATCTTGCCGGTGCGGCGCTGGTTCCACAGCACGTCCTCGGTGCCGCAGCGCACGTGCAGGCCCAGGGCGATGCCGATCATGTTGATGGGCAGCACGTTGAGCACCGAGCTTTCCACCGTGACCACCGCACCGTCCGGCACGGCGCGCAGCATGTTGGCCAGGTTGAAGATGTTCGCCTGGTCCATGCCGCCGCTGATGGCCACCCAGTTCATGACCAGCGGCCCCTTGTAGACGCCGCGGCGGATCATGCGCTCGATCGTCTCGAAGCTGTTGATGTTGTAGACCTGGAACTCGCTCTGGATGCCGGCGGCCGTCAGGCGCCGGATGTGCTCCTCGACGAAGCTGGGATTCGAGGGGACGATCATGTCCTTGTAGGTCTTGTGGAGGTGGGGGAAGCCGCGCGACACGCCCCGGAAGTCGTCCTCGCCGGCATGCTCGGTCACGTTCATCTGCGTGGTGTTGACGGTCACCGTCACCTGGTCGGGCGTGGGCGTCAGTTCGGCCAGCATGTGGCGCGTGTCGTCGGACAGCCATTTGGCCTCGCCGTCCGGGCCCTCGGGGGCGAAGCTGATGGAGCCGCCCACCTGAATGACCATCTCCGGCACCCTCTCGCGCACGCCGGCGATCAGCTCGTTGAACTTGGACAGGCGCTTGCTGCCCTTGCCATCGTCTTCGCGAACGTGCAGGTGCAACACGGTGGCGCCGGCCTCGTAGCAGTCCACTGCCTTCTGGATCTGCTCCTCCATCGTGACCGGGATGTCTTCCGGGAAGTCCGTGGGAATCCAGCCCGGCGCATAGGGCGCGGCGGTGATGATCAGGGGCTGTTGGTTCTCCGGATACAGATGGCCATCGAGGAAGTTCATGTCGAGCGTCTCCAGTTCGCAAGCAAATGCCGGGGATGTCCACGAGGTGGACGGCCCTCTGGCGGGCGACTGGATCTTCGAGGCAACGGCCCGATGGGCGCTTGACCTTACGCGTCTCCCACTTGTCGCTAGGCGACTAGGCGCGCAGCGTCCGGTCCGCCACGGTGATGCGGTGCAGGAGCCGGCGATGCCCCTCGTAGCCGCCGGTGGCGGCATGGGTCACGCAGCGGTTGTCCCACACCACCAGCATGCCCTGCGACCAGCGGTGGCGGTAGACGAATTCGGGACGGGCCTGGTGCTCGAACAGCGTGCGCAGGATCGGCGCGGCTTCCTCGTCGTCCATGCCGTCGATGCCGATGGTGTAGCCCATGCTCACGAACAGCGCGGTGCGGCCGGTCTCGGGGTGCACGCGCGCGATGGGATGGCGCTGCGTCGCCAGGGCGCTGTCCGAATAGCGGATCGCCATCGAGCGGCCCTGGTCCTTCTCGCCGTAGGCGCCGTCGCGGGCGTAGCCGCGGCGCGCCGAGTGCACGCCCTGGCGGCCTTGCAGCAGCGCCTTCATCGGCGAGGGCAATGCCTCCCAGGCCGCGTATTGGTCGGCGAATAGGGTGTCGCCGCCCAGGGGCGGAATGATGTCGCCGTACAGCACGGTGGCGGCCGGCGGCTGCGCGAGGAAGCTCCAGTCGGAGTGCCAGGCCTCGGCGAAGATGGGCGTTCGCTCGTCGGGTTCGCGCCGCACCTGGGCCACGTGCGGGTGGCCGGGGATCGCCTCGAAGTACGGATCGACGCCGAAGGGGCCGAGCGTGGCGGCGAAGCGCTCGATGTCCTCCACCGCCAGCGCCTGGCCGGGGAAGGCCAGCACCTGGTGCTCCAGCCAGAGCGCGCGCAGCCGGGCCGCCTGCGCGTCGTCGAGCGGCCGGCGCAGGTCCAGGCCGGTGACCAGCGCCCCGCAGGGTGCATCCTGCGGTTCGACATGCAGTGGTTCCATCGCGGGGCCTTTCTCTTTTTTTTCCTTGTGCCGACGCGTCCATCTTGCCTTGTCCGCCGCCGGCGGCCAAGGCGGCGCATCACTCGAGCCGGACTTTCGCCGCCTCGGCCACGCGCTTCCACTTCGACAGCTCCGACCGGAGGAAACTGCCGAAGTCCTCGGGCGTGCCGCCGATCACCTCGGCCCCCTGCGCCGACAGCTTGGCGCGGATGTCGGGCATCTGCAGCGCCTTGTTGGTCTCGGCGTTGATGCGGGCGACGATGGGGGCGGGCGTGCCGGCCGGCACCATGAGGCCGCCCCACGAGACCGCTTCGAAGCCGCCGAGGCCCAGCGCCTCGGCCACCGTCGGCACGTCGGGCAGCGAGGGGATGCGCGCCTGGCTGGTGACGGCGAGCGCGCGCAGCTTGCCGCTCTTGACGTGGGGCACGCCCGCGAGCGCCGTCGGCAGCGCGACCGTGAGCTGGTTGCTCATCAGGTCGGTCAGCGCCGGCGCGTCGCCCTTGTAGGGGACGTGCAGCAGCTTGGTGCCCGTGCTCATGGCCAGGAGCTCGCCGGCCAGGTGGCTGCCGGAGCCGTTGCCGGCAGAGCCGAAGCTGACCTTGCCCGGCTTCTCCCGCGCCAGCGCGATGAGCTGCGCCAGATTGGTGATCGGCGAATCCGCGGCCGCCACGATCAGCAGGGGAACCTTGGTCGTGAGGATCACCGGGGCGAAGTCCCTGGCGGTGTCGTAGGGCAGCCGGGCGTAGACGGCCGGGTTGATGGCGTTGGGGCCGAGGTTGGCCATCAGGACGGTGTAGCCGTCGGCCGCGGACTTGGCCACCAGCTCGTTGGCGATGATGCCGTTGGCGCCGGGCCGGTTCTCGACGACGACGGAGGCGTCCAGCGCCTGCCCCAGCTGGTGCCCCAGCAGCCGGGCCGTGACGTCCGAGGCGCCGCCCGGCGGATAGGGCAGGACGATGCGGACCGCCTGCGAGGGCCAGTCCCGGGCCGCCGCGGCGCCGCCGGCCAGGGCGCCGAGGCAAAGGAGTGCCGCCAGGGCCCGGCGAAGAGAGTGCGTCATGGAAAGTCTCCTTGGTGGTGGGTGCGCTGCGGGCCTCAGACGACGCCCTTGTCCTGCAGGGCCGCGATCTGCGCCGCGGTCCGGCCCAGGTCCCGGGCCAGCACCTCGGCGGTATGTTCGCCCAGCGCCGGCGGCGGGCGCCGGTAGGCGATGCCGGTGCGCGAGAACTTGATCGGGTTGGCGACCTGCGGCGCCTCGGCGCCGCTGGCGTGCGGCAGCGAGAACACCATGCCGCGGGCCTGCACGTGGGCGTCGGCCAGCGCCTCGGGGATGCTGCGGATCGGCCCGCAGGGCACGCCGGCCTCCTCGAGCCGGGCCAGCCAATGGTCGCGGCCGTGGGTGGCGAACAGCGCGGCCAGCAGGGGGATGAGCTGGGCCCGGTGCGCCAGCCGCTGCGCGTTGGTGGCGAAGCGCGGTTCGGCCGCCAGTGCCGCGTTGCCCAGCGTGCGGCACAGCGCCGCGAACTGGCGGTCGTTGCCGACCGCCACGATCAGCTCCCCGTCGCGCGCGGCGAAGGCCTGGTAGGGCGCCAGGTTGGGGTGCGCGTTGCCCCAGCGCCGCGGCGTGCGGCCCGACACCAGGTAGTTCGACGCCTGGTTGGCCAGCCAGGCCACCTGGGTGTCGAGCAGGCTCATGTCGATGTGCTGGCCCCGGCCGCTGCGGACCCGCTCGAACAGCGCGCCGAGGATCGCGGTCGTCGCGTACATGCCGGTCATGAGGTCGGCGATGGGCACGCCGCACTTCTGGGCGCCGCCGCCGGGCTGCTCGTCGCTTTCTCCGGTGATGCTCATCAGGCCGCCCATCGCCTGGATCACGAAGTCGTAGCCGGCGCGGTGGCTGTACGGCCCGGTCTGGCCGAAGCCGGTGATCGAGCAGTAGACCAGCCGGGGGTTGATCTCGCCGAGCGCGGCCGGGTCCAGCCCGTAGCGCTTCATGTCGCCGATCTTGTAGTTCTCCACGAAGACGTCGGCGTCGCGCGCCAGCTCGCGCACGATCTCCTGGCCCTCGGGCGTGCCGATGTCCACCGTCAGCGACCGCTTGCCGCGGTTGGCGGCCAGGAAGTAGGCCGATTCGTTCGTCGGCGTGCCGTCGCTGCGCGCCAGGAACGGCGGCCCCCAGCCGCGGGTGTCGTCGCCGCCGAGCGGCCGCTCGACCTTGATCACGTCGGCGCCCAGGTCCGCGAGCAACTGCGTGCTCCACGGTCCCGCGAGGATGCGGCTGAGGTCGAGGACCCGGATGCCGGACAGGGGCGTTGCCGCTGCGGCGTGCGTCTTGGCGTCGTTCGTCATGCGTCAGCTCGGGTCGAAGAGCACGCCCGGGTTCAGGATCTGCTGCGGGTCGAAGGCCTGCTTGGCGGCCCGCAGCACGGTGCAGAACAGCTCGGGCCGTTCCTTGTCGTACCAGGGGCGGTGGTCCCGCCCGAGCGCGTGGTGGTGCGTGACCGTGCCGCCCGCATCGACCATGGCCTGCTCGGCGACGCGCTTGATCGCCATGTACTGTTCGGGCAGCCGCGCCTTGTCGCCATAGGCGAACCAGGTGAAGTACGGCGCGGGGCCGTCGGGGTACAGATGGGTGAAGCGGCACGTGACCGAGCCGGCGCGCCCCGTGACCTCGCGGATGGCGCGGTGCGTCTCGGCCTTGACGTGGTCGCGCAGCGCGGCGAAGCCGCTCCAGGGGATGGCCGTCTCCATGGTCTCGCGCATCACGCCGCGCGCGATCGCGTACTCGCGCAGGAAGGGCCCGCGCAGGAACTTGTCGCGCCAGTTGGCCGTGTCGGAGTCCGACCCCGCCTTCTCGCCGTCCAGCGCCCGCGTGTCCCAGGCCCCGGCGCAGCCGGCGCAGATCTCCAGGGCGCGTGCCATCCAGGCATCGACCGGGTGGTCGGCCGACTCGAAGCCCAGCACCAGGATGTCGTAGCTGCCGTCGCTGGAGCCGGTGTAGGCGGCTTCCTCGCGCTCGATCAGGCGGGCGTTGGCGGGGTTCAGGCCGGACTGCGACAGCTGGCGCGCGGCCTCGACCGCGTCCTCGTAGCGCTTGAAGCGCACGGTCGTCATCTTGCGGAAGACGGGCCGGCGGTGCAGCCGGACCCAGGCCTCGGTGATGATGCCCAGCGCGCCCTCGGAGCCGAGGAACAGGCGGTCGGGGTTGGGGCCGGAGCCCGACACGGGAAAGCGGCGCGATGCGATGTTGCCCGCCGGCGTGACCACCTTGAGGCTCTGCACGTGGTCGTCGATCTGCGTATAGGCCGTGGCGAAGTGTCCCGCGGCCCGGGTGGCGATCCAGCCGCCCAGCGAGGAGAACTCCCACGCCTGCAGGAAGAAGCGCAGCGTCAGCCCGGTGGGCTTGAGCTGGCGCTCCAGGCTCGGGCCGAGCACGCCGGCCTGGATGCGCGCCGACTGCGAGGCGGCATCCACCTCCAGGACCTTGTCGAAGTGCTTCAGGTCGACCGTGAGCACGCCCCGGTAGCGGTCGCTCTCGGGCGGGTTGACGCCGCCGACCACGCTGGTGCCGCCTCCGTAGGGCACCAGCGCCAGCTGGTGCCGGCCGCACCAGTCGTACAGGTCGACGATGTCCTGCTCCGTGCGCGGGTAGGCGATCACGTCCGGCGGATTGCGGAACTCGCCGCGCAGGGCGCGCGCCACGTCGACCGTCCCGGCGCCGTAGGTGTGGTACAGGCGGTCGTAGCGGTCGGTCGTGCAGATCGAGGCGAGGCTCGCCGGCGGCTGCACGCGCGGTGCGCGCAGCGCGATGTCTTCCTCGCGCGGGAAGGGCGTGGCCTCGAAGCGGTCGACGCCGAGCAGCCGGCTCCAGGCGCGCTCGAAGGCCTCGATCTCCTCCCGGGACACCGTGTCCCCCTCGTATCCCCAGCCGTAGAACTTGCGGCGGCGCTCCTGCATGTGCGTGTCTCCTTGCGTGGTGGTGTGCAGATGCAGGCCGATTGGAGGGGCGACCGCCGGAAGATGAAAATGATGAATTTCGACCGTTACCATGGATGGCATCGATCGATCGGAGCGTTGAGGCGATGGCATGGAACTGAGGCACCTGCGGTATTTCGTGGCCCTGGCCGAATGCCTCCACTTCACGCGGGCGGCCGAGCGCGTGCACGTGACGCAATCCACCCTCTCGCACCAGATCCGCCAGCTCGAGGAGGAGATCGGCAGGCGCCTGTTCGAGCGCGTGGACAAGCGCGTGCTGATCACCGAGGAGGGCGAGCTGTTCCTGGCCTACGCACAGCGGGCGCTGAAGGAGGTGGACCAGGGCATCGGCGCCCTGAAGGCGTCCGCCGCCGGCCTCACCGGCAGCCTGCGCGTGGGGGCCACCCACACCTTCAACATCGGCTTCATCCCCGAATGCGTGGCGGCGCTGCTGGTGCGCCACCCGACGGTGAACGTGACGGTCAACGAGCTCACCGTCGACGAGATCGGCGCCCGGCTGCTGGCGGGCACCATCGACATGGGCATCTCCTACCGGGCGCGCATGGCGCCGGTGCTGCAGTTCGAGCCGCTGTACAACGAGCAGATGGTGCTGGCCGTCTCGCCCGCGCACCCGCTGGCCCGCCGCAAGCGGCTGCGCCTGGTCGAGCTGCACCGCCAGCCGCTGGTGCTGCTGCCGCCGAGCTTCGCCACCCGGGCCATGCTGGACGAGTGCTTCCGGGCCTGCGGCGCCGAGCCCGCCGTGGTCGCGGAGATGGACACCATCGCGCCGATGCTGGGCCTGGTCGAGCGCCTGCAGATCGGCGCCATCGTGTCCGAGCACGCGGTGCAGCGGCATTCGCCGCTGCGCGTGATCCCGCTGGAGAGCCCGACGCCGCTGCGCACGCCCGGCATCGTGTGGCGGCGCGAGGAGCCCCGCAGCGCGCCGATGCGCACCTTCGCCGCGATCGTGCGGCGGATCGCACGCCGCTAGGGCGCCAGGCGCTCTGCCCAACTGCTGCGGCAAGGGAGCCGCCGGCCGCCACCCTCGTTCCCGCGGCGCCGGGCCGAGCCCGGTATGCCGCGGAAAGAGGCGCAGGCCTGGGTTCAGAAGGCGTGCCGGATGCCCAGGTCGTAGCCGACGGCCCTGCGCGGCTCCATGCCGCCGGTCGTGATGTAGGCCGCCTGGGGGAAGATGGCCGGCAGGCTCAGCACCAGTGGCGTGACGCCCATCACGGTCGGGTTGTTGTGGCCGTCGTGGATGCCGATGCGCGCCACCGTCGCGTACAGCGCCGTGCGCCTGGACAGGTTGTGCACGTAGCCCAGCGCCAGCTTGTTGACCGAGGCGTCGCCGCCGGGCAGGCCGTTGCCGTTCCTGTAGTTCACCCGCGCCAGCGAGGCGCGGATGATGCCCGCGCCCACCGGCACGTTCACGCCTGCCATGAGGCCGTCGTAGCGGTCCGTCCGGCCGGGCGCGAAGAAGGTGGCGCCGTCGCGCACGTCGCGCACGCGCGACCATTCGCCGAAGACTTTCGCCACCCCGAAGTCGTAGGCGCCGCCGAGGTTCAGGCTCTTGATCTTCTCGCCGCCCGGGTCGGTGCTCGCCAGCGTGCTCTCGCCGTAGCCCAGCGCCACGTCGGCCTTGCCGTTGGTCCAGCCCAGGCGGCCGCCGGCGTAGCGGCCGCGCCTGGACGGGCTGCCGGGCACGGTGCTGGTGTCGACGTTCTCGTGGAAGGCGTACTGCACCTGCCCGTACACACCCGCCAGCCCCGGGGGCAGGAAGTAGCTGATCGCGTTGCTGGTGCGCAGGTAGCTGTCGGTGCCGGCCGAGAGCCCGCCGCCCAGCAGCCCGCCGGTGGCCAGCGCCCGAGAGGCGGCCAGGTTGCTGTTGACCACCGCGATCAGGTTGGTGCCGACGCCGTTGACGCTGAAGGGGTCGAACACGCCGTCGTTCCAGAACGAGGCGGTGTAGTCGCGGCCCAGGCGCAGCTCGCCGAAGGGGCCCGAGAGGCTGACGGTGGAGCGGCGGCCGAAGTTCGCGATGCCGCCGCCGGTGTCGTTGGCCAGCGGCGCCTCCAGCCAGAAGCTGGCTGCCAGGCCGTCGCCCAGGTCCTCGGTGCCACGGAAGCCCAGCCGGCTCGATGCATAGCCCGAGGGCGACAGCACCGTCTGGCTCTGCGTCACCTGGCGCGGCAGCGTGAAGCCATAGGACGTGCTCTTGGTGCTGTAGTGGCTGACGCCGGCGTCGATGACGCCGAACACGGTGACGGACGATTGCGCCGCGGCGGTGCCGGCGGCGGCGAGCGCGGACAGCGCCAGCATCAGTTTCTTCATGGATGGGTTCTCCTCACATCGACCAGTGGATCGCAGCGGGTTCGCGCCCGCCGCCCTGCGTTTGGCGGCCCCTGCAGTGCGGGCCGCCGGCTTCATGGCATCCAGCGCAGCAGAGCAATCGCCAGGACGGCCAGGAACACGGTTTCGCCGACCATCAGCACCACCGGCCTCAGACCGACGGTGACGAGTTCGCGCAGTTGGGTCTTCATGCCGATGCCGGCCATGGCCGCCACCAGGAACCAGCCGGAGAGTTCGCTGCCCGTGCGGGCGAGCGGCCGGGGCAGCCAGCCGGTGCTGTTGATGGCCACCAGCACCGCGAAGCCGACGGCGAACCACGGCAGCAGCGGCGGGCGCGGGCCGCCGGCCGCCTGGTCGGTGCGCCGCGTGAACGCCACGGCGAACAGGATCACCGGCAGCAGGCAGGCCACGCGCATCAGCTTGACCAGCGTGGCGGTGTCGCCGACCTCCTGCGACATGCCGTAACCGGCGCCCACCACCTGGGCCACGTCGTGGATGGTGGCGCCGAGGAACACGCCGGCAGTGGGCGTGTCCATGCCCAGCGCGCGGGCGAGCATGGGATAGAGGATCATCGTGAAGGTGGACAGGGCCGAGACGCCCACCACCGTGAACAGCGTGGCGCGCTCCTTGAGCGGGTGCGGTGGCAGCGCGGCCGAGAGCGCCAGCGCGGCCGAGGCGCCGCAGATCGCCGTGGCGCCGCCGCTGAGCAGGCCGAACAGGATGTTGAAGCCCATCAGCCGCGCCACAAGCATCGACACGCCGATGGTCAGCACCAGCGACACGGCCACCACCAGCACCGGATGCCAGCCCAGCGCGGCGACCTGCGCCGCGGTGATGCGCAGCCCCAGCAGCGCCACGCCCCAGCGCAGCAGCTGGCGGGCGGCGAACTCGATGCCGGGCCTGCACGGGCCCTCACCGGAGAGGAAATTCATCGCCATGCCCAGCATGAGCGCGAACAGCATCACCGGCGCGCCGTAGTGCTGCGACAGGAAGGTGGCCGCCGCGGCGACCACGGCGCAGGCCAGCACGCCGGGAAACAGAAGCCGCGCACGCGCAGGCCAGGCCTGCATGGCCGTCACGTTCATGGTGGGGTTCTTTCGCGGGCGTGCCGTCAGGGCACCAGCACAGTCGACCCGGTGGTCCGGCGGGCCTCGAGCGCGCGGTGGGCTTCGGCCGCGTCGGCCAGCGCGAACACCTGCTGGGGCTCGCTGACGATGCGCCCGGCAAGCACGTGGTCGAACAGTTCCCGGGCCATGTCCAGCATGTGCGCGCGCGGCTGGATGTAGTGCATCATCGCCGGCCGCGTCATCCAGAGCGAGCCCTTCTGCGCGAGCAGCTGCGAATCCACGACCACCGAGCCCGACGAGGTGCCGTTGCTGACCAGCGAGCCGCGCGGCTGCAGGCAGTCCAGCGAGGCCGTCAGCGTGTCCTTGCCGACCGAGTCGAACACCACGGGAACGCCCTTGCCGCCGGTGATCTCCTTGACGCGCTGGACGATGTTCTCGCGCGAGGTCACGATGGTGTGGACGCAGCCGCTGGCTCGCGCGAGTGCGGCCTTCTCGTCGGTGCTGACGGTGCCGATCATGGTCACGCCCATGGCCCGGGCCCACTGGCAGGCGATCAGGCCGACGCCGCCGGCGGCCGCGTGGTACAGGATGGTCTCGCCGCCCTGCAGCGGGTAGACCTGGCGGAACAGGTACTGCGCCGTCATGCCCTTCATCATCAGCGTGGCGGCGGTGCGGTCCGAGATGCCCTCGGGCAGCGGGATCAGCACCTCGGCCGGCATCACGCGCACCTGCGAGTAGGCGCCCTGGGGCCCGATCAGGTAGCCCACGCGGTCGCCGACCCGGACGTCCGTCACGCCGGGGCCCACCGCCTCGACCACGCCCACGGCATCCGAGCCCAGGCCCGAGCCCACGCCCTCGGGCAGCGCCAGCGGATAGCGGCCGGTGCGGAAGTAGGTATCGATGAAGTTCAGCGCGATGTAGCTGTGGCGCACCCGCGCCTGGCCGGGGCCGGGTTCGCCGACCTCGACGTCCTCGAACTTCAGGACCTCGGGGCCGCCGGTCTCATAGAAGCGGATGGCTTTGCTCATGTCTTTTCCTCGGATGGGTCTCTTGCGGGGCGCGCGGGTGTCGCTCAGGCGGCGGCCGACAGCTGCGCGATGAAGTCCAGGGCGCGCGGCCAGGGGCCGAAGCCCGAGGCCGGGTTCAGGTGGCCGACCTCGCCCAGGTCGGCCTGTTCGCTGCCCCAGGCCTCGGCCAGCTGCGCGGCACGGCCGGGGCCGGCCAGCGGGTCGTTGCGGCTGGTGCCGACGATGCTGCGGAAGGGCACCCGTTCGCGCGGCACCGGCAGCCAGCCGTGGGCGGCCAGCGTCTCCAGGCTCGGGTAGCCCTCGGGCATCGGCCGCTCGAAGTCCGGCGGCGCCGCCAGCAGCGCGCCGAGGATCGGGCGCGTGCTGCGCCGGGCCCAGTGCGCGACCATGATGCAGCCGCCGCTGTGGGCCACCAGCACCACCGGGCCGTCCAGCGCCTGCACGGCCTGCTCGATGGCGGCGACGCGCGCCGCGCAGTCCAGGGCCTCGCAGCCCATCGGCGGCACGCTCGCCACCGGCCGGCCGCGCTCGCGCAGGTCGGCCTCCAGCAGCGTCTGCCAGTGCTGCGGCACGGCGTCGCGCAGGCCGGGGACGACCAGGACGGTGGGGGCAACGGTCATGGCAGCGTCGTCCCGCTCACTGGTTGAGCTGGATGTTGTAGGTCTTGACGATCTTTGCGTTGCGCTCGTACTCGTCGTGGGTGAGCTTGGCGAGCTGCTCCGGGCTCTCGCTGATCGCCGGCACGAAGTTCTGCGCGATCAGTTTCTCCCGCACCTTCGGCGAGGCGGCCACCTTCGTGAGGACCGCGTTGATCTGCTTGACGAGGTCGTCCGGCATCTTCGACGACACGATGGCGCCGGCCCAGTTCGAGAAGTCGATCTCGCCGAAGCCCTGCTCGGCCATCGTGGGCACCTCGGGCAGCTGCGGAAGCCGCGAGCCGTAGCCCACGCCGAAGACCTTGAGCTTGCCGGCCTTGATCATCGGCAGCGAGGTGACCAGCCCGTCGAACATGATGTCCACCTGCCCGCCCATCAGGTTCTGCAGCGCCGGCGGCGAGCCGGCGAAGGGCACGTGCTGCAGGTCCAGCCCCGCCTTCCTCGCGAAGATGGCGCCGGCGTAGTGCGAGCTCGTGCCCGCGGAGTAGGAGGCGTAGCTGGCAGGCGCGCCCTTGCCGCTCTTCAGGTAGCCGATCAGGCCCTTCAGGTCGGTCGCGGGCACCGCCGGCGCGCCCACCAGCACCATCGTCGAGCGCGCCACCATGGTCACGGGCTTCACGTCCCTGACCGGGTCGAAGCTGGTCTTCATCACCAGCGGGATCTCGGTGAGGATGTTGCTGACCATGAACATCAGCGTCTGCCCGTCGGCCGGTGCGTTGAGCAGCGCCTGCACGCCGATGGCGCCGCCGGCGCCGGGCTTGTTGTCGACGATCACCGGCTGCCCGATCTCGGTCGAGATGGCCTCGGACAGGATGCGCGCCACCACGTCCATGGTGCCGCCCGCGGGCGCCGGCACCACGATCCGCACCGGCTTGTGGGTCCAGGCGTGGGCGAGCAGGGGGGCGGCGGCTATGGCCACGGCCAGCGGGCGCAGGAGGCCCAGGGTCTTGTTCATCATGGTGTCTCCGGTCATTCTTGTGTGCGAGGTGCAGGGGCCTCAGGCCGCCTTGCGCAGGAAGCCCTGCTGCGCGCCGTTGCGGTTCGGCGCGAAGCCGTTGGCCAGCAGCGTCTCTTCCACCGTGTCGTAGAACACGCCGATCTTGCAGATCTCGCGGGCCTGCCGCGCCGTAGCGATGGGGCGGCCGAACTCGCGCGAGATGCGTACCAGCTGCTCGATCTGCGCCACCGTGCCGATCTTGGCGCTGCGGTCCTGGTTCCACAGGTTGTCCTCGGTGCCGGTGCGCACGTGCAGGCCCATGGCGATGCCCATCATGTTGACCGGCAGGACGTTGAGCACCGAGCTTTCCACCGTGAGCATGGCGCCGTCGGGCACGGCGCGCACGAAGTTGGCCAGGCTGTAGACGTTGGGCACGTCCATGCCGCCGCCGATGGCGACCCAGTTCATCACCAGCGGGCCCTTGTAGATGCCGCGGCGCATCAGCCGCTCGACCGACTCGAAGCTGTTGACGTTGTAGCACTGGAAGGCGCTCTGGATGCCCGCGGCCGACAGGCGGCGGATGTGCTCCTCGGCCCAGCCCGGCTGCGCCGGCACGGTCATCTCCTTGTAGGCGTTGAAGACGGCCGGGTCTTCCATCGACGAGCCCTGGATGTCGCGCCAGTCGAACTGCTCCAGGATGTTCATCTGCGAGGTGTTGATGGTCACCGTCACCTGGTCCGGCTTGGGGTCCAGCTCGGCCAGCATGTGGCGCGTGTCGTCGGACAGCCACTTGGCGGCAGCACCCTCGCTCTCCGGCGCGAAGCTGATCGAGCCGCCGACCTGGATGATCATCTCCGGCACCCGGGCGCGCACGCCGGCGATCAGCTCGTTGAACTTCGACAGGCGCTTGCTGCCCTTGCCGTCCAGTTCGCGCACGTGCAGGTGCAGCACCGTCGCGCCGGCGTTGTAGCAGTCCACCGCCTTCTGGATCTGCTCTTCCATCGTCACGGCGATCTCGCCGGGAAAGTCGGAAGGCAGCCACGAGGGCGCATAGGGCGCGGCGGTGATGACCAGCGGCTGCTGGTTCTCGGGGAACAGGTGGCCGTCGAGGAAGTTCATGGCGGGCTCCAGGTCAAAAAATTTGAGTGAAATCGGCCTCCAGCGCTTGTGGATCAAGCGCTGGGTGCGATCAAGATGAAGTTCAGAAGGTGGGTGTGCCGACGATGCCGGCGCGTTCCATCTTCCGGTGGCAGGGCGGATAGTCCATCACCGCGTAGTGCTGCGTGGCGCGGTTGTCCCAGATGGCCACGCTGTTGGGCTGCCAGCGCCAGCGCACCTGGTATTCGGGGATCGCGGCCTGGCTGATCAGGTACTGCAGCAGCGACGAGGCCCCCTGTGTGAAGTCCTGGCCGAAGCGCACGTTGGCCGGCGTGTGGAAGTTGGTGAAGTGCGTGGTGAAGCCGTTGACGAACAGCACCTTCTCGCCGGTCTCGGGATGGGTGCGCACCACCGGGTGCTCGGCGTCCGGGTACTGCGCCTTGAGCGCGAGGCGTTTCTCGGCGGGCATGGCCGCGCCGAAGGTGCACTCGATGCTGTGGCGGGCGCGCAGCGGAGCGATCAGTGCCTTGACGTGCTCGGGCAGGCGCTCGTAGGCCACGGCCATGTTGGCCCACATCGTGTCGCCGCCCACCGGCGGGCACTCCACGCAGCGCAGCACGCAGCCCATCGCCGGCGCCTCGCGCCAGGTGCCGTCGCTGTGCCAGGAGTTCTCGTACCGGTCGTTGGGCTGCTCGGGCGATTTGTAGATGCGCACCAGCCCCGGGTGCTCCGGATCACTGCCGGCGACCGGGTGGTCTTCCAGCTCGCCGAAGCGGCGGGCGAAGGCAACGTGCTCGGCGCGGCTGAAGTCCTGGTCGCGCAGGAACAGCACCTTGTGCCTGAGCAGCAGCGCCTTGATCTCGGCGAACAAGCCGTCGTCGCGCGCCGCGTCGGCCAGGCTGACGCCGCTGAGCTGGGCGCCGATGACGCAAGTCAAGGGTTCGATCCGCATGCTTGTCTCCATGGGGCGACGACTTCCTGCGGCCGGCCCGCAGTACGCCTTGTCGTCGTGTATTTCTGGGTTCGCCCGCCCTCCTGTCGAGGGGTGAAGGCGTGGGTGGAACTGTAGGAGTGCGGGTTTTCTGGCGCTTTGCATTTGGCGCCAATCGCTTGACATTTCATGCCAGAATGGACGCACGCAAGAAGGCTCGACCATGGCGGCTTTGGTACGTGCGGCAGCGCTGACGAACTTTCCGGAAGTGGCGCAGGAACTGGGTTACGACCCCGCCGCGGCCTTGCGCAGGGCTGGCCTGCGGACGCAGTTGCTGCGCCAGCCGGACCAGCTGGTCGAGGCCGACCGCGTGGCGCGCCTGCTGGAGGACGCGGCGCGCCAGACGGCGTGCGAGGCCTTCGGCCTGCGCATCGCGGCGCGGCGCCAGCTGTCGAACTTCGGCGTGGTGAGCCTGCTGCTCATGCACCAGCCCACCCTGCGGCAGGTGCTGATCACGCTGATCGAGCACCTGCACCTGCTCAACGAGCGGCTGGCGATCCAGGTGGAGGACGTCGGCAGCCTGGTGATCCTGCGCGAGGAGCTGGCCGTCGCGGTGGATGCGCGGCAGTCCATCGAGCTGGCGATCGGCGTGCTCTATCGCATGTGCGAGGCGCTGCTGGGCGACCAGTGGCAGCCGGCCAGCGTGAGCTTCACGCACGGGCCGCCGTCGAGCCAGTCCTTCCATCGCCGCTTCTTCAAGTGCCGCGTCGAGTTCGACGGCGCCTTCAACGGGCTGGTGTGCCGCGCGGCGGACCTGGACGTGCCCAATCCGGGTGCCGATCCGGTCCTGGCCGACTATGCCCGCAGGATGATCGCGGATCTGCCCGGCGGCCGCCAGCGCTCCATCGACCAGGAGGTACGCAAGGCGATCTATCTCATGCTGCCCACCGGGCGCGCCACCTGCAAGTCGGTGGCGCAGGGCCTGGGGATGAGCATGCGCACGCTGCAGCGCGAACTCGACGGGTGCGCGCTGAACTTCAAGCAGCTCATCAACGAAGTCCGGCAGGAACTCGCCCGCCGCTACGTGGCCAACGGCCGCTACAGCCTGGGCGAGGTGGCGGCCATGCTGGGCTACAGCACGCACAGCGCCTTCACCCGGTGGTTCGGCTCCCAGTTCGGCTGCTCGCCCGAGGCATGGCGCGGCCGCGCGGCCGTCGCGCCGCAGCCACGCGCCCGCAAGGGCAGGGCGTAGCGCCGCCATGGCAGCGCGTCGAGCCGGCACGCAGGGGCTGGGCCGCCTCATCCGCAGCGCCAGCCTGAGCGGCTATGCCGATCTCGTGCGGTCGCTGGGCGGCGACCCGCAGGCGATGCTGCGCAAGGTCGGCCTGTCCGCCCGGCTGCTGCGGGACCCCGAGACGCTCATTCCCGGCGACGCCGTGCGCGAGGCACTGGAACTCGCGGCGCGCACCACCGGGGCGGAAGACTTCGCACTGCGGCTGGCGGCGCGCCGCTCGCTCTCGAACCTGGGGCCGATCAGCCTGGTGCTGCGGGAGGAGGTCACGCCGCGCCAGGCGCTCGACACCTTGTGCCGTTACCTGAAGCTGCTCAACGCTTCGCTGATCACGCGCATCGAGGAGGTGGGCAGCGACGTCGTGATCCGCGAGGACCTGCTGCCGAGCCCTGGCCTGGCCACGCGCCAGTCGATGGAACTGGCCGTGGGGGTGATGTTCCGCATCCTGACCGAACTTGTCGGCCCGGGCTGGCGGCCGCGCAAGGTGTGCTTCACGCACGCGGCGCCGGCCGACGCGGCCGCGCACCGGCTCTTCTTCGGCCGCCCGGTGGCTTTCGACCAGGCCTTCAACGGGCTGGTCTGCGCGTCGGCCGAGCTGCGGCACCCGCGCAGCATCCAGGACCCCGACGCCGCGCGCTTCGCGCGGGCCTACCTGGAGTCCGCGCTACAGCACCGCGGGCAGCGCGCCGGCGAGACCTGCCGCGAGCTGATCCTGGCCTTGTTGCCGGGCGGCCGCTGCACCGCCGAGGCGGTGGCGCGCCACCTGCGCGTGGACCGGCGCACGCTGCACCGCCACCTGAGCGAGGAAAACCTCACGTTCAGCGAACTGCTGGACGAGGTGCGCGTGGAGATCGCCATGCGCCACCTGCAAGGCAGCAGCATGCCGATCGCGGAGGTCTCGCAACTGCTCGGCTTCTCGGCGCCCAGCGGTTTCAGCCACTGGTTCCGCGCGCACTTCGGCTGCACCGTCTCGCAGTGGCGCCGACAGGCGCCGGGCGCTGCTCAGGCGGCCTTGCGCAGGAAGCCCTGATTGCCGCCGTTGCGGTTGGGCGCGAAGCCGTTGGCCAGCAGCGATTCCTCCACCGTGTCGTAGAAGACGCCGATCCGGCTGATCTCGCGGGCCTGGCGTGCCGTGGCGATGGGGCGGCCGAACTCGCGCGAGAGGCGCACCAGCTGCTCGATCTGCGACACCGTGCCGGCCTTGGCGCTGCGGTCCTGGTTCCACAGGCAGTCCTCGGTGCCGCAGCGCACGTGCAGGCCCATGGCGATGCCGAACATGTTGACCGGCAGCACGTTGCGCACGTTGCTTTCCACCGTCAGCACCGCGCCGTCGGGCACGGCGCGCACGAAGTTGGCCAGGCTGTAGACGCTGGGTGTGTCCATGCCGCCGGCGATGGCGACCCAGTTCATCACCAGCGGGCCCTTGTAGATGCCGCGGCGCATCAGCCGCTCCACCGACTCGAAGCTGTTCAGGTTGTAGCACTGGAAGGCGCTCTGGATGCCGGCCTTGGTGAGGCGGCGCACGTGCTCCTCCACCCAGCCCGGCTGCGCCGGCACCGTCATCTCCTTGTAGGCGTTGAAGATGGCGGGGTTGGCGCGCGAGGTGCCCGCGAAGTCCGCGTCCTCGGCCTGGTCGGTCACGTTCATCTGCGAGGTGTTCACCGTCACCGTCACCTGGTCGGGCACCGGCTCCAGGTCGGCCAGCATGTGGCGCGTGTCGTCACTCAGCCACCTGGCCGCCTGGCCCTCGTTCTCGGGCGCGAAGCTGATCGAGCCGCCCACCTGGATGATCATCTCGGGCACGGCCTTGCGCACGCCGGCGATCAGCTCGTTGAACTTGGAGAGGCGCTTGGAGCCCTTGCCGTCCAGCTCGCGCACATGCAGGTGCAGCACCGTGGCGCCGGCGTTGTAGCAGTCCACCGCCTTCTGGACCTGCGCCTCCATCGTCACCGGGATGTCCTCCGGGAAGTCGGATGGAAGCCAGCCCGGCGCGTAGGGCGCGGCGGTGATGATCAGCGGCTGCTGGTTCTCGGGGAAGAGATGGCCGTCGAGGAAGTTCACAGGGGTCTCCGGTTCAACAGGGTATGTCGCCCACAATGCCGGCGCGTTCCATCTTGCGCGGCGCGGGGAAGTAGTCGTTGCAGGCGTAGTGCTGGGTGCTGCGGTTGTCCCAGACCACGATGTCGCCCGGCTTCCACGACCAGCGCACCTGGTATTCGGGGATGCCGGCGCGGCTGGTCAGGTAGTTCAGCAGCAGCGCCGCGCCGGGCGACTTGTCGATGCCGTGGCGCACGTGCTCGGGCGTGCTCCAGTTCACGAAGTGCGTGGTGAAGCCCGCGCCCACGAACAGCACCTTCTCGCCCGTCTCGGGGTGCGTGCGTACCACGGGGTGCTCGGCGGCGGGATGTTCCTGCACCAGCCTGGCACGCGCTTCGGGCGTCATCACCGCGCCGAAGCTGTGCTCGATGCTGGCCTTGGCACGCAGGCCGGCGATCTGTACCTTGACATGCTCCGGCAGTTCGTCGTAGGCCTTGACCATGTTGACCCAGAGGGTGTCGCCGCCGATCTCCGGGCACTCGATGCAGCGCAGCACGGCGCCCATGGCCGGGTTGGGGCGCCACAGGCCGTCGCAGTGGTAGGTGTTCTCGTAGCTGTGCGGGTTGTCGCTGCGGTAGATGCGCACCAGGCCCGGATGATCCGGGTCGCTGCCGACGACGGGATGGTCTTCCAGTGCCCCGAAGCATCGGGCGAAGGCGACGTGCTCGGCCCGCGTGATGTCCTGACCGCGGAAGAACAGCACGCGGTGCTTCAGCAGCAGGACCTTGATCTCGTCGAACAGGGCGGGCTGGCGCGAGGCGTCGCCGAGGTGGACCTCGGTGAGCTCGGCGCCGATGGCGGGGGTGATCTGCCTGACTTTCATGGCGGGTCCTTCACATCCTGATCTGGTACTTGCGCACGACGGCGGCGTTGCGCTCGGACATCTCGCGCGTTTCGCGCTGCAGTGCCGGCGTGTCGACGTTGACTTCGGGCTCCAGGCCCACGTCCAGCAGCTTTTGGCGCACCGCCGGTGCGCCGGCGGCGTTCGCCACGGCGGCGTGGATCCGGGTGAGCACCTCGGGCCTGAGCCCGGCGGGACCGATCAGTCCGACCCACCCGGCGAACTGCAGGTCGGGATGGCCCAGCTCTGCCAGCGTCGGCACCTCCGGCAGGTGCCGGGAGCGCGACTTGCCCGAGAAGGCATGGGCCCGCAGCTTGCCCGCCTTGATCAGCGGCACGGAGGTGACCATGCCGTCGAACATGATGTCGACCTGGCCGCCCAGCAGGTGCTGCAGCGCAGGCGGCGAGCCGGCGTAGCCCACGTGCTGCATGTCCAGGCCCGCCTTTTCGCTCAGCATCAGCCCTGCGTAGTGCGAGACGGTGCCTGCGCTGTAGCTGGCGAAGGTGGTGGTGCCCTTGCGCGTGCGCAGGTGCGAGACCAGGCTCGTGAAGTCGGTCGCCGGATGACCGGCCGACGTCACCAGCACCACGCCCGAGCGGGCCAGCGAGGCGATCGGCACGACATCGCGCAGGGGGTCGAAGGGCACCTTCATGACGTGCGGGATCTCCGCCAGCACATTGCTCGCCGCCATCACCAGCGTGTTGCCGTCGGCGGGTGCGTTCAGCATCGCCTGGATGCCGATCGAGCCGCCGGCACCCGGCTTGTTCTCGACCACCACGGGCTGGCGGATCTCGGCCGCCAGCTGCTGGCCGACGACGCGGGCGACGATGTCCATGGTGCCGCCGGCAGGTGCCGGGACGATGAGTTTGAGGGGGCGGTCGGTCCACGCCCAGGCGGCGCAGGCCAGCGTCCATCCCGGTAGCGCGAGCGCCGCGCGAGCAAGCCATTTCATCTGTCTGTCTCCGAATTGCCTCTGCAGGAGTTTCGGAGTCTGGGCGCTTCGCCGGCGCCAGGACTTGCGGAATCGGGACATGGAATTGCGAATCCGGGACATCCGGGCCGGCTTGGCTCCGGGTGCGAATCAGGCGCGCCGGCGCAGCGCCGCCGCCGCCCGGGCCAGCGCGGGGGCCTGCAGCGCCAGCACGTCCATCGGCTCGCGCCGGCCACGCACGCCGATGCGCTGCACGGGCTGCAGGTCCGGCAGCAGTCCGGCCTGGCGCGCCGCGAAGGCGGACAGCACCAGCGGCGCGCCGGCCGCCTTGGTGTGCTCCTGCAGGCGGCTGGCGGTGTTCACCACCTCGCCCACGGCGGTGAAGCTGTGCACGTCCAGATGGCCGACCTCGCCGACCGCGGCGCTGCCGGCGTGCAGTCCCATGCCGAAGTCCAGCGGCTGGCCGAACTCGGCGGCGAAGGAGGCGGCCCAGGCCGCCATGCGCTCGCTGATCAGGTCCGCCGCGAGCACGGCGTGGCGGCAGGCGGCCGGCAGGTCTTCCTGCAGGCCGAAGATGGCCATCACGCTGTCGCCGATGAACTGGTTGGGCACGCCGCCCGCTTCGCGGACCGCGTCGCCGACCAGGGCGAAATAGCGGTCCAGCACGTACACCAGGTCGAAGGGCCATTGCTGCTCGGACAGGCCGGACCAGCGCCGCAGGTCGACGAAGAGCACGGCCACCTCGCGCTCGGCGCCCAGGCGAGGGCGCGGCAGGCCCGGTGCGGAAGTCGGCGCCAGCAGCGGCTGCACGGCCAGGTCGCCGGTGGGGCGCAGCTGGCAGGCCAGGCGCACGCCTTCGCCCGCCCGCACGCGGGCCAGGGTGCGCTGCTCGTCGGCACCGGGCGCCGGGCAGTGGCCGGCCGGCCCGCGCACGTGCACCCGGCAGGTGGAGCAGCGCGCCCGGCCGCCGCAGATCGACATGTGCGGGATGCGGTGCGCCCGGCTGGCTTCCAGCACGCTCCAGCCGCGCGGCACCTGCACGCTGCGGTCCGGGTAGTGCAGCGTCACCAGCGTGCGGCCGGCCAGGCGCTCGAGCCGCCCCCGCGCCAGGCGGGCCAGCAGCAGGGCGGCGAGCAGCGCGACATACAGCGCCTGGCCGGCATCCGTCCAGCGGCCCAGGCGCTCGGCTTGGTCCGCCGTCAGGCCCGCCGTGGCATCGGCGGGCGCGCCGGCCAGTTCGCGTCCCATGGCCAGGAAGCCCAGCGCCGCCAGCAGCGGCAGCGCCACCGCGGCCGCCAGCAGCAGCGGCTGGCGGCGGCGCCAGCCGGGGCGTGCGCGCCAGGCGAAATGCAGACCCATGCAGCCGTGCGACCAGGCCACGGCCAGGGTGAGCACCTGCAGCCAGCCGCCGGCATTGCCCCACAGGCCATCGATCACGCGGGCGTAGGAGCCCTGCAGCCCGAACAGCGCATGGCTGCCGCGCATGGCGGCCAGGTGCGCGGCCAGCAGCAGCGGCAGCGCCAGGCCCAGCGCGATGCGCAGCGCCTGGGCAGGCGACATGCGCAGCGTGCGCCGCTCCCACAGCGCGAGCAGCGCCAGGCCCAGGTGCACCAGCGCCGCGCCGTACAGCAGCAGCGAGCCGGGCCACGTGTGCCACAGGGCCTGCGCCGCGTCCAGCGCCCGCTCGGCCACCCGCACCGACACCAGCCCCAGGGCGTGGTTGCACAGGTGCAGCGTCACGTAGGCCATCAGCACCAGGCCACTGGCCCAGCGCAGGTCGCGGCGGGTCGGTCGCGGCAGGAGAGCAGAGGCGGGCCGGGGGATCATGGGCGGCTGAGCATAATCGCGCCCGATATGAGCGACCGCCCCTCCAGCCTGGCTCTGCGCCGCTTCCCGCTTTTCCAGGATCTGCCTCCGGCGAAGCTCGACGCCCTGGCCCTGCGCTGCCAGTGGCGGCGTGCGCCGGCGGACCAGGCCCTGCTGCTGCGCCGGCAGCGGCGTGCCGAGGTGTACCTGGTGGTGGATGGCCGGGTGCAGGTGACGACCTACGGCGCGAACGGGCGGCAGGTCACCTTCCGCGATGTCGGTGCCGGCGAGATCGTGGGCGACCTGTCCGCGCTGGACGGGCAGCCCCGCTCGGCCGACGTGGTGACGGTGGAGGAGAGCCTGGTGGCCGTGCTCGACCGGCCCGCCTTCCTGGCCCTGCTGGCCGAGGAGCCGATGGTGGCCCAGCGCCTGATGCAGCGGCTGGCGGCGCTGGTGCGCCTGCTGTCGGACCGGGTGATTGAGCTCAGCACGCTCGGGGTGCAGAACCGCCTGCACGCCGAGCTGCTGCGGCTGGCCCGCGCCGCCGGCGCTGCGGGACGGGAGGCCCGGCTGGCACCCGCCCCGCGCCACGCGGAGCTGGCCAGCCAGATCAGCACCAACCGGGAGCAGGTGACGCGCGAGCTGAACGCCCTGGTGCGCGCCGGCCTGCTGCGCAAGGAGGGATCGGCGCTGGTGGTGGCCGACCTGCCGCGCCTGGCGCGCATGGTGGCCGAGGTCCGCGGCGACGCGGACGCCGGCGAGTCCACGCTCAGTTGAGGCCGCGCTGCGCGCCGCCCAGGGCATGGCGCCCGGCGCCCAGCAGCACGATGGCCAGCGCACCGAACAGGTACAGGCCCTGCAGTTCCAGCGCCCAGCCGCCCTGGCCGCCCAGCGCGAAGACCTGGCCGGTGTGCACCAGCAGGATGGCGACGACCATGTTGATCACCACCAGGGCGGCGGCGGCGCGGGTCCACAGCCCGGCCAGCAGGAGCACCGGCGCCAGGATCTCGCCCACGTAGACGAGGTAGCCCAGCGCGCCGGGAAACCCGTGCGCGGTCAGCGTCGTGACGATGAACCCAGGCCCCGAGCCGAGCTTGGCCAGCCCGTGCAGCAGGACCAGCACGCCCATCGTCAGGCGCAGCACCAGCTTGCCCAGGTCGTCGGTCCATGCCGGCGTTGCGGCGCTGGCGGTGCTTGCGGCGCTCACGTCAGTCCTCACAGCGGCTGGCGGGCGCCGGCAGATGCCTGCTGCGGTGCGTTCACGCCGGTCAGCGTGGCGGGCAGGCGGCTGTTGACGAAGGAGCGCGGATCCACGTTCTGGTTGGGCGCGTGGGCGGCGGCGACGGCTTCGGCCTGCACTTCGGCGCGGCTGCGGGCGCTGACGACGGGCTTGGCGGTCGGGCCGTAGCCGGCTTCGGCGCCGATGCTCGCCAGTTCGCCGCTGCGCTGGGCGGCGGCCAGGTCCTGCTGCACCTCGGCGCGGCTCAGCGTGCCGGTGAAGGGCGTGCGGTTCTGCAGGTTGAAGTCGTCCTGCGAATCGGCCAGGGCCGAGCCGGCGGCAACGGACAGCAGTGCGGCGAGCACGAGAGACATCTTGTTCATGATGGATTCCTTGGAAGAGGTGAAGTGGAAGGCGTCGATCGCAGGCGTCTTGTGTGCTGCGAATCGATGGGTTGAAGTGTGATGTCCGGCGTCCGATCCGGAAGTGCGTTTACGCACACTTTGACCCACATGGCCGGTGCCTGCCCTGGCGGCGGCAGCGCCTTGCCTCACCCGCGGGCGGCCGCGGCCGCAGCGGGCCGCAGGCGGAAACCCGCTCAGCCCAGGCGGCCGAGCAGCAGGAATTCCATCAGGGCCTTCTGCACGTGCATGCGGTTCTCGGCCTCGTCCCAGACCACCGACTGCGGGCCGTCGATGACCTCGGCCGTCACTTCCTCGCCGCGGTGGGCGGGCAGGCAGTGCATGAACAGGGCGCCCGGCTTGGCCACGGCCATCATGGCCTCGTCGACGCACCAGTCGGCGAAGGCCTTGCGGCGGGCCTCGTTCTCGGCCTCGTAGCCCATGCTGGTCCACACATCGGTGGTCACCAGGTCGGCGCCGCGGCAGGCGTCCATCGGGTCTTTGAAGACCTTGTAGCTGTCGGTGCCGCGGATACCGGCCACGTCCTGGTCCACCTCGTAGCCGGTGGGGGTGCTGACGTGCACGGTGAAGCCGAGGATCTCCGCCGCCTGCAGCCAGGTGTTGGCCATGTTGTTGCCGTCGCCGACCCAGGCGACCGTCTTGCCCTGGATCGAGCCGCGCTGCTCGATGAAGGTGAACAGGTCCGCCAGGATCTGGCAGGGGTGGAACTCGTTGGTCAGGCCGTTGATGACAGGCACGCGCGAATGCGCGGCGAAGCGCTCGATCTTCTCCTGCTCGAAGGTGCGGATCATCACCAGGTCGACCATGCGGCTGATGACCTTGGCGCTGTCCTCGATCGGCTCGGCGCGGCCGAGCTGGCTGTCGCCGGTGGTCAGGTGCACCACGCTGCCGCCGAGCTGGTACATGCCGGCCTCGAAGCTCACGCGGGTGCGGGTGCTGGCCTTCTCGAAGATCAGCGCCAGCGTGCGGTCGGCCAGCGGCTGGTGCTTCTCGTAGGCCTTGAACTTGGCCTTGATGATCGCGGCGCGCTCGAACAGGTAGGCGTATTCGTCGGCCGTGAAGTCGCTGAACTGGAGGTAGTGGCGGATCGCAGGAACGGTCATGGCGGAAAAGGAACGGGCACCTGCGTGCCCGCTGCGCTCAAAGGTGCATTGTGGCAGCGCCGCGCGGCGCCGGCGGGCCTATTCCGCCAGGAAGGCCTTCACGATCGGCGCCAGCAGGGCGACGATCTCGTCCGCCTCGGCCGTGGTGAGGATCAGCGGCGGCACCAGGCGGATCACGCTGTCGGCCGTCACCGAGAGCAGCAGCCCGGCCCCGCAGGCGCGGCCCAGGATGGCGCCGGCCGGGCGGTCGAGCTCGATGCCGAGCATCAGGCCCTGGCCGCGCACTTCCCTGACGCCGGGCACGCCCTCGAAGGCGGCCTGCAGCGCCCCCTTGAGGTGCGCGCCGACCCGGGCGGCGTTGTCCAGCAGGCCGTCCTTGTCCATGATGCGCAGCGTCTCGATGCCGGCGCGCATGGCCAGCGGGTTGCCGCCGAAGGTGGTGCCGTGGTTGCCCGGCTGGAAGATGTCCGCGGCCCTGGGGCCGGCCAGCACCGCGCCGACGGGCACGCCCGAGCCCAGGCCCTTGGCCAGCGACATCACGTCCGGCACGATGCCGGCCCACTGGTGCGCGAACCACTTGCCGGTGCGGCCGATGCCGGTCTGGATCTCGTCGATCATCATCAGCCAGTCGCTGGCGTCGCACAGGGCGCGCACCTGCTTCAGGTAGTCCCGGCGCATCTCGTGGATGCCGCCTTCGCCCTGGATGGTCTCGAGCATCACGGCCACCACGTTCGGGTTGCCTTCGGTGGCCTTCTTCAGCGCGTCGATGTCGTTGAGCGGCACCCGGATGAAGCCTTCCACCAGCGGGCCGAAGCCGGCCTGGATCTTCGGGTTGCCGGTGGCCGAGAGGGTGGCGATGCTGCGGCCGTGGAAGGCGTGCTCGTAGACCACGATCTGCGGCTTCTCGATGCCCTTGTCGTGGCCGAACTTGCGCGCCAGCTTGAGGGCGGCCTCGTTGGCCTCCAGGCCGGTGCAGCAGAAGAAGGCGTTGGTCATGCCCGCCAGCTCCGTCAGCCGGGCCGCCAGCGTTTCCTGCCCGGTCACGTGGTAGTAGTTGGAGCTGTGGATGATCTTGCCGAGCTGCTCGGCCAGCGCAGGCACCAGCTCGGGGTGATTGTGGCCCAGGGTGTTGACCGCGATGCCGCCCAGGCCGTCCAGGTAGGCCTTGCCGTTCGTGTCCCACACGCGGCAGCCCTGGCCGCGCTCCAGCGCGATCGGCAGCCGGCCGTAGGTGTTCATCACGTGGGGCGAGGTGGGTTCGGTGGCGCTCATCGGCTCTCCGGGGGCGGTTGGGGGGTGGAAGGGAAGCGGGATTCTAGGCAGCGGTCCGCGGCGCTTCGTTGACGATTCCTCATCACAGCCATGCCCCGCGGCACGGTGTGTGCAAGGGGTGCCCGGTAGAATCCTTGTGCGCTGCAGCACAACAGTGGCAGCGCTCTCCGCCTGCCATGGTTTCCTCCCCCACCGCCAAAGAGTTCTTCATCCAGGGCATCACGCGCGACGGCCGCACCTTCCGGCCGAGCGACTGGGCCGAGCGGCTGGCCGGCGTGATGTGCCAGTTCCGCCCGGGAGGTGCCGTGCCCGGCAGCCACCTGAGCTATTCCCCCTGGTGCGTGCCGACGGTCATCGGCGGCGTCAAGTGCGTGGTGGTGCACATCGACCTGCGCGAAGCCGAGCCCATGGCCTGGGATTTCGTCATGAATTTCGCCAGGGACAACGACCTGCAGGTGGCCGAGGCCTGCCTGGTGCCCGAGGACAAGCTCAAGCGCTGAAGAAGCGCCCTGGTTCCGTTCGCCCGGACGCGGGCGCCCATGGAAATGGCCCCCTCGGCCAATCGCTTCGCGCTTGCCCGATCCCCCGAGGGGATGCTTTTTTCATCCTGGGGCGGCCCGGCAATGAAAAAACCGCCCGAAGGCGGTTTTTTCACTTTGCTGCAGCGCACCCGATCAAACGGCGGATCGCGTCATCGGCGATCCGGGCTGACCTGAATCGTCAGGCGGCGGCCTTCTCGGCGGTGGCCAGGGCCTTGACCTTGGCAGCCAGGCGGCTCTTGTCGCGAGCGGCCTTGTTCTTGTGGAAGATGCCCTTGTCGGCGATCGTGTCGATCACGCTCTGGGCCTTGGCGAACAACTCGGTGGCCTTGGTCTTGTCGCCGGCGGCGACGGCCTTGTCCACGTTCTTCACCGCGGTGCGGTACTTGGAGCGCAGCGAGCTGTTGGCGGCATTGATGTGGGTGTCCTGGCGGACGCGCTTGCGGCCCGACGCGAGGCGCGGGTTCTTCTTCTTGGGCTTGGCGGATGCCATGTTCTGGGTTCCTTAAAAGGTCTGTGGATGTTGCAGCAAAGCCCACGATTATATGCCGGATGTCGCCGATCGGCAATTGATCCGGGTAAAAGCGCCGCCGGCGGACCCTACACTTGCGCGCCGTGTCCCTGTTCCGCTCCGCCTCCACCGTCTCGCTGCTCACGCTGGCCTCGCGCATCACGGGACTGGTCCGCGATGTGCTGTTCGCCTCGGTGTTCGGCGTCAGCGCGCTGACCGACGCCTTCAACGTCGCCTTCCGCATCCCCAACCTGTTCCGCCGCGTCTTCGGCGAGGGCGCCTTCAGCCAGGCCTTCGTGCCGGTGCTGGCGGCGCGGCGCGAGGCGCAGGGCGACGCCGGCGTGCGGCAGATGGTCGATCACGTCGCCACCGTGCTGGCGTGGGTGCTGGTGCTGCTGTGCGCGGCCGGCGTGGCGGCGGCGCCGGCGATGGTCTGGGCGATGGCCAGCGGCCTGCAGCGCAGCGGCCACGGCTTCGACGCGGCGGTCGTCATGACGCGCTGGATGTTCCCCTACATCGGCTTCATGTCGATGGTGGCGCTGGCGGGCGGCATCCTCAACACCTGGAAGAAGTTCGCCGTGCCGGCGGCCTCGCCGGTGCTGCTGAACCTGGCGCTGATCGGCTCCATCGTCCTGGGCGCGCCGCTGTTCCGCCGCTGGGGCATCGAGCCGATCTACGCGCAGTGCGTCGGGGTGATGGTGGGCGGCATGCTGCAGCTGGCGATCCAGCTGCCGGCGCTGGCGCGGCTGGGGATGCTGCCGCGCATCGGCGCCAGCATCGGCGCGCTGCGCGCCGCCTGGGCCGACCCGAGCACGCGCAAGGTGGCCCGGCTGATGCTGCCGGCGCTGGTCGGCGTGAGCGTGGCGCAGCTGTCGCTGCTGATCAACACGCAGATCGCCTCGCACCTCGCGCCCGGCAGCGTGACCTGGGTGACGAACTCCGACCGGCTGATGGAATTCCCCACCGCAATGCTGGGCGTCGCGCTCGGCGTGGTGCTGATGCCGCAGCTGGCCGCGGCGCGCGCGGCGGCCGACGACGCCCGCTATTCCGCGATGCTCGATTGGGGCCTGCGGCTGGTCGTGCTGCTGTCGGTGCCCTGCGCGGTGGCGCTGCTGACCTTCGCGCAGCCGCTGGTGGCGGTGCTGTTCCACTACGGCGCCTACAAGGCCGTGGACGTGCAGCGCACCACGGCCGCCCTGGCCGGCTACGGCGTCGGGCTGGTCGGCATCGTGGCCATCAAGGTGCTGGCGCCGGGCTACTACGCGCGGCACGACATGAAGACGCCGGCGCTCATCGCCGTCGGCGTGCTGGTGTTCACCCAGGCGCTGAACCTGCTGCTGGTGCCGCTGCTGCAGCACGCGGCGCTCACGCTCACCATCGCCATCGGCGCCATGGTCAATGCGCTGTGGCTGCTGGCGGGCCTGATCCGCCGCGGCAGCTACCGGCCGCTGCCCGGCTGGGGACGCTTCGTGCTGCAGGTGCTGCTGGCCTCGGCCGCCGTGGGGGCGCTGCTGTGGTGGGGCGGCCGGCACTTCGACTGGGTGGCGCTGCGCGAGCAGCGGCTGCTGCGCATCGGGCTGCTGGCCGGCTTCATCGTCGGCGCTGCCGCGCTCTACTTCGGCGCGCTGGCGCTGGCCGGCGTGCGGCTGCGTAGCTTCGTGCGCCGCTGAACCCGGCGCGCGGGGCGCCTTGACGCTCCCCGGCGCCTCCACTACAACAAAGCCCCATGCCCCTGAGCTTCGAGCCGCCCACCCCGCTGGCCTATTTCTCGGCACTCGTCCAGAGCGACGAGCAGTTCCCGCTGCTCGAGGCGGCCACCAGCATCGCCCAGGACGAATACCCCGACCTCGACGTGCAGCAGGTGCTGGGCGACGTGGACCAGCTGCTGGCCCGCTTGCGCCGCCGCCTGCCGGCCGACGCGGCGCCGCTGGCGCGGCTGCGGGCGCTGAACCAGTTCTTCTTCCACGACCTGAACTTCGGCGGCAACGTCAACGACTACTACGACCCCGACAACAGCTACCTGAACGCGGTGCTGCGCACGCGGCGCGGCATCCCGATCTCGCTGGCGGTGCTGTGGATCGAGCTGGCGCAGGGGCTGGGCCTGCATGCCCGCGGCATCGGCTTCCCGGGGCACTTCATGCTCAAGGTCTCGCTGCCCAAGGGGCAGGTGGTGATCGACCCCTTCACCGGCAAGTCGCTCTCGCGCGAGGAGCTGTCGGAGCGGCTGGAGCCCTACAAGCGCAGCAACGGCCTGGTCGGCGAGTTCGACGTGCCGCTCGGGCTGTACCTGCAGCCCGCCACGCCGCGCGAGATCGTGGCGCGCATGCTGCGCAACCTCAAGGAGATCCACCGCACGCAGGAAGACTGGGTGCGCCTCATCGCGGTGCAGGACCGGCTGGTCGTCCTGCTGCCGGAGGCCTGGGGCGAGTGGCGCGACCGCGGCCTGGCGCACGCGGAGCAGGGCCACCCGCGGCAGGCGGTGAGCGACCTGGAGGTCTACCTGGCGCACGCCGAGGACGCGCTCGACGTCGATGCCGTCGCCGAGCGCGTGGCCGCCCTGCGGCGCGCGCTGAACTGAAGCCACGGCCATGATTGATCCTGCCGCCGCCTCGCCGGACCTGGGCACGCTGCACCAGTTCCACGGCGTGCAGCCGGTGCTGCCCGTGGCCGACGTGAGCCGCGCGGCGCGCTGGTTCCGCGACGTGCTGGGTTTCGAGCTGGACTTCGTCGCCGGCGAGCCGCCGAGCTATGCGCGGGTGAAGAAGGGCGACCGCAGCTACGGCGACCCGGTCTACATCCGCCTGTGGCAGCACAGCGGCCGCGAGGCCAGGCCCTGGCGCGGCGAGATCGTGATCCACGTCGGGCACGACATCGACGGCCTGCACGCGGCCTACGCGAAGCGCGGGGTCGAGGTCGTCGAGCCGCCGCAGTCGCAGCCCTGGGGCCTGCGCGAATTCGCCATCCGCGAGCCCGACGGCCACATCCTGCGCTTCTGCGGATACCTCTGAGGCCGATGGGCGCCGGCCCGATGGCGTAGATTCGGCGCATGGCCTCCACCTCGCAAGACCTGCCTTTCCTCAGCCCGTACCGCCACGGCTTCGCCCGGGTGGCGGTCGCGGTGCCGCGCAACCGCGTGGCCGACCCGGCCTTCAACGCGGCCGAGACGGTCCGCCTCTACCGGGAAGCGGCCGGGCAGGGCGCGGTGGTGGTGGCGTTTCCGGAACTGGGCCTGTCGGCCTACACCTGCGACGACCTGTTCCACCAGGCGGCGCTGCTGGCCGCCTGCGAGGACGCGCTGGCGCAGGTGGTGGAGGCCTCGCGCACGCTGGGCTGCGTGGCCATCGTCGGCCTGCCGCTGCGGGTCGACCACCTGCTGTTCAACTGCGCGGTCGTGGTGGCCGGCGGGCGCATCCTCGGCGTGCAGCCCAAGACCTACCTGCCCAACTACGCCGAGTTCTACGAGGCCCGGCAGTTCGCCGGCGCGGATGCGGCGGTGGCCGAGTCGATCACGCTGTGCGGGCAGGAGGGCGTGCCCTTCGGCAGCCGGATCGTGTTCCGCTCGCGCCAGATGCCGCTCCTGGCGCTGCACTGCGAGATCTGCGAGGACGTGTGGGTGCCCATTCCGCCGTCCAGCTACGCGGCGCTGGCCGGCGCGACGGTGCTGGTCAACCTCTCGGCCTCCAACATCACCATCGGCAAGTCGGCCTACCGGCACCAGCTGGTCGCGCTGCAGTCGGCGCGCTGCCAGGCGGCGTACCTTTACTCGTCGGCCGGCATCGGCGAATCGACCACCGACCTGGCTTGGGACGGCCAGGCGCTGATCTACGAGGCCGGCGAGATGCTGGTCGAGAGCGAGCGCTTCTCCAACGCCTCGCACATCGTGTATGCCGACGTCGACCTGGAACGCCTGTCGCGCGAGCGCATGCGGCAGAACAGCTTCGGCACTTCCATGCAGCGCCACAGGGCGCAGCTGGCCGAGTGGCGCAGCGTCGCGTTCGACCTGGCCCCACCGGCGCAGGCGCCCGGCGGCCTGAGGCGGGTGGTGGAGCGCTTCCCCTACGTGCCGTCCAACCCCGCCACGCTGGACGAACGCTGCTACGAGGTCTTCAACATCCAGGTGCAGTCACTGGTGCAGCGGCTGGAGGCGGCGCGCATCGGCAAGGTGGTGATCGGCGTCTCGGGCGGCCTGGACTCGACCCACGCGCTGCTGGTGCTGGCCCAGGCGATGGACCGGCTGGGCCGGCCGCGCAGCGACATCCTGGCCTACACCATGCCCGGCTTCGCCACCACCGGCCGCACCCTGCAGCAGGCCCACGCGCTGATGAAGGCCGTGGGCTGCAGCGCGCAGGAGATCGACATCCGCCCGAGCTGCCGCCAGATGCTGGCCGACCTGGACCACCCCTTCGCGCGGGGCGAACCGGTGTACGACATCACCTTCGAGAACGTGCAGGCCGGCGAGCGCACCAGCCACCTGTTCCGCCTGGCCAACCTGCACGGCGCCATCGTCGCCGGCACCGGCGACCTGAGCGAGCTGGCGCTGGGCTGGTGCACCTACGGCGTGGGCGACCACATGTCGCACTACAACGTGAACGCCAGCGTGCCCAAGACGCTGATCAAGCACCTGGTGCACTGGGTGGCCGACAAGAACCTGCTGGGCGACGAGGGCAGCCGCGTGCTGCGCGCCATCGTCGCCACCGAGGTCAGCCCCGAGCTGGTGCCGGGGCAGGACGGGGCGGAACAGCCCGGCCAGCGCACCGAGGACACGGTCGGCCCCTACGAGCTGCAGGACTTCCATCTCTACTACACCCTGCGCTACGGCTTCGCGCCGAGCAAGGTGGCCTTTCTCGCGCACGCCGCCTGGCACGACCGCGCGCAGGGCCGCTGGCCGCCGACGCTGGAGGGCGCGCGCAACCAGTACACGCTGGCCGAGATCAAGAAGCACCTGGGCACCTTCCTGTGGCGCTTCTTCCAGACCAGCCAGTTCAAGCGCAGCTGCGTGCCCAATGCGCCCAAGGTGGGTTCGGGCGGGTCGCTCTCGCCGCGCGGCGACTGGCGCGCGCCCAGCGATTCGGAATCGAAGGCGTGGCTGGACGAGCTGGCGGGGGTGCCGGACGAGATCGCCTGAGAGCAGGCGGCCGCCGCCGCGGCCGCTCAGCGGGCGGGCCGCCGCACGAGCTCGTCGAGCAGGACGCCGTAGTGGCCGACGAGGCCGGGCGCATCCGGCAGGAAGCGGCCGATCCGCTCGCGCTGGCGCTGCAGGTAGCCGGCCGCGTCCGCCGCATGGCCCGCCATGGCTTCCCGCAGCCGGCGTGCGCCCGCGCGCACGTCGTTGCCGGCGTAGTAGTAGCCCAGTTCCGGCACCAGGTGAGCGTTGTGCACCAGCGGGTAGCCCTGCCAGCAGGCTTCCAGGTAGAAGTAGTTGAGCGGGTTCTCCCACTGGTGGGAGATCACCGCGTCGGTGTTCGTCGAGAGGAAGGTCGGCGTGTCGTGCCGGTCCAGGAACACCGCCTTGTGCTGGCGCACGATGTCGAGCTGGTTCATCAGGGTGATGAACTCCATCGACTGGGTGGCGATGCGCTGCGCGTTGGCCACCTGCAGGATCTCCACCGATGACGGATCGGCCCGGAAGGCCTCTTCCGCGATCAGGACCGGGTAGAGGCAGAACTTCACCACGTTGATGTTCGGTTCCATGACCGACAGGCGCCATGGCGCGCCCGCCGGCCGCGCGCGCCAGCGGCCTGCTTCGGGCAGGGCCGCGGCGCGCTGCTCCAGGAAGACCGGGCTCCACACGAAGGGCACCGGCCGCGCCTCCTGCCGCCGCAGCACCTCGAAGTAGGGGCGGCTGATGGCGTCCACCTGCGGGACCATCCAGATGTCGTCGTAGCGCTGGTTGACGAACAGGTTCTGGCCCCAGAGCGGGCGGCCGAACAGGACCGACTCCATCGCGTGCACGTACTCGAAGCCGCAGCAGTACGACACTAGGCGTCCGCCGCGCCGCTTGAGGTGGTCGGTCTGGGCCGCGTCGATCTGGCCGCCCAGCTCGATCAGCACGTCCAGCTCGTCCTTCGCGTCGGCGAAGCTGCGGGTGGGCCAGCGGGCCTGGTCCCAGGGCAGGGCAGGGGTGATCGGGACCGCCGTGGTGTTGACCAGCACCACCGAGGCGACGTTGGGGCAGTTGCGCAGCGCCTCGGCCAGGAACACGGCGTTCTGCTTGATGCCGTTGTTCCAGAGGGTTTCGGCCTCGTGGTGCAGGCCGATGGTGATGCCCAGGCGCAAACGTGCTTGGACGGCGCCGTTGTCGGACGTCAAGGCTTCTTCTTGGCGCTGGCTGCGCCCTGGGTGGCGATGGTCCGGCACAGGAGCTTGGCCGTCAGCTCGACGGTGTCGAGCGCCATCTTCTTTCGTGCGGCCGCATCCAGGCCTGCCAGTGCGCGCGTCACCGCATAGGAATCCTCCGGCCACGGCAAGGGGCCGCTGACCGGCGGCAGCAGGCCCAGCGTGGCGGAGATCGCGTAGATGCCCGTCTGCGGATCGAAGCTGTCGGGGGCATGCAGCACGGCAACCATCTGCTGCTGCGTGTTCAGGCAGGCAGCGTTCAGGCCGGCCGCTGCCGCCTGACCGAGTTCCGCGACGGAAGCACCGGACGCGGGCGCCGGAACGATGGTGCGGAAGACGAAGGTAGGCGTGGGGCTTGGCGATGCGGCAGGCGGCGCAGGGTTCGCCGCCTGCACCGCGCTTTCGCCGGTTTGCGCCGTTGCGCATGAGGCGCACGCAAGGGCGCTGGCAATGGCAAGACACAGATGGGCGCGCGGATTGAGTCGGTTCTTCATGTGTACTTTTGTTGGAGAAGTGTCACATATTTGCGGTTGCAGAAGCTTTTGTGCACTTTTTCACTAAGGAGCAAGACCTGTAGAGAAGACAATTGTTAACTTATGTAGCCACTCTACCTCTTCGGAGGGAGGCTTTCTGGGGTTGGGTGTAGGTCTTTGGTCTGACCGAATGCCCGTGAACTTGAACGGGACAAGCGCGTGAACAAGAGTTATCGCAGTATCTGGAACGAATCGCTTGGTGCGTGGGTGGCAGTGTCGGAGCTTTCCTCGGCGAGGGGCAAGAGGGCTACCGCCAGCGCGATTGCCGGGGCGATCGCGCTCCTGTTGGCCGGACTGGGGAGTGGGTCGGCATGGGCCCTGACCTGTACGGCCAACGTGGCGACCGGCGGCGGGGGGACCGGCGAAAGTTGCCGATCTGACAACCAGAACGGCCTGATCCTCACTGCGAACAACGACAACAACGTGGCGGGGGAGGATCTCGTACTGCGAGGCGGTGGGGCTGGCACGGCCGTCCGCGACTATTTCCGTGGCAACAGCGACGGTACCGGAACCGTCATCACCATCGGCAACCCGGGAACTGTCGCCAACAACGCCAATGCCATCTGGGGAACGACAAGGATCGTCAACTCGGAACTCCTGGCCGGTGCCGGCGTGGCGACGGGAACCACCAGCGGCGACATCTTCAACTCCAAGTACTTCCACGCGAACAGCACGGGCGCGGCGGCCTCCGCGACGGGCACGAACAGCCTGGCCGTCGGGCCGAGTGCCTCTGCGAGCGCGGCCAATAGCGTGGCCGTCGGCTCCTCCGTCAGTGCGAATGGCGAAAAGAGCCTGGCGATGGGCACCAACGCCACGGCAGCCCAGGAAGGCGTGGCCCTGGGCGTCGGCTCGGGCGCAACCGCATGGCGCGGCGGCGTGGCCATCGGCACGGGCGCATGGGCGGACCAGTCCTCTGCCACGGATTCGACCACGGGCGGCATCGCCATCGGCGCATCGGCGAACACCGTCAACTCGTCCACCAACGCCATCGCGCTGGGCAATCGGTCCACGGTTTCCGCGGCAAGTTCGGTGGCCATCGGGGCCGATGCCGTCTCTTCCACTGCACGAAGCGTTGCGCTCGGCGACGGTGCGACCACCGCTGCAGCGGTGGCGACCACGGGAGCAACGATCGGGGGCACCGCATACACCTTCGCCGGGGCTTCCGGCGCCACGGCGCCCGTCGGGGTGGTCAGCGTCGGCACGAACGGTGGCGCAACGCGGCAGATCACGAACGTGGCTGCGGGACAACTGACTGCCAGTTCGACCGATGCGGTCAACGGTAGCCAGCTTTTCGCGACGAACTCCGCCATTGGCGTGCTGTCCACCTCTGCCTCGACGGGCATCACCAGTCTGTCCACGGGCCTGAGTACGACCAACAGTCGTGTGACTTCGCTGTCCACGGGCCTGAGCACGACCAACAGCAGCGTGAGTTCGCTGTCGACCTCGACGTCGACAGGGCTGAGCAGTCTGTCCACGGGTCTGAGCACGACGAACAGCAACGTGAGTTCGCTGTCCACGGGTGTGAGCACCACCAACAGCAGCGTAAGCTCGCTGTCGACCTCGACGTCGACGGGGATGAGCAGTCTGAGCACAGGGCTGAGCACGACAAACAGCAACGTGAGCTCGTTGTCCACGGGTCTGAGCAGCACCAACAGCAGGGTAAGTTCGCTGTCGACTTCGACATCGACGGGTCTGTCGAGCCTGAGCACAGGCCTCAGCACCACCAACAGCAGCGTGAGTTCGCTGTCGACCTCGACGTCGACGGGGCTGTCGAGTCTGAGCACGGGCTTGAGCACGACGAACAGCAACGTGGGCTCGCTGTCCACGGGCCTGAGCACCGCCAACAGCAACGTGAGCTCGCTGTCGACTTCGACATCGACGAGTCTGTCGAGCCTGAGCACGGGCCTGGGCACGACGAACAGCAATCTGTCCACACTGAGCTCTTCGGTCAACTCCATCTACAACACCGGCACCAAGTATTTCCACGCCAACAGCGCGGGCGCGGACAGCAATGCTTCGGGCGCCAACAGCGTGGCCATTGGCCAGAGCGCGACTTCCGGTGGAGACAACAGCGTTGCCGTCGGCAATGGTGCGACCACCTCCAAGGCGGACAGCGTCGCGCTGGGCGGAGATTCCAATGCGAGCCGGGGTGCGCAGGCGAACTACACCGCCTACGGCCTGAGCAACGCGCAAACGTCTTCCGGCGAAGTCAACGTCGGCAACCGCCAGATCACGGGCGTGGCGGCCGGAAGCGACGCTCAGGATGCCGTCAACGTTGCCCAACTGTCGACCACGGCAAGCTCGCTGTCGTCCAGCGTCGGCGATCTGTCGACAGGCATCAGCTCGCTGTCCACCGGCCTGAGCACGACGAACAGCAATCTGAGTTCGCTGTCGACCTCGACCTCGACGGGTTTGTCGAGCCTGAGCACGGGCCTGAGCTCGACGGACAGCAACCTGAGCTCGCTGTCCACATCCGCCTCGACGGGCCTGAGCAGCCTGAGCACGGGCCTGAGCACCACGGACAGCAATCTGAACTCGCTGTCGACTTCGACGTCGACGGGGCTGAGCAGCCTTTCGACCTCCACGTCGACAGGGTTGTCGAGCCTGAGCACGGGCCTGAGCACGACGGACAGCAATCTGAACTCGCTGTCGACCTCCACGTCGACGGGTCTGAGCAGCCTGTCCACCTCGACCTCGACCGGCCTGAGCAGTTTGAGCACCGGCCTGAGCACCACGGACAGCAACCTGAGCTCGCTGTCGACCTCCACGTCGACAGGCTTGTCGAGCCTGAGCACAGGCCTGAGCACGACGGACAGCAACTTGAGCTCGCTGTCGACCTCGGCCTCAACGGGCCTGAGCAGCCTCTCGACTTCTACATCGACAGGGCTATCGAGCCTGAGCACGGGCCTGAGCACGACGGACAGCAATCTGAACTCGCTGTCAACCTCCACGTCGACGGGGCTGAGCAGCCTGTCCACCTCGACTTCGACCGGCCTGAGCAGTTTGAGCACCGGCCTGAGCACGACGGACAGCAACTTGAGCTCGCTGTCGACCTCCACCTCGACAGGTCTGAGCAGCCTGAGCACGGGCCTGAGCACCACGGACAGCAACCTGAACTCGCTGTCGACTTCGACGTCGACGGGGCTGAGCAGCCTTTCGACCTCCACGTCGGCAGGGCTGTCGAGCCTGAGCACGGGCCTGAGCACGACCGACAGCAACCTGAGCTCGCTGTCGACCTCCACGTCGACAGGCTTGTCGAGCCTGAGCACAGGCCTGAGCACGACGGACAGCAATCTGAACTCGCTGTCCACGTCGACCTCGACCGGCCTGAGCAGTCTGTCGACCTCGACCTCGACGGGTCTGAGCAGCCTTTCGGCTTCTACGTCCACCGGCCTGTCGAGCCTGAGCACCGGCCTGAGCACGACGGACAGCAACTTGAATTCGCTGTCGACTTCGACCTCAACGGGCCTGAGCAGCCTGAGCACGGGCTTGAGCACGACCGACAGCAACCTGAACTCGCTGTCCACATCGACCTCGACGGGTCTGAGCAGCCTCTCGACCGGCTTCGGCAGCCTCTCGACCGGCATCGGCAGCCTGTCCACCGGCCTGAGCACGACCAACAGCAACCTGTTCAGCCTGTCGTCCTCGACGTCGACGGGGATGGGAAGCCTGTCCACGGGGCTGAGCACGGCCGAGAGCAACATCGGCTCGCTCTCGACTTCGACCTCGACGGGCCTGAGCAGCCTGTCCACGGGCCTGAGCACGACGGACAGCAACCTCGGCAGCCTCTCGACCTCCACGTCGACGGGCCTGAGCACCACGAACAGCAACCTCAACAGCCTGTCGACCTCGACCTCGACGGGGTTGAGCAGCCTGTCCACCGGCCTGAGCACGACCGACAGCAACCTGAGCAGCCTGTCGAGTTCGACCTCCACGAGCATCAACAGCCTGTCGACGGGCCTGAGCACGGCCGAGAGCAACATCAGCTCGCTGTCGACCTCCACGTCCACGGGCATCAGCAGCCTGTCGACCGGGATCAGCAGCCTGTCGACCGGCCTGAGCACGACCAACAGCAACCTGAGCAGCCTGTCCTCCACGGTCAGTTCGATCACCACCAACGTCGACAGTCTCTCGACCTCGACCTCGACGGGGATCGGCAGCCTGTCCACCGGCCTGAGCACGACCAACAGCAGCCTGACCAGCCTGTCGACCTCCACGTCGACCGGCATCGGCAGCCTGTCCACGGGCGTGTCCTCGCTGTCCACGGGCCTCAGCACGGTCGGCAGCAACCTGGCCAACACCGGCCAGGGCACGGCCGCCGCCCTGGGCGGCGGCGCGACCTACGACCCGAACACCGGCACCCTCAACGCACCGTCGTACACCACGACGAATGCCGACGGCAGCACCAGCACCGCCAGCAACGTCGGCGATGCGCTGACCAACCTGTACAACGGCGGGACCAAGTACTTCCACAGCAACTCGACCGAGCCGGACTCCGTGGCCTCGGGCTCCAACGCCATCGCGGTCGGCCCGGCGGCGGTGGCCAGCGGTGCCTCGGCCGTGGCGATGGGCTTCGGCGCCCAGGCCACGGGCACCAACGCCATCGCCATCGGCACCGGGGCGCTGGCCACGGGTTCGCAGGCCATCGGCGCGAATGCGCGGGCCGGCGGCGGCGGCGTGGCGATCGGCGACGGCGCCGATGCGGGCGGCACGCCGCTCAGTGCGGCGACCGGCGTCTCGCAGGGCACGGCGGTCGGCTTCGGCTCCGTGGTGCAGCAGAGCGGCGGCGTGGCGCTGGGCTCGGGCTCGGTGGCCAACACGCCGGCCGGCGTGGCGGGCTACGTGCCGGCGGGCGCCGGCGCGGCGCAGGCGGCGGCGATCGCGGCCACCACCAGCACGCAGGCCGCCGTCTCCGTTGGCGACGCGGCCAACGGCCAGTACCGCCAGGTCACGGGCGTGGCGGCCGGCAGCGCCGACAGCGATGCGGTCAACGTCAGCCAGCTAAAGGCGACCAACAACGCGGTGACGCAGATCAACACCCAGCTGGGCTACCAGAACTACCAGATCGGCGCGCTGCAGAACCGCCTCGGCGAGGTGGAACGCGTCGCCTACTCGGGCACGGCCATGGCCTTCGCGATGGCAGGCACCTACATGCCCACGCTGTACCCGGGCGAGAAGGCGGTCGGCATCGGCCTGGGCTCCTACAAGGGCTACAGCGCGGTCGGCGTCACCTTCAAGGCACTGTCGAACGACGGCACCATGTCGTGGGGCGCCGGCGTGTCCACCACCGGCAAGGACTGGGGCATCAACGCCGGCATCGGCTGGAAGTGGAAGTGACGGCGGCGCGGGCGTGCCCTCGGGGGCGCGCCTGAGCAGAGCGGCCCCGGAGGCCGCGGTGGCCCCTGCGTCCGCGCGGGGGCCTTTCTTTTTTTGGGAGACACTCCGCTCATGCGCATCGGCATTTCCGTGATCACGCACGCCGGCCAGAACATCTGGGAGAACGGCCTGGGCCAGAACGTCGTCTTTCTGGCGCAGCTGTTCCAGCGGCTGCCCTTCGTGCGGTCGGTGGTGCTGATCGACGTCGGCGACCAGGGGCGCCTGCCCGAGCAGGTCGATGCGCCGGCGCTCGGCCTGCCGCTGATGACGCAGGCCGAGGCGACGGATGCGGTCGACGTCATCGTCGAGATGGCCGGCGCGCTCGATCCGCGCTGGCTCGACCTGCAGCGCGCGCGCGGCCGGAAGGTCGTCTACTACTGCGCGGGCCAGCCCTTTGCCGGCGTGGTCGAGAGCCCGGTGTTCGACCGCGCGGGCCACTTCCCCCGGCCGGACCGCTGCGACGAGGTGTGGGTGATCCCCGAGTACGCGATGTTCGTCCCGTTCCAGCGGACGCTGCACCGCTGCCCCGTGCACGTCGTTCCCTACCTGTGGGATCCGCAGTTCCTGGCGCAGCGGGTGCGCGAGATCGGCCGGCAGGGCTACCACTACGGCTGGCAGGCGCGGCCGAAGCACGCGCCGCGGGCGGGCCTGCGCGTCGCCATCTTCGAGCCGAACGTCTCGGTGGCCAAGACGTCCAGCATCTCCATGCTGGCCTGCGACGAGGCCTGTCGCGCCGAGCCGGCCAGCGTCCAGATGATGCATGTGCTCAACACCCTGCACATGAAGGACCATCCGACGATGCTGTACCTGGCCAACTCGCTGGACCTGGTGCGCCAGCACAGGGCCTGCTTCCACGGCCGCAACGACATCGCCGGCTTCATGGCCCAGCATGCCGACGCGGTGGTCTCGCACCAGTGGACCAACGACCAGAACTACAGCTACCTGGACGCGCTGTACGGCGACTATCCGCTGGTGCACAACTCGCCCTGGCTGCACGGCTTCGGCGCCGGCTACCACTACCCGGGCTTCGAGGCGGCCGAGGGCGGCCGCCAGCTGCTTCGCGCCTGGGCGGAGCACGACGAACGGCTGCCCGACCAGCGCCACGCCGCCGCGCGCGTGTTCGCCGCGGTCGATCCGTCGGCCGAGGCCAACCTGCAGGCCTACGCCGGCCTGCTCGCCCGCCTGTGCCATGACGCGCCCCGGCTGACGGAGGTGCGCTGACATGCAGCCCTCGCCCAAGCTCCGGGTCGGCGTCTCGCTCTTCGTGCGCAAGGGCGGCCAGTCGCTGTGGGAGAACGGCATCTTCCAGAACTGCCTGTTCCTGGCGCTGCTGCTGCGCCGCTCGCCCCGGGTGGGCGACGTGGTCCTGGTGGCCGGCGGCGGCGACGGTGGGCCGCAGGAGGCGCAGGCCTTCCTGGAGGAGTCGCCCGTGCCGGTGATCGACATGGCCGCCGCCATGGACGGGCTCGACGTGATGATCGAGATGAGCGCCCAGCTCGCCCGCGAGTGGGTGGTCGCCTTCCGCGAGCGCGGCGGCAAGGTGGTGTCGATGCGCGTGGGCAACGACTACGTTATCGACATCGAGCGCATGGTGTTCGACAAGCCGCACGCGCTGCTCATCACCGGCGCGCCCTACGACGAGGTGTGGACCCTGCCGGAATACGAGGCCACCTGCGTGCCGTACTTCGCCAGCGCCTTCCGCGCGCCGGTGCGGGTGCTGCCGCACCTGTGGAGCCCGGTGGTGCTGGAGCGCGCGCTGCGCCAGCTGCCCGAGGGCCATGCCTTCGGCTACCAGCCGGGGCGGCGGCGCTGGCGCATGGGCATGTTCGAGCCCAACGTGTGCATGGTCAAGACCAGCCACATCCCGCTGCTGGTGTGCGAGGCGGCGCACCGCGCCGACCCGGACGTCACCGAGCGCGTGCAGGCCTACAACACCTTCCACATGAAGGACCACCCGGTGTTCAACGGCTTCGCCAACAGCCTGGACATCGTGCGCCACGGGCTGGCCACCTTCGAGGGCCGCTTCCCGATCTGGCAGGTGCTGTCGATGCACTGCGACGCCGTGGTCAGCCACCAGTGGGAGAACGCGCAGAACTACGTCTACTACGAGGCGCTGCACGGCGGCTACCCGCTCGTCCACAACTCGCACCTCATCGGCGATTGCGGCTACCGCTATCACGACTTCGACTGCGAGGAGGGCGGCCGCGCCCTGCTGCGCGCCTTCGCGGAGCACGACGCCGGGCTGGCCGGCTACCGTGCGCAGGCGCGGAACTTCCTGGCCACGCTCGACCCCGAAGCTGGGCCGAACGTGCGCGCCTACACGGACGCGATCGAAGCGCTGTACGCCCGATGACCCGAGTTGCTGCCCTTTCCTCGCTGCCGGTCCTGCGCCGGCGGCTGCTTGCCGCCCTGGCCGTCCTGGGCCTGTCCTTCGCCGCCTCGGCACAGCAGCCGTCCGCGCCGGCTGCGCCCGCGCAGAACACGCTGACCCGCGCCGCCGCCAGCGTGGGCGTCAAGCGCTGCCTGCCGGCCATCACGCGGCTGGCGGGCCTCAACGTGCAGGGCAGCCGCGCCCACGACGTGCTGCTGGACTGGGACCGGCAGCGGCCGGACGCCGGGCCGGTGTTCTCGCTCATCGGGCTGGAGTACCCCAACGCCGGCATGGCTGCGTCGATCACGGCCGTACCCGACGCGGCGGCCGGCACCTGCACCGTGGCGGCCGAGCGCATCACGGTCGCGCCCTTCACCTGCGCGAGCATCGCCGAGTCGGAACTCCCGGGCTACCAGATGACGCGGCTGCTGCCCGTCTACGCCGTCTACACCGATCCGAAGGAGCCGGGCTCGTCGGTCTCGCTGATCGACTCGCCGCCGGGCTGCCTGATCATCCGGCGCTTCGTCGAGTACAACTGGAAGGACCCGGCGGCGACGGCCGCGCCGCCGGCTCGCCGCTAGGCCAGCAGATCGGCCAGCGTGCGCGCGACCACCTTGGTGGCGCGGCGCAGGTCTTCCAGGTCCAGTCGCTCGTCGTTGCGCTTGGCGTGCGATTCGAGCACCGTGCGCGGGCCGGCACCGTAGATCACGCCCGGGATGCCGGCCTCGCCGTACAGGCGCACGTCGGTGTACAGCGGCGTGCCCATGGCCGGGATGGCCTGGCCGAAGAGCTCGCCGCCGTGCTTCTGGATGGCGTCGACCAGCGGCTTGTTGCCCGGCAGCGGCTTCATCGCGTTGGCCAGCAGCATGCGCTTGACCTCGACCTCGATGCCGCCGGCCGGCGTCTTGAACTCCGCCGCCGCCTTGGCGATGACCTCGCGGATCGACGCCTCCACCTCGGCCGGGTTCTCCTCGGGGATCATGCGGCGGTCCAGCTTGAAGACGACCTTGCCGGGCACCACGTTGGTGTTGGTGCCGCCCTCGATGCGGCCGACGTTGAGGTAGGGGTGGCTGATGCCCTCGACCTTCGACGTGACCTGCCGGTAGAGCGTGTTCTGCGCATAGAGCGCGTTGAGGATGTGCACCGCGCCCTGCAGCGCGTCCACGCCGGTGCTGGGGATGGCGGCGTGCGCCATCTTGCCGTGCACCGTCACCTCCATCTGCAGGCAGCCGTTGTGGGCGGTGACGACCTCGTAGCTGAAGCCGGCCGCGATCATCAGGTCGGGCCTGGTCAGCCCGTTCTTCAGCAGCCAGCCGGGGCCCAGCAGGCCGCCGAACTCCTCGTCGTAGGTGAAGTGCAGCTCGACGCTGCCCTTGCTCGGCTTGGCCACCGCCTCGAGCGCGCGCACGGCGAAGGTGAAGCTGGCGAAGTCGCTCTTGCTCACTGCGGCAGCGCGGCCGTAGAGCTGGCCGTCCTCGATCTCGCCGCCGTAGGGGTCGTGCGTCCAGCCCTCGCCGGGCGGCACCACGTCGCCGTGGGCGTTCAGCGCGACGGTGCGGCAGCCGTCGCCGTACCGGCGGCGCACGATCAGGTTGGTGATGGACTCGAGGCCGTAGTCCTTCACCTCCTGCGCGGGCACGGCGTGCTTCTCGGCGTCGAAGCCCCAGGCGGCGATCAGCTCGGCCGTGCGCTCGGCATGCGGCGCGTTGTTGCCGGGCGGCGTGTCGGTGGGCACGCGCACCAGCGCCTGGAGGAACTTCACCTCCTCGTCGAAGTGGGCGTCGATCCAGGCGTCGAGCTTGGCGTAGTCGGTCATGGGGCTTCTTCTGTGGCGAGGTTGTCCAGGAGCAGCTGGAAGGCTTCGACCGCCAGCTGCATGTCGTCGTTGGTGCTCGACTCGAGCGGGTTGTGGCTGATGCCGGAGTTGATGCCGCGCACGAAGAGCATCGCCTGCGGCATCACCTCGTGCAGCTTCATCGCGTCGTGGCCGGCGCCGCTGGGCATGCGGAAGAGGGGCACGCCCAGCGCGTCGACGGCCTTCTCCCAGCGCGCCTGCCAGGCCGGCGCGCTGGGTGCGGCGGCGGCGCGCATCGTCTCTTCCAGCGTGTAGCGCACGCCGCGGCGCTCGCAGATAGCCTTCAGCGCGGCCAGCACGTCGTTGGCCACCGCGTCGCGCTGCGCGTTGTTGGGGGCGCGGATGTCCAGGCTGAACCTGCAGTTGCCGGGCACCACGTTGATGGAGCCGTTGGGCACCTGCAGCATGCCGACGGTGGCCACCGAGTCGGCGTCCTGCCCGGCGCGCTGCTCGGCGAAGAGGATCAGCTCGGCCACGGCGCAGGCGGCGTCGCGGCGGCGGTCCATGGGGGTGGTGCCGGCGTGGCTGGCCATGCCGATCACCTCGCCGACGTAGCGCACGCTGCCGTTGATGGAGGTGACGATGCCCAGGGGGATGTCCAGTTCGTTGAGCACCGGGCCCTGCTCGATGTGCACCTCGACGAAGCCCAGGTACTTCGCCGGGTCGCGCTGGATCTTCGGGATGTCCTCGAGCTTCAGCCCGGCATGCTGCATCGCCTCGCGCATGGTCACGCCGTCGGCGTCCTGCTGGTCCAGCCAGTTCCGGTCGAAGTGGCCGATCAGCGCGCCCGAGCCGAGGAAGGTGGCCTTGTAGCGCTGGCCTTCCTCTTCCGCGAAGCCCACCACCTCGAAGGCGAAGGGCAGGCGGCGGTTCTGCCGCTTCAGCTCGCGCACGCAGGCCATCGGCACGAAGATGCCCAGGCGGCCGTCGTACTTGCCGCCGTTGCGCACGGTGTCGTAGTGGCTGCCGGTCAGCAGGGTCCTGGCGTCGGGCGTCGCGCCTTCGTAGCGCCCGACCACGTTGCCCACCGCGTCGATGTGCACCGAGTCGAAGCCGATCTCGCGCATCCAGCCGGCGATCTGCGCGGCGCAGGCGCGGTGCGCGTCGGTGAGGTAGGTCACGGTGAGCTGGCCCAGCTCGGCGTAGCCCGGGTCGGTGTGCGCGGCCAGCCGCTCCTGCCAGTCCCAGACGTCGTTGCCCAGGCTGGGCGCGGTGCCGAACTTGTCGTCCAGGCGGATCTCGGCGATGCGGTGGATGTTGCGCAGCGCCTCGGCGCGCTCGAAGTCCGGGTGGTGGTGCAGGCGGCGCTCGAAGGTGGCGATGATCTCGCCCTTCGGGAGCCCGTCGCCGCGCGGCCCGCGCACCGCCAGGATGAAGGGGAAGCCGAACTTCTCGCCATAGGCCTGGTTGAGCGCGCGGATGTGCGCCAGCTCCTCGGGTGTGCAGTTCGTCAGCCCGGCCTTGCCCTGCTCGTGGGTCGATTCGGCGGTGAGCGTCTTCGCCTCCATCGCCTTGCCGGCCAGCTCCGGGTGGGCGCGGATCAGGCCCAGCTGCCGGTCGACCGGCGCCGCGGCCACGGCCTGGGCCAGCGCGTGCTTCAGGTGCGCAAGGGAGCGGAACGGCCGCTGCGCGAGAGCGTTCTCCGCCACCCAGGGCGAATGTTCGTAGATGCCGTCCAGCAGGGCGACGGCATCGGCCGGCGGCGCGGCGTTCAATGCCTCGAGGGTGAGGGCCATGGTGTTTGTCTCCTTCGGTCGTTTCAGGCGCCGGCCGGGCAGGGGTGCGCCTGGCGCCAGTGGCGGGCGATGTCCACGCGGCGGCAGACCCAGACGCGGTCGTGCTTCGCGATGTGGTCGAGGAAGCGCTGCAGCGCCGTGATGCGGCCGGGGCGGCCGAGCAGCCGGCAGTGCATGCCGATGCTCATCATCTTGGGCCGGTCCAGGCCGGCCGGGTCGCCCTCGGCGTAGAGCGCGTCGAAGCTGTCCTTCATGTACTGGAAGAAGGGGTCGGCGTGCGAATAGCCCTGCGGCAGCGCGAAGCGCATGTCGTTGACGTCCAGCGTGTAGGGCACGATGAGCTGCTGCGCCATGCTGCCGTCGGTCTTCTGCACCTTCATCCAGAAGGGCAGGTCGTCGCCGTAGTAGTCGCTGTCGTACTCGAAGCCGCCGTGGTCGGCCACCAGGCGGTGCGTGCGCGGGCTGTCGCGGCCGGTGTACCAGCCCAGTGGCCGCTCGCCGGTGATCTGCTCGATCGCCTCCAGCCCCAAGCGCATGTGCTCGCGCTCGATGGCCTCGTCCACGTTCTGGTAGTGGATCCAGCGCCAGCCATGGCAGGCGATCTCGTGGCCCAGTTCCTTGAAGGCGAGGGCCAGCTCCGGGTAACGCTGCAGCGCCATGCCCACGCCGAAGACGGTGAGCGGCAGGCCGCGCCGCTCGAACTCGCGCAGGATGCGCCAGACGCCGGCGCGCGAGCCGTACTCGTAGATGCCGTCCATGCTCATGTGGCGGTCGGGGTAGCTCGCCGGGTTGAACATCTCCGACAGGAACTGCTCCGAGCCCGGGTCGCCGTGCAGCACGCAGTTCTCGCCGCCTTCCTCGTAGTTCAGGACGAACTGCACGGCGATGCGTGCGCCGCCCGGCCAGCGGGCATGGGGCACGTCGCGGCCGTAGCCGGCCAGGTCGCGCGGGTAGGGAAGGGTGGCGTCGTAGACGGCGGGCATGGTGTCTCGGTGTTCTCGTATGCGGCCGCTCATGACAGCGCGAGGGTGATGTCGCTGGTCGGCACCTGGCGGTCGAAGGTGAGGTTGGCCTCCACGTGCTGGAGGTGCTCGGTCATCAGGCGGGCGGCCTGCTCGCCGTCGCGGGCGGCCAGGGCCCTGACGATGTCGGCGTGCTCGTCGTTGGAATGGGCGGCCTCGGCGGCGCTCTGGTACATCAGCGTGATCAGCGCGCAGCGCGAGATCAGCTCGCCGAGGATCTGCGCCAGCACCGCGTTGCCCATCAGCTCGGCCATGCGCACGTGGAAGTCGCCCAGCAGCTCGGTGCGGCCCTCGACGTCCTGGCCGTCCACGGCCGCCTTCTCCTGGGCCACGTGCTCGCGCAGCGCCTTGATCTTGGCCGGCGTGACCTGGCGTGCGAACTCGCGCGCCATCTCCGCCTCGAGCATGCGGCGCACCGCGAAGACCTGGCGCGCCTCGTCCGCCGAGGGCGCGGCCACGAAGGCGCCGCGCGCCGGCTCCAGCCGGATCAGGCGGTTCTGCGAGAGCTGGAAGAGGGCCTGCCGCACCAGCGTGCGCGAGACGCCGAAGTGGTCCGCCAGCTTCTGCTCCGCCAGCTTGCTGCCGGGCTGCAGGCGATGTTCGACGATGGCCCGGGTCAGGGCCTCGACGATGGCGCGCGTGGTGGTCGTTTCCATCCTGTGCAGGGACGCATCGGTTGAAGGAAGAAAAAAGGAAGGCTGTGCCGCAGGCCGAACTGCGGTTCAATTCATGATAGCCCCCTGCGGCAAATCTGTATACACTTTTGTGGACCGTATTGGATGATCGCTTCAATCCCCACTCAAGGAGTCGCCCCATGGGCCTGAGCACCCACGTCCTGGACACGATGCACGGCACCCCGGCCGCCGGCATGGAAGTCGCGCTCTACACCACCGAGGGCGACAGCGCCACGCTGGTGCGGCGCTTCACCCTCAACAGCGACGGCCGCAGCGACGGCCCGCTGTACGACAACCACAGCCTCAAGGCCGGCACCTACCGGCTGGTCTTCGACGTGGCGGGCTATTTCAAGGCGCGGGGCGTGCAGTTGCCCGAGCCGAACTTCCTGAACCGCGTGGCGCTGGACTTCGGCGTGGCGCACACCGACCAGCACTACCACGTGCCGCTGCTGGTGAGCCCGTGGAGCTATTCCACCTACCGCGGCTCCTGAGCCCGGCGCGGCGGCCGGGCCGGCGCGCCGGGGAGCGCGGCCGCCTATTGCTGCAGCTGGCCTTCGCTCAGCGTGTCGAGCTGGAAGCGGCCGCTCCTGTCCCACAGCCAGGTGTCCGTCCACACCACCGCGCCCAGCCGGGCCGAGACGGGGTAGGGCGCTGCTGCCAGCACGGTGCGCTCGATGCCCGCGATGGCGTCGGGCGCATGCGTCGGCGCGCGCAGCCAGTGCAGCGAGCGGACCTGGCCGCGCTCGTCGAGGTGCACCTGCAGGGTGCCGACGGCGTACAGCATCGGCGGCAACTGGCCGGCGTAGATGCGGCCGGCATTGAGGGCATAGACGTGGCGCGCCGCGTCCTGCCGGTAGGCCAGCGCGCTGGCCGCGCGGGAGATGGCCGGCGTGCCCGGCGCCCCGCCCGGCGCGGCGGCGTCCGACAGCTGGCCCGGCACCTTGCCACCCATGCCGCCGCAGCCCGCCAGCCACAGGGCGCAGCCCAGTGCGGCGGCGCCCAGGCCGGTGTGGCGGAAGAAGCGGGTCAGCGGTGCGCGGCGATCGGTCATGCCGCCGGTTATACCTGCCGTGCCGGCAGCATCCGCAACCGGAGGTGTCGCCCGTGAGCGCCGCCCGGCCGCTCCGAAGGCGCTCGCACCCGCAGTGCGGAGCACGGAGGGTTGTTCAATGAGCGCCCCTGCCGGCGCCGTCGACGAACTGCTGGCGCGCCTGGCCGCTGGCAGCGGCGTGCTGGTGCGCGTGGCCGCCACGCAGGGCTCCGCGCCGCGCGGGGCGGGCACCTGGATGGCGGTGTGGCCCGACGCCATCACCGGCACCATCGGCGGCGGACAGCTCGAGTTCCAGGCCGTGGCGCAGGCGCGCGCGCTGCTCGCGGGCCGGCCCGACGCCGCCGGGGCGCAGGGGAGCCCCATGCGCTACCCGCTCGGCCCCAGCCTGGGGCAGTGCTGCGGCGGCGTGGTGTTCCTCGACTACCGCGTCGTCGGCGTGGCCGATGCCGCCGCGCTGCGCGCCGAGCTGACTGAGCATCTCGCGCCGGTCGCCCTGTTCGGCGGCGGCCACGTGGGCGCGGCCATCGCGCGGCTGCTGGCGACGCTGCCCTACCGCGTGCGCTGGATCGACAGCCGCGACACCATCTTCCCCGCGAGCACGCCGGCCCAGGTGCAGGCCGAGCACAGCGACCCGGTGCAGGCGGCGGTGGCCGACCTCGCGCCCGGTTCACACGTGCTGATCATGAGCTTCAGCCACGCCGAGGACCTGGACATCGTCATCGCCTGCCTCCGGCGCCTGCGCGAGCGCGGCGACCTGCCCTACGTCGGCCTGATCGGCAGCAAGACCAAGTGGGCGACCTTCCGCCACCGGCTGGAGGCGCGCGGCTTCACGCAGGACGAGATGGCGCGCATCACCTGCCCCATCGGCGTGCCCGGCATCACCGGCAAGGAGCCGGAGGTGATCGCCGTGGCCGTGGCGGCACAGTTGTTGCAGGTGCGGCCGGAATCCCCGGGTTAACCCGGGGCGCTTCCTTCGGCGCGCACCTTGTGCGGGCCGGCAAACTGTATACACTTCGGTCCACAACATGCCGCAGCGGAGCGGGACGCATCCTCCCCACGATGCCCCTCGTTCGCGGCCCTTCCTGCTTACAGCGCCCGCGGTGGTGAGCAGACGAGAACAACCACAGGGTTGAGCGATGGAAAGCTACTACCTCGACTGGGCCAACCTGCTGCTGCGCTGGGTCCATGTCATCACCGCGATCGCCTGGATCGGCGCCTCCTTCTACTTCGTGATGCTGGACAACAGCCTCGAGAAGCCGAAGGACGAGGAATCGATCGACAAGGGCGTGGGGGGCGAGCAGTGGGCCGTGCACGGCGGCGGCTTCTACAACATGCAGAAGTACGCGGTGGCGCCGAAGAAGATCCCGGAGCACCTGCACTGGTCCTTCTGGGAGAGCTACTCGACGTGGATCAGCGGCTTCGCGCTGTTCACGATGTCCTACCTGTGGAACGCCAGCACCTACCTGATCGACAAGAGCAAGATGGACTGGCAGCCCGGCGCCGCCATCGGCGTGGCGCTGGCCTTCTTCGTCGTGTTCTGGATGGTGTACGACGGCATCTGCCAGGTGTTCGGCCGCCGCAAGAACGGCGACACCATCGTCGGCGTGCTGATCGCGGTCTTCATCGCCTTCGCCGCCTGGCTGGCCTGCCAGTGGTTCGCCGGCCGCGCGGCCTTCCTGCTGGTGGGCGCCATGATGGCCACCACGATGAGCGCCAACGTGTTCTTCTGGATCATTCCCGGCCAGCGCAAGAGCGTGGCGGCGCTGCGCGACGGCAAGCCGGTGGACCCGATCCACGGCCAGCGCGGCAAGCAGCGCAGCGTGCACAACACCTACTTCACGCTGCCGGTGCTGTTCGCGATGCTGTCCAACCACTACAGCTTCACCTACACGCACAAGTACAACTGGATCGTGCTGCTGCTCATCATGCTGGGCGGCGCGGCGATCCGGCAGTTCTTCGTGGTGCGCCACCGCTGGAAGCTGGGCAACGCGAAGAATCCGCTGGGCTACGCGATGTTCGGCGTGGCGGTGCTGGGCCTGACCATCGTGTGGATGAAGCCCGAGCCCGAGGCGCCCGTGCCGGCCGCCGCCAAGGCCGCGCCCGTGGGCTACGCCGAGGTGCAGAAGGTGCTGGAGCAGCGCTGCTACATGTGCCACGGCGCGGCCGTGCAGATGAAGAACGTGCGGCTGGATTCGCCCGAGCAGCTGGCAGCGCACGCACAGGCCGTCTACCAGCAGGTCAACGTGACGAAGATCATGCCGATGAACAACGCCACCGGCATGACGGACGCCGAGCGCGCGCTGATCGGCCGCTGGTTCAACGGCGGCGCGAAGACGAACTGACCTTGCCTGGGGACGGGGTCTTGCGTTTCCTCGTGCCCTGCAGGCCGGCCCGGGCCCCTGCGCCTCAAGCCATCCCGCCCTCAGCAATCACCATTCGCCAACACGACCGACAGCCGGTTGTGCCGCTCGACCAGCGGCCCCAGTTCCAGCGTCGCCAGCCGACCGTCCCGCACCACCACCCGCCCATTGACCACGGTGTACGCCGCCTGCGGGCTCGCGCACAGCAGCAGGCTGGCCACCGGGTCGTGCACCGCGCCGCCGGCGAAGCCCGGCGCGTGCAGGTCGAACAGCGCCAGGTCGGCGCACATGCCGGGCGCCAGGTGGCCGATGTCGGTGCGCCCCAGCACCTGGGCACCGCCGCGGGTGGCGACGGCCAGCGCGTCGCGCGCCGTCATCTCGGCCGGGCCGTGGTCGCAGCCGAAGGGGTCGAGCGAGCGCCGCACGCGCGCCAGCAGCAGCGCCTGGCGCGCCTCGGCCACCAGGTGGGCGCCGTCGTTGCTGGCGCTGCCGTCCACGCCCAGCCCCACCGGCACGCCGGCGTCGAGCATCCTGCGCACCGGTGCGATGCCCGAGGCCAGGCGCATGTTGCTGCACGGGCAGTGCGCCACGCCCGTACGGCTTCGCGCGAACAGGCCGATGCCCGGCTCGTCCAGCTTGACGCAGTGGGCATGCCACACGTCGTCGCCCAGCCAGCCCAGGTCCTGCGCGTACTCGGCCGGGGTGCAGTTGAACTTCTCGCGCGTGAAGGCGATGTCGTGGTCGTTCTCGGCCAGGTGGGTGTGCAGGCGCACCTTGTGGTGGCGCGCCAGCGCCGCCGCCTCGCGCATCAGGTCGCGGCTGACGGAAAAGGGCGAGCAAGGCGCCACCGCCACGTTCACCATCGCGCCGTGCGCGGCGTCGTGCCAGCGCTCGATGAGGCGCTGCGCGTCGGCCAGGATCGCGTCCTCGCGCTCGACCAGGCTGTCGGGCGGCAGGCCGCCCTGCGAGACGCCCAGGCTCATCGCCCCGCGCGTGGCGACGAAGCGCATGCCGATCTGCTGCGCGGCCTCGATGCTGTCGTCCAGCCGCACGCCGTTGGGGTAGAGGTAGAGGTGGTCGCTGCTGGTGGTGCAGCCCGACAGCAGCAGCTCCGCCATCGCCACCTGCGTGGAGACGCGCACCATCTCGGGCGTCAGGCCGGCCCACACCGGGTACAGGCCGCGCAGCCAGCCGAACAGTTCCGCGTCCTGCGTGGCCGGCAGGGCGCGCGTCAGCGACTGGTACATGTGGTGGTGCGTGTTGACCAGCCCCGGCAGCACCAGGTGGCCGCGCGCGTCGATCACCTCGTCGGCCTGCTGCGGCAGTTCGTCCGCCGGGCCGATGGCCTCGACGCGATGGCCGCGCACCAGCACCGAGGCGCCCTTCAGCTCGCGCCGCGCATCGTCGAAGGTGGCCACGCAGTCGGCGTTGCGGATCAGCAGGCTTTTCATCGGACACTCGAGTGATGCAATGGAGACAACGGACATGATCGCATTCCAGCCCGGCCCGGCCCCGGACGCGCGCCGCGAACCGCGCGCCTTCCTCGAACACCTGTACCGCGCCGCCGTGCACCGTGCGCTGCCGCTCGCGAACATGGGCGCCTTCCTGCCCGCGCCGCCCAAGGGCCGCACGCTGGTGCTGGGCGCCGGCAAGGCGGCCGGCTCGATGGCGCAGGCGCTGGAGGCGCTGTGGCCGGCAGATGCGCCGCTGTCGGGCCTGGTCGTCACCCGCTACCACCACATCCCGCCGCGGCCCGAAGGCCTGGCCCAGCGCATCGAACTCGTCGAGGCGGCCCACCCGGTGCCCGACGAGGCCGGCCTGAAGGCGGCCGAGCGCATGCTGGCGCTGACCGAGGGCCTGACGGCCGACGACCTGGTGCTGTGCCTGATCTCGGGCGGCGGCTCCTCGCTGCTCACGCTGCCGGCCGAAGGGCTGACGCTGGCCGACAAGCAGCGCATCAACAGGCAGCTGCTCGAGTCCGGCGCCCACATCGGCGAGATGAACTGCGTGCGCAAGCACCTCTCGCGCATCAAGGGCGGCCGGCTGGCAGCGGCCTGCGGGCCGGCGCAGGTGGTCACGCTCACCATCAGCGACGTGCCGGGCGACGACCCGGCCGTCATTGCCAGCGGGCCGACGGTGCCCGATGCCACCACCTGCGCCGACGCGCTGGCCATCCTCGACCGCTACGGCATCGAGGTGCCCGCCGCGGTGCGCGCGCGGCTCGAGAGCGGCGAACTGGAAACGCCCAAGCCGGGCGATGCCGTCTTCGCCGGCCATGCCACGCACCTGATCGCCACGCCGCAGCAGTCGCTGGAGGCGGCGGCCGAAGCGGCGCGCGCCGCCGGCATCGAGGCGCACATCCTCAGCGACGAGATGGAAGGCGAATCGCGCGAGGTCGGCAAGGTGCACGGCGCCCTGGCGCGCGCCGTGGCCCTCCGCGGCCAGCCCTTCGCGCGACCGTGCGTGGTCCTCTCCGGTGGCGAGACGACGGTGACCGTGCGCCAGCGCCCGCCGGGCACGCCCAAGGGACGCGGCGGGCGCGCCGGCGAGTTCTGCATGGGCCTGGCCGGCGCGCTGATGGGCCAGCCGGACGTGTGGGCCCTGGCAGCCGACACCGACGGCATCGACGGCGTGGAGGACAACGCCGGCGCCTTCGTCACGCCCGACACCCTGGCGCGCGCGCAGGCGCAGGGCCGCAAGCTGGCGGACTTCCTCGACCGCAACGACGCCTACGGCTACTTCGACGCGCTGGGCGACCTGCTGGTCACGGGGCCGACGAACACCAACGTCAACGACTTCCGGGCGCTGCTGATCCTGTCGCCATGACGCGCCGCGCCGCCCGGCATGCATAATGGACACTGTCCACATCGATGCCTGCCGTGAAGACGCCTCCCGCCGCGCCCCTGTCGCCACCCCGCACCACCTACCGCCACGGCGACCTGCGCCGCGCGCTGCTGGAAGCCGGGGTGGAGCTGGCGCGCCACGGCGGCCCCGACGCGGTGGTGCTGCGCGAGGCCACGCGCCGGGCGGGCGTCGTGCCCAATGCGGCCTATCGCCACTTCGCCAGCCGCGACGCGCTGCTGGCGGCGGTGCGCGCCGAGGCGGTGGCGCGCATGGCGCGCGCGATGGAGGCCGAGCTGGCCGCCGGCACCCCGCGCCCGGGCAGGCGCGACATGGTGGCCGCCGCGCGCGCGGCGGTGCATGCCGTCGGCGCCGGCTACCTGCGCTTCGCGCGCGAGGAGACGGGCCTGTTCCGCACGGCCTTCGCCGACCTGGCGCCGGTGGAAGGCGACCGCGACCCGGCCAAGGCCGGCGGCAGCGGCCTCAACCCCTTCCAGCTGCTCGGCGCCGCGCTCGATCAGCTCGTGCAGGCCGGCGTGATGCCGGCCGAGCGGCGTCCGGGGGCGGAGTACCTCGCCTGGTCCACCGTGCACGGCCTGGCGATGCTGACCATCGCCGGCCCGTTGCGCGGCGCGGCGCCGGCCGAGATCGAAGAGCTCGGCCAGCGGCTGCTGGACATGGTGGAGCGGGGGCTGTAGCCGCATGCCCGGCGCGCCCGTGCCTTCGGTCCTGTTCATCTGCACGGGGAACATCTGCCGTTCCCCGACGGCCCATGCGCTGCTCGTTCACAAGGCGCACCTGGCCGGCCTCGAGGTCGCCGTGGACAGCGCCGCCGTCTCCGACGAGGAGCGCGGCAACCCCTTCGACCGCCGCGCCGCGGCCGAGCTGCGCCGCCGCGGCGTGGCGTTGCACACGCACTGTGCGCGCCAGGTGCGGCGCGAGGACTTCGAGCGCTTCGACTGGATCGTCGGCATGACGCGCGCCCACTGCGCCGCGCTGCGCCGGATCGCGCCCGCGGCGTGCCGGGCGCGCATCGTGTTGATGCTGGACCATGCGCCCGGGCACCAGGGCGAGGACGTGCCCGACCCCTGGTACGGCGACGCGCAGGCCTTCGTCCACGCCTTCGACCTGATCGAGCGCGGCGTGGACGGGCTCATCGCGCGGCTATTCGCAGCGTGAGCGGATCTCCGGCGGCACGGGCAGCGCGCGCAGCCGCCCGTCGGGCCGCTTGCCGCCGAAGATGCGCACTTCCTCGCACTCGAGGATCAGCGTCTCGCCCTGAGGATCGTCGCGCGTGACGCGGTAGGCCTGCACGAAGCTCTTGTCGCGCCACTCGCTCACGCGGGTGGCGAAGTGCAGCGTGTCGCCGTAGCTGGCCGTGCTGACGAAGCGCGCCTTGGTGTCCACCAGCGGCGTGCCGATCACCCCCAGCGTCTTCGCCGTCTCTTCCCAGCGCGGCACGCCGCACTCGGCGAAGAAGTGGCGCGAGGCGGCGTCGATCCAGCCGAAGAAGTTGGGAAACCAGACGATGCCGGCCGGGTCGCAGTCGCCGAATTCGACGCGCGTGGTGTAGGTGATGGTTCGGGGCATGCCGCTGGGTCAGTCCGCGCGAATGTTGCGCTCCTTGATGATGGCACCGAAACGCTGCGAATCGGCCAGCGCCCGCTCGTGGAAGGCCTCCGGCGTGCCCGGCGCCGCCTCGCCGCCGAGCTGCGCGATGCGCTCCTGCACGGCCGGCATCGCCAGCACCTTGTTGATCTCGGCGTTGAGCTTCGCGACCACCGGCTGCGGCGTGCCGGCCGGCGCGTAGAAGCCGAACACGGTGTCGGCGTCGAAGCCCTTCAGGCCCGCTTCGTCCAGCGTCGGCACGTCGGGGAAGAGCGGCGAGCGCTTCGGGCTGCCCACCGCCAGCAGCCGCAGCTTGCCGGCCTTGACCTGCTGCAGCGCGATGCCGGGGTCGAAGTAGAAGTCGATCTGGCCGGCCAGCAGGTCCTGCAGCGCGGGCGCGGCGCCACGGTACGGCACGTGCGTCGCGAAGGTGCCGGTCTGCGACTTGAACATCTCGCCCGCCAGGTGCGGCGAGCTGCCCACGCCCGGCGAGCCGTACGAGAGCTTGCCCGGCCGCGCTTTCAGGTAGGCGATGAACTCCTGCACGTTCTTCGGCGGCAGCTCGGGCCGCTCGACCAGGTAGACCAGCACGCGCGCCGCCGCCGCCACGGGCACCAGGTCCTTCGCCGGGTCGAAGGGCATCTTCTGGTACAGGTGCGGGTTGACCGAGACCATGCCGCCGCTGCTCATCAGCAGCGTGTAGCCGTCCGGCGCCGAGCGCGCCACCGCCTCGCCGCCGATGTTGCCGTTGGCGCCGCCGCGGTTCTCGATCACCACCGGCTGGCCCAGCGCCTCCGACAGCGGCTGGCCCACCAGGCGCGCCAGCTGGTCGGCCGCGCCGCCGGGCGGGAAGTTGACGACCACCTTGATGGGCTTGGCGGGCCAGGCCTGCGCCGATGCGGCGGCGGGCGCCAGCAGCGCGGCAGCCATCAGGCCGGCGCCGGCCAGGGCGATCAGCCGGCGGCGCGGTGCCGCGGGGCGCGAAGAAGCGGGGAGGGCGGGGTTCATCGGTGTGTCTCCTTTCTTTCTCGTTGGATCAGTGCGTCGAAGCGGCGCGCGGTGCGGCGGGCCGGCGCATCCAGCGGATGGGCTGCTCGCGCACCGGGCGCGGCGGCGCGCCGTGCTGGCGCAGCGTCGCGTCCAGCGCGGTGCCGGCCTCGTCGGCCAGGGCGGCGGCGCGCGCGGCGGCGATGGCGGCGGCACGCTCCTGCGGCGTGCGGCCGGGGTGGCGCGCCAGGTGCCCGGTGATGTGCAGCAGGTTGGCCTTGCCGCGCTCGTTGGTGCTGCCGTAGCCTTTGATCAGGCGGCCGCACAGCGCCAGCTCGTGGCCCAGCGACCAGGCCTCGCGCGTGCCCACCTCGACGGCCGCGAGCCACTGCCCGATCAGCGCCTGCTCCTCCGCGAAGCGGCTGCCGCGGCGACGCCATCCCTTGAGCGAGGCCAGCGTGCGCAGCGCCGCCATGCCGAGCACCGAATGGCTGCCGACCTTCAGCGGCAGGGCCCAGGGCGCCGCGCCGCGGCGCTGGCGGGCCTGGTCCCAGGCGGTGAGGCGGCGGGCCAGCGCGGGCGGCAGCAGCGCGGCGAACTCGGGCACGCCGGGCTTGAAGTGGTCGTACACGCGCAGCAGGTCGTCTTCGCCGGCCTTCGCTTCGGCGCGCACGCGCTCGGCGCGGCTCGTGCGGGCCTTCAGGGCGGCCACGCGCACGATGTCGTCGAAGGCCATCCACAGCGCCAGCCAGCGCGCCATCTCGCGGGTGATGGCGTGGCCTTGCTGTCCGGACGGATCGGCGGCCTGCTCGGCCTGCAGCACGCGGGTGAGGCGGTCGGCGTAGAGGCGGGCGTAGGCCGCGTCCTGGTACTCGCGCACGCGGGCATGGCCCAGGCGCAGCATCGCGTGCGTCTCTGGCGGGAAATTTCGAGCCAAATCGGCCTCCAGGGCAGGCGGGACGGGCGCAAGGTGCTCATCTTTCGATAGCAATTGCTGCACCAGGGCCGCCTGCTGCCGCGGCGCGCTGACCGACTCGAAGCCGGCCGCGAAGCCGCGCAGGCTGGCGGCCGCCGCGTTGCCTGCCGTCGCATCGGGCCCGCGGATCGCGGCCTCGAAGCTCTCGCGGCCGAAGGGCAGCAGGCCGCTGCCGGCGATGGCGCCCAGCATCACGCTGCTGACGACGGTGCCGCTGGCCTGCGCCATCGCGCCCATGTCCAGCAGGTGGTGTTCGCGGCTGAAGCGGCGCACCGCCTCCAGCAGCCGCGCGGCGTCGACGCGGCCGTCGCCCGGCACCATGCGCTCGGCGGTGGTGAGCGCGCGGCCGGTGGAGGTGATGACGCAGGTGCGCTCGCCGCCCGCCATGCCGTGGCCGATCTGGCGCACCGTCTCCAGCAGCTCGGAGGAGACCAGCGCGTCGAGCGTGCCGGCCGCCGGCGTGAGGCTGAACACCGGCCGCCGCCCGCCCAGCTGCGCCAGCGGCACGGGGAAGACCTCGACGTAGTAGGTGGTCGCGCCGGTGCGCTGCGCGACGCCGGGGATGGAAGTGCTCTGCGCCGCGTAGCCGGCGTGCCGCGCGGCCTCGATCAGCCATTCGGTCAGCACGCCGCCGCCTTCGCCGCCCAGGGCGCACAGCAGCAGGGTGACGGGGCGCGGGGTGTGCGTGTCGTTCATCGCGTCGTTCTCAGGCGGGGCGCAGCGCGCGCACCACGGCGCCCTGCAGGGCGTACAGGAGCCGCTCGTGCCACCTCGGGTTGCTCACCACCTCGGCCCGGTAGAAGCTGGGGCACAGCGTGGCCGCGTGCGCATTGGCGCCGCACAGGCCGCAGCCCACGCAGCCGTCGATGACGGTGGCCACAGGGTCCACTTTCAGCGGATCGGGGTTGTCCTTGAGCGTGAGCGTGGGGCAGCCCGACAGGCGGATGCACGCGTGGTCGCCGTTGCACACGTCCTCGTCCACGCCGTACTTCACGCGCACCACGCGCCGGCCCTTCTTCAGCAGGCTGGCGATCCAGGGCTTGATGCGGCGCTGGCGCTCCAGCTGGCATTCGCCCTCGGCGATGATGACCTTCAGGCCGTCGAAGTCGCTGGTGAAGGCCTCGGTCAGCGTGGCGCGCATGGCCTCCACCTCGTAGGTGTGGACCACGCGCAGCCACTTCACGCCCAGGCCTTTCAGCGTCGATTCGATGGTCTGGTTCTTGTGGGCCAGGCTCTGCTGCTTGTCCTCGGCGCGCGCCTTCACCTCCTCGTCGGGCGTGGAGATGATGTCCTGCGTGCCGGTGGCGCTGGTGTAGCCGTTCTTGAAGATCAGCAGCACCGCGTCGTCGCCGTTGAACAGGGCGCTCTGCACCCCGGTGAGCAGCCCGTTGTGCCAGAAGCCGCCGTCGCCCATGATCGACAGCACGCGCCGCTGCATCATCGGCGAGACGCCCGCGCGGCTGGCCAGGCTCATGCCGTAGCCGAGGATCGAGTGGCCGGTGCCGAAGGGCTCGAAGGTGCCCAGCGCGTGGCAGCCGATGTCGGCCGCGACGTGCACCGGGCCGACCTCCTGCTGCGCGAGCTTGAGCGCGGAGAACACCGGGCGCTCGGGGCAGCCGATGCAGAAGCCGGGCGGGCGCGGGGGCAGGGGCTGCTCCAGCATCGCGGCCACGGCCCGGCGGCGCTCGTCGTTGGCGGCCAGCCAGCGGGCGGCGCCTGCGGTGGCGTCGGTGGCCGGCAGGTAGAGCGCCGCGAAGGCGCCGATGCCGCGGGCCAGCACCTCGGTGGTGTATTCGCCGGCCATCTGCAGCAGGTCCTTGCCGTGCAGCGCGGTCTGCAGGTCGCGCCGGCGCAGCAGCGTGGCGATGTCCTGCTCGATGTACTCGGGCTGGCCTTCCTCCACCACCAGCAGCGCGCGCTTGCCCGCCGCGAACGATGCGATCTGGTCGGGCACCAGCGGGTAGGTGACGTTGAGCACCAGGATCGGGATCTCGCTCTCGCCGAAGGCGTCGGCCAGGCCGTGCTGCTGCAGGGCGCGGAGGAGCGCGTTGTACAGGCCGCCCTGCACCACGATGCCGAGGTCGTCGCGCCGGCCCGGCATCAGCTCGTTCAGCCCGTGCCCGGCGATGTAGCGCTGCGCCGCGGGAATGCGCTCGCCCGTCTTGCGCTTCTCGTGGCCGAAGGTGACGGGCGGGTGCGCCAGCCGGTCGTAGTCGAAGCGCGCCGGCTCGGCCATCAGCGCGCGGGTCGAGACGGCTGGCGCCCGGTTGTCCTTGCATGCGAAGCTGCCGCGCACGTGGCAGGTGCGGATGCGCAGCTCCATCACGCAGGGCATGTTCGAGGCTTCGGAGAGGTTGAAGCCTTCCTCCACCATGCGCACCATCACCGGCAGGTCGGGCCGCGGGTCGAGCAGGCACAGGCTGGACTTGAGCGCGTAGGCGTGCGTGCGCTCCTGGATCACGCTGGCGCCCTCGCCGTAGTCCTCGCCCACCACCACCAGCACGCCGCCGCGCACGCCGGGCGAGGCGAGGTTGGAGAGCGCGTCCGCCGCCACGTTGGTGCCGACGATGGACTTCCACGTCACGGCGCCGCGCAGCGGGTAGTGGATCGAGGCGCCCAGCATCGCGGCGGCCGAGGCCTCGTTGGAGCAGGCCTCGACGTGCACGCCCAGCTCGTCCATGTAGTCCTTGCCCTGGACCATCACGTCCAGCAGGTGCGACACCGGCGCGCCCTGGTAGCCGCCGACGTAGGCCACGCCGGCCTGCAAGAGGCCCTTGGTGATGGCGAGAATGCCCTCGCCGTGGAAGGTGTCGCCGGCGCCCAGGCGCAGGGCGCGCACCTCCTTGCTGAAGGAAACTTCCAAGCCTTCGTCTCCGTGTGTCTTGCTGTCGATCGTGGGGCCGCGCGGGGACGCGGCAGCCGCAGTGTGCGTGGGTGTGCTCGTGCGCTCAATAAAATGAAGACGCTATCCGACATGCATGGCATGCATATGGACACCCTCGACCTGAACCTGCTGCGCCTCTTCGATGCCGTCTACCGCCGCCGCAACGTCGGCCGGGCGGCCGAGGCGCTGGGCATCACCCAGCCGGCCGCCAGCCACGGCCTGACCCGGCTGCGCCTGGCGCTGGGCGACGCGCTCTTCACCCGCGCGCCGGGCGGCGTGGCGCCGACGCCGCGCGCCGAGCGGCTGGCGGCCGCCGTGCAGTCCGCGCTCGCCACCCTGGGCGAGGCGCTGGCCGAGCCCGAGCGCTTCGACCCCGCCACCTCGCGCAAGAGCTTCCGCATCCACATGAGCGACATCGGCGAGGGCCGCTTCCTGCCGCCGCTGATGCAGCGCCTGCGCGGCACGGCGCCCGGCGTGCGGCTGGAGACGCTGCCGCTGCGCCCGCCGGAGATCGCCGCCGCGCTGGACGAGGGCCGCATCGACTTCGCCTTCGGCTTCCTGCCCAAGGTGAAGGACACGCGCCGCCAGCATCTGCTGGACGACCGCTACATCGTGCTGCTGCGCGCCGGCCATCCCTTCGCGCGCCGGCCGCCGCGCGGCAAGGCGCTGCTGGCCGCGCTGCACACGCTGGACTACGTGGCGGTGCGCACGCACGCCGACACGCTGCGCATCCTGCAGCTGATGCGGCTGGAGGACCGGGTGCGGCTGGTGACCGAGCACTTCATGGTGCTGCCCGCCATCGTGCGCGAGACCGACCTGGCGGTGGTCATGCCGCGCAACATCGCGCGCGGCTTCGGCGAGGGGGCGGGCTTCGCCATCGTGGAGCCGGACTTCCCGCTGCGCGACTTCGGCGTCTCGCTGCACTGGAGCCGGCGCTTCGAGGACGACGCGGCGAACCGCTGGCTGCGGCAGACGATCGTGGCGCTGTTCGGCGAGGTGTGATGCACCGGCCGTTCACGCTGAGTCTGTAGAAGCGCCGCGTCCCGGCTTCGACAGGCTCAGCCCGAACGGTTGGGGGGGTGTCGATCGAATCGGAGCGAGACTCAGGCGGCCGAACCGTCCGCCATGCGCTGCATCGCCTCGCACAGCGGGCTGTCCGCGGCCTCGAAGCCGTGGAGGGCGCTGAAGTGGTCGGCGCCGTCCTGCGGCGCCAGCTCGCTGCGGTTGCCCGCCGCCTGCCACGCGGCGTGGAACGCCTGCGACTGCTGCGCGAAGGCCGGCTGCTCCAGCGCACCCCAGCTCAGGTGCACCGGCGTGGCGCACGGCCGCACGTGCTGCACCGGCGAGTTGCGCTGCACCAGCCCTTCGTCGAGCTGGATCGCCGGCTGCAGGTAGCTGTAGCGCAGCGGCGCGATGTCGTACAGCCCGCTGACCAGCAGCGCGCCGGCGAAGGGATCGTCGGGCAGGCCGTACTGTTCGCGCCAGGGCGTGCACAGCAGCATCGCGCCCAGCTGGCCGCCGGCGGAATGGCCGCCGATGACGATGCGCCCCGGGTCGCCGCCGTGCTCCGCGATGTGCCGCACCACCCACGCCGCCGCCGCGCGCACCTGGCGCACGATCTCGTCCAGCGTCACCGCGGGGCACAGCGCGTAGTCCACCAGCACGGTGGTGAAGCCGCGCGCCTGCGGGCCCAGGGCCACGCAGGCGAAGTCGCGCGCCGCGCGGGCGCGCCAGTAGCCGCCGTGGATGAAGACAAAGACCGGCGCGCCGGGCCGTTCGGCCGGATAGATGTCCAGCGTCTCGGCCCGCGTGGGGCCGTAGGGCACGCCCGCCTGGTGCCGCAGCGTGCGCCTCGCGGCCTCGCTGCGTTCGGCGAAGTGCCGGTTCGCCCCCGCCAGGTCGATGGCGCGGTACGACGGGTCGTAGGCCTCGTCGATCTCCTGCTGGCTGGCGAAGCCGTAGGGCAGGACGGCCACGGCGTTCAGTCCGGCACGACGGCCGTCACCTCGATCTCGACCTTGGCGCGGTCTTCCACCAGGGCCGACACCTGCACCGCCGTCATCGCCGCGTTGAAGCTGCCGATGATCTCGCGGAAGTGCCTGCCGATCTCGGGGTAGGCGGCCACGTACTCGCGCTTGTCGGTCACGTACCAGGTCATGCGCACGATGTGCTCGGGCTTCGCGCCGCCGGCCTCGAGCACCGCGGCGATGTTCAGCAGCGCCTGGCGCACCTGGCCGCCCAGGTCGTCGGTGTGGAACTCGCCCTGCGCGTCCCAGCCGATCATGCCGGCCACGAAGACCATGCGGCCGCGCGCGGTGACGCCGTTGGCGTAGCCCTTGGGTCGCGGCCAGCCGGGGGGAAGAAGGACTTGCATGGGAGGTCTCCTGGTCGGTGTTCGGATGATGAAGTGTCTCAGCCCGCGAAGGCCGGGAGGCCGGCGCGCACGTCCGGCGGGATGTCGATGGCGCGGTGCGTCTCCAGGCTGGTGAACACCAGCACCTGGCGCGAGGCGACGCGCAGTTCGTCGCCGGCATGGCAGTCCAGCGCCAGGGTGAGCGAGCGGCCGCCCGCGCGCTCGACCGCCAGGCCCAGCGTCACGCGGTCGCCCAGCCGGCTGATGGCGCGGAAGTCGCACTCCAGCCGCACGATGGGCAGGCCGATGCGGCGCTCGGCCACCATGCCCGCGTACGGCACGCCCAGCGCCTCGTTGAACCAGTCTTCCACCAGCTGGTTGAACATCACCAGGTACTGGGGGAAGAACACGATGCCCGCCGGGTCGCAGTGCGAGAAGCGGATCAGCTGCCCGCGCTCGAAGCGCGCCGTCATGCGGCGCCCTCCGGCCGCTGCGTCAGGCGGAAGCGCTGCAGCTTGCCCGTCTGGGTGCGCGGCAGCCTGTCGATGAACTCGACGGCGCGCGGGTACTTGTAGGGCGCCACGGTGGCCTTCACGAAGTCCTGCAGCGTCTTGACCATCGCCGCGTCGCCCGCGTGGCCGGGCCGCAGCACGACGAAGGCCTTGACGATCTGGCCGCGCTCGGCGTCGGGCGCACCGATCACGGCGCACTCGGCTACCGCGGGGTGCTGCATCAGCGCCTCTTCCACCTCGGGCGCGGCGATGTTGTAGCCGGCCGAGATGATCATGTCGTCGGTGCGCGCCTGGTAGAAGAAGTAGCCGTCGGCGTCCATCACGTAGGCGTCGCCGGTCAGGTTCCAGCCGTCCTTCACGTAGCTCTTCTGTCGCTCGTCGGCCAGGTAGCGGCAGCCGGTGGGGCCCTGCACCGCCAGCTTGCCGACCGTGCCTGCGGGCACCTCGCGGCCCTCGTCGTCGACCACCCTGGCGCGGTAGCCCGGCACCGGCCTGCCGGTGGCGCCGGGGCGGGCACTGCCTTCGTCGTGCGAGATGAAGATGTGCAGCATCTCGGTGGCGCCGATGCCGTCGATCAGCTCGATGCCGGTCGCCTCCTTCCACAGCTGGCGGGTGGAGGCGGGCAGCGCCTCGCCGGCCGACACGCACTTGCGCAGCGGCGTGCGTCGCAGCTCCACGCCGCGCGCCGCCAGCGTGCGGTACGACGTGGGCGCGGTGAACAGCACCGTGGCGTGGAACTCCTTGATGCCGTCCAGCAGCTGCGGTGGGCCGGCCTTGTCCAGCAGCACCGTCGAGGCGCCCACGTGCATGGGAAAGAGCAGAAGCCCGCCCAGTCCGAAGGTGAAGGCCAGCGGCGGGCTGCCGATGAACACGTCGTCGGCCGTGGCCTTGAGCATGTGCGGCGGCCAGCAGTGGCAGATCGCCATGACGTCGCGGTGGAAGTGCATGGTCGCCTTGGGCACGCCGGTGGTGCCCGAGGTGAAGCCGAGGATGCAGGTGTCGTCGGCGGCCGTGTCCACGTTGTCGAAGTACGGCGAGGCGCGCTCCATCGCGGCCTCCAGGCTGTCGGGCCCCTCGTAGTCGAAGTGGCGCAGCTGCCGCAGCTGCGGCGACGCCATCGCGGCCTGGTGCATCTCTTCGGCCAGCGCGGCGTCGCACAACGCGTGCGTCACCTGGCCGATCTCGATGATGGCCTTCAGCTCCTTGGCGCGCAGCAGCGGCATGGTGGCCACGGCGATGCCGCCGGCCTTCATCACCGCGAACCAGCAGGCCGCCAGCATCGGGTTGTTGGGCGCGCGCAGCAGCACGCGGTTGCCGGGCACCAGGCCCATGTCGCGAACCAGCACGTTGGCGATGCGGTTGGCCTTCTCGCGCAGGTCGGCGTAGGTCCAGGTGAGGCCCGGCGCGCGGATGCAGACGCGGTCGCCGCGGCCTTCGGCGACATGGCGGTCCAGCAGCTCGGTGGCGCAGTTCAGCCGCCCGGGGAACTGCAGCGCCGGCAGGTCGAAGATGAACTGCGGCTGCTGCTCCGGCGGCGGCAGGTGGTCGCGGGCGAAGGTGTCGATGTGGGCGCTGGCGGTCGTCATCTCTTTCGTCTCCTCGTTCCCTGGCGGCGGCGCTTCAGGCCGCCGCTTCGCGCAGCAGTTCGCGGGCGATGATGAGCTGCTGCACCTCGGTGGCGCCCTCGTAGATGCGCAGGGCGCGGATCTCGCGGTACAGGCGCTCGACCGGCTGCTCGCTCACCACGCCCAGGCCGCCGAACATCTGCACCGCCGCGTCGATGACCTGCTGCGCGTTCTCGGTGGCGGTCATCTTGGCCATCGCTGCTTCGCGCGTGACATTGCGGCCCTGGTCGCGCTGCCAGGCGGCCCGGTAGGTCAGCAGGGCGGCGCTGTCGATGGCGGTGGCCATCTGCGCCAGCTTGGCCTGCGTGAGCTGGAAGTCGGCCAGCACGCCCTTGAACATCTTGCGGGTGGTGGCGCGCTGCAGCGCCTCGTCGAGTGCGCGGCGCGCGAAGCCCAGCGCGGCGGCGGCCACCGAGGTGCGGAACACGTCCAGCGTGCGCATCGCGACCTTGAAGCCTTCGCCGGAGGCGCCAACGCGCTGGCCGGCCGGGATGCGGCAGCTGGTGAAGCGCAGCCGCGCCAGCGGGTGCGGCGCGATCACGTCGATGCGCTCGGCGATCTCGAAGCCGGGCGTGCCGGCCTCGACGACGAAGGCGCTGATGCCGCGTGCACCCGGCGCCTCGCCGGTGCGGGCGAAGACGACGTAGAAGTCGGCGATGCCGCCGTTGGAGATCCAGGTCTTCTCGCCGTCGAGCACGTAGTGGTCGCCGTCGGCCCGCGCGGCGCACGCCATGGCGGCGACGTCGGAGCCGGCGTCGGGCTCCGACAGGGCGAAGGCGCTGATCGCCTCGCCGGCGGCCACGCGCGTCAGGTACTTGCGGCGCTGCTCCGGCGTGCCGTGCAGCGAGATCGCGCCCGAGCCCAGGCCCTGCATGGCGAAGGCGAAGTCGGCCAGGCCGGAATGGCGGGCCAGCGTCTCGCGGATCAGGCAGATGGCGCGGGTGTCGATGGTGTCGCCGGCGCCGCCCTCGGCCGTGCCGGCGATGGCGTGGCGCAGCCAGCCGCCGGCGCCGAGCGACTTCACCAGCGCGCGGCATTCGGCGTCCACGTCGTGGCCGTGGTCCTGCGCGATGTGCTCGGCCGCCCAGACGTCCAGCGCGTGCGCCAGCTCGCGGTGGGGCGGCTCGAAGAAGGGCCAGTCGAGGTAGCTGGTATCGGCCATCTCAGTTCCCTTCGAACTTCGGCTTTTGCTTGGCGACGAAGGCCTCGTAGGCCCGAGTGAAGTCCTGCGTCAGCATGCAGATCGCCTGGGCCTGCGCCTCGGCCTCGATGGCCTGCTCGATGGTCATGGCCCATTCCTGGTGCAGCATGGTCTTGGTGATGCCGTTGGCGAAGCTCGGGCCTTCCACCAGCTGCGCGGCCAGGGCCTGCGCCTCGGCCAGCAGTTCTTCCGGCGCGGCGAGGCGGTTGAAGAAGCCCCAGCGCTCGCCTTCCTCGCCGCCCAGGCTGCGGCCGGTGTAGAGCAGCTCGCTGGCGCGCCCCTGGCCGACGATGCGCGGCAGCATGGCGCAGGCGCCCATGTCGCAGCCGGCCAGGCCGACGCGGTTGAAGAGGAAGGCCGTCTTGCTGCGGGTGGTGCCCAGGCGCAGGTCGGAGGCCATCGCCACGATGGCGCCGGCGCCGGCGCACACGCCGTCCACCGCCGCCACGATGGGCTGCGGGCAGGCGCGCATGGCCTTGACCAGCTCGCCCGTCATGCGGGTGAACATTAGCAGCTCGGGCGCCTTCAGCTTCACCAGCGGCCCGATGATCTCGTGCACGTCGCCGCCGGAGCAGAAGTTGCCGCCGGCGCCCACCACCACCACGGCCTTCACGTCGTCGGCCCACTTGAGCTGGTGGAACAGGTCGCGCAGCTCGGCGTAGCTGTCGAAGGTCAGCGGGTTCTTGCGCTCGGGGCGGTTCAGGGTGACGGTCGCGACGCCGTTCTTCACGTCCCACAGGAAGTGCGTGGCCTGGTAGCCGGCCAGCGGGCGGCGGTTGCCGGCCAGCAGGGCGGGGTCGATGCGGTCGTCGGTCATTTGGCGGGTCTCCGGGTGGTCATGTGGTTCTCGTGGGCGTCGGCCTCCATCTCGGCCTGGCGCTGCACCAGGTGCACGCGCAGGCGGCCCAGGTGCTCGTACAGCGCCTCCTTGCTGCCGGGGGCCAGGCCCTTGAACATCTCGGTCAGCCACTTCTCGTGCTCGGCCGCCATCACGGCGAACTCCGCGCGGCCCTTGTCCGTCAGGCTGACGCGCCAGGAGCGGCGGTCCTCCGGGTCGTCGATGCGCTGCACCAGCCCTTCCTTGACGAGCTGGTCGGTCAGGCCGGTGACGTTGCCGCCGGTCACCATCAGGTAGCGCGACAGCACGTTCATGCGCAGGCCGTCGGGGTGCCGGTCGAGCTGCGCCAGGTAGTCGAAGCGGGGCAGGGTGGTGGCGAAGCGCGTGCGCAGCAGCTGGCGGATCTGCTGCTCGATCTGCGTGCTGCAGGCCAGGAGGCGCAGCCAGATCTTGGTGTCCAGGTGGTCGTCGGCCTGGGCGCGCGCCTCCAGGCCGATGTGCTCGTCGCCCAGCGACTGGACGAGGCGGAAGTGCTTGTTGCCGGTGGAATGGGTGGCCATGCGGGTTTCCTCTTGCTGTTCGCGCTACATGACTTCGCCGCCGCTGACCGACACCGACTGGCCGGTCACGGCGCCGGCGCCTTCGGAGCACAGCCAGGCGACCGCGTCGGCCACCTGCTGCGGCTGCACCAGGCGGCCCTGTGGATTGGACTTGACGAACTCGGCGCGCGCCTCCTCGGCGCTGCGCCCGGTCTTGACGACCACGCGCTCGATGCTCTCGCGCACGATGTCGGTTTCGGTGTAGCCGGGGCACACGGCGTTGGCGGTGATGCCCTTGGCGGCCAGCTCCAGCGCCAGCGAGCGCGTCATGCCGATCACGCCGTGCTTGGCGGCGCAGTAGGCCGACACGTAGGCGTAGCCCACCTGGCCCGCCGTGCTGGCGACGTTGACGATGCGGCCCCAGCCGGCCGCCAGCATGTCGGGAAGCGCCGCCTGCGTGCAGAGCATGGTGCCGGTGAGGTTCACGTCGAGCATGCGCTGCCAGAGCGCGGCGTCCATCTTCGCGAAGGGCGCGCTCTCGGCCTGGCCGGCGTTGTTGACCAGCACCTGCACCGGACCGAAGCGCTCGCGCGCCTGAGCCAGCGCTGCGGCCACCTGTCCGGCATCGGCCACGTCGGCGGCCACGGCATGGAGGCGGTCGGGCAGCTCGTCGGCCAGCGCCTGCACCACGTCCAGCCGGCGGCCCAGCACGGTCACGCGCAGGCCGTCGGCCGCCAGGCGGCGCGCGATGGCGGCGCCGATGCCGCGCCCACCGCCGGTCACCAGCGCGTGGTGACCGGCGGGCGCTGCCTTTCCTCCCTGAGCAATCGGTGCGGCGGCCATGCGTCAGGCCTTGGCCGGCGTGCCGGCGGCGAGCGCCTTCTCGCGCGCGAAGTTGGCTTCCATCTGCGGCTTGCCCGAGCGGTATTGCCTGGGCCAGGCGACGGGCGTGTAGCCGATCTTGGCGGCCTCGCTCAGCGTCCACGCCGGGTTGGCCAGGTGCGGGCGCGCCACGGCGCACAGGTCGGCACGGCCGGCGGCCAGGATGCTGTTGGCGTGGTCGGCCTCGCTGATGGCGCCCACGGCGATGGTCGGGATGCCGGCCTCCTGGCGGATGCGGTCGGCGAAGGGCGTCTGGAACATGCGCCCGTACACCGGCTTCTCCTTCTTGCTCACCTGGCCCGACGAGCAGTCGATCATGTCGGCGCCGGCCGCCTTGAAGGCCTTGGCGATCTCGACCGCGTCCTCCGGCGTGATGCCGCCCTCGACCCAGTCGTGCGCCGAGATGCGCACCGACATCGGCTTGTCCTTGGGCCAGGCGGCGCGCACCGCCTCGAACACCTCCAGCGGGTAGCGCAGGCGGTTGGCCAGCGAGCCGCCGTAGTCGTCGGTACGCTGGTTGGTCAGCGGCGAGATGAAGCTGGACAGCAGGTAGCCGTGCGCGCAGTGCAGCTCCAGCCAGTCGGCGCCGGCCTCGGCCGCGGCGCGGGTGGCGGCGACGAACTGCGCCTTGACCTCGTCCATGTCGGCGCGCGTCATCTCGCGCGAGACCTGGCTCACGCCCTCCAGGTACTGCTGCGGCGAGGCGGAGACGATCGGCCAGTTGCCCGATTCCAGCGGCTGGTCGATGCCGTCCCAGGCCAGGCGGGTGGAGGCCTTGGCGCCGGCGTGGCCGATCTGGATGCCGAACTTGGCGTCGGTGTTGGCGTGGATCCAGTCCGCGATGCGCCTGAAGGCCACGGTGTGCTCGGGCTTGTAGAGGCCCGGGCAGCCGGGGGTGATGCGGCCCTCGGGGCTCACGCAGGTCATCTCGGCGAACACCAGGCCGGCGCCGCCCATGGCGCGGGCACCCAGGTGCACCAGGTGGTAGTCGCCGGCCACGCCGTCCTGGGCGGAGTACTGCGCCATCGGCGAGACGACGATGCGGTTCTTGAGCGTGACGCCGCGCACCGTCCAGGGCGTGAACATGGGCGGCGGCGGGGCCAGGCCGTCGGCCACCGGCACCTGGTCGCGCTCGGCGAACCAGCGCTCGTAGCCTTCCAGCCAGCCGCGGTCGCGCAGGCGCAGGTTCTCGTGGCTGATGCGCTGGCTGCGGGTGAGCATCGAGTACATGAACTGCTCGGGCTCGAGCTGGTCGCAGTAGCGCTTGCCGCACACCTCGAACCATTCCATCGCGTTCCAGGCGGCGTTCTGGATGCGCAGCGTCTCGACGCGGCGCGCCTCCTGGTAGGCGGCCAGCACCTCGGGGATGTGCTCGCGCGTGTCGCCCGTCGCCTTGAACTGGCGCGCCAGCTCGATCGCGTCCTCGATCGCCAGCTTGGTGCCCGAGCCGATGGCGAAGTGCGCGGTGTGCACCGCGTCGCCCATCAGCACGACGTGGCTGCCGTGTTCGTTCTCCAGCGACCACTGCTCGCACACCACGCGCTGGAAGTTGATCCAGGCCGAGCCGCGCAGGTGGCGCGCGTTGGTCATCAGCTTCGCGCCCTTCAGGTCGTCGGCGAAGACCTTCTCGCAGAAGGCGATGGAATCCTCCTGGCCGGCCTTGTCCAGGCCGTGGGCCTTCCAGGTCTCCTCGGTGGTCTCGACGATGAAGGTCGAGGTCTTGTCGTCGAACTTGTAGATGTGCGCCTGGAACCAGCCGTGCTCGGTGCGCTGGAAGTCGAAGGTGAAGGCGTCGTAGAGCTTCTCGGTGCCCAGCCAGATGAAGCGGTTGGGGCGGGTGACGATGTCGGGCCTGAACACGTCGGCGTACTTGCCGCGGATGCGCGAGTTGACGCCGTCGCTGGCGATGATCAGGTCGGCGTCGGGGTAGTCGGCATCCGATTCGACCTCCGTCTCGAACACCAGCTTCACGCCCAGCTGCTCGCAGCGCGCCTGCAGGATGTTCAGCAGCTTCTTGCGGCCGATGCCGACGAAGCCGTGGCCGCCCGAGCGGATGCGCCGGCCCTTGAACAGCAGCTCGATGTCGTCCCAGTGGTTGAAGGCCTGCTCGATCTCGTCGGCGGTGGCGCGGTCCCAGGCGCGCATGTTGTCCATGGTGGCGTCGGAGAAGACCACGCCCCAGCCGAAGGTGTCGTAGGGCTTGTTGCGCTCCACCACGGTCACGTCGTGCGCCGGGTTCATCTGCTTCATCAACAGCGCGAAGTACAGGCCCGCGGGGCCTCCGCCAATGCACACGATCTTCATGGGTCTTGTCTCCCGGCCGACAGTGGCCATGGGTGAACTTTAGGGATAGATTGTTTAGATGTCAACTAAATTGCGAGAGGGTCGGCGAACGAGGGCATGGCCCGGGACTTGCTCGACCATCCGAGGGTTATCCCGCATGCTTCATACCCGCGTACGCATAAGTCCTATGAAATGCTCCGTATGCCCCCCGCGCCGGCAGCCGCGAACATTCCGCCACGCGCCGGCGAAGGTCCGCCGGCGAACCCACGACAGCCCATGACAGACACGCAAGCCTCCAGCAGCCAGCCCATTCGCTTCTTCCACCGCGGCCAGGTGGTCGAGGTGCAGGGCGTGCATCCCACGCGCTCGGTGCTCGACTGGCTGCGCGAGGACGCGCGCTGCACCGGCACCAAGGAGGGTTGCAACGAAGGCGACTGCGGCGCCTGCACGGTGGTCATCGGCGAGCTGGCCGCGCCGGGCTCGGCCGACGCCGTGGGCGGGCTGAAGCTGCAGACGGTCAACGCCTGCATCCAGTTCCTGCCCACGCTGCACGGCAAGGCCCTGTTCACCGTGGAAGACCTGAAGGCCCAGTGCGGCCACGCGCACGACGGCGAGCGGCACGGCAAGCACGCCGTGCGGCAGCTGCACCCGGTGCAGCAGGCGCTGGTCGACTGCCACGGCTCGCAGTGCGGCTTCTGCACGCCGGGCTTCGTGATGTCGCTGTGGTCGGCCTACGAGCACCACAGCGAGCAGGGCACCCGGCCCAGCCGCCAGGCGCTGGCCGACGAGCTGTCGGGCAACCTGTGCCGCTGCACCGGCTACCGGCCGATCCTCGACGCCGGGCAGAAGATGTTCGACCTGCCGGCCGTGCGCCTGGACGCCGCGCCGGTGGTCGCCGCGCTGCAGGGCCTGCGGCGCGAATCGACCTTCGACTACGCCGCGCCGCTGGGCCAGCGCACCGACCGCTTCCACGCGCCCGTCACGCTCGACGAGCTGGCCGCGCTGCGCGAGGCCAAGCCGCAGGCGCGCATCCTGGCCGGCTCCACCGACGTGGGCCTCTGGGTCAACAAGATGTTCCGCGACCTGGGCGACATCATCTATGTCGGCGACGTCGCGGAGATGAAGCGCGTCGAGGCGCTTGGCGACGCGCTGTACATCGGCGCCGGCGCCTCGCTGGAGGACGCCTGGCGCGCCATCGTCCAGCGCGCGCCCGGCCTGCAGGACGTGTGGCTGCGCTTCGCCTCGCCGCCGATCCGCAACGCCGGCACGATGGGCGGCAACGTGGCCAACGGCTCGCCCATCGGCGACTCGCCGCCGATCCTGATGGCGCTGGACGCGCAGATCGAGCTGCGCAAGGGCGCCGCGGTGCGCCGCATGCCGCTGCCGGACTTCTACCTCGACTACATGAAGAACCAGCTGCAGCCCGGCGAGTTCGTGCAGGGCCTGTCGATCCCGCTGGCGGCCTTCTCGCGCCAGCTGCGCGGCTACAAGATCAGCAAGCGCTTCGACTGCGACATCTCGGCGCTGTGCGCCGGCTTCGCGGTCGAACTCGACGGCGAGACGGTGAAGAGCATCCGCCTGGCCTACGGCGGGATGGCCGCCACCGTCCGGCGCGCGGCGCTGGCCGAGGCGGCCCTGGCGGGCCGGCCCTGGACGCAGGCCAGCGTCGACGCCGCCAAGGCCGCGCTGGCGCAGGACTTCAAGCCGCTGACCGACATGCGCGCGAGCGCCGACTACCGCCTGCAGGTGGCGCAGAACCTGCTGCAGCGCCTGTGGCTGGAGACGCGGCCGCAGGACGCGCTGCTGCCGCAGGCCACCAGCGTGTGGAGCGTGATGCCGCACCACGCCGTCGCCTGAGGACGCACCGAGGAGCCCACGATGAACAAGCCGATCGATCCCGTGCTGCTGAAGTCCGCCGAGGCCTTCGCCGACTACCTGGCCAACACCGCCGCCCGCATCGACACCCAGGCCGAGGCGCAGGCCCTGGCGCAGGGCGCGCGCGTGGGCATCAGCCGGCCGCACGAGTCGGCCCACCTGCACGTGGCCGGCGAGGCCACCTACACCGACGACCTGCCCGAGCTGGCCGGCACGCTGCACGCCGCGCTGGGCCTCTCGCCGGTGGCGTCGGGGCGCCTCTCGGCGCTGAAGCTGGACGCCATCCGCGCCATGCCGGGCGTGGTGGATGTGCTCACTGCCGCCGACGTGCCGGGCGCCAACGACTGCGGCTCGATCGTGCACGACGACCCGATCCTGTGCGACGGCGAGATCCGCTACCTGGGCCAGCCGCTGTTCGCCGTCATCGCCCGCACGCGCACCGAGGCGCGCCGCGCCGCGGCCCGCGCCAAGGAGGCGGCGGTGGTCGAGGCCACCGAGCCGCCGGTGCTGACGCCGCAGCAGGCCCACGCGCGCGGCCAGTACGTGGTGCCGCCGATGCACCTCAAGCGCAGCGCGCGCGGCATCGAGACGCGTGCCGCCATCGACGCCGCGCCGCACCGGCTGAAGGGCCAGGTCGACGTCGGCGGGCAGGAGCAGTTCTACCTGGAAGGGCAGATCAGCTACGCCATCCCGAAGGAGGGCGGGGCGATGCACGTGCACTGCTCGACCCAGCACCCCAGCGAGATGCAGCACCTGATCGCGCATGCGCTGCACCTGCATTCCAACGAGGTGCACGTCGAGTGCCGGCGCATGGGCGGCGGCTTCGGCGGCAAGGAGTCGCAGTCGGCGCTGTTCGCCTGCGTCGCCGCGGTGGCGGCCAGCAAGCTGGGCCGGCCGGTCAAGCTGCGGCCCGACCGCGACGACGACTTCATGGTCACCGGCCGGCGCCACTGCTTCTGGTACGAGTACGAGGTGGGCCACGACGACGAGGGGCGCATCCTGGGTGCCGAGATCACGATGGTCTCGCGCGCCGGCCACTCGGCCGACCTGTCGGGCCCCGTGATGACGCGCGCGCTGTGCCACTTCGACAACGCCTACTGGCTGCCCGAGGTGTCGATGCACGGCTTCTCGGGCAAGACCAACACGCAGAGCAACACCGCCTTCCGCGGCTTCGGCGGCCCGCAGGGCGCCATCGCCATCGAGTACATCCTGGACTCGGTGGCCCGCGCGCTGGGCCGCGACCCGCTAGCGGTGCGCCGCGCCAACTTCTACGGCACCACCGAGCGCAACGTCACCCCCTATGGGCAGACGGTGGTCGACAACGTGATCCACGAGTTGGTCGACCAGCTGGAAGCCGGCAGCGACTACCAGGCGCGGCGCGAGGCGGCGGCGGCCTTCAACGCCGTCAGCCCGGTGCTCAAGCGCGGCATCGCGCTCACGCCGCTGAAGTTCGGCATCAGCTTCAACGTCAAGCACTTCAACCAGGCCGGCGCGCTGGTGCACGTCTACACCGACGGCTCGATCCTGGTGAACCACGGCGGCACCGAGATGGGCCAGGGCCTGAACACCAAGGTGGCGCAGGTGGTGGCGCACGAGCTGGGCGTGAGCTTCGAGACCGTGCGCGTCACCGCCACCGACACCACCAAGGTGGCCAACACCTCGGCCACCGCCGCATCGACGGGCGCCGACCTGAACGGCAAGGCGGCCCAGGACGCGGCCCGCCAGATCCGCGAGCGGCTGGCGGCCTGCGCCGCGGCCCGCCACGGCGGCACGGCCGATGCCGTGCGCTTCGCCAACGACAAGGTGCACGTCAACGGCCGGACGCTCGACTTCGCCACGCTGGTGGGCGAGGCGTATATCGACCGCGTGCAGCTGTGGTCCGACGGCTTCTACGCCACGCCCGGCCTGTCGTGGGACAAGGACACGATGCAGGGCCGCCCCTTCTACTACTTCGCCTACGGCGCCGCCGTGAGCGAGGTGGTGGTGGACACGCTCACGGGCGAGTGGAAGCTGCTGCGCGCCGACGTGCTGCACGACGCCGGCCGCTCGCTCAACCCGGCGGTGGACATCGGCCAGGTCGAGGGCGCCTTCATCCAGGGTATGGGCTGGCTCACCACCGAGGAGCTGGTGTGGCATCCGCAGAGCGGCAAGCTGATGACGCACGCGCCTAGCACCTACAAGATCCCGACCGCCAACGACTGCCCGCCGGTGTTCAACGTGCGGCTGTTCGACGGCCCCAACGCCGAGGACTCGATCCACCGCAGCAAGGCGGTCGGCGAGCCGCCGCTGCTGCTGCCCTTCTCGGTCCTGTTCGCGATCCGCGACGCGGTGTCGGCCGTGGGCGGCCACCGCGTCGATCCGCCGCTGCGCGCGCCCGCCACCAGCGAGGCGATCCTCACCGCCATCGGCGCCGTCCAGAACGCGAGCCGGTGATGTCTCCCAGCGCCGCCGGCGCGGGCCTGCCGCCAGGCCTGCGCGCTATAACCGTGCCCGTCTTTTTCTCACGATGAGGCAGGTGTGGCCATGAGGGACCAGGCGCTGTTCGACAAGATCGATCTCCATCTCATCCGCGTGCTGCACACCGTGCTGACCGACCGCAGCGTCTCGCGCGCCGCCATCCGCCTGGGCATGTACCAGCCGGCGGTGTCGGCCGCGCTCAAGCGGCTGCGCGAGCTGGCCGGCGACCCGCTGCTGGTGCGCTCCGGCGCCGGCATGGTGCCCACCGACGCGGGGCTGCGCATGATCGAGCCGGCGGCCAGCATCCTGCGCGCGGCCGAGATGCTGTTCTCCGACGCGCGCGGCTTCGACCCGCAGACGGCCGGCACCACCTTCCGCATCGCCGCCAACGATTCGCTGGACCCGCTGTTCCTGCCGATGGTCGTGACCCAGGTCAAGCGGCTGGCGCCGATGGCGCGGGTCGAGATCCTCCCGCTCTCGTCCGACGGCGACTACCACGCCCACCTGGCCCACGGCGAGCTGGACCTGGTGATCGGCAACTGGCTCAAGCCGCCCGAAGACCTGCACATGTCGCGCCTGTTCGGCGACGAGGTGGTCTCGATGGTGAGCGCCGAGCACCCGGCCGTGCGCCGCGGCTGGGACCTGGACACCTGGCTGGAGGCCGAGCACATCGCGCCCACGCCCACCCACCCCGGCGCGCGCGGCATCATCGACCAGATGCTCGACACGCTGGGCCGCCAGCGCAACATCGCGGTGCGCTGCGCGCACTTCAGCCTGATGCCGGACATGGTGGCCTCCAGCCTGCTGGTGCTGACCACCGGGCGCCAGTTCTGCGAGCGCTTCGCCCAGCGCCTGCCGCTGCACATCCTCGACTGCCCGGCCACGCTGCCGCGGCTGCTGTACTACCAGCTCTGGCACGAGCGCACCCATTCCTCCAGCGCGGCGCAGTGGCTGCGCGAACAGGTCAAGTCCGTGGCGGCATCGCTGCGGCCCGCGCCCGTCGGCTGACGGCGGCGGCCCACACGACGACAAGCACAAAAGGAGACAACCCGATGAACTGGACCGAGCGCGTGTTCAAGCTGCAGGAGCACGGCACCACCGTGCGTACCGAGGTGGTGGCGGGCCTGACCACCTTCCTGACGATGGCCTACATCATCTTCGTCAACCCCTCGATCCTGGGCGACGCCGGCATGCCGAAGGACTCGGTCTTCGTCGCCACCTGCCTGATCGCGGCGCTGGGCACGATGATCATGGCCTTCTACGCCAACTACCCGATCGCGCTGGCGCCGGGCATGGGGCTGAACGCCTACTTCGCCTACGTGGTGGTGCTGCACATGGGCTTCACCTGGCAGGCGGCGCTGGGGGCGGTGTTCGTCTCGGGGTGCCTGTTCCTGCTGGTCACGATCTTCAGGCTGCGCGAGCTGATCATCCGCGGCATCCCGCACTCGCTGCGCTATGCCATCACGGTGGGCATCGGCCTGTTCCTGGCGCTGATCGCGCTCAAGAGCGCCGGCATCGTCGCGCCCTCCAAGGCCACCTACGTCACGCTGGGCGACCTGCACACGCCGCAGGCGGTGCTGGCGGTGCTGGGCTTCTTCCTCATCGTGGTGCTGGACCGGCTCAGGGTGCCCGGCGCCATCCTCATCGGCATCGTGGCCGTCACCATCGCCAGCTTCTTCTTCGCCGGCAACGAGTTCAAGGGCGTGTTCTCGGCGCCGCCGTCCATCGCGCCGACCTTCCTGCAGCTGGACATCAAGGCGGCGCTGGCGGGCGGCATCCTGAACGTGATCCTGGTGTTCTTCCTGGTCGAGCTGTTCGACGCCACCGGCACGCTGATGGGCGTGGCCCGGCGCGCCGGCCTGCTGGTGCCGGGCAAGATGGAGCGGCTCAACCGCTCGCTGCTGGCCGACTCGGCCGCGATCTTCGCCGGTTCGTTGCTGGGCACTTCCAGCACCACGGCTTACGTGGAAAGCGCCGCCGGCGTGCAGGCGGGCGGGCGCACCGGCCTGACGGCGCTGACGGTGGGGGTGCTGTTCCTGGCGTGCCTCTTCATCGCGCCGCTGGCCGGCGTGGTGCCGGCCTACGCCACCGCGCCGGCCCTGTTCTTCGTGGCATGTTTGATGCTCAAGGAACTGACCGAACTGGACTGGAACGAGACCACCGAGGTGGTGCCGGCCGCCGTCACGGCGCTGGCGATGCCCTTCACCTACTCCATCGCCAACGGCCTGGCCTTCGGCTTCATCACCTATGCGGTGCTCAAGCTGTTCACCGGACAGGGGCGCCAGGTGCACTGGATGGTGTGGGTGATCGGCGGGGTGTTCCTGTTCAAGTTCATCTGGCTGCCGGGGGGTTGAGGCGCGCTCGCCTCCGGCTCGGCGTTCGCGCAACAGGAGGGATCGATGTGTGATGTTTCTTGGCCCGGCCCCTGCCCCGGTGAGGGCGGTGCGGCGCTCCGGTGGAGCGGTCGGCGCTGCGCGCCGACTCCCCGGCGATGCTCGGCTGGCCGGGCCTGCGTCCGTTGGGAAGCGATCGCTCTCCGGATGCACCCGGATGGTTCCACGCGCCGTGGCCGGGAAAGCGGGGCGCGGGCGATTTCTGGGGCGGCGAGGAGCGCAGGCCGTGGGGCGGGCATGCAAGCGAAGCATTGCATGCTTCAACCTCTGACTTGCCGCAGCTGTTTGAACGCAGCGCGCCGAAGGAGCGCGGAGTGAGTTCTGCGGCACCGCCCCGCGGCCGAGCACCGCAGCGGAGTCGGCACGCAGTGCCGACCGCCACAGCATGAGCCCGCGCCCCGCTTTCCCGGCCACGGCGCGCACCCCCGTGCTCCTTACAGCCACAACTACACCCTCGCCGCCGTAATAGGATGCGAGGCTTTCTCCCGAAAACCGAACAAGAGCGACGACCGAAGGCCACCACCCCATGTCCATCCCCCGACTCCAGCTCACGGGCATCACCAAGCGCTACCCCTCCGTGGTGGCCAACAGCGGCGTTTCGCTGACGGTGCAGCCCGGCGAGACCCATGCCGTGCTCGGCGAGAACGGCGCCGGCAAGTCGACGCTGATGAAGATCATCTACGGCTCGGTCAAGCCGGACGAGGGCAGCGTCGCCTTCGACGGCCGGCCGGTGCTGGTGCGCAACCCGCAGGAGGCGCGGGCGCTGGGCATCGCCATGGTGTTCCAGCACTTCAGCCTGTTCGACACGCTGACCGTGGCCGAGAACGTGTGGCTGGGCCTGGACAAGGGCCTGCCGCTGGCCGAGGTGACGCGCCGCATCGTCGCCAAGGCCGGCGAGTACGGGCTCGAGATCGACCCGCAGCGCCCCGTCCACACCCTGTCGGTGGGCGAGATGCAGCGGGTGGAGATCATCCGCGCGCTGCTGACCGACCCGAAGCTGCTGATCCTGGACGAGCCCACCTCGGTGCTGACGCCGCAGGCGGTGCAGCGCCTCTTCGTGGTGCTGAAGAAGCTGGCCTCCGAGGGCTGCTCGATCCTCTATATCAGCCACAAGCTGCACGAGATCCGCGAGCTGTGCACCGCCTGCACGGTGCTGCGCGGCGGCAAGGTCACCGGCGTGTGCGACCCGCGGCAGGAAACCAACGAGTCGCTCTCGCGCCTGATGATCGGCGCCGAGCCGCCGCCGCTCACGCACCGCCCGGTGCACGCGGGCGGCGTGGCGCTGCAGGTGAAGAACCTGGCGCTGCCGCGCGAGGACCAGTTCGGCGTCGACCTGGAGGGCATCTCGATGGAGGTGCGCGCCGGCGAGGTGGTGGGCGTGGCCGGCGTCTCCGGCAACGGCCAGAAGGAGCTGCTCTACGCCCTCTCGGGCGAGGACACGCGGGCCGCGGCCGGCATGGTCGAGGTCTTCGGCCGGCCGGCGGGCCGCCTGCGGCCGCGGGCGCGGCGCCGGCTGGGCCTGCACTTCGTGCCCGAGGAGCGGCTGGGCCGCGGCGCGGTGCCGACGCTGGGCCTGGCGCACAACCTGCTGCTGACCCGCGACGACGCCGTCGGCGCCGGCGGCTGGCTGCGCATCGGGCGCATGGAGCGGCAGGCCGCGGCCATCATCGAGCGCTTCAAGGTCAAGGCCGGCGGCCCGAATGCGGCGGCCAAGTCGCTCTCGGGCGGCAACCTGCAGAAGTACATCGTCGGGCGCGAGATCGACGCCAGCCCGAAGCTCTTCATCGTCTCGCAGCCGACCTGGGGCGTGGACGTCGGCGCCGCGGCGCTGATCCGCGCCGAGATCCTGGCGCTGCGCGACGCCGGCTGCGCCGTGCTGGTGGTCAGCGAGGAACTGGACGAGCTGTTCGAGATCAGCGACCGGCTGCACGTCATCGCCAAGGGGCGGCTGTCGCCCTCCATCGACCGGGCGGCGGCCACCGTGCCGCAGATCGGGGAGTGGATGAGCGGCCTGTGGGACGGTGTGCGCCGTCAGGACAAGGAGGAGGCCGCCCATGCTCAGGCTTGAACTGCGGCCCCAGCTGTCGCGTTTCTGGAGCTACGGCTCGCCGATCCTGGCGCTGCTGGTCACGGTCGTCATCGGCGTCATCCTGTTCGCCGCACTGGGCAAGGACCCGGTGCGCGGCCTGCAGGTCTTCTTCTGGGAGCCGATCAAGAGCAGCTACGCCATCGGCGAGCTGATGGTCAAGGCGACGCCGCTCTTGATCATCGCGCTCGGGCTGGCGGTGTGCTTCCGCTCCAACGTGTGGAACATCGGCGCCGAGGGGCAGTTCATCCTGGGCGCCATCGCGGGCGGCGGCGTGGCGCTGCTGGCCGACAAGGGCACCGGGCCGTGGATCGTGCCGGCCATCCTGCTGGCCGGGGTGCTGGGCGGCATGCTGTGGGCGGCCATCGTCGCCTGGCTGCGCGACGCCTGCAACGCCAACGAGATCCTCACCAGCCTGATGCTGGTCTACGTGGCCACGCTGCTGCTGCTGTGGCTGGTCGGCGGGCCCTGGAAGGACCCGATGGGCTACAACTTCCCGCAGACCAAGACCTTCGAGGCGGTGACGCAGATCCCGCGGCTGATGAAGGGCTCGCGCGTGAGCATCGGCGTGCTGGTCGCGCTGGTGGGGGCGGCGGCGCTGTGGGTGTTCCTGTTCCGCACGCGGCTGGGCTTCGCGCAGCAGGTCGGCGGCCTGGCGCCGGCGGCGGCGCGCTATGCGGGCTTCTCGGCCCGCCGCGCGGTGTGGATCGCGCTGCTGACCTCGGGCGCCGCCGCCGGCCTGGCCGGCGCGCTGGAGGTGGCGGGGCCGCTCGGCCAGCTCACGCCCTACGTGCCGGCCGGCTACGGCTTCGCCGCCATCATCGTGGCCTTCGTCGGGCGGCTGCACCCGGTGGGCATGGTGTTCTCGGCCATCCTGATGAGCATGTTCTACATCGGCGGCGAGCTGGCGCAGTCGCGCCTGGGCCTGCCCAAGTCGCTCACCGCCGTGTTCCAGGGGCTGCTGCTGTTCACGCTGCTGGCCTGCGACACGCTGGTGGCCTACCGGGTGCGGCTGAAGCAGGGCGCCCGGCCCGCCCCGGCCGCGTCGGGCACCGCCTCGCTGCAGGTCTCGACGCCGGACGTGGCCGGCCAGGCGAAGGGAGGCGCCTGAGATGGAGAACTACGCACTCCTGCTGGGCGCCATGCTCAGCGCCGGCACCGTGCTGGCCATCGCCGCGCTCGGGCTCCTGATCAACGAGAAGGCCGGCGTCGTCAACCTGGGGGCGGAGGGCATGATGCTGTGCGCCGCCATCGCCGGCTTCGCGGCCTACGTCCACACGCACAGCCCGTGGCTGGGCTTCCTGGCCGGCATGGCGGCCGGCGCGGCGCTGGCGGCGGTGTTCGGCGTGCTGGTGATCTGGCTCAACACCAACCAGTACGCCACCGGGCTGGCGCTGTCGCTCTTCGGCGTCGGCTTCTCGGCCTTCGCCGGCATCAACTACGTGCAGGCCAAGGCGCCGGGCGGGATGAGCTTCTCCGTCCCGGTGCTGGGCGACATCCCGTTCGTCGGGCCGGCGCTGTTCCGGCACCACCCGCTGGTGTACTTCGCGGTGCTGCTGACCTTCGGGCTGATCTGGTTCCTCTACCGCACGCGCGCCGGCCTGGTGCTGCGCTCGGTGGGCGAGTCGCCCGAGTCGGCGCATGCGCTGGGCTATCCGGTGCGGCGCATCCGGCTGCTGGCGGTGGTGGCCGGCGGCGCGCTGTGCGGGCTGGCGGGCGCCTACCTCTCGGTGGTCTACACGGGCCTGTGGGTGGAGAACATGGTGGCCGGCCGCGGCTGGATCGCGCTGGCGCTCACCACCTTCGCGACCTGGCGGCCGCTGCGCGTGCTGCTGGGGGCCTACCTGTTCGGCGGCGTGACGCAGCTGGGCTTCCACCTGCAGAGCCAGGGGGTGCACATGCCCAGCCAGTTCCTGTCGATGATGCCGTACCTGGCCACCATCGTGGTGCTGGCGCTGATCTCGCGCAACCCGGCCTTCATCCGCGCCAACATGCCGGCGTCCATCGGAAAGCCGTTCTACCCCGGCTCATGAGAAACGCCGGGCCGGCCGGGGCTTTCCGGCCCCATGGGGCACAGGCTGCGGCCCCGGCGGCGCTCATAATGCGCGCTTTCGCTTTTCCACAACGCCTTCCTCGCAAGGACTTATCTCCATGACCGACCTGAACAAGCGTTCGCTGCTCAAGCTGGCTGCCGTGACCGCGGCCGCCACCGCCGCCCTGGTGGCCTGCGGCAAGAAGGACGAGGCGCCGGCCCCCGCGGCCGCCCCCGCCGCGCCGGCGCCCACCGCTGCCGCGCCGGCCCCGGCCGCGCCGCTGGAGATCGCCTTCGCCTACGTCGGCCCGGTGGGCGACGGCGGCTGGACCTTCGCCCACGACCAGGCGCGCAAGGCGCTGGAGAAGGAGTACGGCGACAAGATCAAGACCACCTTCGTCGAGAGCGTGCCCGAGGGCGCCGACGCGGAGCGCGTGTTCCGCGACTTCGTGGGGCAGGGCAAGAAGCTGGTGTTCGGCACCACCTTCGGCTACATGGAGCCGATGCTCAAGGTGGCCAACGACGCCAAGGACGTGAAGTTCGAGCACGCCACCGGCTACAAGACGGCCGAGAACATGCGCACCTACGACAGCCGCACCTACGAGGGCGCCTACATGGCCGGCGTCATCGCCGGCGCCATGACCAAGTCCAACAAGCTGGGCGTGGTCGGCTCGGTGCCGATCCCCGAGGTGCTGCGCAACATCAACAGCTTCACGCTGGGCGCGCAGTCGGTGAACCCGAAGGTCACCACCAGCGTGGTGTGGGTCAACGAGTGGTTCAGCCCGCCGAAGGAGACCGAGGCCGCCACCGCCCTCATCAATGGCGGCGCCGACGTGCTGTTCCAGAACACCGATTCGCCCGCCGTGCTCAAGACCGCGCAGGAAAAGGGCAAGCGCGCCTTCGGCTGGGATTCGGACATGACCGCCTACGGCCCGAAGGCCCACCTGGCCTCGGCCGTCATCAACTGGACGCCGTACTACATCAAGGCCACCAAGGACGTGCTGGACGGCAGCTGGACCACCGGCCAGAGCTGGTGGGGCGTGAAGGAAGGCGCGATCGACATCGTCTCCATCGCCGACGACGTGCCGGCCGAGGCCAAGGCCAAGGTCGAAGAAGTCAAGAAGGGCCTGAAGGAAGGCAGCTTCCAGATCTGGAAGGGCCCGATCCTGGGCCAGGACGGCAAGGAAGTGGTGGCCGCCGGCGCCGTGGCCGACGACAAGTTCCTCACTGGCATCGACTTCTACGTCAAGGGCGTGGAAGGCAAGGTGCCCGGAAAGAACTGACCGTCCGGTTGCTCCCATCGCAAGGGCCGCGCAAGCGGCCTTTGTTTTTTCCGCGGGCGGCGCGGCTTATGCTTGCACCGACACGCCTTCATCGCCCCACGACGCCCCATGAGCCTGCCCTTCGACCCCGCCGCCATTCCCGCCGAACGCCTGCCCGAGCTGCTGCGCAGCATGCCCAAGGCCGAGCTGCACATGCACATCGAGGGCTCGCTGGAGCCGGAGCTGATCTTCGCCCTGGCGCAGCGCAACGGCGTGGCGATTCGCTACGCCAGCGTGGAGGAGCTGCGCCGTGCCTACGCCTTCACCAACCTGCAGAGCTTCCTCGACATCTACTACGCCGGCGCCAGCGTGCTGCTGACCGAGCAGGACTTCCACGACATGGCCTGGGCCTACCTGCAGCGCGCCGCGGCCGACCACGTGCTGCGCACCGAGATGTTCTTCGACCCGCAGACCCACACCGCGCGCGGCGTGGCCATGGAAACGGTGATCGACGGCCTGCACCGCGCGTGCGTCGACGCGAAGGCGAAGCTCGGCGTCGATGCGCAGCTCATCCTGTGCTTCCTGCGCCACCTGAGCGAGGAAGATGCGTTCGCGACGCTGGAGCAGGCGCTGCCGTTCAGGGACAAGTTCATCGGCGTCGGCCTCGATTCGAGCGAGCTCGGCCACCCGCCCGAGAAGTTCGCTCGCGTGTTCGCGCGTTGCCGCGAGCTGGGCCTGCACCTGGTGGCGCATGCGGGCGAGGAGGGCCCGCCGGCCTACGTGTGGTCGGCGCTGGATGTGCTGAAGGTGGAGCGCATCGACCACGGCGTGCAGTCCGCCAAGGACCCCGCGCTGATGAAGCGCCTGGCGGTCGACCGCATCCCGCTCACCGTGTGCCCGTTGTCGAACCTGAAGCTGTGCGTGTTTCCCGAGCTGTCGGCGCACAACCTGGGCGCCTTGCTCGATGCCGGCCTCGTCGCGACCGTGAATTCCGATGACCCGGCCTACTTCGGTGGTTACCTCAACACCAACTTCATCGAGACCTTCGCCGCCACGGGGCTCGGCGCGCAGCAGGCATGGCAATTGGCTCGCAACAGCTTCGAAGGCAGCTTTGCCGATGCGCAGGCCAAGCGTGGCTGGCTGGGCAAGGTGGACGCGCATTTCGCGTCCTTTGCCTGACCGGAGCGGGGGGATGACGCGGGGCAAGCGCATGTCGACGGACATCGGCGACGACGCCTTGCAGGCCATCCGGGCCTTGGGCGCGGCCGCCAAGGCGGCACGCCTGGCGGCCGGCGAAGGTCAGGCTGCAGCGGCGGCGCGGCTGGGCGTGCATGTGCAGACCATCGGCCGGGTCGAGGCGGGTGAGCCCGGCGTGTCCGTCGGACACATGGTCGGCCTGCTGGCGCTCTATGGCGTCGGGGTCCGGCCGCAGCTGCCGCAGAAGCGCTGAGCCATGGCACGTCATCCGGACGAAGGTACCGCCGCGGTCCTGCGCACGCTGGCCAACGGCGTGCGCGTGCTCGCCGTGCCCATGCCGCATGTGCACAGCGTCAGCGTGGGCGTCTTCCTGCGTGTCGGCTCGCGCGACGAGACGCCGACCAACAACGGCATCAGCCATGTGCTCGAACACATGGCCTTCAAGGGGACGGCCACGCGCTCGGTCCAGGCGATCAACCTCGACGCCGAGCGCCTCGGAGCCGACGTGAACGCCTTCACCGGCAAGGACTCCACAGCCTACTTCATGACGGGCCTGGGCCGCCATGCCGACGCGCTGCTGCGCATGACGGCCGACATCGTGCTGAACGGCAGCTTTCCCGAGCACGAACTGCAGCGTGAACTGGAGGTGATCCGCCAGGAGGCCATCGAGTACGACGAGGACCCGCAGGACAGTGCCGACGACCTGCTCGACCGCGCCATCTGGGGCGACGCCGCCATGGGCATGCCGGTGATCGGCACCCTCGCCAACATCGGAGGCTTCACGCGCGGCGACCTGGTGCGCCACGTGCAGTCGCACTACGTGGCCGACAAGACGATTGTCGCCGCGGCCGGCCACTTCGACGTCGAGGCCTGGATGGCGCTGGCCGGCGAGCTGTTCGGCGCGATGCGGTCGGCGGCCGATCCATCGATGGCCCGCCCGCCGGCGCCGGCCGCGTACGTCGGTCAAGCCGTCGCACGCCGCTTTACGCAGGTCTCGCAGGTGTTCGTGAACATCGCCTATCCGGTGGCGCCCGTGCAGCCCGGCGCAATGCCTGCGCAGCGCTGGCGTCTGGCGGCGGCGGTGGCCGTCAACCTGTTCGGCAGCGGCATGTCCTCGCCCCTGTCCGACACCCTCCGGGAGAAGCTCGGCCTGGCCTACACGGTGGACGCCACGCTCGACAAGGGGGACCTCTGGGCCAACTTCGTCGTGAGCGCGGTGACGACGCCCGACAAGCTCGACGCGCTGATCGCGGCCACGGGTGAACTGCTGCGTGCCCAGGCGGCTGCGATCGACCCCGTGCACCTGGAGCGGGCCAGGAACCAGCTGACCGTGTCGCGCGTACGCGCTGCGGAACGCACCTACGCCACGATGGAGCAGGCCGTGGAGGAGCTGCTGGCGAGCGGCACCGTGCTGCCGACGGCCGAGACGCTGGCCATGATCGAGGACATCGGTGCCGACGAAGTGCGCGCCGTCTTCGAATGCATGCTGGCGCAGCCGCCCGCGCTGGCGATCACGGGCAAGGGGGCCACTGCGCGAAGCGCGCGCCAGCTGGCCGCGCGCCTGGTGGCCTGAGTTCTCCGCAGGTGCAGCGGCGTCACGACGCTGCTGTGGCGCCCAGGCTGCGGCGGCGCTGCACCCACGCATTGCCCAGCGCGCCGATGGCCATCAGCACGCAGGTGCCGAGGAACACGGCCCGCATGCCAATGTGCCCGCCGACGTACCCGCCCATGAGCGGCCCGGCGACCTGACCCGCGTACTGTGCCGACACCGACCAGCCCAGCATCTGCCCCGCGGCGTTCTCGCGCACATGGTGGCGGATCACGGCCGCGATGCAGGGCAGCAGCCCGCCCAGCGACAGGCCCATGAGGAAGCGCAGCGCCACCAGCTGCCACCCGGCGGTCACGAAGGCCTGCGGCACCAGCAGCAGGGCCGACACCGCGAGGCAGGCGACGATCACGTTCCAGTGCCCGATGCGGTCGGCCAGCTTGCCCAGGCGCGCAGCCGAGAGGATGCTGCCCAGCGCGGCGGCGGACATCACCATGCCGGCGACCAGCGTGACCTGCGCCGCATCGCGCACCAGCGTGGCCACGTAGACGGTGATGATCGGCTCGATCGACATGTTGGCCAGCATCAGCAGCGTGCCGGTGACGAACATGGCCGTGACCGGCCCCTTGTCGCGAATCGAGGCCCATCCGGCGCCCACGGGCTTGCCCTTGGCGTCGCGCGGCCGCGGCGCCTCGCGGATCAGGAAGGCGGTGGCGAGGAAGGCCACGAAGATGACCGCGCCGGCGGCGAAGAAGGTGGCCCGGATGCCGATGAGCGGCGGCAGCGCGCCGCCCACCAGCGGCCCCACCAGGTTGCCCGCCATGATGGCCGAGGACATCGTGCCCAGTGCCCAGCCCGAGCGCGCCTTGGGCGTCTGCGTGGCCACCAGCAGCATCGAGCCCGAGGCGTAGCCGCCGAGGAAGCCGGCCAGCAGCCGCAGCCCGACCAGCTGGTAGACGTCCTGCGCCACGCCGATCAGCGCCATCGCCACGGCCATGCCCAGGCTGGCGCGGATGAGCATGAGCTTGCGCCCGTACAGGTCGGCCAGCCGGCCCCACAGCGGCGCCACCAGCGCGGCGCTGAGGAAGGTGGCGCCGTAGGCCGCGCCCGACCACTGCACGATGGCCGCGTGCTCCGCCACGCCCAGCTGCTCCACGTACAGCGGCAGGAAGGGCAGCAGCAGCGTCATCGCCACGATGGTGGTGAAGGAGCCGAACATGCACACCGCGAGGTTGCGGCGCCAGTGCGCCTCGCCGGCGGGAGGTGGGGGCGTCGCTGCAGGCGTCATGCCCCCGATTCTTGCGCCGCGCGCGCGGCGCGGCCGTGCCGAATGGCGTCGGTGGGCCTCGCGGGGCCCGAGGGGAGGGCTCAAGGCTCCTACAATCGAGGCTTCGCGCTGCAGGCGTCCCGGCTGCAGCGCGTTTTCTTTTCATCCGATACCGGGGCCATGTAGAGGAACACCATGTACAAAAACCTCGCTGCCGCGCTCGCGGCCGCCTGTCTTTTGCTTTCCCCCTTCGCCTCCACCGCGCAGCAGCCGGCCGCCGCCGAGCCGCTGAAGATCGGCTTCGTCTACGTCGCGCCGCTGGGCGACGCCGGCTGGGTGCGCCAGCACGACGAGGGCCGCAAGGCCGTCGAGGCGGCGCTGCCCGGCCGGGTGAAGACCACCTACGTCGAGAACGTCGCCGAGGGCCCGGACGCGGAGCGCGTCATCCGCGACCTGGCGCGCCAGGGCCACCAGCTCATCTTCACGCCCAGCTTCGGCTACATGGAGCCGACGCTGAAGGTGGCGAAGGACTTCCCCGACGTGAAGTTCGAGTCCATCACCGGCTACAGGCGCGCCGGCAACGTGGCCACCGCCAACGCGCGCTACTACGAGGGGCGCTACCTGGCGGGTGTCGCGGCCGGGCGGATGACGAAGTCCGACGTCGCCGGCTACGTGGCCGGCTTCCCGATCCCCGAGGTGCTGCAGGGCATCAACGCCTTCACGCTGGGCATGCGCTCGGTCAACCCGAAGGCGCAGGTGAAGGTGGTGTGGCTCAACGTCTGGTTCGACCCGGCGCTGGAGCACGACGCCGCCATGCGCCTGATGGACCAGGGCGCCGACGTGCTGGCCTTCCACACCGGCTCCACCGCGGTGATGAAGGCGGCGCAGGAGCGCGGCCGGCTCGCCGTGGCCTACCACTCCGACATGCGGCACGTGGCGCCCGACGCGCAGCTGCTGGCCGTCACCCACCAGTGGGGCGCCTACGACACCGCGCGCGCCCGCGCCGTGCTCGAGGGCCGCTGGACGAGCACCGACACCTGGGGCGGCGTGAAGGAGGGAATGATCCGCGTCGGCGACTTCGGCCCCAAGGTGCCCGAGGCCGTGCGCCGCGAGGTGCTGGCGCGCCAGCAGGACATCGCCGCCGGCCGCCTGAAGCCCTTCGCCGCCGGCGCCGCCGACGTGCGCGACAACCAGGGCCGGGTGGCCATCGCGCGCGGCGCGGCGCTGGACGACGCCGCGATCCTGAAAATGAACTGGCTGGCCGAGGGCGTGCAGGGGCGCATCGCTCCCTGACCGCTGGGGCGCGCGCGCAACGCGCCGCGTCAGAACAAAGCATTCCTTCCGCATCCCGGCGGGGCGGCAGCGCCGCGCCGGGATGGCGGGCGCCCGGCAAATGGTGGAGGATGCGCCGCTGGCCGCATCTTGATTTGCGTCGTATGATTGCAGTAATTTCAAGAATTACTGAAAATTCAGGATTCTACGGATGCCAACCACCGCCCCCAGCCCGGCCGCGCCTGCCTCTTCGCTGCAGGCCGGCGGCGTGATCCAGCTGCTAGCGGCCCTGCTCTGGGTGCCCCAGGCCGCGCTGCTGGCCTGGGCCGTGCAGCGCCTGGCGGAAGGCGGCGGGGTGGCGGCCGTGCTGCCCGCGGCCGCCGGCGTGGCGCTGGCCGGCCTGCTGCGGGCCGCCTGCGATGCGTGGGGCCTGCGGCTGGCCTTCGCGGCGGCGCGGCGCGAGCTGTCGGGCCTGCGCGCCCGCGCCGCGGCCTGCCTGGCGGCGCTGGGCGCGCCGTCGCCCGCGTCCGGCGAGGCGGCGAGCCTGCTGGCCGAACAGGCGGAGGCGGTGCTGCCCTGGCGCATGCGCTTCGCGCCGGTGCGGCTGCGCGTGATGGCGGTGCCGCCGGTGCTGCTGCTGGCGGTGGGCTGGGTGTCCTGGGCGGCGGCGCTGATCCTGCTCGTGGCCGCGCCGCTCATCCCGCTGTTCATGGCCATCGTCGGCTGGCGCGCCCAGGCGGCGAGCCAGGCGCAGATGGTGGAGCTGGGCCGGATGAACGGCTTCCTGCTCGACCGCCTGCGCGGCCTGCCGACGCTGCGCACGCTGGGCGCCGTCGAGCGCACGGCCCGCCGCGTGCACGCCGCCGCGCAGGACCTGCGGCGCCGCACGATGGCGGTGCTGCGCATCGCCTTCCTGTCCTCGGCCGTGCTGGAGCTGTTCTCGGCCCTGGGCGTGGCGATGGTGGCGGTGTATGTCGGCTTCCACCTGCTCGGGCAGCTCGGCTTCGGCGCCTGGGGGCGCACGCTGGGCCTGGGCGAGGGCCTGTTCGTCCTGCTGCTGGCGCCGGCCTTCTTCGAGCCGCTGCGCGACCTGGCCGCCGTCTGGCACGACCGCGCCGCCGGCGAGGCCGCGATGGCGCAGTTGCGCCAGCTGGGGCCGGCGCCGGCCGACGATGCGCAGGCTTCCGTGGCGTTGCCTGCCGGGCCGCTCGACGTGCAGGTGCGCGGCGTCGGCTTCGCCCACCCGGGGCGCGCGCCCGTCTTCGACGGCCTGGCGCTGCACGTGCACCCGGGCGAGCACGTCGCGCTGGTGGCCGACAGCGGCGCCGGCAAGAGCACGCTGCTGGCCCTGCTGGCGGGCCTGCTCTCGCCGCAGGCCGGCGAGGTGCGCATCGGCGCGGCGGCGATGGATGCCGCCAGCGCCGGCGCCCTGCGGCGGCGCATCGGCTGGATGGGGCAGCGGCCGCATGTCTTCGCCGGCTCGCTGCGCGCCAACGTGGCGCTGGGCCGGCCCGGCATCGGCGCGGCGGACATCGACGCGGCGCTGCGCCTGGCCGGCCTGGGCGCGCTGGCCGCGGCGCGGCCGGCGGCCTCGCTGGGCGAGGGCGGGCAGGGGCTGTCCGGCGGCGAGCTGGTGCGGCTGGCGCTGGCGCGGCTGGCTGTCCAGCGCGAGGCCGGGCTGCTGCTGGTCGACGAGCCGACCGCGCATCTCGACGGCGAGACGGCGCAGCAGGTGACGGACGCGCTGCTGCAGCTGGCGCGCGGTCGCACGCTCATCGTCGCCACGCACGACCCGCGGCTCGCCGCGCGCATGCACCGCGTGGTGCGGCTGGACGCCGCCGACGCCAGGGAGGCTGCGTGACCTTGCGCGACCCGTCCCGTCCAGGCCTGCGTGCGGTGGCCCGCCTGTTCGCCGCCGCGCAGGGCCGCGGCCTGCTGCTCGGGCTGCTGCTGGCCGTGCTGACGGTGCTCATGGGCATCGGCCTGCTGGGCCTCTCCGGCTGGTTCATCACGGCCACGGCCTTCGCCGGGCTGCAGGTGGCGACGGCGCTGGCCTTCGACGTGTTCATGCCCTCGGCCGGCATCCGCCTGCTGGCGCTCGGGCGCACGCTGTCGCGCTACGGCGAGCGCCTGGCCACGCACGACGCGACGCTGGGCGTGCTGGCCGCGCTGCGCGCCCGGGTGTTCCGCGCCTGGGCCGGGCCGCAGGCGGCGCGGCGGCTGCAGCTGCGGCCGGCCCGGCTGCTGTTCCGCCTGACCGCCGACATCGATGCGCTGGAGGTGCTCTACCTGCGCCTGCTGGTGCCGGCCGCGGCCACCTTCGGCGCCGCCCTGCTGGCCGGCCTGGTCGTCGGCGTGCAGCACGCCGGGCAGGGCGTGCTGCTCTTCGCCTGGCTGCTGGCGGTGGGCTGGGGCAGCGCCTGGCTGCTGGCGCGCCGGGCGGCGCGGCAGGCGGCGCGGCGCGGCGCGGCGCTGGAGGCGCTGCGCGCCCGCACGGCGGACCTGGTGGCCGGCCGCACGGAACTCGCCATGGCGGGCCGCCTGCAGGCGCAGCGGCAGGCGATCGGGGCAGCCGATGCGCGCATCGCCGCGGCGGACGGGCGGCTGCTGCGCCTGGAGGCGCGCGCGCTGTTCGGCCATGGCGCGGCAGCGGCGCTGGCCCTGGCCGGCGTGCTCTTGGGCGCGGCCTGGCTGGTGGAGCAGGGCCGCATCGGCGCCTCCGCGGCGGCCCTGATGCTGCTGGTCGCCCTCGGCGCGGGCGAGCCGCTGGGCGCCCTGCGCCGCGGCGCGCTGGACGCCGGGCGCGCGCTGCTGGCCGCGCGCCGGCTCGCGCCCGCCCTGGCGAGTGCCGGCGCGGCGGCGGCGCCGGAGGATGCCGAGGCCCCCGCTGCCATCGTGCTGGACGGCGTGCGCTGCGCCCATGAAGACGGTGGCAGCACGACGCTGGCCGTGCCCGCGCTGCGCATCGCTCCGGGCGAGCGCGTCGCGCTGGTCGGCCCGAGCGGCGCGGGCAAGTCCACGCTGCTCGCGCTGGTCGCCGGCGACCTGGCGCCGCAGGCCGGCGGCGTCCGGGCGCCCGCGGCCGCCCGGCTCACGCAGCGCATCGATCTCTTCCAGGACAGCCTGCGCGACAACCTGCGGCTGGCCGACCCTGCCGCCACCGACGACGACCTGATGGCCGCGTTGGAGGCCGCCGGCCTAGCCGGCGACGTGCGCGCGCTGCCGCAGGGCCTGGACACCCCGCTGGGCGAGGGCGGCCAGGGCCTCTCCGGCGGGCAGGCGCGGCGCCTGGCGCTGGCCCGGCTGCTGCTGCAGCGCCGGCCGGCGTGGCTGCTGGACGAATGCACCGAGGCGCTGGACGCCGCCACCGCCCGCGACGTGCTGGCGCGCCTGCGCGCCGAGGCGGGCGCCGCCGGCCGCACGCTGCTGATCGCCACCCACCTGCGCCGCGAGGCCGCGCTGGCCGACCGGCTGCTGCGCGTCGAGCACGGCCGCATCGTGCGCGACCTGCGCCGGAGCGAGCCGGGTTTCGACGCGCTGCTCGCCACGCTGCGCGCCGACTGACCGAATCCCCACCACCGAGCAAGCCAAGAAGGAACAAACCCCATGGACCTCGACATCGTTGCCCTCTCGCGATTGCAGTTCGCGCTGACGGCGCTCTACCACTTCCTGTTCGTGCCGCTCACGCTCGGCCTGTCGATCCTGTTGGCGATCATGGAGACGGTCTACGTCATGACGGGCCGCCCGATCTGGCGCGACATGACGAAATTCTGGGGCGTGCTGTTCGGCATCAACTTCGCCATGGGCGTGGCCACCGGCATCGTGATGGAGTTCCAGTTCGGCATGAACTGGAGCTACTACAGCCACTACGTGGGCGACGTGTTCGGCGCGCCGCTGGCCATCGAGGGGCTGATGGCCTTCTTCCTGGAGGCGACCTTCGTCGGCCTGTTCTTCTTCGGCTGGGACAAGCTCTCCAAGCTCAAGCACCTGATCGTCACCTGGTGCGTGGCGCTGGGCTCCAACTTCTCGGCGCTGTGGATCCTGATCGCCAACGGCTGGATGCAGAACCCGGTGGGCGCGCAGTTCAACCCGCAGACCATGCGCATGGAGGTGACGGACTTCTTCGCCGTGATCACCAACCCGGTGGCGCAGGCCAAGTTCGTGCACACCGTCTCGGCCGGCTATGTCTGCGCCGCGCTGTTCGTGCTGGGCGTGGCCGCGTGGTACGTGCTCAAGGGCCGGCACGTGCAGCTGGCCAAGCGCTCGATGACGGTGGCCGCCTCCTTCGGCCTGGCCTCGGCGCTGTCGGTGGTGGTGCTGGGCGACGAGAGCGGCTACCTCTCGACCGAGCACCAGAAGATGAAGCTCGCCTCCATCGAGGCGATGTGGAAGACCGAGCCGGCGCCGGCCGCCTTCACCGCCTTCGGCTTCCCCGACCAGGAGGCGCGCGAGACGCACTTCGCGGTGCACATCCCGTGGGCGATGGGGCTGATCGGCACGCGCTCGCTGACCACCGAGATCCCCGGCATCGACGACCTCGTCACGCGCGCCGAGGGCCACATCCGCGAGGGCATCAAGGCCTACGACGCGCTGCAGCAGATCCGCGCCGCGAAGACCGACGCCGAGGTGCCGGTGCAGGCGCGCGCGGACTTCGAGGTCACCGGCCCGTGGCTGGGCTATGCGCTGCTGCTCAAGCGCTACGTGGACGACCCGCGCCAGGCCACGCCGGAGCAGATCGCCAAGGCGGCCTGGGACACCGTGCCGCGGGTCGCGCCGCTGTACTGGACCTTCCGCATCATGGTCGGCCTGGGCATGCTTTTCATCCTGCTGACGGCGGTGTTCTTCTGGCTCTCGGCGCGGCGCCGGCTGGACGCGCATCCCTGGCTGCTGAAGGCGGCGGTGTGGGCCATCCCGCTGCCGTGGGTGGCCATCGAGTGCGGCTGGTTCGTGGCCGAGTTCGGCCGCCAGCCCTGGGTGATCGAGGGCGTGCTGCCGACGGCCGTGGCCGTCTCCAGCCTGGGCGCCGGCACGGTGCTGGCCACCATCGTCGGCTTCGTGCTCATCTACACGGTGCTGCTGGTCATCGAGATGAAGCTGATGCTCAAGGCCATCCGCAAGGGCCCGCAGGAGCACCCGAGGCCGCTGGCCGAGGCCCCGCAACGCCTGCCGGCCGGGCCCGGCCTGGCCCCCGCCGGCCGCTGAAGCACGAGGAGAACGCACCATGATCCTTCACGAACTCGTCTCCTACGACACCCTGCGCCTGATCTGGTGGGCCCTGCTGGGCGTGCTGCTGGTGGGCTTCGCCGTCATGGACGGCTTCGACCTGGGCACGGCGGCGCTGCTGCCCTTCGTCGCCAAGGACGACCTCGAGCGCCGCGTCGTCATCAACAGCGTCGGCCCGGTGTGGGAGGGCAACCAGGTCTGGCTGATCCTGGGCGGCGGCGCGATCTTCGCGGCTTGGCCGCACATCTACGCCGTGTCCTTCTCCGGCTTCTACCTCGCGATGTTCGCCATCCTGGTGGCGCTGATCCTGCGCCCGGTGGCCTTCAAGTTCCGCAGCAAGCGCGAGGAGCCGGTCTGGCGCACGCGCTGGGACTGGGTGCTGTGCATCGGCGGCCTGGTGCCGGCGCTGATCTTCGGCGTGGCCATGGGCAACGTGCTGCAGGGCGTGCCCTTCCGCTTCGCGCCGGACATGCGCATCTTCTACGAGGGCAGCTTCCTCGGCCTGCTCAATCCCTATGCGCTGCTGGCCGGGCTGGTCTCGCTGGCGATGCTGCTGATGCACGGCGCCGCCTGGCTGGTGCTCAAGACCGAGGGCGCGGTGGCCGGCCGCGCGCGCGGCTTCGGCATCGCCGCCGCGCTGGCGACGGCGCTGCTGTACGTGCTGGCCGGCGTGCTGCTGGTGAAGTTCGTGCAGGGCTACCAGGTCGCCGGCGGCATCGTGGACAACGGGCCCTCGAACCCGCTGCTCAAGACGGTGACGCAGGCGCCGGGCGCCTGGTTCGCCAACTACGCGGCGCACCCGGCGCTGTGGATCGTGCCGGCGCTCGGCGTGGCGGGCGCGCTGCTGGCCGCCGCCGCCCTGGCCGCGCGCAGGGGCCTGGCGGCGCTGCTGGCCAGCGGCGTGGCCATCGCCGGCATCGTCGCGAGCTGCGGCGTGTCGATGTTCCCCTTCCTGCTGCCCTCGTCGCTGGACCCGCGCGCCAGCCTGACGGCGTGGGACTCGTCCTCCAGCCACCTCACGCTGTTCGTCATGGTGGTGGTGACGGCCATCTTCATGCCGATCATCCTGGCCTACACCAGCTGGGTGTTCGCGGTGCTGCGCGGCAAGGTGGACGCCGACGCCATCCGCGAAGAGAAGACCCACGCCTACTGACGCACCGAACCGAAAGGACAACCGACCATGTGGTACTTCGCCTGGCTCCTGGGCCTTCCCCTGGCCGCGGCCTTCGCCGTGCTCAACGCGATGTGGTACGAGCTGATGGACGACGAGGCCATCCGCCACGACAAGCTCGACGATCCGGCGCGACGGGCCGCGCCGTGACGGTCAAGCGCCTGGACAACGTCGGCATCGTGGTGGAAGACCTGGATGCCGCCATCGCGTTCTTCACCGAGCTCGGCCTGACGCTCGAAGGGCGGGCCGCCATCGAGGGGGACTGGGCCGACGGCGTCACCGGCTTGCGCAACCAGCGCGTCGAGATCGCCATGATGCGCACGCCGGACGGCCACGGCCGGCTCGAGCTCTCGCGGTTCCTCGCGCCGCCCGTGGTCGCCGATCACCGCAGCGCGCCGGTGAACGCCCTGGGCTACCTGCGCGTCATGTTCGCCGTGGAGGACATCGACGACACGCTCGCCCGGCTCGGGAAGCGCGGCGCGAAGCTGGTCGGCAGCGTGGTCCGTTACCAGGACACGTACCGGCTCTGCTACATCCGGGGGCCCGAGGGCATTCTCATCGGGCTTGCACAGGAGCTCGGGGCGCAGGCGCGCCAATGAGCAGATGCGGCAGGTACGGACCGGGATACTTGCTGGCGGTGGTCTACCTCTTCGCTACACCCGGCAGTTGCGGCGGGACTTCGTCCGCTTCTATTCGTTGACGTCGAGCACGTCGAAGGAAACGGAGCCTCTTGTGCGCAGGGGGCCGCATAACACTGGCCGTCTGGCACGTTCGAACTGTTCCTCCCACACACTTTCCGCCAGAACGCCCAGGCAATAATGATTCGCCCGCGATGGTCTCAGGTGGCAGTGATGAGCGCATGTCTTGCGCCTCGCCATAGAGCGCACGCACCTTTCTCAAAAAATCAGACTCTGGAGAAGACGATGCGAAAGCTCTTTGCTGCTGTTGTGGCGGTTGCGATGGCCAGCGGGGCCATGCACCACGTGCTTGCGAAGGAAGGCGATGTTGTTCTCACGAGAACATCGGATCAAGCCAAGGTGGTGGAATACGTGAACGCCGCCCAGACCATGTGCGCCAACTCTTTGCCCATCGCGCCGGGCATGGCCAAAGTCAGCCCTTCCGACGCAACTGCGTTCTGCAAGTGCATTTATGACACCGCGAGTGTGGGTCTCACTGCCGCGGATGTGGATGCCATGAGGGAGCCGGGCGTCAACGGAAAATATGCTTCCGAGCGCGGCCTGGCCGTCCACCGCGAGTTGAATGCACGTTTCAACGCTGCGATGCCGGGTTGCAGGGCGAGCAAGCTTGCCAAGTACACGACTACTCCTCAGAAGTAGCCTCCCGCCGATTCCGTCCTGACTACGCCCCGCCCAGTCGGGGCGTTTTTGTCGGTGCCGATTGGGCAACACGGCACACCATTCAAAGTCATTGGAAAGCGATCGCTCCTGGCTGAAGGCCGCGTTTCAGTGGCAGGCCAAGCGTGTCTTCATAGCTAGAAATGAAAAGCGCCGACGAGGTCTTCGACAAGAATTCGCGCCGTACGAAGCATCCATGATGCCTCCCTGGCGAGTCGGCGGCGGGATGCCTGGGTAGAAGAGGGCTTTGGCAAGGGGCTACACCGGATGCCCGCTTCCGGCCGATCAGCGTCGCAGCCGCTCCATGGCGTCGGTCGAAGCCACAAAGCCCAGTGTGGCAAAGAATTCCGAAGCCCCTTGTCGCCCGGCGCGCAAGATCCAGGTGATACCCGGTTCGGAACCGGTGATGCGTTGAACCAATGCCTTGCCGACCCCCTGGCGCCGCTGAGCCTCAGCCACGACAACCATCGAAAGGTAGCCGTTGGACAAGCCATCGGTGATGGCACGGGCGAAGCCGACGACTTCGCCGTCGAGCAATGCCACGGCGTTGCGTTGCGAGGCGCGGACGATCCGCTGCAGGTGTTCGGCATCGGGAATGCGATGGGCCCAGCCGTTGATCACAAGGAGGCGATGGACGCCATCCAGGTCGGCGGACTCGAAGTCACGAATCTGCATCGGATGCCTGTTGTTGGCCGAAACCTGCCCCGGACCTCTCATCGCGTTCTCCGAGCCGCCTGCGCCCCGGCCACGCTCAGCCGTCCTTCTTCTTGCGGCTCGCCGCCCCGGTGATGCGGTCCTTCAGCCCCAGCACCTTGGTCACCGTGGCGCCCATGCCCATCAGCTTCAGCGCGGTCTCGGGTTCCAGCCGCTGCACGTCGTCGAACCAGGTCATCAGGCGGTCGATCAGGTCGTGCATCTCGCGCATGCGCTGCTGGGCGTGGCGCTCCGCGTCGCTGGTCGGCTCCTCCAGCAGCGCACCGCGCAGCATCGAGAGGGTGGGCTCGATCTCGCGGCGGCGGCGCTCCTCGGCCAGCACGCGGAAGATCTCCCACACGTCGGGGGGCGCCTCGAAGTACTCGCGCCGGTCGCCGGGCTGGTGGCGCAGCTTGACCAGGCGCCAGGCCTGCAATTCCTTCAGGCCCATGCTCACGTTGGAGCGCGAGAAGGACAGCAGCTCGGCGATCTCGTCGGCGTTGAGCGGCCGCTGCGAGAGGTACAGCAGCGCATAGATCTGCCCCACCGTGCGGTTGATGCCCCAGCGGCTGCCCATCTCGCCGAAGTGCGCGATGAACTGCCGGTTCAGCGGGGGGAGTTCGTCGGTGTCGGCCATGCGGCATTGTGCCGCGTGTGCTGAAGCTTCAGGAATTCCTGAAGATGCCGGCACGCACCGCGCGCCGCGCGCCGGGGCGGGGTCCGTAAACTGGCCCGATGCCCGCCGACGCCCCGGTCTCCGCCTTCGACATGCTGCCGCCCGCCGGGCCGGCGCAGCCGCAGCCGGTGGTCGTGCCGGAGGAGGCCGTGCGCGGGCGGCTGCTGCGCCAGCTCTTCGCGATCGGTCCGTCCACGCTGATGACGGCCGGCGTGGCGGCGGTGACGCTGGCCGTGGTGTTCTTCTGGCTCACGCGGCGCTGGCAGCCGCTGGCCTGGGGCGTGCTGATCCTGGCGATGCTGGCGCTGCGCCTGCACCTCATGCGGCTGAACGCGCGGCAGTACCCGGAGGCGGCCTTCGGCCTCTCGCAGCCCGGCGGCGCCTGGCGCTACCTGGCACCGCTGGGGCCCTACGCCGCCTGCTGGGGGCTGGGGCCGTGGCTGCTGCTGCCGCCCGGCGAGGCCCACCTGGAATACAGCCTGGTGCTGATCCTCGGGCTGTTCAGCGTGCTCGCCGGCTCGGTGCCCGTCATCGCCGGCTGGCGGGCGATGGTGTGGATCTGGCTGGTGCCGGTGAGCCTGGGCATCGCCACGCGCTTCGCCTGGCAGGGCGGGGCGCTGGGCTGGTTCGGCTGCGCCTGCGCGCTGATCTTCTGCGGCGCGATGGGGCGCTTCGCGCTGGCGCAGCATGCGGCGCTGCGGCGCGGCCTGGCGGCGCAGATCGAGAAGGAGGCGCTGAGCGAGCAGCTGATGCGCCAGTCGCGCGACCTGGAGCGGCTGCACCGCGAGCGCAGCCGCTTCTTCGCCTCGGCCAGCCACGACCTGCGCCAGCCGATCCACGCGCTGGCGCTGTTCTCGCGCTCGCTGCAGCGCGACCTGCAGGGCCACCCCTCGCTGCCGGTGGCCGACCGGGTGGTGGAGGCGACCAACGCCGTCAGCGGTTTGCTCAACGCGATGCTCGACATCTCGAAGATCGAGGCGGGCGCGGTGCAGCCGGCGATCGCGCCGGTGGCGATCGAGCAGGTGTTCCTGCGGCTGGCGCAGATCCACGGCGACCGGGCCGAGGCGGCGGGCCTGCCGCTGCGCTTCCACACGCTGCCCGAGGTGGTGGCGACGGATGCGGACCTGGTGTTTCGCGTGCTCTCCAACTTCGTCGACAACGCGCTCAAGTACACGCAGCGCGGTGGCGTGCTGGTCAGCGCCCGGGTGCGCGGCGACTGGCTGCGCCTGGCGGTGTGGGACACCGGCCGCGGCATCCGCTCGGAGCACCTGCCGCTGCTGTTCGACGAGTTCTACCAGGTGGACAACGCGCACCGCGACATCAGCAACGGCCTGGGCATCGGGCTGGCCATCGTCAAGCGGCTGGCGGCGCTGCTGCATGCGCGGGTCGGGCTGCGCTCGGCGCCGGAGCGCGGCAGCGTGTTCTGGCTGGACCTGCCGCGCCATGCGGTGGCGCCGCCGGCCGCCGCGCCCGCCGAGGCCACCGCTGTCGCCGCGCCGCCGGCCGCGCTGCGCACGGTGCGCCCGCGCGTGCTGGTGCTGGACGACGAGCGCGCCGTCGGCGAGGCCATGCGCATCTGGCTGGCGCCGCACTGCGAGCGGGTGGACGTGGCGCAGACGGTGCAGCAGGCGCGCGACGCCCTGGCGCAGGCCGGCGGGGCGGTGGACGTGCTGATCGTGGACTTCCGCCTGGCCGGCGAGCTCAACGGCATCCAGGCCGCCGCGCTGCTGCGCGAGCAGGCGGGCCGGGCGCTGCCGGCCATCCTGGTCACCGGCGACACGGCGCCGGCGCGGGTGCGCGCCGCCTACGAGAGCGGGCTGGTGGTGCTCTTCAAGCCGGTCCAGCCGGAGCACCTGCTGGACACCGTGCGCGACCTGGTCGGCGCGGCGCCGGCGGCGTAGCCGCTACTTCCAGGGCGTGGGCTCGGGCACCTCGCACACCGGCTCGACGTCGACGCTCCTGAAGTCCGCGGGAGAGACGATCTCCAGGTACTCCATGTCCGGCGAGTAGTCGAACAGGTAGTGGCGGATGCCGGGGCGCTGGTGCACCACGTCGCCCGCCTCGACCAGCGTCTCCTGGTCCTCGTACATGAAGCGGGCCCAGCCCTTGACCATGATGACGATCTGGAAGTCCGCCTCGTGGCGGTGCCAGCCCGTGCCCTTCTCCGGTGCCATGTTGGCCTTGACCAGGTGCGCGATCACCTTGCCGTGCGTGGCGTCGGCGATGCCGAGGTCGCGGTACAGGAAGAAGTCGCGCAGCCCGCCGCCGACGTAGGCCGTGTCGGCGGGCTTCACATGGGAGAACTTCGTCGCGGTGCGGTCCAGCATGGGGCATTCCTTTCGTCGGGAAGGGGATGCTGCGCCGCCGCATGCACGAAGCATTCCCGGCCCCCGGGCGGGCCGGGCGCGGCGTTCAGGCGACGACGCTGCTGATCTGCATCACCGGCCGGATGTCGGTGTAGTTCTTCACGTCGCCGTTGATCTCCTTGGCGTGCGGGCCGAAGGACGCCTGGAAGGCCTCCACCGAGTCGCACAGGATGTGGCACATCGCCTCGTACACCGGCTTGGAGCCGGGCGTCGGGCCGCCCAGGCCGCGGTCGACCTGGACGCCGCGGCAGGCCTCGCCCATGCGCGCCTTGAGCATCGGCATGTGCTGGTCGCGGTAGTAGTCGTGGTCGAAGCGGGCGCCTTCGGCGTAGGGGTACATGACGCTGACACGGATCACGGGAGTCTCCTTTTCGGCAGGGGTGGGGGGGAAATCTTCTCTTAGCCGCGGCGTGCGGCGATCAGGGGCTTGACGTCTGGCGACTGCAGGCGCGGCCGGCCGGCCTCGGCCTGCGCCAGCGGCGCCACCTCGCGCAGGCTGGCCAGGCTGCGCCGCGCGAGGTCCTGGTAGGTGAGGGTGCCTTCCCGCTTCCACGCGATCTCCTCGTCGCTCAGCGGGCGCTTCACCTTGGCCGGCATGCCGGCCACCAGCGTGGCGGGCGGCACCTGCATGCCGGCGGGCACGAAGGCGCAGGCGGCGACGATGGCGCGCTCGCCGATCACCGCCTCGTCCATCACCACGGCGTTCATGCCCACCAGCGCGTCGCGGCCGACGATGCAGCTGTGCAGCACCGCGCCGTGGCCGACGTGGCCGTTCTCGCGCACCACCGTGTCCTGCGCCGGGAAGCCGTGCACCACGCAGGTGTCCTGCACGTTCGAGCCGGCCTCCAGCACGATGCGGCCGAAGTCGCCGCGCAGGCAGGCGGCCGGGCCGACATAGCAGCCGGGGCCGACGATCACGTCGCCGATCAGCACGGCGGTGGGATGCACGTAGGCGCTCGGGTCCACCACGGGGACCACGCCTTCGAGGGCGTAGCAGGGCATGGGCGCTTGTCTCCTTGGGCTTCGGGTTTTCACCGGGAGCGTGTGACTTGCGTCAACGCTGGCGGCGATTCTATGATCTGCCGACCGGTCGGTCGAAAATATTTTTCTGGCTTCGACACGACGGCCCAACCCGGAGAGACGCCCCATGTCCGATGCCCTGGTGCTGCAAAGCACGAACGGCCCCGTGCGCACGCTGACGCTGAACCGCCCTACGGCGCTCAACAGCTTCACGCAGGAGATGCATGCCCAGCTGATGGCCGCGCTGGACGCGGCCGCGGACGATGCCGCCGTGCGCGCCGTGGTGCTGACCGGCGCCGGCCGCGGTTTCTGCGCGGGGCAGGACCTGGCCGATCCATCTGTCGCGCCCGAGCCCGGCGGCGCGCCCAAGGACCTGGGCGAGGTGATCTCGCGCTTCTACAGGCCGCTGGTGCTGCGCCTGAAGACGATGCCGGTGCCCGTGGTGGCAGCCGTCAACGGCGTGGCCGCCGGTGCCGGCGCCAACCTGGCGCTGTGCTGCGACCTCGTGCTGGCCGCGCGCTCGGCCAGCTTCATCCAGGCCTTCGCCAAGATCGGGCTGGTGCCCGACACGGCCGGCACCTGGCTGCTGCCGCGCCTGGTGGGGCGCGCACGGGCGCTCGGCCTGGCGATGCTGGGCGACAAGCTGCCGGCGGAGGAGGCCGGGCGCATCGGTTTGATCTGGCGCTGCGTCGACGACGCGGCGCTGGCGGACGAGGCGGCCGCCCTGGCACAGAAGCTCGCGGCCATGCCGGCGAGGGCGCTGGCCGCCACGCGCGCCGCGCTCGACGGCGCGCAGTCGCTCTCGCTGGAACAGGCGCTGGACGAGGAAGCCCGCCTGCAGAGCGAACTGGGTCGCGCCCACGACTACCAGGAAGGCGTCGCCGCCTTCGGGGCCCGCCGCGCGCCGCAGTTCACCGACCGCTGAACCATGAACGACGCCACCACCCCGCAGCAGGTCGCCGAGCACGTGCGCCGCGGCATGTTCGCCAACGACCGCGCGCTCAAGGCGCTGGGCATGGAGGTCGCGGAGATCGCCCCCGGCCGCGCCGCCGTGACCATGACGGTGCGCGAGGACATGCTCAACGGCCACGACATCTGCCATGGCGGCCTGATCGCCACGCTGGCCGACTCCGCCTTCGCCTATGCCTGCAACTCGTACGACGAGCTGACCGTGGCCTCCGGCTTCGGCATCGACTTCGTGGCGCCCGGCCGGCTGGGCGACGTGCTCACGGCCCGCTGCGCCGAGGTGTCGAGGGCCGGCCGCACCGGCGTCTACGACGTGGAAGTGAGCAACCAGCGCGGCGAGCGCATCGCGGTGTTCCGCGGCCGCTCGTACACCGCCAAGGGCCGCCCCGCCGTGCCGCGCTGAGCCGACAGGAACAAGGAGACAGCCCATGCCCGTCAAGCAGCCCGCCCCCGGCGACCTGGAGCCCATCGAGACCGCCAGCCGCGACGAGATCGCCGCGCTGCAGCTGCAACGCCTGCGCGCCACGCTGGAGCACGCCTACGAGAACGTGCCGCACTACCGCCGCGCCTTCGATGCCAAGGGCGTGCACCCGTCGGACCTGAAGCAGCTCGCCGACCTCTCGAAGTTCCCCTTCACCGTCAAGCACGACCTGCGCGACAACTACCCCTTCGGCATGCTGGCCGTGCCGCGCGAGAAGCTGGCACGCATCCATGCTTCCTCGGGCACCACCGGCAAGCCGACGGTGGTGGGCTACACGCTGGGCGACATCGACCGCTGGGCCGACCTGGTGGCGCGCTCGATCCGCGCCGCGGGCGGGCGGGCCGGCGACCTGATCCACGTGGCCTACGGCTATGGCCTCTTCACCGGCGGCCTGGGCGCGCACTACGGCGCCGAGCGGCTGGGCTGCACCGTCATCCCCATGTCGGGCGGGCAGACCGAGAAGCAGGTGCAGCTCATCCGCGACCTGCAGCCCTCGATCATCATGGTCACGCCCAGCTACATGCAGGTGATCGTCGAGGAGTTCGCGCGCCAGGGCGTGGACGCGCGCGAGTCCTCGCTCAAGGTCGGCATCTTCGGCGCCGAGCCCTGGACCGAGGCGATGCGCCGCGAGATCGAGGCCAAGGCCGGCATCGACGCGGTGGACATCTACGGCCTGTCGGAAGTGATGGGCCCCGGCGTGGCGAGCGAGTGCGTCGAGTCGAAGGACGGTCCGGTGATCTGGGAAGACCACTTCTATCCCGAGATCATCGACCCCGAGACGGGAGAGGTGCTGCCCGACGGCGAGGAGGGCGAGCTGGTCTTCACCACGCTGACCAAGGAGGCACTGCCCATCGTGCGCTACCGCACGCGCGACCTCACGCGCCTGCTGCCGCCCACCTCGCGCGCCTTCCGCCGCATGGGCAAGATCGTCGGCCGCAGCGACGACATGCTCATCATCCGCGGCGTCAACCTGTTCCCCACGCAGGTGGAGGAGATCGTGCTGGCGCACCCGCAGCTGTCGGGCCAGTACCAGCTGGTGGTGCGCCGCGACGGCCACCTGGATCAGGTGGAAGTGCGCTGCGAGCTGCAACCCGACGCAGTCGGCACCCCGGTGCAGGAGATCGCCGCCTGGGTGCAGCACCGCATCAAGACGCTGATCGGCGTGAGCACGGTGGTGAGCGTGCTGCCGCCTGACGGCATCGAGCGCACGCTCACCGGCAAGGCCAGGCGCGTCTTCGACCAGCGCTCGCGCTGAGACACAAGGAGTTCCCCATGTACACCCAAGCCATGGACACCGCCGGCAAGGACGCCGACGGCCGCAAGCCCGTCCGCTCCGCCGAGGAGGCGATGCTGGAGGCGCGCTTCGACGCGCGCATCGACGACGGTGCCTTCATCGAGGCCAAGGACTGGATGCCCGAGCACTACCGCAAGACGCTGGTGCGCCAGATCAGCCAGCACGCGCACTCGGAGATCGTCGGCATGCTGCCCGAGGGCAACTGGATCACCCGCGCGCCCACCCTCAAGCGCAAGGCGATCCTGCTGGCCAAGGTGCAGGACGAGGGCGGCCACGGCCTGTACCTCTACGCC